>Ga0182024_10001950_pt1 | contig 52067 bp, 56 predicted proteins | sample P32metaG_FD_120480 | JGI IMG/M metagenome (GOLD analysis project Ga0182024, IMG submission 120480) | Permafrost microbial communities from Stordalen Mire, Sweden - P3-2 metaG (Illumina Assembly) | ecosystem: Environmental > Terrestrial > Soil > Wetlands > Permafrost | place: Sweden: Stordalen... | reverse complement strand
TCTTGAAGCCGCCAGCTTGAATAGCGGAGAAATGCACGAAAACGTCTTCGCCATTTTGACGGCTGATGAAACCATAGCCCTTGGCGTCGTTAAACCACTTCACTGTTCCTTGTTCTGCCATTGTAGATGTTCCTATTCTTGTTACTTGATTGAAATATGCTGAAGGTGATTCGCTGCTGAAGAGGGGGTGACGCTGGTTGGCGGTACCGACCTGCAAGTGCATGTGAGTCAAACTTAGCGAGTACAGTGTAGCACAACTCCCTTTGGGAGCGGTATAGGAATATTAGGAGCGCGATTGAACGCCCTGATTTGCGGGAAATGTCTGCTAAGTGCTTTAGAATTGAGTCAAATACGCTGCCTCGCTTAGGACCGGCTGGGGCAGGTGAGGGCGTGAGTTAGGCTGCCCTTTGATTTGTATCCATCATTCGTATTGGTTGTATTCATCCCAATTATGATTGCTTTTCTTACTCTGGAACTTCGCATCGAGGCGGCGCAGTCGCTTAAGGACAAGCGGCAGGTTACGCGCAGTCTTAAGGACCGGCTGCGATCGTCGTTCAATGTGTCGGTGGCCGAGCTTGACCCGAGCATGTTGTGGAATCAGGCGACGATTGGGGTGGTCAGCGTTTCGCACTCGCGCGATTATCTGGATGGGCTGATGAAAAACGTGGAGCGGGCGGCTTGCCGGATTGCCAATAATGCCGGGGCCGAGGTTACGGATTCTTTTGTGGAATTTCTGTGAAACAGGCTGCGAGCTGCGGGCTTTGAGCTGCGGGCAACCAGGTTGTCAGAGGGTTCGGCTCGCGGCTCATAGCCCGGGGCTCGCAGCCCTTTTTCTGGTATTCTTACAAGTTTTCTTCTACGAGGTGTGCGGAGTGGAGCATCGGGGCCAGAAATATCATCGGGAACGGCTAAGCGAGGCGATCCGCGAAGAGATTGAAACCATTCTTGAAGGAGAGTTGCGCGATCCGCGCATAGGGCTGGCCAGCGTGACCTCGGTGATGATGGCGCAAGACTCGCGTTCGGCTCGGATCATGGTCAGCGTGGCCGGCGATGATGCCGAGGCGGAGCGCACGCTGGAAGGGCTGGCGGCGGCGCGAAATTATGTGCGGCATGAACTGGCGGAGCGGTTGCGGCTGCGGCGGCCTCCGGAACTTTATTTTCAGGTGGATCGCGCGGACCAGTTGGAAAGCCGTGTGGATGAGTTATTGGGAAGGGCGAAGAAGCGGGCGAAGAAAAATGCGGGATAGAACGTCGTTGGTCGCTACTCGTTAGTGGCGGGCAAATCTTGCAGCGATGACTTGTCATTCCGAACGACCACCGACAAGCCGCTGACGACTCAATGGTCGGCGGCGACTGATCGAGAGCATTTCATGCTGGAGCGGGTTCTACAGGAGATTCGGGGGCGTCGCCGGTTTGTGGTGACCTCGCACGCTCGGCCAGATGGAGATGGGATCGGGTCGGCGCTGGCGTGCGGGCAGATATTGCGGGTGATGGGCAAAGAGGCCGAGGTGGTGATGCACGACGGCGTGCCTCGTATCTATCAAAACCTTCCTTTCGCAGATCGCGTCGTGCAGGCGGATGTTGTTCCTGAGAACGATGCGGTTATCTTGCTGGAGTGTGATAGCGTGCAGCGCACGCAACTGGCGGGGCTGGAAAATTGTTTCCTCATCAATATTGATCACCACGCGAGCGGGCGCAATTTTGCCAACATCAACTGGATCGATTCGGCGGTGATGGCCACGGCGGAGCTGGTGTTTCGCCTGGCGCGGCTGGCGTGCGTTCCGGTGGATCGCGACATCGCGACATGCCTCTATACGGCGCTCATGACGGATACGGGCAGCTTCATGTTCGTGGGCACAAACGAGCACACTTTCACGGTGGCGCGGGAGTTGGTGCTGGCGGGAGCGGATCCGGCGCTGTGCGCGCGGCACATTTATTTTGGCCATTCGACGGCGAAGATGCGGCTGCTGGGCGCGGCGCTGTCGAATCTGCATCGTGAAGGGCCGCTAGCGTGGATTTGGGTTACGCAGGAGCAGATGACGCGGCTGGGCGCGCGCGAAGAAGATTGCGAGGGCCTGGTCAACTACGCGCTTTCGATTGATGACGTGCAGGTCGCGATTTTTTTTCGCGAGCTGCCCGATCAGCGATTTCGCGTAAGCCTGCGCAGCAAGGGAGAAGTGAATGTCTCGACGGTGGCCGAGTCGTTTGGCGGCGGCGGGCACAAGTGCGCCAGTGGATGTTCGATTGACGGGCCGCTGGCGATGGCAGTTTCTCGGATAGTCGAGCGTCTGCGGGCGGAGTCGGAATCGTTGAAGGCGGACTGAGGAATGACGCTCAGCGGCTAAAGCCGGCGCGGGAAGCGAACCGTTATCGCAGCGGTGAACCGCTGCGCCACCCAAGAACGACGACGCTAGCCACTTCGAAGCTGCATTGAACCAACAAGCTAAGCAACACCACAAATGAAGCCTGGAATGAGACCTCGAAGCCGCACTGATTTGTTGTTGCTGGTGGCGTTTTGCGGATTCCTGTTCTTTTATGGGCTCGGGGCATTTGGGCTGGTGGGCGCGGACGAGCCTCGCTACGCGCAGGTGGCGCGCGAGATGCTCGAGCGCTCGGACTGGGTTATGCCCACGCTGCTCGGCAAGCCGTGGCTGGAGAAGCCGGCGCTCTACTACTGGGAGGCGATGGTTTCATTCCGGACCTTCGGGGTCAGCGACCGGGCGGCGCGGCTGCCGGGCGCGTTCGATGCGGCGTTACTGGTTGCGGTAATTTACTTTTTTCTGCGGCGCTTTCGTCCGGGCAGCGAAATGGACGGCGCGCTGATCGCCGCCAGTTGTGCCGGCGTGGTTGGATTCGCTCATGCCGCGGCGACTGATATGCCGCTGGCCGCCTGTTTTTCTATCGCTCTACTTGGCTGGTATGCGTGGTATGAGAGCGGGCGGCGGGTTTATCTCGGCGCCTTTTATATTTTTCTCGCGCTCGGCACTTTGGCCAAGGGGCCGGTCGCGCCGGCCTTGTCGGCGGTCATTATTTTTATCTTTGTCGCGCTGAAGCGCGACTGGCGTATGATCGCGCGTAGTCTCTGGATTCCCGGCATTCTCCTCTACTTGGTCGTGGCACTGCCTTGGTACATTGCTGTTCAACTGCGTAACCCGGAATTTTTTCGCGTCTTTATTCTTGAGCACAATCTGGCGAGATTTTCTGCTAACGTCTATCACCATCCCCAGCCGTTCTGGTTTTATCTGCCGGTGTTCTTGTTGGCCGTCATGCCTTGGTCGTTCGCCCTGATCGTCGCCGTCTGGGAACGTGTACGGCTTATTTGGGCGGATGGGAAGCAGGCCTTGTCAATCGCGGAAGACTCATGGGCGCTTTTTCTGCTGATCTGGATGCTGGTGCCGGTTTTATTTTTCAGCGCATCGCAATCGAAGCTGCCGGGATATATTCTGCCGGCGGTTCCGGCGGGAGCGCTGCTGGTGAGTGAGTTTATTGCTGGGCGGCGCAGCGGAAGCGGCGCCGGTGACGACAAAAGATTTTCGCTGCTCTTCGCGGTTGCTCACGGAGTTGTATGCGGGGCACTGATTTTCGTTGCCCTCTCGGCGTCGTCGATCGCAATCAGTCATCATCCAGCGTCGGGAAAACCAACTTACCTTGACGCTGGAATTGCGGCAGTATTCGCATTCGCTATCGGCGCAGCGCTATTGTCGCGCCATGGTGTGCGGCTGATGGGGCGCGTTACGATGTTTGCCGTGGTCGTTAGTGTGGCTGCAATCATTCGTTTCGCCGCACCAGTGATCGATGCTACGCAATCGGCGCGTCCCATTGCCGAGAGCATTCAGGGCTTTTCGCGGGAGGCGGTGCCGGTGGCGCTCTATCACTTCCATCGCGAGCAGGGATATGGGCTGGAGTTTTATCTCAATCGCGCGGCGGAGAAGTACGAGGACGGGAATATTCCGGCCGAGGCGCATGTGCTGGTTGCCGCTCAAGGTTCGCAGGTGGATGTTGCCAAAATCGTTGCTGGGCGCCGAGTATCATATCTAACCAGCATCCCGGCGCAGAAGCTGGAGTTGTATTGGGTGGGGAAGTAGCAAGGTTTCAAGGTTGCAAAGTTTCAAGGTTTCAGAGCAAAAGCGCGGAGAATGTGAGCATCAGATTCTCAACACTTTGAGACCTTGAAACTCTGAAACCTTGAAACCTGGGTTCATCATGGAAATTCTTGATCTCCGACATTTCACTTCCGCGGACCTTCGACCGTTGCTGGAAGATGAGATTGCGATGTGGGGGCGGCTGCTCTCTTGGGACTACACGACATCGGCGGAGATGATTTTGCGCTACATGGATGCGAAGATTCTGCCGGGGTATGCCGCGATTGAGCGAGGCAGCATCTTTGGGTATTCGTTTTTTGTTTACGAGCAAAATAAGGGCGTTATTGGAGATCTTTTTGTGCGTGACGGCGAACGCGTCGGCGGCTCGCGTGACGGCGGCGGGCACCAGATTAGCCGTCACGAGGTGGAAGAGAAACTGCTCACGCATGTCATCGAGACGCTGCAGCAGTCGCCTGGCGTTCATCGGGTGGAGGCGCAGTTGCTGGCACAGATGACCGGTGAAGTGGCGCGGCCGTTTGTGCAGCAGGGATTCAGCCGGCATCCGCGCGTGTTCATGAATTTCGATATCGGTAAACATCCGCAGACTTCTTTGGTCAATATGCCAGCGTTGCCTGCGCAATTTGAAATCCGTCCGTGGGCGGAGGCGGAATATCAGTCGGCGGCGGCGCTGATTACGGCGGCTTACCGCGGGCATGTCGATTCCGAGATCAACGATCAATATCGGACGCTGACCGGATCGCTGCGCTTTTTGAATAATATTGTGCGCTTCCCGGGGTGCGGGACGTTCGATCCGCAGGCATCGTTTGTGGTGCACGAGCGGAAGACGCGGACGCTGGTTGGATTGATTCTTTGTTCGTCCGTGCGGCCGGATGTGGGACACATTACGCAGGTATGCGTGCTGCCAGAATACCGGTCGGCTGGGCTTGGTGAAGTGATGATGGCGGCGTCGACGAGGAATTTGCGCGGGCGGGGATTCCGATTCATTTCGCTGACGGTGACGGAGGCGAATGATCGGGCCATCGCGCTTTATAAGCGGATTGGGTTTGAATCGGCGCGGGTGTTTGACGCGTTTGTATGGGAAGGGTGAGATCTCTGCTCGGCGCGCGCGATTTATGAGAAAATTCCGCAACGTGGAATAGGCATCGCCGGGAATGGGGTGTCGGCGCGAGGGCCCACACATTCGCAAAGAACGCGAATGTATGGGGCACCCGGCGATTTGCACCCGGCGATTTGAACTTTACGGAATCGACGGGGCTATGGACACATATTCATTCGTAGTGCCAGTGCCGTCGCCTCCTTCTACGAATACGAGGCCGTAGACTACTGCTGCGCTCGAACTGCTGAGAGCAGCTGGCAGGGACGCGAGCGTTCTCCATTTATTCTTGTGCGGATCGTAGGCCTGCACTGTAGCCACGTCGCTAGTGCCGTTCGTGCCTCCGAAGACGTATAGCTCGCCATTCAGAGCTACGCTGGCCGCAAACACAACGGCTGTGGGCATTTTGGGCAGAGTTGTCCAGGCGTTGGTCGCAGGATCGTACACCACGAACACATTGGTGATTGCGCCGCTGCCGTTCAGTCCACCGGCGACGTAGAGCTTGTCATTGATGACTCCGACGGCGGGAGCGGCGTGCGCGCTTGACGACCCGGTCAGGCTGGTCCAGGTGCCGACGTGAGGATCGTAGACGTCGAGATCGTTGGCGTAACCGTTGAACCCATTGCAGGCGGTGGTGACATAAAGCTTGCTGTTAATGACGCCAGTTGCACCGCAGGCGCTCAGGTGCGACATTCCGGGGAGACTGGTCCAGGTGTTCGAGGGCGGATCGTACATGAAGAGCGCGCTGGTCGGAAGATAACCGTTCCAGCCGCCGGCTACGTAGAGCTGGCTGTTGATTACTCCGGCGCCGTCTCCTTGATAGAGAGTTATGGGCATGTTGGCGAGATTCGTCCAGGTGTTCGTGGTGGGATTGAACGCCTGCAGAGTTGAGGTGCCTCCGGCATTGCTGCCACCGGCTACATAGATGACGCCGTTGATGGATTCTACTGCCGCATTGCTGCGGGCGGCGGGCATCGCGGCCATGGGCTTCCAGGCGGCGCTGGCGGGCATGGTTAAGAGCAGAACGGTGAGAAGCCCGACTAGGGAACGGTAGCCTTGGAAAATCGCGGGTCTGGCTGGATTCATTGATAATTCTCCTTGGAAAGCGAATCGATAGGGCAACAAGAGGGGAGATCTCGGCCGGTGGACAGTTTTCAGGCTGAAGGGATAACTTGAGCGCCGGTTGACTATGGGTGAATGGGCATTCGCCGGTCCAATACATGCCAAGACGATTGATGGTTTTTTATCAATGACTTAGTGACACTGGCGGAAAGTTGGAGGGGTCGGGATGCAAGTTTATGCACACTCGAAAGACAAAAAACCTCCGCGCCGCCCTTCCCCGTGGCGGCGCAGAGGATTTAGGTGGAAACCGGAGTCACGATGCACAAACCGTCGCGAGCCACGGACCCACTAGTCCTGGATGGATACAAGCACAGTGCCGAGGGGGCAGCGGTGGATCCAAGCCAAGCTGGCTTCCACTTCCTAAAACGAGAATGGGTGGCGATTCCCTTCAGTTTTGGCAGAAAAAAGATTTTGGGCGGGCGAAGTGCTTTACCACTCGAGCGACGGCAGCGGACCCGCCTAGCCACCGACGGCGGCAGAGCGAGCGCCGTGTTGCTTTGCCAATAGCTTGACCATGGCCTGGTCGTCGGCGGGGCGGGAGAAGAAGTATCCCTGGGCCATCTCGCAACTGAGCTGCCGAAGTAAATTGATATGCTCTTGGGTTTCAGTGCCTTCGGCGACGACCTGCAAACCGAGATTGTGAGCAAGCATGATGATGATGCACACAATCTCGCGGCTCTCGGGGTCGCTGTCCATGTGCGAAATAAAGGCGCGGTCGATCTTCAAGGTGTCCACGGGAATGCGGCGCAAACGGCTGAGCGACGAATAGCCGGTGCCAAAATCATCGATGCTGAGGCGGACGCCAAGAGCTTTCAGTTGCGCCAGCACATGACCGGATTTTTCCGTATCGCCCATGGCGATGGTTTCTATAATTTCGAGTCGCAGGCAGGAGGGATCGACCCCGGTCTGATCAAGGCATTTGCGAATGCCGCTGGCTAGATCGGGCTGGGCGAATTCGCGGGACGTAAGATTCACGCTCATGGTCAGAGGTGGGCTGGAAGGAAATTGAGACTGCCAGGAGCGGAGTTGTTGGCAGGCTTCACGCAGCAGTTGTTGATTCATGGGGATGATGAGCCCGATTTCCTCGGCAACCGCGATGAAGTCGATCGGCGAGAGCACGCCCTCCGGGCGTTGCCAGCGAGTGAGAGCCTCGAAGCCCACAATCTTGCTGGTCTGCAACGACACGATGGGCTGGTAGTAAACCCGGAATTCACCATGCTCAAGCGCTTTTCGCAGGTCGGTTTCGAGCCGCAGGCGTTTCAAGGCATTGGCGTGCATGGCCATATCCGACACCTCACAGCGGGCCCTTCCTGTCCGCTTGGCACGGTACATGGCGATCTCGGCATCGCGCACCAGATCCTCGGCCTGGGTGTGAGGGCTGGTGCTGGAAGCAATTCCGATGCCTGCCGAAATGACGATCTCCTGCTGGTTCGCTAGAAAAGGGGCGGCCAATTCGGCTTGCACGCGCTCGGCGACGCGAATGGCCTCGACGGGATCTTGCAGGTCGTCGAGCAAAATGGCGAACTCATCACCGCCGAGGCGGGCTAAGGTGTCGTCGTCATTGTTATTGTCATTGACATTGACGTTGACAGGGAGATTGTCGGAGTTGGCGGGCGCGGGGCTCGGGTGTGGACGCGCGACCACATCGGCTCGCCGCACTGAGTCTCGCAATCTTTGTGCGATTTGAATGAGCAGTTCGTCCCCGACCGTGTGGCCGAGGCTGTCGTTGATAATTTTGAATTCGTCCACATCAATCAACAACACCGCGAAGTTGTAATTCACGTGTCGTTTGGAGAGGGTTAGGGCATGTTGCAAACGATCCACAAAGAGAGATCGATTCGGCAGGCCAGTGAGCCCGTCGTGAAATGCGTTGTGGGCCAGCATCTCCTCGGCTCGCTTCCGCTCGGTGATGTCACGGTTCACGATTACCAGTTTGCCGGTCTGCCCTTTGGCATTTAGAATCGCGCACGCTGTGGACTCCAAAGTGCGCCACGAACCGTTTTTGTGGCGTATCCGGTATTCCACCCTCTGCCCCTCGCCGGTCGTGCGAGCCTTTTCCGCGGCTTGAAAAACCCGCGGACGATCGTCGGGATGAATTTGCTCGGTCGACGAACTGGCTTTCAACTCTTCGGGCGAATATCCCAGAACCTTCTGATAGGCAGGGCTGTTGTACAACCGGCGGCCCTCGCTGTCGACCAGCGCGATCATATCGGCGGCGTTTTCGCTGATGAGTTGAAAGAGCTGATCTCGCTCGAGCAGCTGGCGTCGAATGCGTTGGAGTTGCAAGTGCTGATAGACCGCGTAAAAGTCGAAAAGTAAGACGAGAGCGGCCAGCCCGCGCACCCATTCTCGGAGATCAAACCAGTAACTAGCGTCGCTTTCCCGGCCAAACCAGGGGAAGGTGAACGAGATGATCCCCAAGGTTAATGCCAGCGTGATCGCAACGGCGAAGCCCCACAGCCACCACTCCCGGCCTTCGATCCGGGTCACCTCAATCGGAATTACCTCAGGGCTTTTCTGGCTTACTTGTTGGAATGCTTGCTGATCCATGCGGCCGACTATGCTCCCGCCACTGCCCAAATTCTAGTCTGCGCACCTCGGTTAGGAAGAGTTACGAAAGGAGGCGGCTAGTCCTATACCCGCGTCCGATACGCCAATGACCTGCGAGCGCCAACCGGAGAATGTGCACCAAGACTTACTGGCGCAGGAGGTTCTTGGCTATAAACAGCGCGTTGGCTGGCCGTTCGGCCAGTCGGCGCATAAAGTAGGGGTACCACTCGGTGCCGAAGGGGATGTAGACGCGCATTCCCCAGCCGTCTTTGACCAGGCTCTGCTGGAGGTCGCGGCGGATGCCGTGGAGCATCTGGAATTCGAAGGCGTTGCGCGGGATGCTTTCGCGGGTGGCGAAGACCTTGGCTTGGTTGATAATGGCCTCGTCGTGGGTCGCTAATCCGTGATAGACGCCGCTCTTCATCAGCGTCTTCATCAGCTTGACGTAGTTGGCATCGACCTCGGACTTTTTCTGGAAGGCGATCGGCTCGGGCTCCTTGTAGGCGCCTTTGCAGAGGCGTATGCGGATGCGCTCGCTGAGCAGCTTGTCGACGTCGGCCTCGGCGCTGCGCATGTAGGACTGGATGACGGTGCCCACGCTATCTTCGTTGCCGGGAACGCGATGCAGTTCGTGGACGAAGTTGAGGGTACGCTCGGTGTAGGCGGAGCCTTCCATATCGACGCGCACGAAATTTCTGGGCGACATGTTGGCGGCTTTGGCGACCAGGCCGCGCACGATTTCGTAGGCCAGCTTCTCGTCGACGTCGAGGCCCATGTGGGTGAGCTTGAGGCTGATGTTGGCGTTGAGCTGGTGGGCGGCGATTTCGTCGAGCAGGTTGTGATAGAGGTCGGCGCTGGCGCGAGCCTCGTCGGCGTTGGTGACGTTCTCTCCGAGGTTGTCGATGGAGACGCTGGCTCCGAGCTGATTCATCGCGGCGGCGGCGCGAATGGCGTCGGAGACTTGCGTGCCGGCGACGAAGCGGGCGCTGGTGCGCTGGCCAAAGCGGGAGCGCTCGGCGATGGCGCGCAATGAACGGCTCTCGGACAGGGCTATGAAGGCAGCCCTTAGCATGGAGGGCCGGAGTGGCGCGGAGCAAGACTGCCAGAGGCGCGCGTTGGCATTACAGTATTTTTTACCACAAGTCGGAGGCCGGGCGGCAGGGCGGGGCACCATCGTGAGTTCGGAAGATTGCTACGGGCTGGGCGCCCGCCGCGACTCAACGTCAACTATGCATTTTGCCGGTTTCCGAATTGGCGACCATCCGGGCTCTACGCTACACTCCTTCCGTGCACACCGAGCAAGCACTCATCGCTGCGTTCGTGAAGCGCAGCAAGCGCGACCGCTACCGGGAAATCCTCTCCAACCCCCGCCTTCGCCATAAGTTCACCAGCCAGCTCGCCCACTTTAAAGACTTCGATCCCAAATACCGCCTGTCTATTCCCAGGCACAAACTCTTCGTCGAAAACACAGCGATCGAGCTGCAGAAACGGCACTCTCCCAACATAGTCTTCGCAATCTCCGAAGATCCCGCGCTCGATCAGAGAGAACTCCCGCTCGTCGAAGCTCTCAAGCAGATTGTCGGCCGCGGCATGGGGACCGTCCTCTCCTGCATTCCAGGACGCCTCGCCTTCGTCGAGACAGAGGACGAGAGATTCATCCTCGAGCGTCATGATCTATTAGAAAAGCGTGAATACATTCGATTTGTCATCGGCCGCAAAGACGAGGATAGCCATGTTGAGCAGGGAATTTTTCAGGCGGCAGCGCAGGCGCTGGAGTGGCGAAACATCACGGGCTCAGACGCCGACGAACTGAATGAGCTGCGAGCATGGTTCAGCGAGAATCTGGAAAAACCAACTTCCTTCGGACGCGACAAGCTTCGCCTCGGCATCTGTTGGTTCAAGACTGGATCAACCGAACACATCTCCCGCATATGGGAGATGGTTCGCATCCTCGAACGCAATGGCATCTACGTGAAGAAAATCAGAACAGACAAACCCGGCTACGTGATCTACGAAGACGAATGGCAACTAGTAGCCGAACCCTTCCGCAAAGGCACTATGCCGAGAGGATGAAGGAATCCCGACGCAACGGGCGGGGCCGCCCTCCGCCCATTGCGAAAAGCCCTACCCTCCGGCATAATAATGGTTTGTCTTTATCTCTCCGGACGCTTCCGGGCAAAGGATCGTGCATTCTGTGCTGATGATTCGACTGGCGCGCTTTGGCGCGCGCAAACAACCGTATTATCGTGTGGTGGTGATTGAGAAGGAGCGGGCTCGCAATGGCCGCCCGGTGGAAGTGGTGGGGACGTACAATCCGCGCACCAATCCGGCTACTTTTGACCTGAAACGCGAGCGCATAGAGCACTGGGTATCGAAAGGCGCCCAGCTTTCGGACAGGGTTCGGAAACTGGTTGCTTCTCCTGCACCCGCAGCGGCCGCTTCGGTCGCGTAGCCCACACTTCGTTTTTAATCGTCCTCTCAGGAGTCGCAAATGATCGAGCCGAGCGCCAGTCCGCGCGCCATGATTGAATACATCGCCAAGGCGATTGTCGAGGCCAAGGGCGAGGTATTTGTCGACGAGTATGAAGACGGCGACGAGACGGTGATTGAGTTGGAAGTGGCCGAGTCTGATCTGGGCAAGGTGATTGGCCGCTCGGGCCGCGTGGCGCGGGCGCTGCGCAACGTGCTCGGTGCGGCAGGGTCAAAGCTCGATAAGCGCTACGCGCTCGAGATTATTGAGTAGGAATCGCGCAGTAGGAATCGCGTTTCGGCGGAAAGCTTCTCGGCGAATAGAATCAGCAAAATGGCTTCGGACGCTGGCGGCGAGTGGGTTACTCTTGCAGTCGTCATTAAGACGCAGGGGCGGCGCGGAGAAGTTGCGACGGAATTGCACACGGATGTTCCGGGGCGATTTCGGCAAGGCATGCGGCTGTGGGTGCTCTTGAAAGACGGCGAGCGCCGCGAAGTTACGGTCGAGGACCTTTGGCCGCATAAGAGTTTTCTGGTGCTGAAGTTCGGGGGCATCGATAGTCTTTCGGATGCGGAGTTGCTCGTAAAGGCTGAGTTGCAGCTTCCGCTCGCGGAACGGGCTGCTTTAGAGCCGGGCTGGACTTATTTGAGCGACCTGATCGGATGCACGGTATTTGATGGCGCGCGAGAGATTGGCGCGATTGAGGATGTGCAGTTCGGAGCAGGAGAAGCGCCGCTGCTCGTAGTAAAAAGCGGAGCGAAATTGCCCTACGAGATTCCCTTCGCCGAGGCGTTTCTGGAGAAATTGGATCTGGAGCGGCGGCAAGTTCGCATGAAATTGCCGGAAGGGCTGCTGGATGTGAATGCAAAGAGCAGTGGTCAGTGGCCAGTGGCCAGAAGAAGCAGCGAACGCGTGATCACTGACTGGCCACTGACCACTGGCAACTGGTTTAAAACTGGTTTAGCAATGAAGATCGACATTCTCACGATCTTTCCTGACTTTTTTCGCGGGCCTTTGGATTATGGGATTGTGCGCCGGGCGCGGGAGACGGGCCTGGTGGATGTTGGCATTCACGATCTGCGGGCGTATACGAAAGACAAGCACCGCACGGTGGATGACCGCCCGTTTGGCGGCGGCGAGGGCATGGTCCTGAAGCCGGAACCGATCTTTGAATGTTTGGAAGCGCTTGGCGATGTGGCTTCGCGCGAAAGTCGTTTGAGCGCGTCGGCGACGCAATCGGTGATATTGCTTTCGGCGCAGGGGCGCAGGCTGGATCAGGCGCTGGCGGCAAAGCTGTCTGGGCTGGAGCGGATTGTTCTCATCTGCGGACGGTATGAGGGCGTGGATGAGCGGATCAGCGAGCACCTGGCGGATCGCGAAGTTTCGATTGGCGACTATGTGCTGAGCGGCGGCGAACTGGGCGCGGCGGTGATTGTGGATACGGTGACGCGGCTGATTCCGGGCGCAGTTGGCAATCAGAATTCGACTCGGCAAGAGTCGTTTACTGAGTCGTTGGTGGAAGCGGATTTCGCGGGTGAGGGCGCCCGCGCCACACTTACTGCTGATGCTGGGCCGAGTTCGACTTGCGTTTCTGGCGGATTGCTGGATTATCCGCACTACACACGGCCGGCGGAGTTTCGCGGCATGGCGGTGCCAGAGGTGCTGGTGAATGGCAACCATGAGCAGATTCGCAGCTGGCGGCGCAAGACGGCGTTAGCGAAGACGCTGCGCAACCGGCCCGATTTGCTGGAGCGGGTTCGGCTGACGGATGAAGACGAGGAATTGCTGGCTGAGATCAGGCTGGAGCTGGCTCAGGGGATCGACATCGACAGAGAAGGCTAGCGCTCTCTGCGGAGATTAGAATCAGGAAGGGAAACATTCATGCGTAATCCGATTATTGAAAAATTGCTGGCGAAATCGCGCCGCACAGACATTCCGAAGTTTGGCCCCGGCGATACGGTCAAGGTACAAGTCAAGATCAGAGAAGGCGAGAAAGAGCGCATACAGGCGTTCGAGGGCGTGGTCATTTCGCGGACGCGGGGCGCACAGCCGAGCTTCACCGTCCGCAAGATCAGCTTTGGCCAGGGCGTGGAACGTATTTTCCCGATCGACTCGAAGGTCATTGACAAGATTGACGTGGTGCGCTCGGCGAAGGTCCGCCGTGCGAAGCTTTATTACTTGCGCGGGCTGAAGGGCAAAGCGGCGCGACTGAAGGAAGTCGAACAGCGGTAACCGCCGAGTTTGGTTTATCCGCTGGGGTGGGCTCCGCGACTATTGCGCGCTATTGGCGATTGCGCCGACTCGACGTGCGATGCCTGCAGGCGCTCATCCGGCGATCTTTTTTCTGGCTGCAAATCCTTCCAGTAATCTGCTTTCTTGTCGCGGACGGACGGGCGTCGCGGCATACGTCCATTGGTGCCTAGCACTCCGCTATTCGAATCCTGTATTAGTTGGTGGCGGGCTCTATATCCAGTGCAGAGGCAATCAGGTTGTCGCTCCCTCTGAGAGCGTCTGCTGGACGGTGCCAAATCCACGCCACGATTAGATCTCGCCTGCGAAGAGATGCTCGATGCGCACTCTCGCTCGAAATAAAGTACTGGCGGTAGTTTGTTTTCTGGGCAGCGTGGCGCTCTATGGCGCCGACAAGCCGCTCACGATTGCATTGGTGTTTGACGGGTTGACGGAAGCGGACCGGGAACCACTGCGCGCCTATCTCACGAAGGCAATGGGACGCCGCGTGAATCTTGCGGTTCCCGACGTCTACACGGAGACGGTTGCCGGCCTGGCCGATGGGTCATTTGATTTCGCATGCCTGGGCTCGCTGATGTACGTCCGGGCGCACGCGAAGTATGGAGTCATTCCGCTTGTTCGGCGCAGTTCTGGTTTACAGTATCATTCGGTCTTTATCGCTGGCGCCAACTCGCCAATTCGTTCGCTCAGCGATCTGAAAGGGAAGCGGTTCGCGCTTGGCGATATCGATTCGACCAGCACTTTGATTGTGCATCGCGAACTCCTGCGGGTGGGAATCAGTACCAGTACAGATCTCAAGCTTCGCTACAGCGGCAGCCATGTTGCGACCGCGGCGCTGGTGGAAAGCGGAGTGGTCGATGCGGGAGCGTTAGACGAAACGATCTTCGCATCCCTGATCAGCGGCGGGAAACTAAATAGCGAGAAAGTCCGGGTGTTCCATACCTCGGAGCCTTTTGCCGGTTATGTGTATGTCGCCGGCAAGGATGTGCCTGAGGCTGACCGGGAGAAATTTGTCCAGGCTCTGCTCGCCCTAAAGGAGAGGAAAGACGATTCCGTGCTGAAAATTCTGCGAGCCAAGCAGTTTGTTGTCGCGCACGACCATGAATACGCAGCTGTACGGCGGATCGCGCACGAACTGAAAATGTTCTAAGCCGTCCATATCGTTGCACTGGTCGAGTCACGGATTCAACTCCAGATTGTCGATCAGGCGCGTCGTACCGACGTAGGCGGCGACCGCGGCCAGGGTCTTCCGCGATATTTGCTCGACAGGCCTGAGCGTGTCGGGATCGACGATCTCGCAATAATCCAGCACAAGGTTGGGCTGGCTGGCAAAAACTTCTTTGGCGGTGGCGATTAGCGTTGCGGCGCTTCTTTCTCCGTCCTGAAACTTATCCTGCACTTGCACCAGCGCGCGATGGAGCACCAGCGCGCGGGAACGTTCGTCGGCATTCAAATAGGCGTTGCGCGAGCTCATCGCCAAGCCATCCGGTTCGCGCACGATGGGGCAGGCGACAATTTCTATGGGGAAATTGAGATCGCGCACCATGCGGCGGATGATGGCGAGTTGCGCGGCATCTTTCTGCCCGAAGAATGCGGCGTCGGGTTCGACGATGTGAAAGAGCTTGGCAACGATCGTGGTCACGCCGCGAAAATGGCCGGGCCGGGAGCGTCCGTCGAGCCTTTCACTCAGGCCGTCGACCGAAACCCAAGTGGCGTCATGCAGGGTGGGAGCAGATGGATAGATCTCTTCCACAGAGGGCGCGAAAAGGATGTCGACTCCTTCTTTTTCGAGCAACTGGCGGTCGCGATCAAAATGGCGCGGATACTTCGATAGATCTTCGGTGGGACTGAATTGCGTAGGATTCACAAAAAGCGAGACGGCAACGGCATCGCATTGCGCTTTGGCGGCGCGGACGAGCGAGAGATGGCCTTCATGCAGAGCGCCCATGGTTGGAACGAGACCGAGGCGTTTGCCGCTTCCTCGCGTAGCGCGGCAAGCGGCGCGGGCTTGGGCGATGGTCAAACAGATTTTCATCTTCGCGCGAATGATTCAGTGACATTATTCGCTAAACATAGTTCGCGGATAGTTCGCTAATATCGGCGATCAGGGCGCCTCGTAGAATTCGACATCCAACTCATGAAGGGTGCCGAGGAGCAAGGCGCGATTTTTCCGCACGTCGGCTTTCGTCTGCTCGGATGGATTCTTGGGTATTGCCTGCGCGACCATAACCACGCGGCCGTAGGGCCACGCACTCGACCCGAGCGAAACCAACTCGGCCGGGATTTCCTCTGGCGTCAGCAAGTGAATCTCGTGATTGGAAAGGTCGACGAAGCCGATGCCATCCTCGCGCACCACCAAGTAGGGATTCTTCCAATCGACAATATGGCTGAGCGCCGGATATTTGGACGGGTCCGCTGGCGGAATGGATTCGAGCCCGGTGGGTTGATGCGCTTGCGCCGCCGGTGGTGATGCGGCGGGCTGGGAGCAAGCGATCAAAATCGCAAGAAGGGCGACGGCAAGTGTCGTTTGCGCAGCAATCCGTAGACTCGCGCGCGCGCTCCTTCCCAATTCGTTTCGCAATTCGTTTCGCAAGACGTTTTCTCCGCCCGCTATTATCGCTGCATGGCGTGCTTGCGGTGGAGTACCGTTTCGAGTGCGGCCTGCGTCTCTTTGGGCAGGTGGTAGCTCTCGGCGTCGCTCGGAAACTGATGCGAAACGACGTCGGCCTTGAAGGCGAGCACAGATTGCGTAATCAGGGCGGCTGCGTCTCCGTAGCGGCGGACAAATTTTGCCGCGTGCCCGAATGTTAAGTTGACGAGATCGTGGAAGACCAGCACCTGGCCGTCGCAGTCGGGGCCAGCACCAATGCCGATCGTGGGTGTATCGACCTCGGCAGTGATCATGGCGGCGACCTCGCGCGGAATGCCTTCCAGATAAATACAAGTGACGCCGGCGCAATCGAGCGCGACCGCGTCGCGCATGAGTTGCTCGATGGCGTTGAGCGATTTGCCCTGCACTTTGTATCCCCCCATTACGTTGACCGATTGCGGAGTGAGGCCGATGTGGCCGGCGACGGGAATCTCAGCGTCGATGACGCGGCGGATCACGTCGGCGCGCTTCTCGCCACCTTCCATTTTGACGGCTTCGGCTCCGCCTTCTTTGACGAAGCGCGCGGCATTGTGAATCGCTTCGTTGGCGTCAGCCTGATAGGAGCCGTAGGGCATGTCGGCGATGAGCATCGCGTCTTTCACCCCGCGGCGCACGGCTTTGACGTGATGCAGCATCTCGTCGACGGTGACGGAGAGCGTGTTCTCATAGCCGAGCATGGTCATGGCGAGCGAATCGCCGACGAGGGCAATGTCGATCCCGGCCTCGTCGACCAGGCGCGCGGTGGCGTAATCGTAGGCGGTGAGGCAGGTGATCGGTTCGTGGAGAAGCTTCTTTTCGCGGATAGTAGCGGTGGTGATCTTGCGGCGAGGAGAATGCCCGCCGATAGGTGTGAGACTCACTGTGTCCTCCAGTGCCCCTCCGCAAGCTGGGCGGATAGAGCCTGTGCGCGTCGTCTTTACTTCCGACCGTTAGATGACGCTTGGGGGATTATAGCTGCAAATGGGGCGTTGGTCGATAGGAGCCGAGCCGGTCGTAAACCGACCCCTCGGAAACCGTGCTAGTCCCTTATCTTCAATGCGGGGGGCAACTGATAAGAGAAGGCTACTGCGCTTGGCTCCCACTTCTACTTGCCTTTTCCACTTCCCTGTCCCACGCCAAAAAGGCGAGTAACTAAGAATTAGAGGTCCGTATTGATCAGTTATGTACGAGCAGGCGCCGGATACTGGAGATACACCGTTCCTCGAAAGCAAGCGATTCCGGAGGTTAATACAATGTTGCAATTTAAGAGAGTGGGCCCTTGGGCTCACAAACTGGCAAAGCGCGGTCTGCTTCTCGCCAGTACAACAACGTTCCTTGCGTCCCTGGCCCTGCTGCCAACGGCCAGCGCACAAGTCGTAATCAGCGTAACTCCACCCGGCTGTGCCTATGGCTACTACGACTATGCACCGTACGGCTGCGCACCCAGCGGTTTTTATGGACCAGGCTATTTCTTCAACGGCGTTTTCCTGGGCGTCGGCCCCTGGGCCAATTGGGGATATGGGCACGGCTGGGGTGAGCATCGCTTCAGCGGCGGCGGGGGAGGAAGATACGGCGGCGGCGGTCGTGGAGACGGCGGCGGCCGAGAAAACGGCGGCGGCCGTGCCTATGCAAGTAATCGCGGAGGCGGTGGAACGGCAGGCCGCACCAACCGCGGTAGCGAGTCTCGTGGTAATGCCTCTGCAGGTCGCTCTCATGCAGCAGTAGCGCATAGTGGCGCGTCCCACTCTACGGTAGCGCATGGTGGCGCGTCCCACTCTACGGCGGCGCATGGCGGCGCGTCCCACGCGGCAGCGCATAGCGGTGGGTCTCGTGCAGCGGCAGGGCATAGTAGTGGCTCCCACGCTGGCGGCGAATCGCATGGCGGGGAACATCACGACTAGCGACCGAATTCAACGGCGCATGAAGCAGAAGCGGCGGAGCTTAACAGCTCTGCCGTTTTTCATTTCGGCCTGTGCCGCCGCAGTTTGCGCTTCGTATTCTCGCGCAGCCACGCGGTATAGCCAGTTTCGTCGAGCGTGCCTGCCGCCAACGCCATTACGGCCTGCGTTGCGTCCTCTTCGCTGGCCTTGAAGTCGAAGCCGTGGAGTTCAAGGAAGAGAATGCCGATTACAAATCCTGTCCGCTTGTTGCCATCGACGAAAGGATGGTTGCGGACGATCCCGGCGGTGTACAGGGCGGCCATTTCGACGACGTCCGCGGTCTTGGCGTAGGCATGGTGCTGGCGGGGACGCGCCAGAGCTGATTGCAGTAGACCGCGGTCACGCACGCCGCTCGCGCCGCCGTGAAGAGCCAGCAAACGATCATGGATCGCGAGAACGTCGTGCTCATCGATCCAGAGCAGTTTCTTTTTCATCGGTCGCGGTGTTTATTTGGCCAGAGCGTGGAGAGTGTTGCGATAGCGGGCCATGATTTCTTCAGCCTTCGTCATTTTTTTCTCGAAGGCGGGATCGTAGGGGGTCAGGCGATAATCGCCATCGGCCGATTCGATGAGAAAAAGCCGTTCCCCGTCGCCGGCCCGTAGACGGTTGACAACTTCTTTTGGGAGAACGACACCCAGCGAATTGCCGAACTTGCGGATTTTGAGCTCGACCATAACACTCTCCCAATGTTATTACAATTGTAATAACTTTGCGAATAGCGTGCAATAGGGATGTTCGACGGCTTTCTGCTAAGTCTTGATCACGGGGAATTCCGCCGTACCTACCTGTGCCACGTGCGCTTCGGCGTACGCGGTTACGCGTTCGAGGGCGGATTGCAGCTCGCGATGGGACCCTGCCAGGCGCGCATCCCTCTCCAGGAATGTCTCCGTCATGGTTTCGGCGGGAACTTGCATTTTGGCGCTGAGCCGCACCAGCGCTTTGGAGAATGGCTTGGGGATCATCAGGGCGTCCCAGGTGTTGAGCACCCAGGCATCGCTTAGCGCCACGCAGAAGGCAGCCATCGGAGCATTGCTGGCGCTGGAGAGGAGTACCGGTCCGGGCTTGGCCACGAACTTGGGGCCGCGGGGGCCGTCGATCGTAAATACCACTGCGTTGCCCTGCTGTAGTTGACTTCGCAAGCCCAGCAGGGCTTTTGCGCCGTCCCGACTGCTGGAGCCTCGCACTGCGATGAAGCCCAGCTTTTCCAGGGTGCGAGCGACGTATTCGCCATCGAAGCTGCGACTTACCATGACCGCTATGCCGGTATTTCTCCACAGCCATGCGCTCGGGAAAACGGCGCGATGCCAGAAGGAATAGATCATAGGCTTTTCGAAGGTCGCATCCGGAGGAGAAGGCGGTTCTTCCCAGGAAATGGAATAGCGCAGTGTGGGACCGATCAGAGAGATCGCGATATAGCTGGCCCAGCTGATGAGCGATAGAAGAATTCTTTGCCGCAGTGAGAATGGGCGAGCGGCGGGAACGGACTGCTCAGGCTCAACCGCGGCAGAAGAGGAACTCACGCCGATATTGTAGCCGGGAAAGATAAGGATTCACTGAAAACTGAGAGCTGATAGCTGCTAGCGAAGTGGCTACGTTTCCAGATAGCCTACGATCCACTCTTTGAGGCGCTGCCGGCGCTCGTCGGTGACATCGAAGCGAATGCCAAAACTTTTATTAGGTTTCTTCCAGCTTACCTGGCCACGCACCCAGACGCGCGGCAGAGTCAGCAACGAGAATGACACTTCCACTTGAGCGCCGATCTCAGGTACGTGATTGCCCCTCAGCGACATTCCTCCGGTGCTGATTTCCTGGCTGGTAGCGGTGAGGCGCCCACCGTCGTTCATCACGATTCCCACCTCAGTCATCACCGGGACGCGCACGTAGCGGCGGAATTCGTGAAGCACGAGACTGCGAGTGGAGCGCACAAGCTTCATGGCCGCGGAACGCTCCAGCGGTTCGTGAAACACAGCGTTCAGGCAGAACTTCGAATAGCGCATGGCATCCTGCGCGCTGCCGCCCAAGCCGAAGATTATGATTCGACTGTTGGAGGCCGATGCGCGCGCCAGTTCGATGATAGCGCCGGCGGTCTCTTCGAGGAGTAGAACGCAGGCCTCGAATTTTTCGTATTTCAGGCGGTCCGCTTGCTCGCGGTGAACCGGAACGGTTTCGATTCCATGTTGGCGGAAGCACTCGTTGATAAGCTGCGCCGAGGCCTCGGGCAAATCAAAGAGGGCGACGCGTGCAACGCTCTTTCGATGGACAGGGGGAGGGGCGAGAACGGCACCGGTCGTAGTAGGCATGAGTCCCAGGGGTTGAATTCCTCTAAAAGCCCATTCTGACGCGGCATTTGAGGGCTGCATAGGTTTCGAAAGGGCCGAGTGCCCTTCCAATTGGGCCATTACGGAAGTTGTACCTGGAACCGGCTACGCCTACTCCCTTCGTTCTGCGCGCTTGTCGCAGGCGAAGCGACGGCCTCTCTAAGTGGCGTTCAGGTAAGATGTTGCAATCATTTCGTTCGTAGACGTAATCAATAAATGATTACTTTAGATGACATCCAGTCGGCCTTGCGCCGCATTCGCAGTTCTATATACCTTTCGCCGTGCGCGCTTTCGGCGACGTTTTCAGAGTCTACGGCCAATCAGGTTTATCTGAAACTCGACAACCTGCAACGTACCGGCGCTTTCAAAGAGCGCGGCGCGCTGAACAAACTGCTGTCCCTGAGTGCTGAGGAGCGCGCCCAGGGCGTCATTGCGGCGTCGGCAGGAAATCACGCGCAGGGCGTTGCCTATCACGCTGGCAAACTTGGCATCCGCGCGCAGATTTGCATGCCGCTGACGACGCCGCTGATCAAGGTTTCGGCGACGCGTGGGTATGGCGCCGATGTAGTTCTGCACGGCGCGAATTACGACGAAGCTTACGAAGAGGCGTTGCGGCGCAGCCACGCGGAGCACCTCGCCTTTGTGCACGCGTTCGATGACGACGCCGTCATCGCTGGGCAGGGGACGATTGGCTTGGAGCTCATCGAACAACACCCTGATCTGGAAGCCGTGGTTGTGCCGATCGGCGGTGGAGGCCTGATTGGCGGCATTGCCTGCGCGCTGAAAGAAACAAATTCTAAAATTCAGGTTTTTGGAGTGCAGCCGTCGCGGCTGCCGTCGATGAAAGTTGCCGTCGCGGAGGGGAAGCCGGTGACTCTGGCGGCGGCATCGACGATTGCTGATGGAATCGCCGTGCGGCGCGCCGGCGAACGCACGCTGCCGTTGGTGCAGAAGTACGTGGATGACATTGTTACGGTCGAAGAGGAGGAAATTGCCAACGCAATTCTGCTATTGCTGGAGCGCGAGAAAACTCTGGCGGAGGGAGCTGGAGCAGCGGCTATCGCGGCTCTGGTGAATCGCAAACTGCCGCTGGTCGGGAAGAAAGTTGCGGTGCTGGTGTGCGGCGGAAATATCGATGTGACGTTGCTGTCACGCATCATCGAGCGCGGCCTGGTCAAAGATGGACGGCTGGTGCGATTGCGCGTTCACCTGCCTGATTATCCGGGAGCTCTAAATCGGCTGACGTCGATCCTGGCGCAACATCGGGCGAATATTGTCGAAACCGATTACGACCGCGCCTATCACGGCGTGGGTCTGGGCGAGACGGCGATTGAGATCACGATGGAGACTCGCGGGCCTGATCACATTGCCGAGATCATCTCGGCGCTGGGGGCGGCGGGATATACGCAGGAGCGGGTGCTGTAAGAATGTTCAGCGCCGAGACACGGAGAGCGCCGAGAAAGTCAAAAAGTCTTTACCACAGAGGGCACGGGGGAACACTGGGTAAGACTCATTCAAACTGCCTCCGGAATCTCTCCAAGTGATCCTTCACTTCGTCCACTTCCCTTCTGAGTTCGACGACTTCTTCTTCCAGACGGGCAATGCGACCTGCGTCTTGTGAACTTTGTTCAGTTTTTGCTCCAGACGGCGTCGGTAGTTCGGCTTCGACTACATCCCCGGCTAGCAGATGTGCGTAGCGCGATTCTTTTGTTCCGGGCTGCCGGGGCAGAACTTTCGCCAGCGGTGGGTCGCGCTGCATTAATTTTTGCAATGCCGATTGCACATCATCCAGCGCTTCGAAGTGAAACAGGCGCTCGCTGCGGCCGCGGAGTTCGCCGGGAGTTTGCGGGCCGCGCAGCAGGAGGACGCACAGCACGGCGATCTCCGGTCGCGTGAAGTTGAAGACCTCTTGCAGGCGCTGTTCGTATTTGGTTACGCGGCTATCGGCTCCGCGGGCGGATCCCGCCATGCGCTGCTCTTGCAGGCCTTCCAGTGCGTCGCGCACTGCATCTTCGTCGAGTTGCATCACGGGATCGCGATTCGACTTCTGGTTGCAGGCATTCAATAGCGCGTTCAGGGAGAGGGGATAGTACTCGGGCGTGGTGATGTCTTTTTCGATCAGCGAGCCTAGGACGCGGACTTCGTTTGCCGTCAGTTTTATGTCCATTCCGTAACCGTTAGCTTGTCGTCGCTTCGATTGTATAGAAACGGCAAAACCAACGGCCGCGGGCGAGGGCGCCCGCGCCACACTACCGCTTTGCGCACGGTATACTCAATAGTTTGTCGGATACATGCGAGAGCGAGTGCATCATGAGTCACAGAACTGGAAATACAACATCCGAGGTGTCGGCACGGGTGGGCGTCCAAGAACTGGTCGCGCGGCTGCGCGCGCTGCCCGCATCGGCCTTTGATGGGACGGAGACTATCCGGGCGTTGCTGACAGAGATGCCGGTGTCGGAGGCAAGCCTTGCGCCTTATTTGACTTGGGACCGGCAGCATTACACGCGCAATCTCATCGACAAGACCGACCTCTACGAATTGCTCGCCATCTGCTGGGAGGTTGGGCAGGGCAGTTCGGTGCACAACCATCGCGGGCAGAATTGCTGGATGGCGGCCCCGATGGGCAGCTTGCTGGTGGAAAATTTTCATGTGGGATTTGAGGATAGCCAGACCGGAAAGTGTCAGTTGACCGCATCTAATACGGTGGAGCTAACGGCGGCGAATCCGTGCGCGGTCGATCCGCGGGAGCCGGTGCATAGGGTGGTCAATCCGCGGACGGCGAATCAGCGGGCGGTGACACTGCACGTCTATTCGCGTCCCTTTGATAGTTGTGTCGTCTATTCGCCCGAGCAGGGAACGTGCGGAGACATACGGCTTCACTACAATACAGCTTTTGGAAAACCAGTACCCAGTACCTGGTAACCAGTACCCAGTCGACAGCCTTTTTTTGTCTGCTCCAACGGATCTGGCTGACTTGGATAGAAGTCTTTTTCTGGGTACTGGTTACTGGGTACTGGGTACTGAATTTCAAGGAGGAATCGTGAGGAAATACCTGGGAGTTTTGGCTGGAATGGCTGCGCTATGTGTGATGTCGTGGGCGCAGGCTCCAGCGCAAGGTCAAACTCCCGATCAGGCTTCGGCGCAGACTCAGGCTCCCGCGCCAACACCGGCTCAGGCTCCGGCGCAAACCTCTGCTCAGACTCAAGCCCCTGAGGCGGCTCCGATTCCGGCCTCGGATCTGGGAAAGAAAATCACCCTGGTGCCATTTCCGCGGGTCGAGTTTTTTGTTGGCGGGACATATGCGGAGGCGGGCTTTTACAATGCCGGACACTGGGCGGGCCTGCCCGGCTGGGACAGTTCTTTGGGCTTGAACTTGACGCATTGGCTGGGATTCATCGTGGAGGGCGGCGAATACTTTGGCACCTCGAAGATTCCAACGGGGCAGCAGGCGCCATTTCCGCCCTGTCCGTCGTTTTGCCCTTACACATCACCCACGTTCGATGCGACCACACGCGAATACAACATCCTTTTCGGCGGCCAGGTGGCGCGCCGCAAGTATGAACGGTGGACACCGCGCGGCGAATTCTTGTATGGACATCAGGGCGTGCGCGGAATCGCCTCTGGCGGAGGCGCCCAGGTGACCGAGATCGGAACCGGACGGGCGCTGGTGGCTGGCGGGGGGCTCGACTATAAAATCAATCCGCGCTTTGCCCTGCGCTTGAACGCGGACTATTTCCAGACGGGCACAGACTTTACACTCCTCGGCAAGCAGAAGCAGGACAATTTCCGGGTCTCGGTGGGCATAGTCATTCGCAACGTGCACAAGAAGCGGCACACGCTGGAAGAAGAGAACCGGAGCGAGCAGCAATAGGGCGCGCGGCTCTTCGTCGTTCGTCGCTCTCTCTTCGTCGTTCGCTGTTCGTCGTTCGGGACTGAGTTTGCCGGCTTGCAAACGCTTCGCGAATCGCGAACGACGACGAGCGAACAGCGGGGCGCGAACCACGACTCGAACGGTGTCCGCTACAGATCCGCTGCCGTCCTACGAGCGGCGAAGCATATCGCTGATGGGCTTGGTTCTTGAGCGGACTTCGTCGGCGAGATCGGCGCCCTTTTCGACTACTTCTTCGAAGCGGCTCTTCGCTTCATCGGTCCATTCCGAGGCGGTTTCGAGAACGTCGTCGTAGGAGCGGCGCAAGTCTTTCCGCAACTGCCGGCCAGCCTTCGGAGCCAGCAACAATCCGAGGGCAGCACCTACGCCGAGGCCGATCATCAGGAAAGTGATGGCCGTGCCGACCGTGTTGCTCTCTGAACTCTCGTATTTTCCTGTGCGCATAAAAACCTCCTGATTTCTAGAATGCCAAACGGGGAGCACCCCGTCTCTACATTCTAGTCCTTATATTGGACTGATAATTTGTGATTTGTGATTGGACAGCAGGCCTGTTCCCACAATCGCTTGCGGCTGTGTAAAATGAAGTATTAATTCCAAGTGCGGCGGGAAAGTTGGCACCTGCCCCGCTGCCAGAATTCCTAGCAGAGTGAAGGAGATGTAAACCAGCAATGTCGATTCCAGCGACCCAACTCCGTCCCGGCATGATCATTAAGCACAACAATGATTTGCATTCCGTGTTCAGCGTCGAGCACCGTACGCCGGGCAATCTGCGCGCCTTCATACAGGCCAAGTTACGCAACCTGCGCACGGGAGCCATGTTCGAGCATCGTTTCCGTTCGCCCGATCCGATCGAGAAAGTCAACGTGGACGAGGAGAACATGGAGTTCCTCTACAGCGACGGAGACGATTACTACTTCATGAACACGGAGAACTACGAGCAGACGCATCTCACGCGCGGCACGCTGGGCGATGCGGTGGATTACCTGACGCCGAATCTGCAGATCAAGGTGGAATTTTTCGACGGCAAAGCCGTGGGCATCGAGTTGCCGCAAACCGTCGTGCTGACGGTGATGGAGGTCGAGCCTGGATTGAAGAGCGCAACCGCCTCGAGCGTGACCAAACCCGCGAAGACAGAGACTGGCCTGATTGTGCAGGTGCCTCCGTTCATCAACGAGGGCGAGAAGATCAAGGTCGACACGGCCGAGGGAACTTATTTGTCGCGAGCGCAATAAGGTCAGAGGTTAGAGGTCAGATTGCAGAGGTGAAGAGCGTTCAGCTCTGGTCTTTACCTCTGCAATCTGACCTCTTACCTCTGCAATCACTCGATGGCTTCCACCGACGATCAATCTCGCACTCTCGCGCGCCGTTTTCTGGTGTACGGCCGCGTCCATGGTGTGGGCTTCCGCTGGTTTGTCGAGCGCGAGGCGCACATTTTGCAGATTGCCGGATGGGTGCGAAACAATCATGATGGCACGGTCGAGGTTCTGGCCATGGGAACGCGCGATCAACTGTCGGGGTTGCGGTCGCGGTTGCAGGAAGGGCCGCGCGCCGCGCGCGTAGATAGGGTTGAAGACTTCGACGCCGAGCCGGTTGCGGGACTCGGTTCATTTCAAGTTCGAGGAGCTTAGCGTTAGGAGCTTAACTTCAGGATGAGAACATCGACGGAAAAGTTGATTGAGGCAGCGGACTGCGACCGATTGAAGAAGCTGATCCGGGAGGTGCCTGACTTCCCCAAGAAGGGCATTCTCTTTTATGACATCACCACGCTGCTGAAGGATAAAGTCGGCTTCGCGCTGCTGATCGACGCGCTCTCGGCAAATTACATTGGCAAAGAGATCGACCTGGTGCTGGGCATGGAGGCTCGCGGATTTATTTTTGGTCCGGCGCTGGCCTATCGTTTGAATGCGGGATTTGTTCCCGTCCGCAAGCCAGGGAAGTTGCCGGCGGAAACGCTGAAGATCAGCTACGAGTTGGAGTATGGCAGCAACGCGCTCGAAGTTCACAAGGACGCGATCATCAAGGGCCAGCGGATTTTGATCGTGGACGACCTGCTGGCGACGGGCGGCACGGCGGTCGCTACGGCGGAGCTGGCGAGCGGCCTCGGAGCAACGATTGCGGGACTTGCCTTTGTGGTGGAACTCGACTTCTTGAAGGGTCGCGAGCGATTGCAGAAGTACGACGTTTTCTCGCTGCTGCACTACGATCAGTAGGACTGGGATCAGTAGGATTCGCGAGAGAAGGATCGACTGCTGCAGCGGCTCTCAGAACTCAGGGCCGGGAACTTGTCGCTTCAACTTCTAGCTTCGCGTTACTTTATCAGGCGTTCAACGGCCAGGAACAGACTTCTCCAAATTGCGACACTGACGGCGAGCGACGCGGTATAGGAGAAGATTGCGATCCAATTCCATTGGACATCTGCTTCCTGCTCACGGAACCTCATGGGGGAGGGCTCCTTACTGTTTTCTTGCGCGAACCTTTTCTTGCGCCAACCTGTTTTCTTGCGCCAACCTAAAGATGCAATTATATGCCCCTTCGTTGCTTCCGGTAAGTGACTTAAAACATTCCTCAGGATTATCTGCCCGTTTTTCGGCACTGGGTGTAATCATCCGTCTTGCGGTAAATTTAGGCATGCCATAAGCGTTGCGAAGACCGGTATTGCGAAGCCAGCGTGCGAGAATTCTTGCGGTGCACCTGCCCCAACCGTCGCCTGTCCTGATGGTATTCGGCAATGTGGAGTGCTGGTGGTAAGCTAGGATTTTTGGAGCAGCAGCGATGGCGCGGGCGCGGAGATTTGAGCACAATCCTGAATGCGCCTTCCAACTCGAGGCCAAATCCAAAGCACGGTTCAGGGAAACCTCCAACCAACGCCGTGGCCGATACGCGAATCAAACCTTCATCGGACAGTTCATCCAACTTTCGGCCAAACTCGGTCTCTTGCTCGGAGCCGCGCTGGTGGTGTGCAGCTTCGGAGCAGAGGCCGATCCCAGTCCGTTGCCGCCCTCGATCACTACCGCGCCGCTAACGGTGCAACAGGTGGTGAGCAATCTGGTTCGAAAAGATGCGGAGCGAGCACAGGCGCTGCGCCACTATGAATCCACGCGCATCTACCATCTTGCCTATCGCGGATTTCCGAGCGATCGCGACGCCGAGATGACCGTGGAGGCTACTTTTGACAGCCCTTCCACCAAGAACTTTAAAATCATTTCTCAATCGGGATCGAAGCTGATCATCGAGCGCGTGTTCAAGCGGCTGCTGGAGAGCGAGAAGGAAGCGGCGGAGCCGCAGATACATGCGCGCACCCTGCTCAACCCTGAAAATTACGATATTGCGCTGGTAGGCTACGAACCGTCAGGCTCGGGCGGCCAATATGTGCTTGAGGTCTATCCTAAGGCGACGAGCAAATATGTCTATCGCGGCAAGGTGTGGGTCGACGGCGCCGATTTCGCGGTGACGCGCATTGACGCCGAACCCGCGCAGAATCCTTCTTTCTGGACGAAGAAGAGCGAGATTCATCACCAGTACACGAAGATCCAAAATTTCTGGCTGCCGCAGCGTAACGAATCGGTGAGCTACATACGCCTCGGCGGGCGCGCCACGCTGACGATTGAATATAACAACTACCACGTGGTGGATTCGCAGGTCGCAGGCAACTCTGGGAAGATGCGGCGTCCAGCGCAGCCCTACGCCACGGAGATTTACTAGACGCGATCCGGTAGTACAATCCGGCCATGGGTGGCCTGTCACAGCCGAGCGTAAATCCAGATTTCAATCCAACCATTGAGCCGCAAGAATCCAGCGTTCGCCCGATTCTCATCGGAATCGTCGTCGTCGGGATCGTCGTCGGCGTGCTGGCGCTGATTCTTCGCTCGGAGGGAAAAAAACCTGCCGAGCCGCCGCCCTATGCCGCGAACCTGAAATTCTCGGACCTGAAGACCAGCGCCGCGCAGAATTTTGTGGGCGCGACCGTCAACTATCTTGACGGCGTCATCACCAATACCGGCAATAAAACCGTCATCCACGCCGTGGTGAAGATCACATTTAAAGACGACATGGGACAGACGGCGCAGCGCGAAGAACTTCCCATCCACGTACTGCGCACCGGCGGACCGTATGATGAGGCGGTCGACCTCACGCTCTGGCCACTCGCGCCGGGCGAGAGCAAACCGTTCCGCCTGATCTTCGAAAACATTTCCGCACAGTGGAACCACGCATACCCGGATTTGCAGGTCAGCGAGGTCACCGTAAGGTAAGTGCTGAGGCACTGATCACTGGTCTCCTCCGCTACAATGGCCTCGTGCCTGATAAGAAACCATTCCGTCTGACGGAGTCCGTTAAAGCTGCGGGTTGAGCATCCAAGCTGAGTCCGGCGGCGCTGGACACGGTGCTTGGGAAATTAGCCCGGCAACACGACCCGAATGTGCTAGTCGGCTTCGAGCACGCCGACGACGCCGGAGTGTATCTGCTGACGCCGGAAACGGCGCTGGTGCAGACGGTAGATTTTTTTACGCCCATCGTGGACGATCCCTACACCTTCGGCCAGATCGCCGCGACCAATGCGCTTAGCGATGTGTATGCCATGGGCGGAAAGCCGCTTACTTCTCTTGCGCTCGTCTGCTTTCCGAAGAAAGGCGACCTCGATATTTTGGAGCGCATTCTCGCCGGCGGCTTGTCGAAGATGATTGAGGCAGGATGCACCGTGATCGGCGGCCACAGCATCCGTGATGAAGAAACAAAATTCGGATATTCGGTTACGGGAGTAGTTCATCCGGAGCGCGTGCTGGCAAATCAGGGCGCTCGGGTGGGTGATCGTTTGCTGTTCACGAAGTCGCTGGGCACGGGAGTGATTTCCACGGCGATCAAGAAGGGCGTAGCCAAGCAAGCGTGGATCGATGCCGCTGTGAAGTCGATGACGACACTGAACAAGACGGCGGCTGAGGTGATTAGCGATAATCATGCGGGCACGGGGCTTAAGTGGTCTGTTCACGCCCTCACCGATATCACCGGCTTCGGACTGATTGGTCACACTCGCGAGATGGCGTTTGCCTCTAACGTCAGCGTTATTCTTCGATCTGCGAAGATTTCGGCGCTCGAAGGCGCACTTGATTGCATTCACGCCAAATACATTCCCGGCGGACTCAAAGCAAATCGCGACTTTGCGGAATGTATGGTGGGCTACGATCCGTCCGTGCCGGACGATATCCGCACGCTGCTTTTCGATCCGCAGACTGCGGGAGGATTGCTGATCTCAGTCGCCGCCGACGATGCCGCCGCGCTGACGCTCGCGCTCCAGAAAGCCGGGGTTCCTACGGTTGAAATTGGCGAGGTGATCGCGAGCACGAAACCGCTGATCCAAGTCACTCTCTGATGAGCGCTCACGCTGCGCTGATCATTGCCGAGATGTAGGCGAGATGATGGTCGTCGTGCTCTGCCACAAAGTACCAGTCGCATCGCTGTTTTCAGGCGCGGATGGAGCGCGGTGCGGACGAATATTACGCGGTCGATGTTTTTTACTTTGCTCAACAGTTGCGCGCGGGCGCTGCGAAATTCAGCCAAGACCTCTTGGACTGAGCGCTGGTTGTGCTGCGCCGCGAAAGTCTTGCGATTGGCCAGGTCGGCGATGGTTAGCTGCGATTCATTGTTGATATAGTCATCGACGCGCGCCATCCGCCTCCGAGCCTTATTCCGGTCGGTCGCATCTATAAGCTAAAGAGCGGTCCGCATGGACGCGGTTGGTTCCAAGTATTTTTAATTAATTTTTCGAGCGAAAGGAACTCTTGAATGAAAACCCGCAATCTTGGACGTTCCGGCCTCAAAGTTTCCGCCACTGGCTTGGGCTGCATGGGCATGTCGGAGTTTTACTCCGGACGCAATGATGCGGAATCGATCGCAACCATTCATCGCGCACTCGAACTGGGCATCAACTTTCTCGATACTGCCGACGTTTATGGGCCGTACAAAAATGAAGAACTCGTCGGACGCGCCATCAAGGGCAAGCGCGGTCAGGTCGTGCTGGCCACGAAGTTTGGAATTGTCCGCGATCCGGCCAACCCTAATGTTCGTGGCGTCAATGGCAAGCCGGAATATGTGAAAAAATCCTGCGAAGCAAGTTTGCGGCGGCTGGGCGTCGATTACATTGATCTTTATTATCAGCATCGCGTCGATCCGAATACTCCGATTGAAGAAACAGTCGGAGCGCTCGCGGAACTGGTCAAGGCCGGAAAGATTCGTCATATTGGATTGTCGGAAGCCGCGGTCGGCACTTTGCGGCGCGCAGTGAAAGTCCATCCCATCGCGGCGTTGCAGACGGAGTATTCGCTGTGGACGCGCGATCCGGAGGATGAAATTTTCGCGGCATGCCGCGAACTCGGCATTGGCTTCGTTGCGTATAGTCCGCTGGGACGCGGCTTTCTTACTGGCCAATTCAAGACCTTCGAAGACCTCGCAGAGGATGACTATCGCCGTTTCTCGCCGCGCTTTCAGGGAGAAAATTTCCAGAAGAATCTCGACCTGGTAAAGGAAGTGGAAGAGATGGCGCGCAAGAAACAATGCCAGCCGTCGCAGCTGGCACTGGCGTGGGTGCTGGCGCAGGGCGATGACATCGTTCCGATTCCGGGCACGAAGCGGCGCAAGTATCTCGAGGAAAACGCCGGGGCAGTCGATGTGAAACTTACCTCGGAAGATTTGCGGCGTCTTAGAGAAGTATTTCCTGCCGGAGCGGCAGCGGGATTGCGCTATCCCGAGCACATGATGAATCTGGTTAATGGATGAAACGCACGCGTAGGGGCGGACGCCCTCGTCTGCCCCGCGGAGCAATGTCCCTAACCACCCAGCAGTTTATTGACTTCCGCATAGGGCACGGCGCCCTCCATTTCGCTGTACGTGCCAGAGGTTTTTAATTCTTCAGCCAAGCGTCGCAGCAATCCCAGGGTTGCGCGCATCGGCCCCGATCCCACGCTGACCCGCGCCACGCCAAGTTTCGCGAGCTCTGGAATCGGAGGCGTTCCCGGTCCGGCGAGAATGTTCAGTGGACACTCGACGGCCTTGGCGAGCCTTCCAATCGTCTCGGCATCCTTGAGTCCTGGCGCGAATACGCAATCGGCGCCGGCGTCGCGAAAGGCCAGCAGGCGCCGCAACGCTTCGGAATAGTCGGCATCAGGATTGCCACCGGGCAGCAGAAAAACGTCGGTCCGAGCATTGATCACAATTTGTGCGCGCACGTCGACGGCGGCCTGGCGCGCCGCCTTGATCTTTTCGACGGCTAACTCGAAACCAATCAGAGGGCGGGAGGGATCGCTGCTTCCGTCCTCAAGATTCATCCCGACAACGCCCAACTGAACCAGCTCGCAGGTTGTCTTCGCAACGTCTTCGACGGCAGAGCCGTAGCCGGCTTCGATGTCAGCTGTGACGGGCACCTGCACGGCGCGGGCGATGCGACCAATGCGGGCCATCATCTCCTCGCGCGGAATATGCTGGCCGTCGGCATAGCCGAGCGAGTAGGCGATGCCCGCCGAGGTGGTGGCAATTGCGGGGAAGCCGGCATCCTCGAAGATGCGAGCGCTGGCCACATCCCACGCGTTCGGAAGAATGAGCACGTTCGGCCCGCGATGAAGTTGGCGGAACTGGATTGCCTGATTGGTGCGGGATTCCATGGTTTTATCGTTTTGTAGCTTTCTCAATTAATTTAGTTAATTTTCTCGATACGGTGCGCGAGCATTGTCTCTCGCCGCATTTAGCTGCCCTTAGCTTTTTCGCGCATCCGCTTGACGAAGCTGGGGACGTGGACCACGGCTCGTCCGACGGTGCCGCGTCCTATTTCTTGGGAACCATCATGTGCGCGGACGCGAACGATATAGAAACGCCCGTCGAACGATTCCAGTTCGGCCTCGGCTTGCACGCGCACTCCGAAGCCGCTGGCAGCGCGGTGTTCGATGTTAATCGAAATGCCAACCGTGATTTCTCCTTCATCGCAAAACGGCTGCAGCGCCTGGAAGGCGGCGATTTCCATCAAGCGAATCATGTCGGGAGTGGAATACACAGGTGGCAAGCGAGGATCATGCGCGGCGAGCGTGTGCTTCAGTTCGACGGTTTCAGCCGCCTCGCAGCGCACGCCAATGGGAATGTGTCGAGCCATTGTTGATTAGAACCAAATCGAAAAGTGAGTCGTGCTCAAAGACAAGGCAATTTTAGAGTATTGGCGCTCATCTCGGAAGCGCTCTGCAAATAATCGGCGCCGCATCATCGCTTAGGTGCTGCATCCCCATCTTGGAAAATTGCGAGAAATGCTGCGACATCTTGATCTTCAATTGTTTACCGCACACTTGTGCTCCCGGTCACATCGGCTCTGTTCTACAACGCGCAAAATAAAATTAGATAGTAGCTATCCACGATGGCAGGCAGGGTGAGAAATCAATGAGTAGGCGCGACGCAGTCTTTAATTTATCCAAAATGAAGGAACTGGTCGTATTCATTCTGTTGACGCTGACGCTTTCTTTGTCAGCCTGCAATTGGTTTCGCGATTTCGATTTCGAACGCGGGGCGCGGCTCACAAGAGGCGACCCGCAGTTGGGGCGGAAGCAGTTGGCAATGCATTCCTGTAGTTCATGCCATGTGATTCCTGGAGTTCCGAAGGCTGACGGCACGAGAGGCCCGTCGCTCGCCCATTGGTACGGGCGCCGCACTTTTCTGAGCACCTTCCCAAATACGCCGGAGAACATGGAGAAGTGGCTGGAGAGGCCTTCTCACCGCAAGCCCGGCACGACCATGCCCGACCTGAGCGTCAGCTCACAGGAGAGTCGCGACATGACCGCCTACCTCTTTTCCATCAATTAGCTCAATTAATCAGCCCGAAAGTGCGCGCCGGCGTGGCCTGCTAATGCAAGTTGGCAAAGCTCGCGTCGCCGAGCGAGATGTGCTCGGGGCCAATTACCGGTTGATCCTCGGAGAGAATCAGCGCGCGCTCGATAACGTTTTGCAGTTCGCGTATGTTGCCCGACCAAGGCTGCGTTCGCAACAGGTGCAAAGCGGCTGCGGAGAGCTGCGGCGCAGGTCGGCTGGAAGTATATTTTTCGAGAAAGTGCACGGCTAATTGACCAATATCTTCGGGACGATCGCGCAACGGCGGAATCTCCAGTGGGAACGCGGAGAGACGGTAGTACAAATCTTCGCGAAACTTCCCTTCCCGGACGAGCGAGAGCAGATGGGCGTTGGTGGCGGAGATGACGCGGGCGTCGACGCGCACGACCTCGGCGCTGCCCAGGCGCTGCAATTCCTTCTGCTCAAGAAAGCGGAGTAGTTTCGGCTGAAGGCTCAGCGGCATTTCGCCGATCTCGTCGAGAAAGAGCGTGCCTCCCTGCGCCGCCTGGATTCTTCCCGCATAAGCTTGGGCGGCTCCCGTAAAAGCGCCGCGCGCGTAGCCGAAGAGTTCCGCTTCAAGCAAGGTCTCGGGAATGGCTGCGCAATTGACCACCGCGAATGTGCGCGAGGAGCGCGGGCTAAGCTGATGAATAGCGCGAGCAACAATTTCTTTGCCGCAGCCGGTAGGGCCAGTGATCAGCACCGTCGTGTTGCGCGGGGCGAGCAGGCGCACCAGACGATACAGCGGCTGCATGATGCGCGAGTTGTTGCCGATCATGCCTGGCAGGGGAGCGTCGAGAAAAGATTGCGCGGCGCGCGCCGGGACAAGAGCTAGCTCGATGTTGTCGATCACTGAGTCCGGGTGGCCGAGAGCGTGCTCCAAGCCAGTCGAAGGTGCGCCTGCTTCCTGATTCGGGGCGTGATCTGGATCGCGGTTGGGCTCAGGCTCCGGATCGAGCATAACCACTTCGATTTTGGGGAAACGTCTCCGGACGGTCTGGCCGAGTTCTTCGGCGTCGAGATCGGGCAGGTGGCGATCGAGAAAGAGGACCTGCCAGAAGCCATTCTCGAGATGGCCTAAGGCCTCGGCGCCACCGCTGGCCTGTTCGAAGCGGCGGGCGGGGGACCGCAGACTTTCGAGGACGCGCTGGCGCACGACGGTGCTGGGGCTCGCCACCAGAATGTGGTCGGCATAATTAGGCGGGATCGGAAAAGTCGTCATACTGTCGATTTGAAACCGATCTGGTTAGAAGGAGATTAGTTGCAGATTAGAAGACTCTATCGAAGGCAAACCATGGTGTAGCGGAAAAGTTAGATTTTGCTTTACAGGTGGAGGATTCTGTAAGTAGGAGGCAATTTCTTCTCTAGCGTTCAGATGAGTTGTGAGCCGCGACGCCCCGGGGCTGCGAGCGATCGCAAACTTCCAGGTGGTCGTTACTTCTCGACCAAGACCAGTTCACCGTTTTCTATTTTGATGTCTTTCACGTTGTTAGGGAGCTTGAGCTGATCGCGCTGCTCGGCGAGCTTTTTCTGCAACACTTCGTTGACCAGCGATGCGGGCACGGAGAGATCTCCGACCTTGACCTCGGTGGCGTCGAAGGTCGCGTAGCCGTCTTTCGAGCCGAGATGGCCGGCGAGAGTGAGATAAACGTCTTTGCCAGCGATTTGGGTGAGAAATTGTCCGCGCACAATGTCGCCATCCATGGAGACCTGGTAGTCCTTGATATTGGGAACGGCGCCGGGGAACTCGGTGGCCGGCGCGGCGGAGGGAGCGTTGGAGGAGGAAGTATTACTCGCGCCGCTGGAAGTGCTCGCGGGCGCGGCCGTCGTTGCGGGTATCAGGCCGGCGGCTTGCGCTAGCGCGGCGGAAACTTCGCCGGAGGTCATGCGAATTTCGCTCCCACCTTCGCCGGCGGATTTGGGTTGGGCGAGTTGGTTCACCTTCTCCTGAAAAGACTGCGCATTGGCGGCAGCGGTCGCGGGAACTACTGCGGTTGCAACCGGCGCGGGGCGCTTTAAGACGAGCACTAGCGTAATGATCGAAATCGCCAGCGTGACAAAACTGATGATGCGATTCAGCTTCACGGATACCTCCGCTACTTTCCTCTATGGTACGCGCGGAGTAAATCACGTTTGAGATGACGTTAGTACTAGGGCGGCGGGCGCTTTAGGATGCCAAAAAAACGGTACGCGTAAAATGCTGTTTTTCATCCCACGTTTCATTCAACGATGGCCAGTACATCGCCCGGGTTTACGGCGGCGCCTGGAGTCGCCGATATTTTCTTTACCACTCCCTTTTTTGGCGATTTGATTTCGTTTTGCATTTTCATGGCTTCGACTACCACGATGCCCTGTCCAGCTTCGACTTCGGAATTCTCGGCGACCAGCACACGGACCACGCGGCCGGGCATGGGAGCAAGAATTTTCTTGGGGCCTTTTTCGTCGCCCGCCGATTTCTGGCGCGAGCGCAGGGAGCGCGGATCGCGCAACTCGACTGCGAAACGCGCGCTGCCGACCCACATGTGGAGATCGGTCGCCGTCTGCTCGCGCTTAATTTCGTAGGAGTGGCCATCGATCAGCAGCGACAAGACGTCGCGGCGCGGGATGACCGCGTCGACGTGGATGGTTTGGCCATCGACGCGGCACTCCCATCCATCAGCGGCTTTTTCCAACTCTAGCCGGTGGGGCTTGCCGCCCTCTTTGCCCACAACGATTTCATAAACCATAAGATCGAAATCAGCGCAGCGCTTCCGAGCGTCCTTTCTGCTTCCATTTGGATGGAGGCGATGCTGGTGAGGCGGCTGAATCGCTCCCGGCGGCATTGCCATTCTTGTTGACAGACGCTGGATCGAGCACAGCAAACATTCCGGCGGCGATCGCGGCGATTCTCTCGAGTTCCTTGATTTCTTTTGGCGAAAGCGACGCTACGGCTGGATTAGCTTTCGCGAGCAGGCGATCGAGGTATCCGGTGTCGAGTTTTCCGGCTTGGAAATCGGCGTCGCCGAGGATGCGCTGGAATAGCGAAATGTTAGTCTTGATTCCGGCCACAAAATATTCATAGAGGGCACGCTCGAGACGCATGATGGCTAGTCGCCGGTCACTCGCGTAGCCGATTAGCTTGGCGAGCAGCGGATCGTAATCCATGGGAACGTTCCAGCCTTCGTACATGCCGCTGTCGCGGCGGATGCCCGGGCCTGAAGGCTGAAGCAGCACGGTGATTTTGCCCGGGCTGGGAAAATAATTATTGTCAGGATCTTCGGCGTAGATGCGGCACTCGATGGCGTGTCCGCGAATTGATATGTCGGACTGTACGAAGGGCAGCTTTTCACCGGCCGCGATCCGAATCTGCAAATGAACGAGATCTAATCCCGTGGTCAACTCGGTGACTGGATGCTCGACCTGAAGACGCGTGTTCATTTCGAGGAAGTAAAAATTCTTTTGCTGATCGACCAGGAATTCTATTGTTCCGGCGTTGGTGTAGTTGGCGGCCTGCGCGACTTTGACGGCGACTTCGCCCATGCGGCGGCGCATGTCGGGATCGACAATCGGTGAGGGCGCTTCTTCTAGAACTTTCTGATGGCGGCGCTGGATGGAACACTCGCGTTCGCCGAGCCAGACAGTGTTGCCGTGCTCGTCGGCGAGCACCTGCATCTCGATGTGGCGCGGATTGACGATTGCTTTTTCGATATAAACCTCGCTATCGCCAAAAGAACGCTGGGCCTCGCTCTGCGCCGATTCGAGAGCGGAACGAAATTCCTGGCGAGTGTGCACCAGGCGCATACCTTTGCCTCCGCCGCCAGCCGCGGCTTTCAGCATCACTGGGTAGCCGATGCGCTCGGCGACTTGCTCGCCTTCTTCGGCGGAGGCGAGCCCGCGCGAAGTTCCGGGAACGAACAGGACGCCGGCTTTTTCCATCTGCTGACGGGCGCTGGTTTTCGAGCCCATCAAATTCATGGAGTGCGGAGTGGGGCCGATAAATTTTATGCCCGCGTCGGCGCAGGCTTGCGCGAACTTTGCATTCTCGGAGAGAAAACCGTAGCCGGGATGGATCGCCTGCGCGCCGGAACGTTTGGCTACATCGAGGATCTTATCGATTCGAAGATAAGATTCGGCCGCCGGGGCTGGTCCGATGTGATAGGCCTCATCCGATTTGCGGACGTGAAGCGCGGCGCGATCAACATCGGAATAGACGGCAACCGTCGAGATGCCCATCTCGCGGCAGGCGCGCATCACGCGCACTGCGATCTCTCCGCGATTGGCGATCAGAATTTTCTTGAACATGCCTTGGTAAGCGCTCAATTCGCGCGCAAACGCCGCGGTTAATTCTACCTGTGCGGGCCGCGTTATGTGCGTGACGCGAATCCCCCTCGGCGGTATTTTCGCGATAACGATGTGGCTGAAACCAGAACGATATGACTGAAAGGTTCCCTGCCGGAAAATAAAAGGCCTCGCGTTCTGAAGCGCAAGGCCTGGTCTGGAAAAATACTCGTGGAATCGGAAGCTACTGTTTCTGATCTATAACAATGCCGCCTGCACCGGGCTGTTTTTCGGCTTTGGCTTTCTTGGTGGCCATGGTTTTGTCGACCCACTCATCGGCGGTCTTTAGATCGGCGGAACGGGCTGCCGGGTCATCGCATTGAATGTCGGCACGCTCGCGATACATCAGGTTCATGTACGCCATTGCATCGTCATAGTCGGGACGAAGCTGGAGCGCCTTGTTCAGGTTGTCGATGCCTTCCTGAACGTTAGGAGTATTTTTCTCTTTCATCATGGCGCAGACCTTCTTGTCCTTGGCCGGCAGGGCGTCATCGGGCTTCATGCCCAGTTTGGCGCGCTCTTCCTGACGCGGCACGTAGGTCTGGGTCCAATCGATGACGGCGACCGAGTAATACGGCTCGGGGTCATTGGGATCGGCCTCCGATGCTTTCTTATAGTATTGCTTGGCCAAGTCAAACTTCTTCATCTGCAGGTAGAGGTAAGCGATGCCCTTAATGCTGTTGATGTTCTTAGGATCGACTTGCAGCACCTGCTTGTATTCGTCAATCGCCTGCTCGGCGAAGCGGTTGTTGTCGGGAGTGTCCGCGCCTGGGATGTATTGGTTGGCATAGGCCGTGGCAAGATAGAGCTTGGCGTTAATCAGCGACGGATCGAGAGCGACCGCCTGCTGGAAATGATCTACTGCCTGCTCGAACTTGGAGTTCTTATAAGCCTGCACGCCCTTGTTGAGATGATCGCGTGCCTTCAGCTTGGCACAGCCGGTGCTTGCGAGCATCACCAGTACTGCGGCGAACAGGACCAGGCCCTTTTGCGTAGTTCTCGTTTTCATTGCTTTATGAATCTCCCTTTGCGGAGTGTGAATGTGGTGCGGCACGCAAAGCTTTTTGATGACTTGCCGTCCTGAGCAAAATGCAGGACCGCCTGTACCGCGAACTCAAAGACATAGGTCCTTCGCTTCGCTCAGGATGACACCCCGCGCTTCTGTGGATCCGATTTCTAGCCGCCCGCTTCGATCTTGGCGGTGATCAGGCCGACTTTATCGACGCCCGCCGAATGCGCTATGTCGATGACGTTGGCCACGTCGGCGAAGGGCACGTTGTCATCGCCCTTCACGAACATGACCTTCTCGGCCCGCGTCTTGAAAATGTCTTCCAGGCGGCCTTGCAGAGTTTCCCAGGTAGCTTCGTCGGTGTTGATCTTGAGTCCGGGAGGGTTGCCGGCGCCGTGATCGATCAGTTGCACCACAATGGTGCGGTCGGGAGTGGGCGGCGGCTGTTTCTGATCCTTCGGCGGAGGCTGTGGCACCAATGCATCCAAACCTTTCGGCGTCAGGGGCGTGATCACCATAAAAATGATCAGCAGCACCAGCAGCACGTCGATCAGCGGCGTGACGTTCATGTTAGCGTTCTGGCCCCCTTTGGGGCCGACTGCCATAGCCATATCAATCTCCTGTATCGCTACTACTCGTATCGCTTTGGCGAACTATCTTTGAGAAACTTTCTTCCGAACTATCTTGCGAACTACTGCCCGCCCGTGGGCGCCGGTGGCGCGACTGGGGGTGGGGCAAAGGAGCCAGACTTCTTTTGTTCCGTCAATAATCCGAGTTGATCGACGCCGGCCGCGCGAACATCATCCACGACCGCGACTACCCAACCAAACTTCGCGCGGGCGTCTGCCTTCAGAAATACCCGTTTATCGGTCCGATTCGCCAAGCGATCTTTAATCTTTTGTGTCAGGTCGTCGGGATTGATCGGATCGGTGCCGAAGAAGACCTTGTTGTCGCGGGTAATCGCGACTTGCAGCGCATCTTCTTTATCGGCGTCGTGCATGTCGGTCGGATTGTTGACCTGCGCCATGTCGACCTGCTTGCCGTGCTGCAACATGGGTGTGACGACCATGAAAATGATCAGCAGCACCAGCATCACGTCCACCATAGGTGTGACATTGATGTCGGAGGTGACGTTGGCTGCTTCGTTTCGCTTTGCTAATGCCATGGAATTGTGTCTCCTGCTCTACGCTTGCGTCGGTACCGCAGCCCCAAACGGCCTTTGTGGAGAGCCGGGCGCTTCCGCCCGGCCAGCCACTGGCAACTCATGGGTGCAATCTGCGGCCTTATAACTGGCCTTATAATTTACGACCGGCGCATGCTCCGGCGCTTGAGGAAGTAATCGATCAGTTCGCTCGAGGAGTTGTCCATCTCCACGTCGAACGCTTCCACGCGACTGGTCAGATAGTTGAACATCATGACCGCCGGAATGGCCACGAACAGGCCGACGGCGGTGGTCACGAGCGCTTCGGAAATGCCGCCGGCAACTGCTGCCAGACCGGTTGCCTTTTCTTTGGCGATGCCGTTGAAGGCGTTCAGAATGCCGACGACCGTTCCGAACAGTCCCACGAAGGGAGCCGTCGAACCGATGGTCGCCAGACCGCCCAAGCCACGCTTCAGTTCGGCGTGCACGATGGCTTCGGTGCGCTCCAGAGCGCGCTTCGAAGCTTCGATCGTCTCACCGGGGATTTCGCCAGGGCTATCCTGGTGAGCCTTGAATTCCATCAGGCCAGCGGTGACAACCTTGGCCAGATGGCTCTTCTTGTTGCGCTCGGCGACCTTGATCGCTTCGTCAATCTTGCCTTCTCGCAACGCCCCAGCAACTGCGGGAGCGAACGAGCGGGATTGATTGCGGGCGGCGTTGAAAGCCATCCAGCGGTCGATCATGACGCCGATCGACCATCCCGACATGATGAAGAGAACAATAACCACAACTTTCGCCAGAATACCCATCTGCTTCCAGAGCGAAATCGGGTCCCAACCGACCGAGCTGTTGTCTTGAAACAGCCAAGCGGCGAAAAGATGGAAATTACAAAGTGCGACTGTTGCCAGGTTCGCTACCATGAGTTGCTATTCCTCCTCGGAACTGTTTCGCGCCCATTTATCTGAGCGCCTTTCTCAAACTTTCTCCGGGCTTTCTCCAAACTGTGCTTGCCGGGAGAGCAATGCCGAACCCTCGGGCCTGCCCAAGAGCTGCGGCATATCAGGATGCAGAACGAGCCAATTTTGCTGCCGTGCCCCAAGCGAGGGGCTGGCCTGATTTCGCAAAACCTGCCGTCGCCATAGCGAAGCAAGGCCACGAAACTTCAGCTCCTCTGCAAATACCGATGTAACTTTGATGCAAGAAAACCTAAGTAGGCGGAGTGCCCGGGTGCCAACAAGGCGCCTTGGTCTCCCGTCTTGGGAAAAGATAGGACGGGGGAGAGCCTTTAACCGCCACAAAACCAACCTCGCCCGGAGTGTCTAGCCTCCCGACAAGCTGAAGTTCACCACCACCTGGGTTTCCACGGCCACCGGCTCGCCATTGAGCAGGTAGGGCTTATAGCGCCATTGTTTTACGGCTTCGATGGCTGCCGGCGCCAGCATGGGATGCCCACTGATTAATTGCAGATTCTGAATCGTGCCGTCTTTGCTGATTTCCGCCTGCAACACAACCGAGCCCTGAATGCGAGCCTGCTTTGCCAGTTGCGGATAGGTGGGCGTAACCTTCCTGATCAAAAGGCCGGTTGCGACGCCGGTCGACACGCGAACGCGCTGCGGAGTCGCGACCTTTGGGACCGCAACCTGGGTCGAACTAAGGATGCTACCCATCACGCCGCCGGCCGAGCCTCCGGGAATACCACCCGGAACGCCTCCCGGAACGCCGCCGCCGAGATCGGGCGGAGTTTCTTCTTCCTTGATCATCTGAATCTTCTGCGGAATCTTGGTCGGAGCGCGCAGCTGACCGTTAACCACCTCGCTCACCATCTTCACGACTTTGATGGGAGCAGCTGCCGGAGGCGGTGGTGGAGGCGGCGGCGGGGGTGGCGCGACCAGGAAGGTCATCAGCTGGGTCTTGGGCAACGCGTCGGTGTAAATCAGCGGGATCAGGATCAGTATCCCGATGAGCGCGACCTGCCCCAGGAAGGAGATGATCGCTGTAAAGTGCCCTGTGAAAATCAGGAACAGAACCAGATACCCGAGCCAGACGCTCATCACCGGCGGATCCCAGAACGCAAAAGTGTTATGAATGAAACCGGCAAAACCGTCACCGCTCATGATCGGGGTCACGATCTGAATAAAAACGATCCACAACACCACCAGCGCGGCAAAGACCCACGAAATGAAACGCTGGGTCTTGGTCATGGGCTTCTTAGGTGCCTCAATAAGGCTGTCTTCAAACATAGGCTTCTCCTACACACACCAGACCATTCGAATGTTTAGACACCGCCCGATTGGTGTTTGCTCCCGATTTCTGCCTTTTGCTCTCAAAACTCCTGGCTCTCCGGGCAGGTCAATGATTCTACGCCGTTAAGCCAGAATTAAACCTTAACCTTCTCCTTCGGCTGCGCGGAAGTGGTGCTCCCCGGCCGCAACGGCATGGCAATCGGCTTCTTGCCGCGCTCACCGCGCCATTCCTGGTACGCCACGAGAATGGGAGCGGCAATTGCAATCGAGGAATAGGTCCCGATTAGGATGCCGATGACCAGCGCGAGGCTGAAATTATGCAACACCTCGCCGCCGAAAAGAAACAGAGCAAGCACGGTAAGGAAAGTCAGGCCTGCTGTCAAGATAGTTCGACTTAAAGTTTGATTGATGCTCTTGTTGACAATGTCGGCCAACTTGTCGCGCCGCAGCAGTTTGATGTTTTCGCGTATCCGGTCAAAGACGACGATGGTGTCGTTATTCGAATATCCGATCAAGGTCAGAATGGCGGCGATTACGGTCAGGGAGATTTCCCGATCCAGGAGCGAGAAGGCGCCAACCGTAATGAGCGTGTCATGGAAGACGGTTAATACCGCGGCGACACCGTAGATCCATTCGAAACGCAGCGCCAGGTAGACGAGCATTCCGGCCAGCGAATAAAGGGTAGCCCGGATGGCTTGCCCGCGCAATTGTTGCCCAACCTGCGGGCCGACGATCTCGGCGTTGAAAATATGAAAATCGGAGACAAAGAAACTATCCTGGAGCGAGGCGACGACGGCAGGATCAGCCGCGCCCTTCAACTCGTCCATGGATGAGATCACGCCACCCTTCGTTTTATCGCGGTAGTCGACGATGGCTTGAGCTATGGACGTGTAGCGCGGGTTGGCGTCGCTGCCGGAGCCGAGGTGAAGCGGATCCTTCTCCAAAAGATAATTAAAGATGGCTAAAGAACTCGAGTTGTTGAGATCCTGCTTGCCCTGATTAACGTTGCTTTCGAGCGCCTGAATGATCTGGGTTTTGCCCTTGTCGAGAGCCTGTTCGCTGGTCTCCTGAATATCGAGGGCGATGAGGACTTCGTTATTGCCAGGCTGGCCATAGCGCTGAACGCGGGCATTCTTGAGGCCGGCGCTTTCGATCTCGTTGTGAATAGCGGATGGGTCGGGCGTGTGCGCGTACTTCACATAAACCAGCGTGCCGCCCCGGAAGTCGACCCCCAGCGGGATGCCGTGCCAGAACGCCATGGAGAGCACTCCAGCCACGCTGAAGATCAGCGAGAAAGTGAGGAAGTACCACTTCTTCCCGAGAAAATCGATGTTTGTATTTTTAAAAAATTCCACGCTGCTTACGATCCCTTCAAAAGTCCGCTTTTCGTTAATCGTCGTTCGCTGTTCGCTTTTTTCAGAAACCGCTCGCGAACAGCGAAAAGCGAACGACGAACAGCGCCCTTAGATACTTAACGCTTCGCCGCGCTGCTTGCGGCCGAGCACCCAATCAAAAATAACTCGCGAAACAAAAACTGCCGTGAACAGGTTGGCGAGCAAACCAAAAACCAGGGTCGTCGCAAATCCTTTCACCGGCCCGGTTCCGAACAGGAACAGAATCGCGGCTGACACAATCGTCGTGACGTGCGTATCGACGATGGTGATCCAGGCGTGGGCGAAGCCCTGCTCTACAGCTGATGGCGGCGTCTTGCCGTTCCTCAATTCTTCGCGGATGCGCTCAAAAATCAGCACATTCGAATCCACGCCCATGCCAACCGTCAGAATCACGCCGGCAATCCCCGGTAGCGTCAGCACTGCGCCGAAGTAGCCCATGAAACCGAGCAGGATTACAAGGTTGAGGATGAGTGCGATGTCCGCATTCACACCAGCCCAGCGGTAATAAATCAGCATGAAAATCAGGACGGCGAGCATCCCGTAGACAGCCGCCTGAACACCGGACCGAATCGAATCCGCGCCGAGCGACGGCCCCACCGTACGCTCTTCGAGATACTTGATGCCGGCCGGCAGCGCGCCCGAACGCAGCGTCATGGAAAGATCGTGCGTCTCCTGATCGGTAAATCGCCCAGTGATGACGCCGCTGTCGCTGATGGCGCTCTTGATCGTCGCCACTTCCTGCACCCGCTTGTCGAGAACTACCGCCAGGCTGTCGCCGATATGCGCGGAGGTGAAAGCCTGAAATTTGCGGCCACCTTCGCCAGTGAGAATGAACTTAACCTCCGGCTGGCCATTTTCGTCGGTGCCCGGTTGCGCGTCGCGAAGATCGCTGCCGGTCACGGCCGAGGCACGCGAGATCAGGAACCACTGCTCCCCGGTATCGCTGTTGTTGTGCGAACCAATGCTCTTACCTTGCATTAAGACAGCATCGGGCGGAAGCACACCACCGTGGTCTTGCAACGCCTGCTCCTGGCTCGAATACGGCCCGCCGAGCGATTGCTTGATCTCGAGCATCGCCGTCGACTGCATGATCTCTTTAACTCGCGCCGGATCGTCGACGCCTGGAAGCTGAACAAGTATCTGGTAATCGCCGAGGCCATGCTCTTGAATGACGGGCTCGCTCACGCCGAGTTGGTCAATGCGATTACGGATGGTTTCGATGGCCTGCCCGACGGCGCGGGTTTTCAAATCGGCGAGGCTTTGCGCCTTCATCGAGACGGTCCAGGAGTTTTCCGCCCCTGAGCTGGCGTCATACTCTGGCAAGCGGTCGGAAACGATGCTCTTGAAATCGCTGGTTTGCTCCGGAGGAACGCCCTTCACGACGATCATCTCAGGATGGTTGACCGGATCGGGCTTGGTGATGTCCGCGTAGTTGATCTTATGCGCGCGCATGTCTTCTTTAAGGCGCGCAATCGCATTGTCGGAATCGACGTTGACCGCATCATTCACCTGCACCTGCAGGATGAGGTGCGTTCCGCCGCGCAGATCGAGGCCAAGATTGATGTGATCGTGCACCAGCGCCAGTGGACCACGCCCCGACCACGTCCACGGGGGCCCGAAAATGCCCGCCACGAACACCAGCAAGATGCCCAGGATGAGGACTAACTTCCAAGTAAGATTCTTATTCATGAAAAACCGTCGATCGTCTTTTGTCGTTCGTCGTTAGCTAAAACCTCAAGGTCGAAATCGTGATCGCTTTGCGAACGACTAACGACTAACGACCGACAACTATTTTCCTTCTTCCGCCGTAGTCACCGATACCACCGATGCGCGGCTGATTTCGAGCTTTATATTATCGGGCGGCACGCGCAAAGTCAGCGCGTCGTCCTTGAGGCTGATGATCGTTCCGCGCAGGCCGCCGCTGGTCGTAATCTTGTCGCCATTCTTCAGTTCGCTGAGCATGGCTTGCCACTTTTTCTGCTTCTTCTGCTGCGGCATGATCAGCAGAAAGTAAAAAATCGCAAAAATAAACAGCAGTGGAGCCAGCCCGAGCAGACTCGTGCCGCCCGGTAGCTGCAACCACAACGCCAACCTGCCTGGTATCGCCAACAAAATTATTTCCGCTGCCAAGTCGATCCCCTGTAACAAAATACGTGATTGAACCGCAGTCGCCGGAAGCGCCCTTTCGGGCTCGGCCGAGCGGAAGCTCGGCACAAGTTTGCTGCTTTCTGCTTTCTCTGGCGAACTGCGGGAATTGTTTTCTTCTATGGCCGGAGATCCTACAACCTACAGGCTAGAGCCGGCGATGCCGCGTCCCGGTTCCGACCGGAACGGCACAGAAAGAAACTGACCTTATCCCTAAGTCAACTAGAATGCCGGACGGCTCGCCGGGTGTCAAGGCGGTAAGTGACAGGTCGCAGGTGTCAGGTCGCAGGTCGCAGGAAAACCAAAACCAAAACGTCACGCCTTGTGCCCTGGCGTTGCAGATGACGGGTTGCAGGTTTTGGTTTTCCTAACACCTGACCCTGGCACCCGAGACTGACCTCACCCTCACGCCCTGCGTATGGTAGGGACGGGTTGCAGGTTTTGGTTTTCCTGACACCTGTCGCCTAACACCTGAGACCTAGCGTCACGGCTGGTTGGCCGCGGCCAGCGGCGGCGCGGGATACTCTGGCAGCTTCTGCTTCGCCGATTGCGTGCGCTTGACCTCAAGCTCATCAAACAGCAACGCCGGGCTGGCCACGCTGTACGCGACCGGATCGAAGCGATCTTCAACATCGAGCGCGCTGCCGGCCGCGATCAGATTGCTGCGCAGCGAGCGCACGTCGAGGTCTCCGAAGACTGCGCCCCGCACCAATTCTTCGTGCCCGTCTTTCGTCCAGATGCGGTAGAGCAGCCGCGGCGTGAGCCTTGGGCCCATGGTCTGCACATAGAAGCAGTAAGCCAGCTCGCGCTGCTTGCACATCTCCACCAGCTTGCTCTTGAGTTCGGCGTCGGACTGCGGGTTCGCCGATTGCAGAATCAGATTGCCCACCTGCGGCACAGGCGGCGCCGTAGCGCCGGAGCGGCCGTGTCCGTTCGAAAGAGGGAAATCGCGAATCGGCTCGCGCCCCACGAGGTAGGCAATGAGCTGCCCTTTTTCGATCAGCGAAACGCGTTGCGCTTTCACACCCTCATCATCGATGGCGTAGTTGCCGAAGAGGCGCTTGCCCGAGATGGTGGAAATGGTCGGGTCGTCGAAAATGTTGATGAAATCGGGCAGCACGCGCGATTTGTAACTGCTGGCCCAGTGCCCCGTGGTGCGGGCATTTTCGCCAAGCTTCGGCTTCTTGCCAAGAACATTCGGCTCGACCAGATCGCTGACCACAGTCGCGGCTGCGTCGTTCGAAAACAGCACCGGGCCGCGGTATTCCTCTTCGACGACGGGTGCGTCGCGCAGCAACTTCAAGGTATCGCGAAGCTGGACCGTCGTTTTCAAAAATGCTTCGCGCGTCGGAAGCTCCTTGAGATCGTTGCCCTGATCGCCGTGCGAGCGTTGCAGCAACATGCCGTCGGCGGCCTGCGTCGATCCGGTGACGTAGATGGCGTAATGCGCGCCGCCGGAGCGGGCAACCGTGCCTTCGGAATTCAAAAAATAGCGGTTCTCGGCGGTGAAGCGCAGCGAAGATTCGAAGCTTTCCAGATCTTTGTCGGCGCGATAGGCTGCCGAAGATTCTTCAAGGAGATGAACCCAGGGCGTGAAATCGGTGGTCGAGAAATGAGCGAGGGGATCGATCACTTCGACCGGCGAGGCATGGGCGAAATCGTCGACCGGCTCGTCAACCTTTAATTGCTTGAGCGCGGCTTGCTTGGCGGAGAGCGCTTCGGTCGCAGCCTTGTATGCGCGATCAGTCGCGAGCCATACGCGGTGGCGGATGGCGAATACGTCATCGTCGGAGGGAACGAGATCGATGGTGCCTTCCCCACTGCCATAAAAGCTGTCCTGCTTGTAATCTCCGACCCGGACAGTGACGCGCAGCAGGCGGCCATGATCGCGCTGCTGGCCGCGCAGCGCGCCGAAAACCGCGCTAGCTTCGAACTGATCGATCTCGGTGACGCGATATTCGATGTAGTAAGGCGCCGCGACGTTCTCCATTTTCAGCTGAGCTTTGGAGCGATCCATTTCTTCGCGAAGCGCGCGGAGGAGTGGATCGGAGGAAGCGGGATTGACCCCGCGAGCAGAGGATGACACTGCGCAGAGAATTGCGACGGCGAGCAGCGAGGAGCGGAACGCGAAAGAGACAAGCGCGAATTGCGGGCTCGACTTGGAAACTGCATTTGGGTGGCGCGGCGCTTCAGCGCTGCGATTAATGTTTTCTTGTGACTGCGGCTTCAGCCGCTGAGGGCGTGCCGTTAGCGTCAACTCTTCGATACCTCCACCGCAGGGGCTAAAGCCGGAATTCGATAGATGCTCTTTACCGCAGCGCTGAAGCGCTGCGCCACCCAAAAGCACGCGTGCCTTGAATGCGATTTGGCTAATCACTTCGCGCCTCCCTTCTCGTCCGTCGCGCCCGGCGGCGGCGGAAGGATCGGCGGCCGCGTGTCGCCGTATTTCCGCTTCTGCACTTCCATCCCCGAGAACAACATCGCCGGCGCGGCTGCCGACACCGGAACGCTCCCCGATTCCGCTCCGCAAATGCCGTTGAAGACGCTGGTCGTGTCTCCGGTGGCGGCGATCTGGGTCAGCACGGTGAGCGGCGTGCCTACGATGTCGACGCCGCGCACCAGTTCGTCGGGACGCCCATCCGCATAAACGCGCCACACCATCACCGGCAACACCTGAAACGCTTGCGGCAGCTCGGTCGAGGTCAGGGTGAATCCGCCCTGAATGTCTTCGAAGTAAAGTCCGTAGGGCTTGCCCTGCTTTTTGATTTCTTCGATGAAGCGCGTCCGCAACTGCGCGTCCGGAATCGTCTTCGAAGAGGTCACGATCAGATTGCCCTGGCGTCCGACGGGCATCAGTCCGGCCTGGCCGCGACCGTGGCCGTTTGAGTTGCTGAAATTCTTTACTGGCAAGCGGCCCATCAGGAAATTCTTGAGCACGCCGTCTTTGACCACCTCGACGCGCTCGGCCGGAACGCCCTCATCGTCGTAACGATAAAAACCAGAGAGCTCGGTGCCGGCGATCGAATGCAGCGTGGGGTCGTCGGTGACACTCAAAAAGTCGGGCAGAATTTTTTCGTTGATCTTCTTGGTGAAGGTCTGGCCTTCGTCGCGTCCGCGCTGGCGGTGCCCTTCGACGCGATGCCCGAGCACTTCATGAAAGAAAACAGCGGCGGCTCGGCCGGAGAGTAATGCCGGCCCATTGTAGGGTTCAGCAAGCGGAGCCGCGCGCAGGGCGCTCAAATCTCCTGCCATTTTCTTGGCGCTCGCGGCCACTTCCGCATCGGACGGAACCTTGGCCGGATCGGAAAATTGAAAAGTCTCGACCCGCATCAACTGCATGCCATCGTCGGCGCGAGTCTCCGCCTCAATCATCACGCGAAAGATCGCGTCGGAGGTGACAATCTTCGTGCCCTCGGTCGAAACCAGATAGCTGTGCGTCTTCTCGGCGTAAAGAAAAACCAGCGACTCTTCGACCTGCGGAAATTGGCGGAACGATGCGGAATAGCGGCGCGCGAGTGCTTCCCAAGCCTTCTGCTCGGGGAACGCAACCGGCGAAGGCGGCTCGACATAGGTTGCGGGCTTCTCGGCGGAGAAGTCGGCGGAGTCGTCTTCATCCTTGGCGCGCACGGCGCTCTTCGTCTTCACGTTGCTAAACGCCTGGCTCGCCTTGCGATACTGCGCATACGTCAACTGCCAGAGAACGCGCGCGATCGCGTCGGGATCATCCCGCTCCGGCAGTTGGCCGGTGGTGATGCCAGAGGAACGCTCTTGGGCGTGGGTGTTGTCGAGCGTGGGCGCGCCGATGCGCATGCTAACGTCAGCCGAACGGCGGTGAGTGTGGGAGGAGGTGAGAACTCCACCCTGGGCGCTCAGGACGACCAGCGATTCTCCATCGGTCACGTTGTAGCTGGTGAAGTAAGGCGCCGGATCCTGCTTGGCAAGCTCGGACTGGCCGCGGTGCAACTCCTTTTCCATGGTGGCGAGGAGGACGTCGTCCGACGCGGCGGGAGGGGTTTGAGCACAGAGGAATGGCTCGCCAAAGAGAACGGCCAGCGACAGAAGAATGCATACAGCAGCGGCTTTTTTGAAATTCATTGGAAACCGCGAGTGTAACAGGAGCAGAGGAGACAAAAAAGCGGCCCCTTTCGGGGCCACCCTTTTCAAAGAGGCTTTTTGGCGGGAATCAGAGGAGAGTCACGGTTGACGCCGCTCTGGGGACCGGAACGGACAGAGTGAGATGTCGAGTACATCGAGAGTGAAGTTGTTCCAACGGGTACGACCTCTTTATTACCAGGAAGATATGCATTTGCGGAGCCAAAAATGGGAATGGAAACGCTGGATGAGGCCCATTTTGGGAACCTGTTCCTAATCAGGGCCTTAGGGTGAATACCCTAGAGACGTTCCGGGAACTGCTTAGCCTGTTCAAGCGATTCCACATGCATAAAGCTGCACATTTTCAGAATTGCGCGATAAGACTGGACCTATAGAATTGTGCGGCAGAGGAAGAATAGAAAAGGCCGAGCGTTTAGCCCGGCCCAGTCGAAAAACTGAACGAAGAACTGACTCTCTAGCTGTCGCTGGCCACAGTGCGTACTTTCCCAGGCAAAAAATGATACGGCGGCCAGGGACCGGTCACCACCATCTGGCAGTTCTTCAGCTGCTTGGCGGCTGTGCTGTAGCGGTTCTGATACTTTTCGATGGACTTGGTGTCGATCAGGTGGGCAATGTCGAGCAGCATTCCGTCGGCGTCAACCTTCTTGCAGCTAACCTCTTCTTCCAATGGATTGAAGAGTTTATGCACCTGGACGGACAGCGCGCGCGCCTTGGTCTGTCGCTCCCGCTCGCGAGAAGCCTTCTCTCGCAGCTTGAGCAGGTATTCGCGGCCGACCGTGTCAGGCAGCACGATCTCTTCCATGTTCCCGCGCAGCGACCCGTCGCGCACCGTCAGCTTGATGCGCATCTCGGATTTGCCGCGCAACCGCTCCACACTCTCACAAAAAGTGCGGCGATTGGATCGAACAGCCTGGCGTATAGCGTCTTCGGTGTCGAAAATCGTCCCGAATCGGAATGGCAGCACAGTCGCGGTGCGGAAACTCTGGCTGACCACCCGTGCGTGTTCCAAAACGGACTTTTCATCGAGCTTGGAGGTGGCGCGATCATATTCACTGACAATCACCGCGAACTCTCCGCTCGGGTAGCTCATGACGGGGGCGGAGTTCACTCCTTGAATACCATCTAAAACGAAGGGACGACGGGCGCGAACACCATTAGCAAGGGTCTGGTGTTCTGTGAGGCAGTACGCGTACCACGACATGCACTCTCTCCGATTGCACCGGGGTCTGGGCACCCCTTTAGATTTGCTCGTAAAGCTAGGGCTGCGTTCTACTTGGAAGTTTTGGTTTTTTGAGACAAGGCAAACACGAAAAGTCGCGTTCTAGGGTGATAGTACTTCCGTTCCGTATCATTTGCAACCATTCTTATGCTCGACGCATCGCAATTTTGTCTCAATTTGCAACAAACACGATTTTGGCGGGGGCTAGCAGGCGCCGATCGCAAGTTTTTGCGAGCTTGCGGGCTGTGGATCAGGAAGACAAACAAGCAAACTGGCGGAGAGAATGGGAGTCGAACCACTCAATGAGTGTAAACGCAATTTCACTCATTGACCTAGCCGCCAGTGTAGCTGCGGATGACGGTGAATCGCCGTCCCTGCGCTAGGCGGGTGGCCCATCTTCCGCTGTCCTTGCTCGCCCTCACGAAAAACCAACTGAGGGTGCACCATCCTTGCGGATTACTCCAACAAAAAGGCTGGGCCGCCCTATGGGATGCGCTCCCAAGTGAGTTTGTAGGTGGCATCGTTGCGGGAAATCATTCCCCCCTTGCCGTCTTCGGTGGGGATCAGTACGAGGCGATTGTCACCCTGGAATTCGAACCAGCGAATGTTGTCCCGGCCACGGAAGCCGGGATAGGAGTGATCGGCGAGGTGATGGGTTACGATTTCCGCTTTCGCATCCACCGTGTACGTGCCGTAGTAGGCGAGATAGGTGTCGAAGGCTTCCGCCTTTTCTTCTATGGTCCCTGCGGAAACTCCCTTCGCAAATGGCTTGCGCTCGCCATGAATCGCGATTTGCACACTCATCCAACCCGAGCGGTCGTAGACGATCAGCCCTGTGGGGTGGTCATAGTCCACTTTGCGCATCGGCGAATCCCCCTGCACAGAAACCAGTCGCCATGCTCCGACCAATTTCTCGGCGACTTTCTCCTGTGGGGCAGCAGAAGGCGTCGACAACACCGGTGCGGCCAGAGCGAAGAGGCCGAGCAACATGAGCACCGCGGCCCGGTTGAGCGGAAGGCCTAGAGGAGTCTTCGACTGCGAACAACCGGGAACGTCTGCCTGGCACTTGGAAGAGCTCAAGGTTCACCTCGACAAGGAGATCCTGACGGGCGGCATTCTACAGGAAATCGGTCTCGCGCACGAGGATGTGTACTCGTCCAGTAGATGGGTGACACTTTTCATTCCTTTCGTTGGGATAGGTTCTGTCGTAGGAATTGCAGCGGGGTTAGGTAGCCGAGCGCCTGATGCGGGCGCACGGTATTGTAGATT
>Ga0182024_10001949_pt1 | contig 52091 bp, 38 predicted proteins | sample P32metaG_FD_120480 | JGI IMG/M metagenome (GOLD analysis project Ga0182024, IMG submission 120480) | Permafrost microbial communities from Stordalen Mire, Sweden - P3-2 metaG (Illumina Assembly) | ecosystem: Environmental > Terrestrial > Soil > Wetlands > Permafrost | place: Sweden: Stordalen... | reverse complement strand
TTGGCGTCATCCGCCACGGTGCTCTGGTCCTGCAGGAAGCGCCGGCGGCTGAACACGGGATGTTCGCGGCGCAGCCTGATGATCCGCGCGACAAAGTAGTAGAGCTGTTCTTCTTTTTTGCCGAGCTCCCAATTTATCCAGGAGATCTCGTTGTCCTGGCAGTAGGCGTTGTTGTTGCCCTTTTGCGTATGGCCGATCTCATCGCCGGCGAGCAGCATCGGCACGCCCTGCGACAGAAGCAGCGATACCACCAGATTTCTCTTCTGGCGCTCGCGCAGCGCATTCACCGCCGGATCGTCGCTCGGCCCCTCGACGCCGCAGTTCCACGAGAGGTTATTGTCGTTGCCGTCGCGATTTTCCTCGCCGTTCGCTTCGTTGTGCTTCTGGTTGTAGCTTACGAGGTCGTTGAGAGTGAAGCCGTCGTGTGCGGTGATGAAGTTGACGCTGGCGTGCGGCTTTCTGCCGCTCGCCTCATAGAGATCGCTCGAGCCCATGAAGCGCTGTGCGAAGTCGCCGATGAGGCCGCCGTCGCCCTTCCAATAGGCGCGCATGGTGTCGCGGTATTTGTCATTCCACTCATTCCAGCCGGATGGAAAATTCCCGACCTGATACCCGCCGGCGCCCACGTCCCACGGCTCGGCGATGAGCTTCACCTGCGAGAGCACCGGATCCTGGCCGATGGTGTCGAAGAACGATCCCAGGCGATCAACTTCGAAGAGCTCACGCGCGAGCGCCGAGGCAAGATCGAAGCGGAAGCCGTCGATGTGCATCTCGAGCACCCAGTAGCGCAGGGAATCCATGATGAGCTGCAGCACGCGCGGATGCTGCAGGTTCAAAGTGTTGCCGCAACCGGTGAAATCCACGTAGTAGCGCGGATCCTCGGGGTTCAAGCGATAGTGGGAGGCATTGTCGATGCCGCGGAAGCACAGCGTGGGCCCAAGCTCATTGCCCTCGGCGGTGTGGTTGTAGACCACATCGAGTATCACTTCGATGCCGGCGGAATGCAGCGTCTTCACCATCGTTTTGAATTCGCTGATGCGGCCGTTGGCGCAGTAGCGCATGTCGGGCGCGAAGAACCCGATGGTGTTGTAGCCCCAGTAATTGCGCAGCGCCCGATCGAGGAGGTAGCGGTCGTCGACAAAGTTGTGTACCGGCATGAGCTCGACCGCCGTTACGCCGAGCCGCAGCAGATGCTCGATCACTGGCGCGGTCGCAAGGCCGGCGTAGGTGCCGCGCAGCTGCGGAGGCACCTGCGGGTGATTCTTCGTCAAGCCGCGCACGTGCAATTCATAGATGACCGTGTCGTGCCATCCGGTGCGCGGCGGGCGGTCGTCGCCCCAGGTGAAGGCCGGGTCGACGACGCGGCATTTGGGCATGCCTTGGGCGTTGTCGCGCTTGTCGAATGACAGATCTGCCCGCGCGTGGCCGACGCGATAGCCGAAGTGCGCATCGCTCCAGCGTAAGCTGCCCTCGAGATGCTTCGCATACGGCTCGATCAAGAGCTTGTGAGGATTGAAGCGATGGCCCTGCGCGGGATTGTAGGGCCCGTGAACGCGGTAGCCGTACAGAAGACCCGGGCGCGCCTCGGGCAGATAGGCGTGCCAGATATCGTCGGTGCGCTCATGCAGCGCGACGCGCTGCAGCTCGCGTCGCCCCGTCGCATCGAAGACGCAGAGCTCAACTTTCGTGGAATTGCTTGAGAACAACGAAAAATTGACACCCTCGCCATCCCAGGTCGCGCCGCGCGGATGTGGCGTGCCGGGCCACACGGCGGTGATGGGCGACGTGGCGGCCGACTGCGGGGATGCGGTTTGGTCCATAGCGAAGATCCTAAAAAGTGCGCCGTCAGGCGCTCATCGCCGTCAAAGCGCGTAACGGAATCACGGCCCACTCCGGGCGGTTGCCGAGTTCGTAGCGCAGTTCATACAAGGCCTTCTCGATCTCAAACAAGCTCAAGAGCGGCTGCACTGCCTCGAAGGACTCGTAGAGATGACCGGCGCGCGCGATCTCGTCATACACGCTGACGAATGTTTCGCGTGCGCTCCTCTCCCATTGATCGAGCAGCGCCTCCCACCTGGCACTGTCTTCGGCGCTCTGCGGGGTGGTTCCTAGCAGCGCCGCGCGGCGCGCGTAGGCGAAGGAGCGCAGCATGCCGGCGACGTCCCGCAGCGGCGATTGCTTGTCGCGCCGCTCGGCGAGAGCTCGCGCGGGCTCGCCCTCGAAATCGACGATCACAAAGTCGTTGCGCACCAGGAGCACCTGACCCAGGTGATAATCGCCATGCACGCGGATTTTTAGCGCTTGCACCTCGTCGTCCGTGCCCAGGGCGCCGATGCGGTTCAAGAGCTTTGCGCGCGTGGCAAGAAGCTCGGCGGCGTGTGCCTGCGACGCCGGCGGCAAGCGCTCGAGGGCGCTCTCGAGGAGCGCGAAGGTCGCGTCGACGGCGTTTGCGGCACGCTCACGCCAGGCGCGCACATCAGAAGCTGTGAGGGGAAGCACGGCGAAGGCAGGATCCTCGGTCGCAGTGGCAAGCGCACAGTGCAATTGCGCGGTGCGTCTGGCGAGCGTGCGCACGATCGCAAGGTATGCGCCGTGCACGTCGGCGCTCAGCGGCTCCGCGCCGCGCTGATCTTGCAGAAAGCGCATCAGATAATTGACGGTGTAATCCCAGCCGTCGCCCTGGTTCATGACGAAAGCCTGCAGCAGGGCAAGAGTTGCCACCTCAGCGCCCTCGCGGTGGTATTCGACGACGCCCGCCACCGGAGCGATGTGGGAAAAGTGCGCGACCTCGGTGAGAAAGCGGCCGATTTCGGCCTCCGGGTTCACGCCGGGCCGCAAGCGCCGATAGAACTTGAGAAACAATCGATCCCCGCACCTGAGCGCCGTGTTGCTGCCCTGGGTGAGCGGCGCGCCCGCGACGAGATCGGAACCCGGATCGCCGCGCAGCTGCGCATAGGCGCTCGTGGGCGAAAAGACGAGCCTGCCGTGGGCGGTGCGCAGCTCCTGTGCCGTACCGATCGACTCCACAACGGCGCGGCCGAAACTCTCATCCGCCGCCGCGTCCGCAAGCACGCCGACCGCCGCTTGCTGGCGCACGCGTGCGATCGAGAACGGCTGCAGCTTGAGCCACCGCGACTCGGGGACATCCTCAAAAGCGATCGCGAGCGGCAGGAAGTATTGCGCACGCTCGCCGCCGCTTTCGATGTCAATCAACGCGAGCATCCAGTGGGAGAGTTTGAACTCCCATTCGAGATAATCGGCGAGATGCGCGCGCCCAATGACGGCGCCCTTGCCGCCGAACCAGCGCTGCGCCGCAATGAAAGCGGGCAGCAGCCGCTCCTCGAGCTGCGTGCGCAGCTGCGTCGCCGCTGTTGCGCGCCATTGTGCGACCCGTTCGGGGAAGAAGCTTGCCCAGGAATTAATGAGCACCAGCACCGGCACGTCTTCCCGCGGCAAGCGCTCCGCGTGCCACTTGGGCGCAGCGGCATCGCGGCTCAGGCGGAACCAGTAGAAGCCGTAGCCCGCTAAAGTCAAAAGGTAGGGTAGCTCGCCGATCGGCGGGAAGGGCGTCTGGCCCAGAAGCTCGATCGGCACCGCACCCTTGTGCGCGGCGAGATTGATCTCGACCGGCTGAGCGGAGCGTGCAAGGTTCGCGACGCAGAGAATGGTGTCATCACCAAACTGGCGCACGTACACGAGCACCTTGCGATTGCCGGGGCGCACGAACTGCAGACTGCCGCGGCCAAAGGCCTGGGATGTCTTGCGGATCTGCAGCATGCGCTTCATCCAATTGAGGAGCGAGGCGCGGTCGCGGGTCTGCGCTTCCACGTTGACCGCCTCGTAGCCATAGATCGAATCCATGATCGGCGGCAGATAGAGCCGCTGCGGATCGGCGTGCGAGAAGCCGGCGTTGCGATCCGGGCTCCACTGCATCGGCGTGCGCACGCCGTTCCTGTCGCCGATGTAGAAGTTGTCGCCCATGCCGATCTCGTCGCCGTAATAGATAATGGGCGAGCCTGGCATCGAGAGCAGCAGACTGTTCATGAGCTTGATGCGCTCGGGATCGTTTTCCAGAAGCGGCGCCAGGCGGCGGCGGATGCCCAGATTCAGACGCGCGCGCGGATCGGCGGCGAACATCTGGTACATGTAGTCACGTTCCTTGCTCGTGACCATCTCGAGCGTGAGCTCATCGTGATTGCGCAGGAAGATCGCCCACTGAGCATTGGCCGGGATGTCGGGCGTCTGCTGCATGATCTCCACGATCGGGTGACGGTCCTCCTGCGCGATCGCCATGTACATGCGCGGCATCAGTGGAAAGTGAAAGGCCATGTGGCATTCGTCGCCGTCGCCGAAATAGTCGCGCACGTCCTCGGGCCACTGATTGGCTTCCGCGAGGAGGACGCGGTCCGCGTAGTGCTCATCGACCACCTTGCGGATGCGCTTCACCACTTCGTGGGTCTCGCGCAGGTTCTCGTTGCTCGTGCCTTCGCGTTCAATCAAATACGGAATCGCATCCAGGCGCAGACCATCGACCCCCTGGTCGAGCCAGAAGCTCATGATGCGGCTCACGGCGCGCTCGACATGGGGATTGTCGAAGTTCAGATCCGGCTGATGGCTGAAGAAGCGGTGCCAGTAGTAGCTCTTTGCCACGTTGTCGAAAGTCCAATTGGAGCTTTCGGTGTCGGTGAAGATGACGCGCGTGCCCGCATAGCGATCCGGGCTGTCGCTCCACACGTAGAAGTTGCGCTTGGCGGATCCTGCCGGCGCATGGCGCGCGGCCTGAAACCAGGGGTGCTGGTCGGAGGTGTGATTGATCACGAGCTCGGTGATGATGCGCAGCCCGCGCCGGTGCGCCTCGTCGACAAAGTGGCGAAAGTCGGCGCGGGTGCCGTACTGCGGATGGATGTTGCGGTAATCCGCGATGTCGTAGCCGTCGTCGCGCAGCGGCGAGGGATAGAAGGGCAGCAGCCAGATGGCGTTGACGCCCAGATCCTGGATGTAGTCGAGCTTGCTCGTGAGCCCCGGAAAGTCGCCGATGCCGTCGTTGTTGCTGTCGGCGAAGGCGCGTACGTGGACCTCGTAGATGACGGCGTCCTTGTACCAGAGCGGATCGCGCGGGTGTGCTGGGATGGGCGCGTTCACGTCAGGCGAAGTAGTCGAAGTCCCGCTCGCTGCGCACGTGGTGCCGAATGCGGAAGATGTGGGCGGCAGCGTGCCGCGGGTCGAGGGCGATGTAGTTGCGCGGCCCCTGCCACAGGTAGCGCGCGCCGGAGAGCAGATCGTGAGCCTGGAAGGTGTGCTCAGACAGGCCGATCGCGGCCAGATCGATGTCGAGGAACCCCGTCTGTGTATTATGCGGGTCGAGATTGGCGACGACGAGCACGGCCTGGCTGCCGTCTTGGCTCGTCTTGCTGTAGGCCAAGAGCGCAGCGTTGTCGATGGAATGGAATTTGAGGTGGCGATTGCTCTGCAGGGGCGGATGATCGCGGCGGATGCGGTTCACGCGGGCGATGAAGTCACGCAGGCTGTCGGCGCGCTCCAGGTCCCAGTGGCGCAGCTCGTATTTCTCCGCGTCGACATACTCTTCGCTGCCCGGCTCGCGCGCGACATGCTCCATGAGCTCGAATGCGGGACCGTAGATCCCGTAGCTCGCGCCGAGGGTTGCAGCGAGGACGAGCCGCACCATGAAGGCCGCGCGGCCGCCGAACTGCAGGTATTCGGTGAGGATGTCCGGCGTATTCGGCCAAAGGTTCGCGCGGAAGAACTCGGCAAGCGGTGCGGCGGCAAGCTCGGTGAAGTATTCGGTGAGCTCAGCCTTGCTATTGCGCCAGGCAAAATAGCTGTACGACTGGCTGAAGCCGAGCTTTGCCAGACGATACATGGGCCCAGGGCGCGTGAAAGCCTCGGCTAGAAAAATCACATCGGGCCGAGTGCGGCGCATCTCGGCGATCAGCCATTCCCAGAATGCGAAGGGCTTGGTGTGGGGATTGTCCACGCGGAAGATGCGCACTCGCTGCGCGATCCAGAATTCGACCACGCTCTTGAGCTCCGCGCGCAACTCACGCCAGGCCGTTGTGTCGAAATTGAATGGATAGATGTCCTGATACTTCTTCGGCGGGTTCTCGGCATACTGGATGCTGCCGTCCGGGCGCAGCAGAAACCACTCCGGGTGCTCGTGCACATAAGGGTGGTCGGGGCTGCATTGAAATGCCAGGTCGAGGGCGATCTCGATGCCGAGCTCCTCGGCTTTTGCCACCAGGCGGCGGAAATCATCGAGCGTACCGAGCGCGGGATGCACGGCCTTGTGGCCGCCCGCTTCTGCCCCGATCGCCCACGGGCTGCCGACGTCGTCGACCGTGGCGTGCGCTCGATTGTTGCGGCCCTTGCGCTCTGTCAGGCCGATCGGATGGATCGGCGGCAGGTACAGCACATCGAAGTTCATCGCCGCTATGTAGGGCAGCCGCGCCTCGCAATCGGCAAAAGTGCCGTGCACGCCGGGCGTGTTCGAAGTGGAGCGCGGAAAGAGCTCATACCATGTGGAGAACAGCGCGCGCTCCCTTTCGACTTCCACAGCAAGCGGCGGCTCGTGGCGCAGCACCAGCACCGGATCCGGGTAGCGATGCGCAAGCTTGCGCAGGCCTTCGCTGTCGGCAAGCACCGCGCGCTCCTCGCGACTGCGGTTGGGATCGACGAGCGCGTTGGCCCATTCGCTCAGGCGCCGCGCGTCGGGGTCCGCCGCGCGCAGCGCGAGCGTGTGCGCATGTTCGGCGCCCACGAGGAAATCGACTTCGGTTTCCTGCGCGGCCTCGTATTTCTTTTTGAAATCGCGCTGCCAGGTGCGCGCGTGATCCACCCACGCGCATACCGTGTACTCGTAGCGTCCGAGCCGTTGCACCGTGAATTCGGCGCGCCAGAGGTCATTGCCGAGAGGCACGAGCGGCACGGTCTGCCATTGATCGGACGCCTGGGCTCTGAAGAGCAGCGCGCCGTCGATCTGATCATGACCGTCGGTGAATATGCGCGCTTCGACGCTGACGTCTTCTCCGGCGACACGGCGCACGGGTGTGCTGCCGCCGTCGATTTGCGGTTGAATGTTCTCGATGACAACGCGAATCGTTCCCATGGCGGCGCGATCGGCTATCTCAATCCGGCGTGAGGAACAGCACGCCGAGCGGCGGCAACCGCAGCGAGAGCGAGTGGAAGCGTCCGTGGGCAGGCAGCGGAGCCGCCTCGAGGCCGCCGAAGTTGCCGACGCCACTGCCGCCGTATTCGACCGCGTCGCTGTTCAAGCGCTCGCGCCAGTAGCCGCCGCGCGGCACTCCGACGCGGTAGTCGGCGCGCGCGAGCGGCGTGAAATTGCACACGACGAGCACCATCTCGCCGCTGGCGCTCTTTCTCAGGAATGCGATCACGCTCGTCTCGTTGTCATTGCTGTCGATCCATTCGAAGCCGTCCCAGTTGAAGTCAAGAGCGTAGAGCGGCGCCGCGGTAGCGTAAAAGCGATTGAGTTCGCGCACCCAGCGCTGCACCCCGGCGTGCAACGGATACTGCAGCACATGCCAATCGAGGCTCGAATCATGCTGCCATTCGCTGCGCTGGCCGAACTCGCCTCCCATGAAGAGGAGCTTCTTGCCGGGATGGCCCCACATGTAGCCATAGAGGAGCCGCAGGTTTGCGAACTGCTGCCATTCATCACCGTGCATCCTGCCGAGGAGCGAGCCTTTGCCGTACACGACTTCGTCGTGCGACAACGGCAGCACGAAGTTCTCGCTGAACGCATACCACAGGCTGAACGTCAGCTGTCCATGGTGGTACTTGCGAAACAGCGGATCGGTCGCGAAGTAGGCGAGCGTGTCGTGCATCCAGCCAAGATTCCATTTGAGCCCGAATCCTAGACCCCCCAAATACGTCGGGCGCGACACCATCGGCCAAGCGGTCGACTCCTCGGCGATGCTATGCACATCGCTGTGATCGCGGTACACCTCCTCATTCAGCTTCTTCAGGAAAGACACGGCCTCAAGATTCTCGTGCCCGCCGAAGGAGTTGGCGATCCACTCCCCATCGGTGCGCGCGTAGTCGAGGTACAACATGGAGGCGACGCCGTCAACGCGCAGTGCATCCGCATGGAACTTCTTCAGCCAGAAGAGCGCGCTGCTGCCGAGGAAGTCGCGCACCTCGGAGCGCCCATAGTTGAAGATCGCGCTCTTCCATTCCGGGTGGAACCCTTGGCGCGGATCCGCGTGCTCGTACAGATGCGTGCCGTCGAAATAGGCGAGTCCATGCTCGTCGTTCGGAAAATGCGACGGCACCCAATCGAGGATCACGCCGATGCCGCGCTGGTGCAGGCAATCAATCAGGTACATGAGGTCCTGCGGCGTGCCGTAGCGCGCGGTGGCCGCGAAATATCCCGTGACCTGGTATCCCCACGAACCGTAGAAGGGATGCTCCATTATCGGCAGCAGCTCGACATGCGTGAAGCCCATGTCGACCGCATAGTCGCCGAGTTCGTGGGCGAGCTCCCGGTAGGAGAGCCAGCGGTTATTTGCCTCCGGAACGCGGCGCCACGAGCCCAGGTGAACTTCGTATATCGACCACGGTGCATTGAGCACGTTCGCCTGCGAGCGGCGCTTCAACCATTCGCCGTCGCCCCACGTGTAGCTGATGTCGCAAACGACGGAGGCCGTGCGCGGCGGCAGCTCGCAGCGAAACGCGAACGGATCGCTCTTCTCGACTCGGTAGCCGTCGTGCTGCGAGACGATTTGATATTTATAGATCGCACCGGGTCCAACGCCTGCGATGAATCCCGACCAGATGCCGGAGGAATCCGTGCGTGCGCTCAATGGGTGCGACGCGCCATTCCAGCCGTTAAAGTCGCCCACCACGGCGACGGAGCGCGCGTTCGGTGCCCACACCGCGAAATAGGTGCCTGCAGGTCCGGCGGCACGTGCTGCAACGGGATGGGCGCCGAGCTTCTCGTGCGCGCCGAAATAGCTCCCTTCCTTGAAGAGATATATATCCTGCTCGGTCAGCACTGAGGCGATCCAGCAATTACCATACCTGCCTGTTCCTTCTTAAAACGGGGTGCTGATGTCGAGGTGCCACCCGGACAGATCCCCCGCGAAACGATAACCGATGCCGAGCCGCGGCAGCTTGATGTTGTGAATCCGCCATTGCGGCTCTGCGCCGATCAAAAATCCGGGCTCCACCTGCAGCCGACTGGTCCGCGTGCCGGCAACCGGCGGCCGCGGCGCATCGGGGAAATAGTCTGCGAAACCATACACGCTAAGCTCGATCTCGTGTTGGCCGATCTTCAGCCCCGTGAGGCGCCGCACCTCCAAGCCGTTGCGCACGCGCACGAGGTTGTCATCCGGGTCCGTGGGGTTTTTGTAGATGACACCGGCGAAGAGGATGTCATTCAGCATGCGCGCGTGCATGCCGTCGATCTGCCATTCATAGATGTTGCTCGTGCCGAGGCCGTAGAGCCAGCCATCAAAGTCGCCGGAGTCAAAGCTGCCGCCGGCGCGCGCGTACGGTTCGATGCGCCAGTGCTCATCCATCTTGAAATCAAGTAGCAGGCCCGGAACGAAGCTGAATGCGTCCAGGTGGGAGGGCAGCTGCGTGTGCACGAGGTCGACCGGCGAGTAGTTGAAGAAACCCACCGCGGCCGGCAGCGTCAGGCGCAGCCCCGGCGCATCGTCCGTCGCCTCGCGCAGGTCGTAGCCCAGGGGCAGACGATAGACCAGCAGGGTTCGTCCGGCGACATCGTAGACTCCCGAGCCGAGCTCGGTGGCGAACACGTAGCTCGCAGGCTGGCTCGCCGGCGGCTCCGTGGAGGTCGTGGCGGCGCCCGCCGGCGGCAGGCCGTACAGCGGGAATGCGATTACGCCAAGTAGCCGTTTGATCATGGTTTATTATGTCGACCGTGCACGCACACCACGACGAAGCCCATCCCTCAGGCAAGGGCGCCGCAAATGCGCCGATCGTGATCGGTCACCGCGGGGCGTGCGGCTATGTTCCTGAGCACACGCTGACGTCGTATTTCATCGCGATCCAGCAGGGCGCCGACTTCGTCGAGCCCGATCTCGTCATCACGCAGGACGGGGTACTCATCGCGCGCCACGAAAACGAAATCGGGGCGACCACGAACGTCGCCGACCACCTTGAATTTGCCACACGGCGCAAAGCCAAGATTGTCGATGGCGTCACGACCGAGGGATGGTTCACCGAGGATTTTACCCTCGCGGAGCTCAAGACGTTGCGCGCTCGCGAGCGCATCGCCGACCTGCGGCCGGAAAATGTGCGTTTCGACGGCCAATTCGAGATCCCGACGCTTGAGGAGATACTGGCGCTCGTGCGCTCAGCGCAGAGCGACCGTCGCGTCCGCGCCCAGCTTCTGGGGCTGCCCGCGCCTGCGCCGATCGGCGTGTACCCGGAGACCAAGCACCCGAGCTACTTCCGCAAATTGGGGCTGGCGATGGAAGAGCCGCTGCTCGCCGCGCTCGGTCGCTGGGATTTCGCAGGGCCCGACGCGCCGGTTTTTCTGCAGTCATTCGAGGTCGGCAATCTCAAGGCCCTGCGCGGCATGACGGATCTGCCGATCGTGCAGCTCGTCGAGGCCGACGGCCAACCGTACGATTTCACCGTCAGCGCCGATCCGCGCACCTATGCCGACCTCATGATGCCCGCCGGGCTTGCCGAGATTGCCCGCTACGCGCAGGCCATCGGCGTGAACAAGACGCTCATCATTCCGAGAAACGCCGATGACTCGCTCGCGCGGCCGACGAGGCTCGTAGCGGATGCGCACGCGCAGGGTCTGAAGGTACACGGTTGGACATTCCGTGCCGAGAATGCTTTTCTGCCGCGCAAGTTTCGCTCCAGCAGCGCACGCGCGCGGCGCGGCAATCTTGCGGCAGAACTTGCAGCCTATCTCGCAGCCGGCATGGACGGGTTTTTTACGGATCAGCCGGATTTGGGCGTGCGCGGCCGCGACGCTTTTCTGGCGATGCGCTAGATTTGCAGGCGCGCCTTGATGCCATCAAGCTCGGCTCTGAGCTGCCGTACTTCTTCCTCGAGCCGATCGAGCCGCGAGGGCGCGGCGGACGCGGGAGCCTCCTCGCTCGGCGCGGCGCTCGCCGCCGCGACTTGCCCGCTGAACAGATGTGCATAGCGCGCGTCCCGTCGTCCGGGCTCGCGCGGCAAGCGCGTGACGAAGGGACCGTCGGCTCGCTCTGCGAGACTCGCAAGCGCAGCTTCCACCGCGCCCGTGTCCGTGAAAGCGGCCATCCTGCTCGCGCGGGTGCGCAGCTCCCCAGGGGTTTGCGGGCCGCGCAGCAGAAGTTCGCACACGATGGCGAGCTCCTGCGGGGAAAACTTGAGCGTACCGTACTCGCTATTGCAGAAACGGTGCTGGAATTTGGGCACGCGGCTGCCGAAGCCGGATTTTTCCATGACGAAGTGGCGTCGCGCCAAAGTGTCGACGATGTGCTGTACGCTCGGATCATCGAGCGTCATCATCGGATCGCGATTACTTTTTTGATTGCACGCGTTGGTGAGGGCATTTAAGGAAAGGGGGTATTGGTCCGGCGTCGTGATCTGCTTTTCTATGAGGCAGCCGATCACTCGCGCCTCCTCCCGGCTCAACTCAATGTTCATGCCCGCATGATACGCGGCTGCATGTCGAGGGCTGCGAGCATTTTGCGCGCGCGCGCCGCGGCCTCCTGCGCCTCGCTCAGCACCGCATCGGCGGGCACCGCATGCCCGAGCAGATAGCCCTGCACGCCGACAGGCCCGTACTGTGCAAGCACGGCGAGCTGCTCCGGCCGCTCGACGCCTTCGGCCATGACTTCGAGTCCCAAGCCGTGGCAGAGCGCGATGATTGAGCGCGCGATGGCGGCGGAGCGCGGATTGGAGTCCACGGCCTCGATGAGCGTCCGATCGAGCTTGACCCGGGTGATCGGCAACTGCTCGAGGGAAGTGACCGAGGAGTAGCCGCTGCCGAAGTCATCAAGCGCAATCGCGACCCCAAGCGCGCGCAGGCGCCGCAGCGCCTCGATGGTCGGAGCGCCGGTCTGGAATACGGTTTCGGTGAGCTCGAGCTCGAGCGCGCTCGCGGGCAGAGCGGCGGCCTCGAGCGCTGCGGTGACCTGCTCGACGAAGCCGCTCTCCAGGAATTGCATCGGCGATACGTTGATGCCTACGCACGCGTGATGCCAGCCCTGCAAGCGCCAGCGCGCCACGTCCTCGGTCGCGGTGCGCAGCACCCATCCGGTGAGCTCGTGGATGAGTCCGGTCTTCTCCGCGATGTGAATGAATTCAGTCGCGGTGGCGATGCGGCCGTCCGGCTTGCGCCAGCGCAGCAATGCCTCGACGCCGATGGTCTCGCGCGTGTGCAGCGCGACCTGTGCCTGATACATCAGCAGCAAATCGCCCGCTTCCACCGCACGGCGCAGCGATTGCTCGAGGCGAAAGCGCTGCGCGGCCGCGTCATAGAGCGCCGGACGATAGAAGGCAAAGCGATTGCGGCCGAGTTCCTTGGCGCGGAACAAAGCGACGTCGGCCGCGCGCAGCAGCGCATCAGGATCCGCGGCGTGATCGGGGTACAGGCTTGCGCCGATACTGGCGCTCGTGGAAAGAATGCGGCCATCCACCGAGAGCGGCTGTTGCAGCGTCGCAACGAGCGCGGCGGCGCGCTCCTCGACTTCTTCGCAGGATTTGACGTCCTCCATCAATACCGTGAACTCATCACCGCCCAAGCGGGCGAGCAAGGCGCGTGCGCCGGTGGCCAGGCGCAGGCGTTCGGTAACGGCCTGCAGCACACGGTCGCCGAAATTGTGACCGAGCGTGTCGTTGATCGATTTGAAGTTGTCGAGGTCGACGAACAGGAGCGCGACGCGCTGTTCGCTCGCTGCCGCGCGCGTCAGCGCGGCGGCGAGCCGGGTGGCGAGCTGACGGCGATTGGGCAGTTGAGTCAGCGGGTCATGATGTGCCAGATGGTGCAACTGCTGCGTGCGCTCGGCAACATGCTGCTCGAGCTCGGTCTGATGAGCGCGCAGCTCCGCCTCCGCCCGTGCGATCTGATCCGCCATGGCATTGAACGACTCCGCGAGCTCGTCGATCTCGGCCGATCCGCCGCGCGGCGCGCGTGCTGCGCGATTGCCCGCCGTCAACTGGCGGGTGGCTGCGGTGAGTCTTCGCACGGGCACGGTGATGCTCAAGGAGAGTAGCAGCGACACGAGCAGCAGGACGCCGAGCACGGCGATACCGGTCGTCGTCAACGAGTGCTCGGCGAGCTCCGCCGATCTTGCCGCGCGCGCGGCCGCTTCCAATAAGCCGCGTCGCGCCGGTTCCTGCAGATGACTCTGCGCAGCGGCCGTCAATGTGGCACCCGCCTCGACGAAGCTGCGCCGTGCGGGCACGTTCATGGCGTCGAAGCCCGCGATCGCGCGGCGCAGCCGCACGCTCTCGCCGAAGTCCTCGCGCATCAGATCCAGCCACGCGCGCCCGGGCGAGTGGGACAGTTCCGCGTTGTGGCGCGCGAGGGCGGCGCCGAACTCCTTCTCCTCTTGCTCGAACGTTTCCGGCGCGCCGAAGCTGCCGCGTATCGCATTCAGTGCGCTCGCGAGCTCAGACAGCGACTTGCGCAACACCACCTGCTCGTTCGCGAGCGCAATCCCGCTGCCGCCGGCGGAGGCGATGCGGCGCTGCAGGCCATCGAGCAGAATATGGCGCCGTGCGAGCCATTCCGTGCGCTTCGAGGCGAGACTGGCAAGCTTGCTGCCCTGTGCGATGTGGTGGGCGAGTTCAATGCGCAGCTGCACGGCATCCGCCGTAACGAGCGGTGCCGGGGCATCGTTGAAGTAGTGGTTGACGGCGAGATCGAGCTCATCGGCTGCGGCGGTGATGGATTCAAAGGCCGATCGGTGGTCTCCCTGCAGATACTCGACCACCGCACGATCGTAGTCCGCGAGCTTCTCCATCACGGCTTCAGCACGGCGCGCCTGGGGCTCGTGCTCGATCTGCATGCTGTGCAGCGACTGCACCGCTCGTCGCGTGTTTTCGGTCGCAAGTCCGTCCCCGATCATGATCACGGCGGCGACCGCCGCAAGAGCAAGGGCCAAGCGCGCGCCGATACCCAGGCGCACGCGCGCAGGCGTGCGCGGCGCCCCGGGCGCACTGGGTTCGGTCGGATCGTGTCCTTCGGAAGAGTTTGGCCGCATAAGACATAAAACGCTGGCAGGCTCAAGCCCGGCCGCAACGGTCAGCAACGCGGATGATGCCCGGCGCGGGTGGCCGCTTCCGTGGCGGACCTCGCAGAAGCGAATTGGCGGCTTCTCGGATTGCGGCAGCCGGCGGCGCCGGCGTTTCATTTATACTTCGGGTTATGACCGAGATTGCTGATACCTTCGACTCGGCCTTTACCAAGGCCGTTGACCTCGGGAACCGGATCGCGGACAAGGACAAGGACGCCGACCTCTGGGACGTCGCCGATGGGCTACTCGCTGGCGCACTGCAATATTGGCTGTACTCGCGCCAGCCTTGCGGAGACCCGCGCTGTCAGGACTGCATGCCCATCAGCACCGCGCAGGGACGCATGGCGGAGTTGAAACGCCTGATGGAACAGCTCTCCGCCGAGAGCGAGTACTTCCACACGCCGACGGATGCGAACGCCGGACGCGCTTAGGCTGCGACTTCGCGCAGCGCCTGCTCGAGCAGGTTGAAGCCTTCCTTCAGCAACGCGTCGGAAATCGTGAGCGGCGCAAGGAAGCGGATCACGTTTGAGTAGATGCCGCAGCCCAAAATGATGAGGCCCGCGCGGCCGGCCGCCTGCACCAGTTGGGAAGTCAGCTCAGCGTTGGGCAGCTCGGCGCGCCCATTCTTCACGAGTTCCATCGCGACCATGGCCCCAAGGCCGCGCACGTCGCCGATGCACGGGTAGCGCACCTGCAGGCCCTTCAGGCGCGAGGTCATGAAATGTCCAATGTGCAGCGCGCGCTTCGCCAGGTCCTCATCGCGAATGACGTCGAGGACTGCGAGCCCGGCCGCGCAGGCCAAGGGCGAACCGGCAAATGTGCCGCCGAGCCCTCCGGGCCCGGGAGCGTCCATGATGGGCGCCTTGCCGATCACCGCGGACAGGGGCACGCCGCCTGCGATGCTCTTCGCGACGACCATGAGATCCGGCTCGACCCCTGAGTACTCGATGGCGAACATCCGCCCGGTGCGCGCGAAGCCCGATTGAATCTCGTCAATGATGAGCACGATGCCGTGCTGGTCGCACAGCGAGCGCAGCTTGCGCAACAGCTCCGCGGGGGCTGCGTAAAAGCCGCCTTCGCCGAGCACGGGCTCAATGATGATGGCGGCCACGCGTGCCGGATCCAGGTCCGCCTTGAAGAGCTGCTCGAGCGCCGCCAAGGAATGTTCGACCGTCACGCCGTGATAAGGAATGGGGAAGGGTAGGTGATAGATCTCGGGCAGCATCGGCCCGAAGCCCGCCTTATACGGCAGTACTTTGCCGGTGAGGCTGATGCACGCGAGCGTGCGGCCATGGAAGCCGCCCGAGAACGCGATCAGCGCCGAGCGGCGCGTGTGGAAGCGCGCGATCTTGATGGCGTTCTCAACCGCCTCCGCGCCGGTGGAGAGAAAGATCGTCTTCTTGGGTGTCTCGCCGGGCGCCACCGCGTTCAACTGCTCGGCGAGTGCGATATAGCTCTCGTAGGGCGTTACCTGAAAGCAGGTGTGCACAAAGCGATCGAGTTGTCCTGCGAGCGCCGCCTTGACTTTCGGATGCAGATGGCCCGTGTTGAGCACGGAGATGCCGCTTGCGAAGTCGACGAAGCGGCGCCCCTCGACGTCCCACAGTTCCGCATTCGCGCCGCGATCGGCATAAATCGCCAGCGAGTTCGTGACGCCGCGCGGCACCGCGCTCTCGCGCCGTTGGTGTAAATCACTGTTGGTGCTCATGAAAATCGCAATCTCATGTTGTCAGGCTACAATGCTGCGCACGCATTGTACGGAAGAATCGATTGACCATCTCATCCCCCGCTACGTCGGACACCATCCAAGCCGATGCCGTTATCATCGGCGCAGGCCCCTGCGGTCTTTTCCAGGCTTTCGAGCTTGGGCTCCTCGGCATCAGCGCCCACATCGTGGATTCTCTGGCGCATCCGGGCGGACAGTGCGCGGAGCTGTATCCGGACAAACCCATCTATGACATCCCGGCGCTGCCCGTGTGCAACGCGCAGGAGCTGGTCGATCGGCTCATGCAGCAGATCAAGCCCTTTGCTCCGCAGTTTCATCTCGCCCAGGAAGTGAGCGAGTTTGCGAAGCTAGAATCGGGGCGCTTTCAGATTCGCACCTCCACCGGCACGAGCTTCGATGCCGCCACGGTTGTCATCGCTGCGGGAGTCGGCTCGTTTCAGCCGCGGCGCATCGGGCTCGAAGGCGCGCAGGCCTTTGAGGATGAGCACATCCACTACCGCGTGCGCCGTGCGGCAGACCTGCATGGCCAACAGTTGGTCATTTTTGGCGGCGGGGACTCGGCGCTCGACTGGACCTTGGAGCTCGCCACGAAGGCGCGCGCGCTCACGCTCGTGCATCGGCGCGCGGATTTTCGCGCCGTTCCTGCCTCGGTCGCGCGAATGCGCGAGCTCGTTTCGGCCGGGCGTATCCGCCACTTGGAGGCGCTGCCGCACTCGCTCATCGTCGAGGGCGGCCGTCTCACCGGCGTGAACGTGAAGGCGACGGACGGGCTTATGCACTCGCTTCGCGCTGACAAGCTCCTGGTTTTCTTCGGTCTGCATCCGAAGCTCGGGCCCATTGCCGAGTGGGGCCTTGCGCTCGAGAAGAAGGCGCTGCTCGTTGATACGGAGAAGTTTGAGACGAGTCTGCCGGGGGTATTCGCCGTCGGCGACATCAACTTCTATCCGGGCAAGAAGAAACTCATCCTCTCAGGCTTTCACGAGGCAGCGCTCGCCGCTTTTGGGATCCAGCACCATTTGTTTCCGGAAAAAAAACAATTCCTGCAATATACGACGACGAGCCCAATCATGCAGAAACGGCTCGGCGTCACCAGCTCCTGACATAACAGAGGGGATTTACATGAGACTCACGCGCAATGCGTTCGCTGCGCTCCTCGTAGTCGGCGTGCCGGCACTCCTGCTCGGTGCGCCTGCGCAGGCGGCATCCAAGGTGTGCAAGCTCGCGATCAGCGCCAACGATGCCATTCAATACGACAAGAAACAGCTGACGATCACCTCGGACTGCACCCAGGTGGAACTGACTTTGACGCACAGCGGGAAACTGCCCGCGCAGAGCATGGGACACGACTGGGTGCTGGTGAAGGCGGAGGATCTGTCGGCGGTGGCGAGCGATGGCCTCACCGCGGGCCTCGCCAACAACTACGTGAAGCAAGGCGATGCGCGCGTCATTGCGCATACGAAAGTCGTCGGTGGCGGCGAATCGACGAATGTGACCTTCGCCACCTCGGCTTTGAAGAAGGGCCAGTCGTACAAGTATCTGTGCACGTTCCCGGGGCACAACGCGCTCATGAACGGTGACTTCATCATCCAGTGACGTCTCGCAGCGAGCGGCCCCGCCTTGCAATCGACTGACCCACGTGTTGAAGATCTCCTGAGGGTGCTTGAGCTCGAGCCCCTCGAGGTCAATCTTTTCCGCGGCCAGAGTCAGGACATCGGCAGCCCGCAGGTCTTTGGCGGCCAGGTGCTGGGCCAAGCCCTGCGGGCGGCTTCCGCCACGGTGGCCGATGCCCGTATGGTGCACTCGCTGCATGCTTACTTTCTGCGGCGCGGCGACTGCCACGCGCCCATCGTCTATAACGTCGACCGCAGCCGCGACGGCGGGAGCTTCTCGAGCCGCCGCGTGGTCGCCATCCAGCACGGCGAGCAGATCTTCAATATGGCCGCGTCATTCCAGGCGGAGGAGGCGGGCTTCGATCATCAGATCCCGATGCCCGAGGTGCCGCCGCCGGAAGATTTGCCGGATGCGATCGCATCGCTGCGCGAGCTCATGCAGCAGATGCCGCAGCGCCTGCCGGAGCGCGCGCGGCGCTTTGTCGAGGCACCCCGGCCCTTTGAGTTTCGCGTGGTGCAGGAGATCAACTATTTGCAGCCGCGCAAGGCGCCACCGGTGCGGCAGGTGTGGTTCCGCGCCGTCGGCCGCCTGCCGGACGAGCAGATGCTGCATCGCTGCCTGCTCGCCTACGTGTCGGACTTTTATCTCCTCGATACGGCGACGCTGCCCCACGGCACCACTTTCCTGAGCGCCAAATTGATGATGGCGAGTATCGATCACGCGATGTGGTTTCATCGTCCGTTGCGCGTGGACGAGTGGCTCCTCTACGCGCTCGACAGCCCGAGCGCCTCCGGAGCGCGCGGTTTTGCGCGCGCGAGTGTCTTTGCCAGCGACGGACGCCTCGTCGCGAGCACAGCGCAGGAGGGACTGGTGCGCTCGGTCTGACTTCGGTCAGGGCTTCTCGAGGGATGCGATCGCTTGCAGCAGGATCGGGTTGAAACGCTGCGGAGATTCCATCATGAGAAAATGTCCCGTGCCCGGCACCACGATGCTGCGGAATGTCGGGGCGGATTTGCGGATGCGCGCCTCGTCGGTGGGCATATGCAGGTCGGAATTGATGGCGATGATCGGCACGTGGATTTCGGGTAGGGCTGCGAAATCGTAGTGGTACACGGCCTCGAGGGACGGCACGGCAACTTGCGGTGAGGCGCGCGCCATGTCGTCGGCGACCTTGCGCACGAAGAGGGGGTCGGCATCCTTCGTGAAGAGGTACGCGCCGACAAAATCGTGCATGTGGCCGATGAAATCGGCGCGAAACGGCTGCAGCAGCTCATCGAATTGCGCCTTTGACATCGGCGGCTGGCCGATCGATTTCAAGGAATCCACCGCGATGATGCCGATGACGCGGCTGCCGATCATGCGCGCCGCCTCGAGCACCACGACGCCGCCCATCGCATGCCCGACGAGCACGATCTTGCGGTTTGGGATCTCCTGCACGACCGCGGCTACGTCGGCGGCGTAGTTGGCCATCGACCAGTCCTCGCGGTTTCTGTCCGAGGCGCCGTGGCCCGCGAGGTTCAGCGTCACCACCGTGTAGCGCGCTTTCAAGTCATCAAGCTGCGCATTCCAATAGTTCGCATTGTTTGACCAGCCGTGCACGAGCACGACGGCCGGCTCGCCATGGCCATAGACCTGGTATTCGATGTGTACGCCGTCGGCGGAGTCGGCAATCTGCGGCGTGCCATCGGCGAGCGGCGCGGGCTTCGCAGGCGCTGCGGGCGGCGCGGCGGGCGGCGGCTCCTTGCGCGCGCACGCGCTCGCCATGATGAGCGCCAGCGCGCCGCCCACGAGCAAGCGGCGATTCATGAAGGGTCCCTGCCCAGCACCTTGCCGGGATTCAAAATGCCGCGCGGATCGAGCGCGCGCTTGATGGCGCGCATGACTTCGAGCTCCACGGGTGGCGCGTAGCGCGCAAGCTCGTCGATCTTCAACTGGCCGATGCCGTGCTCGGCGCTGAAGCTGCCGCCGAAATCCCGCACGAGATCGTGGACGGCGCGTTTCACGGCACTCTCGCGCGCGAGAAACAGCGTCCGGTCCGCGCCGGGCGCCTGATTGAGATTGAAATGCAGATTGCCGTCGCCCACGTGGCCGTAGGCGATGAGCCGGCCCTCCGGAACATTCGCGGCAAGCCAGGCGGCGGCGCGCTCCACAAATTGCGCCAGCAAGGTGATGGGCAAGGACAGATCATGTTTCAAACTTGCGCCGTCGCGCCGCTGGGCTTCGGGAATATTCTCCCGCAGCCGCCACAGGGCTTGCCGCTGGCGTTCGTTCTGGGCGATGGCTGCATCGAGGATGGCTCCCTGCTCGAGTGCGTCGCCGAGCACGCACTCGAGCACGGCAGCGAGCGCTGCGCCCTCTTCCGAGGAGGAGAGCTCGCAGAGCACGTACCAGGGATAGGGATCCTCGAGCGGATCAGCGACGAGGGGAATATGGCGCGCGGTAAGCTCCACCGCGATTCGCGGGATCAACTCAAAAGAGCTCACGCGATCGCCGCTTGCAGCGCGCAGTTCGCTCAAGAGGGCGACGGCGCTTGCGATATCGGGGACCGCGACGAACGCCGTCGCGCTCGAACGGATCTGCGGAAATAGTTTGAGGTTCGCCGCCGTGATGATCCCCAGCGTTCCCTCCGCGCCCACGAACAGCGACTTCACATCGTATCCGGTGTTGTCCTTGCGCAGCGCCTGCGCGCAGGGCAGGACGCGGCCGTCCGCGAGCACCACCTCGAGCCCCAGCACCAGATCGCGCATCATTCCATAACGCAGCACGCTTAAGCCGCCGGCGTTCGTGGACAGGTTGCCGCCGATCTGACAGCTGCCCTCGGAGCCTAAGCTCAGTGGGAAAAGCCGCGCAGCGGCATCCGCCACAGTGCGCACCTCGTGCAGTGTGCAGCCCGCTTCGGCAAGGAGCGAATAGTTGAGTGCATCAACCGAGCGAATGCGCGCCAGGCGGCGCAACGAGAGCACAATCTCGCATCCGGACTCATCGGGGGTGGCGCCTCCGCAGTAGCTGGTGTTGCCGCCCTGCGGCACGACGCCGATCCGTTCATCGTTACACCAGGCGAGGAGGCGTGAGACTTCCTCGACCGTGCGCGGAGCGGCGACTGCGAGCGCGCGCCCGTGATAGAGCTGGCGATGATCGACGAGGAAGGGCGCCATCTGCGCGGCAGAAAGCATAAGCCCCTCGCGTCCCAGGATGTCAAGCAAGCGCTCTTCAATCTTTGGGACCGCGAGCTGCGTCATGGATTGACTCGCGCGGCGGAACAACGGTCCGCCCCCTGGGGGCGGACGCAGTCTTCCGCTTACGCGAGCGGCGTGGTGCGCAGCGCCGCTATGCGCTCATCGAGCGGTGGGTGGCTCATGAAGAGCCTGGCAAGTCCCGTGGAGACTTTTCCCGTGGCGATGCCAAAGGCCTCAAGCTGCGCCGGCAGCGGTTCGTCGTGGATTGCTTTGAGGCGCTCGAGCGCCGCGATCATGCTGTCAGTTCCGGCGAGGCGTGCGCCGCCGCGATCTGCGCGGAATTCGCGCTGCCGCGAGAACCACAGCACGATGATGCTCGCGAGCACCCCGAGTACGAGCTGCGAGACGATGACCGAGATGAAATAGCCCGGCCCCTGGCCACGGTCCGAGCGAAACACCGCGCGATCAACGATATTGCCGACGATGCGCGACAGCACGATCACGAAGGTGTTCACGACGCCTTGGATGAGAGCCAAAGTCACCATGTCGCCGTTTGACACATGCGTGATCTCGTGGCCGAGCACGGCCTGAAGTTCCTTGTCGTTCATGCGCGCCAGGAGCCCGGAGCTCACCGCAACCAGCGCGTTATCGCGGCGCGCGCCGGTTGCAAAGGCATTTGGCGTCGGGGAGGCAAAGATGCCGACCTCCGGCATGCCGATGCCGGCGTGCTGCGCAAGACCGCGCACGATCGTCAAGAGCCGCTGCTCGGAGGAATTGGCGGACTGCGGATTGATGACCTGCACGCCCATCGTGCGCTTCGCCATCCACTTGGACATGGCGAGCGAGATGAGCGAGCCTGAGAAGCCGAAGAGAGCTGCAAATACGAGGAGCCCCGAAAGACTGCTGCCCTGAGCTGCGAGCCAACGATCGATGCCAAAGAGCTGCGCGACGATCGACAGGACGAGGACGATCGCGAGATTCGTCGCAAGGAAGAGAATAATGCGCTTCATGGCGGGGCTTTTAAGCTTCCAGGACGGCACGCAACCGGGCCGCCGGCGGTCTTGTCAGCGTGGGGATCGACGCGCTCATTTTCAAGCCTGAGACGCTCACGCTTCAGTACGAGTTGCGATCCTGGTTTTCATCCTCGTCCAGGTCCTCATCGTCATCCTCGTCGTCCTCGTCCTCGTCCTCGTCCCAATCCTCGTCGTCTTCATCCTCTTCTTCCTCTTCTTCTTCGGCCTGGGATGCGGCCCAGCCTTCGGGCTCGGCGATGCGCTCGAGGTCCATATCATGCCAGGCCTCGACGTCGAGCTCTTCGATGTCGCCGTCCAGATATTCGATCTCGATGAGCTCCGAGTCCTCATCCACGGATAGGACGCGAAATTGTTCTTCTTCCTCTAGGTTCTCGTACCACTGCGAGGTAACCGGTTCGTAATCTCTGCTCACCGCGCGAATCCTCAAGGCTCGTGCCGACACAACGGCCGCAAGTTTAGGGGCTTGGATCGGGTGAAGGCAACGCTGCGGCGGCACTCTTGCGGTGCGTCTAGTCGCGGTTGAAATGCCGAATGCGTATAGTTTTCCGATGTCATCGCCGCTCGGCGCCGCCCGGCGCATCGTGGTCAAGGTGGGCTCGGCGCTACTCGTCGACCCGCAATCCGGTCGCGTCAATCGCGGCTGGCTCGAGACGCTGGTGGCGGATCTGCTCTTCCTGCGCGCGCGCGGCCAGCAGGTAATCCTCGTGTCCTCCGGCGCCATCGCGCTCGGGCGCCGCGAGCTCAAGCTCGCCAAAGGCGCGTTGAAGCTCGAGGAGAGCCAGGCGGCTGCGGCCGTGGGGCAGACCCGGCTCGCGCACGCATACAAGGAGCTCTTGGAGGAGCAGGGCGTGACGGTGGCGCAGGTGCTTCTGACGCTCGAGGACAGCGAGCGCCGGCGGCGCTACCTGAACGCGCGCGCAACCCTCGAAGCGCTCCTCGCGCTCGGAGCCTTGCCCGTCATCAACGAGAACGACACCGTGGCGACGGCCGAGATCCGCTACGGGGACAATGACCGGCTCGCGGCGCGGGTCGCGCAGATGACGGGGGCCGACTGCCTGGTGCTGCTGTCGGACGTCGAGGGCCTCTTCACGTCCGATCCCAACAAGGATCCCGGCGCGCAATTTATAGCGACCGTGCGCCATCTGACGCCGCAGATCGAGGCCATGGCCGGCAGCTCGCTCTCCGAGACGGGCTCCGGGGGCATGGCGACCAAGATCCTCGCCGCGAAAATCGCCGTGGCCGCCGGGTGTCACCTGTGCATCGCAGCGGGTCAGCCGGAGCACCCGGTGCGGCGCATCGAGGAGGGCGCGCGCTGCACCTGGTTCGTGCCGACTTCGACCCCGGCCGCGGCCCGCAAGCAGTGGATCGCCGGGACCCTGAAGCCAGCGGGGTCGATCATGATCGATGCGGGCGCGCTTCAGGCCCTGCAGGAGGGCAAGAGCCTCCTGCCCGCGGGCGTTGTCGCGACGCGCGGCCACTTCGACCGCGGCGACACGGTGAGCGTGGTGGGGCCTGACGGTTGCGAATTCGCCCGCGGCATCTGTGCATATTCCGATGGCGATGCCGCGCGCATCCTGGGCCGGCGCTCGAGCGAGATCGAAAGCCTGCTCGGATTTCGCGGTCGCGACGAGATGATTCACCGCGACGATCTCGCCATTCTGCGAGCTCCTGGATCCGCCCATGCCGAAACGTCGGAAGTCGTGCAGGCGACACCGTGAGCGTGACCGTAGAACAGGAGCCGCCCGCAGTCACAGACATTTCAGAGCTTATGCATGGGCTTGGCCGTAAAGCCGTGGCCGCGGCCGAAGTGCTCGCGCTGGCACCCACCAAGGTTAAGAACGCGGCTCTAGCCTTCGCAGCCGCCTCGCTGCGAGCTCAAAGGCCGGTGATTCTGGCGGCCAACGAGCGCGATTTGGCGGCGGCGCAGGCGCAAGGCCTGAGCGCGCCGCTACTTGATCGCCTGACTCTCGATGAGGTGCGCATCGAGGCCATGGCACGGGCACTGCACGAGATCATCGGCCTACCCGATCCGGTGGGAATCGTCGCCGCCGAGTGGCTGCGACCGAACGGTCTTCGCATCCAGCGCGTCGTCGTCCCCCTGGGCGTGATCGGCATGATCTACGAAAGCCGGCCGAACGTGACGGCGGATGCGGGCGCGCTGTGTTTGAAGTCAGGCAATGCCGTCATCCTGCGCGGCGGATCCGAGAGCTTGCATTCGAACCGCGCCATCCATGCGTGTCTCCTCGCCGGACTGAACACCGCGGCGCTCCCCGCCGAGTGTGTGCAGCTCGTGCCCACGACCGATCGCGCCGCAGTCGGCTTCATGCTCTCCGGAATGACCGAGTATCTGGATGTGCTCGTACCGCGGGGCGGCAAGAGTCTCGTCGAACGTGTGCAGGCCGAAGCGCGCGTGCCCGTCATCGGCCATCTCGAGGGCAACTGCCATGTGTACGTCCATCAGGATGCGGAAGCGGCAATGGCGCGCGCGATCGTGCTGAACGCGAAGCTGCGCCGCACGGGCGTGTGCGGCGCCGCCGAGACGCTGCTCATCGACCGCGCCGCCGCCGCGACGCATCTGGCGCCCATCGTGCGCGATCTCCTCGCGGCCGGCTGTGAGGTGCGCGGCGATGCGCTCGTGCAGGAGGTCGATGCGCGCGTGCGGGCGGCGAGCGAAGAGGACTGGTACCGCGAGTTCCTGGACGCGATCATCGCCGTGCGCGTCGTTGATGACATCGATGCGGCGATCGCGCATATCCGACGGTACGGCTCAGCCCACACCGAATGCATCGTGACGCAGGATTCGGCCACCGCGGAGCGCTTTCTGCGCGAGGTCGACAGCGCCATCGTGCTGCACAATGCGTCCACGCAGTTCGCCGACGGCGGCGAGTTCGGCATGGGCGCGGAGATCGGAATATCGACCGCGCGCTTTCACGCGCGCGGGCCCGTGGGCGTGGCGCAGCTTACGAGCTACAAATATGTGGTGCGCGGGGAAGGTCAGGTGAGGCCGTAGTACCCCGAGCCGCTGCCAGGATACCGAGTGTCAATTCCTCCAGTTCGCATTGCGGATTGTCAGGATGACAGCATTGGGAAAGCCCGCGCTCCGGAGTAGTTCCAAAAGGCAGGTCCGTCTTTCTCGCAATGTAGCTTTCGACGCCGGTAGGAAATTGCTCGGCGAGCAGCTTTATGAGCTGGCGATTTGCCGTCGCATTCCGTCGAAGACGGTCGCGAATTGAAACTTTGCACGACAGGAATTTGCGCCGGGGCGCATTGCTAAGTGCTCGCGTTGCATATCGACCGAGGAAGGAGTGCACCTCAATAGCCGTAAGTCGATGCTCCATGTGCCTCGACCGCCAGTATCGAATTCACGGCCACGTTGCGTCGGACCGGATCGCGTAGTAGCATCTACGACATGAGTAGTAGAGCGACGTCTCGCAATGGCATTTCCGAAACTCAGCAAGCTCGAACTACGGATCATGGAGGCCCTGTGGGTCCGCGGCGCTTGCTCGGTGCGGGAAATCCAGGAAACCTTTCCCGACAAAGACCGGCCCGCCTATACCACGGTGCAAACCATGGTTTATCGGCTCGAAGCGAAGCTGGCCGTGCGCCGCGCGAAGAAGATCAGCAATGCACACATCTTCGAAGCGGTGATATCGCGCAACTCGGCGCACCGGCGCCTCGTCGATGAGTTACTGAGCTTGTTCGGCGGCCGAACACAACCTGTGATGGCCCACTTGATCGAGTCCGGAAAACTCACGCTCGAGGACATCAAGGAAGCGGAGAGAGCGCTCCATCAACAAGCGAAGAAGGAGAAGCGCGAATGATCAACGCGCTGATGAATCACGTGTGGCAGTCGACGCTCTTCGTGGTCATTGCATGGGTGCTGACGCTGGCGCTGCGAAAAAACGGCGCGCACGCGCGGTATTGGATTTGGTTTGCCGCATCAGTCAAGTTCTTGATTCCGATCACTCTGGTCGCCTCGCTTGCCGCTCACATCGGCGCCCAGCCCGCGCCCGCGACGACCTCGCCGACCGCAGCCGTGATCGTGCACCAAATAACGCAGCCGTTTGCACTCGAAGTTCCCGAGCAGAGTGCTGCCACGCATGTCATGGGAGCATCGCACGTGGCACCGACAGCTCATGTAGTGAGCAAACAGAGCCTTGTACAGATTCTCTTTTCTCTTTGGGTGTGCGGTTTCGTTGCGGTTCTCGGGCTATGGCTGCAGCGCTGGTTACGGGTCAGGGCAGCTCTGCATTCAGCGATTCCCCTGTCGGTGGAAGCACCGATGCCAGTGATGTCCGTCGCCTCCCACCTGGAGCCCGGAGTCGTTGGCATCATTCACCCCGTTCTTCTTCTCCCCGAGGGCATCACTGCACAACTGACGCCAGTGGAACTGCGCGCGATATTGGCTCACGAGCTCTGTCACATGCACCGACAGGACAATCTCACTGCCGCGATTCACATGCTGGTCGAGGCGGTCTTCTGGTTCTATCCGCTCGTCTGGTGGATCGGCGCGAGACTGATCGATGAGCGCGAGCGCGCCTGCGATGAGGCCGTCGTGAATTCTGGCACCGATCCGCAGATGTACGCCGAAGGCATTCTCAAGGTGTGTCGCTACTATGTAGCATCACCCGTCCCGTGCGTATCGGGTGTCACCGGCGCCGATCTCAAGAAGCGGATCGCAGCAATAATGGCCGGCCGAATCGCGCTCGGTCTCACTTTCGCCAGAAAGCTCTTTCTGGTGACCGTGTTCAGCGTCGTGGCGCTATGCGTCTACGAAGGCGCCGGTAGCCCGGCGGAGGCGGAGTCGGCTCCGTCGTCCTCCGGAAAAGCGCTGGTCCTACGGGACATTCCCTCGTGGAATCGCAAACCGGACTTCGAGGACGTGCTGACCGATTTGGGATTGCCGTTCGACGTGAAGCCCTCGTCCGAGATGGCGAAAGTCAATCTTGCCGGATACGACTTCGTGGTCATTCCCGGGGCTCAATGGGGCACCAACTACTACAAAGCATTCGCTGCCAGTGCCGGTGCCTTCGACCGCTACGTCAGCAACGGCGGCACGCTCGTCGTCGAGATGAACGGTGCCGAGCGCGACGGCATCATGCTTCCAGGTGGAGTCAGCCTGGTCGCGCATCCGGCCCTCGACAATCTGATCACGCTGCCGGATCACCCGATTCTTGCACCGCTCGCTGGCAAACGGAGAATCACGGCAAATTTGGCGAGCCACGGCTATTTGATGGATGTGCCGGTCGGCGCACTGGTTCTCGTGGCTGAGATGGGACCCGGGCAGGTCACCGCCGACATGAGTAAGCCGACGTTTATCGAGTACGCCTACGGCAAGGGCCGAATCCTGGCTGCCGCGCAGTGTTTTCATGATCAGGATCATTCGGGTCGCGGCCCGCTGATGCCGACGCTGCTTCAATACGCCGCCGCGAAACAATGGTTCGCGGCGAGCGCGGCGCCCAGCAGTACCGTCGCGCGGGGACCGACCGGTAAGGTCAAAGTCGACGGCGGTGCATTCGACCGCAATGTCGGCTACTACCAGTTCGCCAGCACCGGCTGGATCATGAGCGTTTCACGCGTTGGCAATCGGTTCTTCACGCGCCTTGAGGCTCGGCCGCAGGTTGAGATATTTCCCACGAGCGAACGGGAGTATTTCGCGAAGGTCGTCGATGTTCAGTACTCCTTCGAGATGGGCGCCGACGGCCGGGTCTCGCAGCTTACATTCCGCCAGTTCGGACGTGAGTTCACCGGCCAGCGCATGGATCCCATGCTGGCGAAGCAGACTCTCGGTGCGCTCGAACAACGCATTCGCGATGGCATTCCGGCGCCGGCGAGCGAAGCGGCTCTTCGCCAGCACATCGCAGAACTTGCGGCCGCCAAGCCGAAGTACGACCGCATGAGCCCCGAACTGGCCGGAGCAGTGCGCGCACAACTCGTGATCAAGGGCCGTTTGGATTCACTGGGCGCTGTGCAGTCCGTGCGGTTCAAGAAGGTGGAGCCGGACGGATCGGATGCATACGAGGTGAAGTTCGAGCATGGCTCTGCGCCGTGGTGGATCAGGCTCAGTTCCAATGGATTGGTTGCGGGATCGCGCTTCGGCAGGAGCGAGTAGCCGCCCGCTAATGCCGGCCCACGCCGCTGTTTGAGCGCGCCTGCGTCTGGGCCCACAAAGGCCAAGTCAGCAACGAAGGAGCCGACTAGCGCTCCACGAGCGCCGCGACCCCGCCTGCCTGCGAAAATACTGCGCGCATGCCGCGCGCGCGCAATTCGCCCGCGGCCGCGAGACTTCTTTGCCCGACTGCGCACACGAGTAGGTACTTGCCGTCGACAGCGAGCGCCGAATCGCCGTACAAAAGCGTGCGCATGGGGATGTGCCGCGCGCTGCGGCAGGGCGTGGGCCACGCTTCCAGTTCCTGCGGCTCACGCACGTCGACGACGACAAAGCCCTGTGCGGCGGCGTCATCAAGCGAGGCAAAGGCCACTTCGAGTGATTCCTCATTCACGGATGAATCCTCCTTCTGAATGTTGATGTGCACGCATACGCGCCCGCGGCATTCGCTGGGGCGCTGCGTGCGCAGCTTGGTGCTCGACAGAGTGAGTAGATTGACGATGAGCACTTCGTCGCCGAGTTGACCGGGAAGATCCAAGAGTATCTTCAACGCCTCGAGCGCCTGCAGCGATCCCAAGACGCCGGGAACGGGCCCGAGCACGCCCGCCTGCGCGCAGTTGCCGACCACGCCGTCCCGCGTGGCCTCGGGCCATACGCAGCGCAGACAGGCGGCGTCGGGGTGCGCGCGCACCACCTGCAGCTGGCCTTCGTACTGATAGACGCTTGCGAGGACGACGGGCTTATTGAGTTGCATGCCCACATCGTTCAAGAGGAAGCGCGTCGCAAAATTGTCGCTGCAATCAATGACGAGGTCGTAGGGCGCGATGATGGCGGCGGCGTTCTCGGCGGAAAGACGCACGACGTGTGCGCGCACGTCAACTTCCGGATTCAATGCGGCGATGCGCGCCGCGGCGAGTTCGGCCTTGGGCGCACCCACATCGGCGAGCGCGTAGAGCGTCTGGCGGTGCAGGTTCGATGCTTCGAGCCGATCGGCATCAACGAGGCCCAAATGCCCCACCCCCGCGCCTGCGAGATAGGTGATGACCGGCACGCCCAAGCCCCCGCAGCCGACCACGAGCACGCGGCTGGCCGACAGGCGCGCCTGACCCGCCGCGCCGACTTCTTTGAGCGCCATTTGGCGCGAGTAGTCCGCGCGCGGCGCCGCGTTTTGCCCATGCGCATGGGCGAAAGACTCCTGCGCGCCCGGCGCACAGCGCTCACAGTTCACCCAGCCGGTGTCACCGTTTGCGTAGTGCTCCTTCTTCCAGATCGGCAGACGGTGTTTGACCTCATCGATGATGTAGCGGCAGGCGCGGAAGGCTTCATCACGATGGCGGGCGCTCACACCCACCCACACGGCAAGCTCGCCCACGGCAAGCTTGCCCATCCGGTGGACACACGCCGCATGATCGATGCCGAAGCGGCCGGCGGCTTCGCTGAGGATGCGCTCGGCCTCCTTGCACGCAAGCGGCGCGAATGCCTCGTATTCCAGCGCCGTCACCCGCTCGCCTTCATTGAGATTGCGCACCCATCCCTCGAATGAGGCGTAGCCGCCGCAGGTAGGATCGAGGAGCCGCGCGCGTAATTGCGGCACGTCGATGGGCTCGCTCGAAAGTTCAAAGGTCAGCATCGCAGGCTGCCTCTAGCCGCCCGCCACGGGCGGAATGAATACGACACGATCCCCGTCAGCAAGGTTCTGCGACCACTCGCCGAACTCGTCGTTGACGGCCACGCGCAGCATCGTGAGCGGGAGCGAAAACGGATGCCGGGCCTGCAATTCCTCAAAGAGCGCGCGCGGGGTTGCGGCGCACGTGGCGACGGCTTCCTCGCTGCGACCGGCCTCTTCGCGCAGGAGCGCGTAGTACTGGACGCAGATCTGCTTGACGGGGGCTCCGGGTGTCTTAAGTGCACTCACGGCCGCGTCATACTCTGCGCGCGTGTTGATGTTGTCGAGCGCGCGGGCATCGGGCACTGCGATGAGATGCACGTTTGCTTGGCTCAGGAAGCTACGCGGACACTGGCGTCCCTCTGTCAGGTATGCCGCAAGCTTCTCGCGGCTCCCCGGTTCATAGATGGCGCACAAGGGCTCAGGCAAGCCGTCATGGCTTGACAGATAGGCGGTCGCATCGCGCGCCGGATCGCGCGCGCGCAGCAGGTGCTCGAGAGTGGCCGCATCGAGAAACGGCAGGTCGCAGGCGAGCACGAGCCAGGCGACGTTCGGAAACTGTTCCTGCGCCGCCATGATGCCGGCGATGGGTCCCAAATTCTCCCGGCGGTCGATGATCTGCGCAAAGCCTGTACGCAGTGGATCGTCGACCTGATCGGCGCGCACGGACACGAAAGCGCGCGCAGTAAGCGGCGCGACGAGGCGCATCGCCTCGGCAAGCTGCGAGCGGCCGTGATAGGCGAGCGCCGCCTTGTCGGTGTGCATGCGCGAACTCTTGCCGCCCGCAAGCACTAGAGCGTAGACGGTCGCGCTCATCGGCGCTTCACGCTGCGCTTGCCCCCCGACTTCTCGAGCAGGCGGACGCTGGTGATCTCGATGTCGTGCGAGAGTGCTTTGCACATGTCGTAGACGGTGAGCGCCGCGACGGTTGCGCCCGTGAGCGCTTCCATCTCGACGCCGGTGCGGTGATGCACCGCGACGCGGCAGCGAATGCGCAATCCGCCGCGCACGGCGGCGATTTCGATGCTGCAGTGATCGAGCGCGAGCGGATGGCAGAAGGGCAGGAGCTCGTGCGTGCGCTTCGCAGCCATCACGCCGGCGATGATCGCAGTGTCAAATACCGGCCCTTTCTTGGTGCGGTGGCCCGTCTTCTGCAAGGCGAGCGCGACGGCTCGCGGCAGGCGCATGCTCACTTGGGCAAGCGCCTTGCGCTCGGTTATCGGTTTGGCGCCGACATCGACCATGCGCGGCCGCCGGTCGCGATCTATATGTGAGAGCTTCCCTGCCACGTCAGCCGCCGATGTAATACATTTCGACCTTGGGCTGGGCCGCCGTCTCGCGCAGGCGGGCGCGCAGCTCGCTGTACCGGTCAGTGCGACCCAGCCAGACGGCGCGGATGCGTTCGAGCAGCTGCTCATCGCTCGCGCCGCCGCGCAGCGCATCGCGCAGATTCGTGCCGGCGGTTGCAAATAGGCAGGTATAAAGGACACCGTCAGAGGACAGGCGCGCCCGCGAGCAGTTCCCGCAGAAGGGCTGCGTGACCGAGGAGATAAAGCCGATCTCGCCGCGACCATCGGCGAAGGCGTAGCGCTCCGCGACTTCTTCGCGGTAGTTGCGCTCCAGCGCCTCAAGCGGCCAGCGCGCGCTGATGCGCGCCAGGAGCTCCTTCGACGGCACGACGAGCTCTGCTCGCCAGTCGTTGCGGTTGCCGACATCCATGTACTCGATGAAGCGCACGATCACATCGGTGCCGCGGAAGTGCTCGACGAGATCGAGCACGGTTGAGTCGTTGATGCCGCGCTGGATCACCGCGTTCACTTTGATGGGCGCAAGTCCGGCGCGGCGCGCCTGCGCAATGCCGTTCAGCACTTCCTCGACGCTGCCCAACTCGCCGCTCATCTGCGCGAAAGTTGCAGCATCCAGGCTGTCGAGGCTCACGGTGACGCGCTTCAAGCCCGCGGCCTTCAGCTCCGCGGCGTGCTGCGAAAGGAGCACGCCATTGGTCGTCAGCGCCACATCCTCGATGCCGGGGACGGCGGTCAGGTCGCCGATGAGATCGGGAAGGTTTGCCCGCAGGAGCGGCTCGCCGCCCGTGAGGCGCAGCTTGCGCACGCCCAGCTGTACGAAAAGGCGCGCGACGCGCACGATTTCTTCGAAGGAGAGCCGCTCGCCCGAGCCTAGAAAGCGGTACTTCGCATGGAAGGTCTCGCGTGGCATGCAATAGGGGCAGCGAAAGTTGCAGCGGTCCATGACCGAGATCCGCAGGTCGCGAATCGGCCGGCTGAACGTATCGCGCGGCCGGCGCAGCTCCTCGAGGGGGATGATGGTTTCCGAACGGGGCATAACCCCTAATGTCTTACCATCGGTGGAGGCGGGTGACAAATCCTTTGGGATAGGTGTTCGGCCCAGGCGGCAGCTCGACAAAACCGTCGGTGCCGGCGAGGGCGGTAAAGTCCCCGGAGCCGTTCGTCGGATGCGGCATGGCCCAGGCACGGCCGGAATCGTCGGTTTCGATGCGCACGGGCATGAAGAAGGCGAGCGGTTGCTTGACCGTGACGGGCCCGCCCAGCGCTATTTTCTGAGGCTCGCGCGGCGTTGCGCCCATCATGGCGAACAGCGCCGGCATCACATAGCGCGCGACACACACGAGAGTGGAGACGGGATTTCCTGGGAGCGCGAATACGGCGGCCCCGGAGCTTGCCACGCCGAACCACAGCGGCAGCCCCGGCCGCTGCGCGACCTTATGAAAAATGGTGCGCACCTTGAGATCAGCGAGGGCCCGCGGCACCAGATCGAGTCGTCCCATCGAGACGCCACCGCTTAAGATGAGCACATCGTGCGTGTCCAGATGGAACTCGAGCCGCGCCGCAAGCTCCTCCAGATCATCGCGCACGTGATCGTCCGCCACGCGCCCGAAGCCCTGACGCTTGAGAGCCGCGACTATCGCGTAGGCATTTGAGCGCCGCACCTGGTGCGGCAGAACCGGTTCCCCGGGCTCAATGAGCTCATTGCCGGTGGAGATTACGGCGACCGACGGCTGGCTTGCGACCGGGATGCGCGCCATGCCGGCCGAGGCGGCAATCGCGATTTCGGGCGCATCCAGGCGCACGCCCGCGTTGAGCAAGAGCGTCCCTTGGCGCGTGTCCGTGGCGCGCCGGTGAATGTTCTGCCACGGCACGACGGCGAGGTCGGCCGCAAGATGAGCTTCGCCGCCGGAAATGTTGATCTGTTCTACCGGGATGACGGCGTCGCAGCCGCTCGGTAGCACCGCACCCGTCATGACCTCGATGCATGTGCCGGCTGCCTCGAGTGCTTGCGGCGGATCGCCCGCCGGCTGCATCCCCTGGATGCGAAGCGCGCGCAAGCTCGCGCCGAGCGAGCGGCTGTCGAGAGCGATGCCGTCCATCGCCACGCGGTCATAGGGCGGCTGGTCGCGCTCCGCATAGATATTCTCGCGCAGCACCGCTCCTGCACACTGTTGAAGCGGCAGGGATTCGATCGGCAGCCATGCGAGGTTCTGCCCGATAAGGTCTTGAGCTTCGGCGGGTGTCAGCATCGCCCGATGCCCCGCATACCGCGCGGCTAGCCTTTGGGGGCTGCCGACTTTGCCTTGAAGATGCGTATCTGCTCGTTGAAGCGGTCAGCGATGGCCTGGTCCTGATCGACCGCGGCATTGTTCTTCTGCGCCTGTTGCGCCTCGATGGCCTTCTTCTGCTCGGCAGTGAGCTTGTCGCCTTTGAGCTGAGCGCCCTCCTCGAGCTTGATGCAGGCCGTATAGGCGGTTATTTGCTCATCGAACTGCTTGACGGCCTTCTGCGCGGCGACCATCTCGGCAAGGGTTGCGGTCGCTCCGTCGGGAATCGCCACCGGCGCGGTCGGGTAGGTGCAGGCGGCATGCACCGGCGCGGCGCAGAGCGCGATGGCGGCAAGGCTGAATAGGGCTTTCATGGGTGATCCTCGTTCTTTCGAATGCGTATCTTAGTGGCGCGCCGCGGCACCTGCTACTTCCGCGCCGACCCCCTGCGCTTACCCAGTGGCCGCTGCGCGCAGCGCACCGCTTACAGGGCGCCACTGCCCGCGACGTGTTGGGCCGTGGCGCCGGCAGTTTTCAGTGACGCCGCCTCCCACCCGCCGCCCAGCGCCTGGATGAGCGCCACGCTCGCCGTCAGGCGGCTCTGGCGAATAGTGAGAAGGGTCTGGGCGTCTGCCAGTGCCGTGGCCTGAGCCGTCACGACCGAAGTGTAGGCGACGGTGCCTGCCTTGTATTCATTGATCGTGAGCCGCACCGCCTCATTGGCGGACTTGACTGTCCGGTCCTGCACCGCGTACTGCTGCTCCAGGATGCGCAATGCGACAAGCTGATCCTCAACCTGCTGGAAGGCGGTGAGAACCGCCTGGCGGTAGTTGGCGACCGCAGCATCGTAGGCGGCGCGGGCCTGCCGCACCGCCGCGGAGCGCGCGCCGAAATCGAGCACGGTGTCCGCCAGGGTCCCGCCGAACGACCAGACATTATTCGGCGTCTTGATCAGCCCGTTGATGACGCTGCTGCTGAACCCGTAGGAGCCCGTGAGCGTCAGATCGGGGAAGTAAGCGGCAATCGCGACGCCGATCTGGGCATTGGCGGAGGCCATGGTGCGTTCGGCGGCGGCCACGTCGGGCCGCCGCTCGAGCAGGGTCGACGGGACGCCAGTGGGCGCGACGGGGACAGTGGTGCCGAAGGTGGCGGATTCAATTGCAAAGTCGGCCGGCGGCTTGCCGACCAGGACCGCAATCGCGTGCTCGAGCTGACCCCGCATGACTCCGACACTGATCTGCTGCGACTGCGCGCCCTCGAGCTGCGTCTCGGCGGTGATCACGTCGGCCTTGGCGACGATCCCGGACTTGTACTGGTTCTGGGTGATCTCAAGCGAGCGCTGGTAGGCCTCGACTGTTTGATCGAGCAGCTGCTTCATCTCGTCGGTGACACGCAGCTCGATGTAGTCGGTTGCCAGTGATCCCTGCGCGGAGAGTCGCGCGGCGGCGAGGTCGGCTTCGCTCGCCTGGGCGCTCGCCACGTCGCTTTCGATGGTGCGGCGGATCTTGCCCCAGATGTCGGGCGCCCAGGAGGCATCGGCTGTTGCATCGAAATTGTTGAAGGGGCGCGAGCCCGTCGGGATGATGGCAGTTGTACCGCCGCCGGTTGTGGTCGTGCCGCCCGTCGTGGTGCCCCCGCCGGTGGTGGTCGTGGTCGTGGTGCCGCCGATCGTCGTGCCGAGACCCTTGGTTCGCGTGGCGGTGCCACTGACGCCCACGGTCGGAAAGAGCTCGGCCTTCGCCTCGCTCACCACCGCTTCGGCCTCGCGCCACGAGGCCTCGGAGGCTTTCAGCGTCTGGTTGGAAATGTCGATCTGCTTCTCGAGCCCGTCGAGCACCGCATCGCTGTAGACCGACCACCAGTCGGTTCCGCTCGCCGCCTCCTTCGGTTCAGCAGGCTTCCAGCCCTCCGCCTCCTTGAAGCGCTGCGGCACGGGCGCGGAAGGGCGATGGTAGTTCGGACCGACCGCGCAGCCGGCGAGAGCGGCAAAGGCGACGGACCACAATGTCTTGCGAATGCTCATAGGGGCTGCGCCGGTGCCGCGGGCCCACGCTGCTGCGCGTACGGGAACAGACGCAACCACAGCTGAGTGCACCACACACCGAAGCGGTCGAGGTACAGATACATGACCGGTGTCGTATAGAGCGTGAGCACCTGGCTCACGATCAGCCCGCCGACAATAGAGATGCCGAGCGGCTGGCGCATCTCTGCGCCGTCACCGGTGCCGAGCGCGAGCGGCAGCGCGCCCAACATCGCGGCCATGGTGGTCATCATGATCGGACGGAAGCGCATCATCGAGGCGGCATAAATCGCATCGCGCGGACTCTGCCCCTGGTGGCGCTGCGCCTCGAGCGCGAAGTCGATCATCATGATGGCGTTCTTCTTGACGATGCCGATGAGCAGGATGACGCCGATCAGCGCGATGATGCTGAACTCGGAGTGGAACACGAGCAGCGCGAGCACTGCGCCCACCCCGGCCGACGGCAGGGTTGAAAGGATGGTGACCGGGTGGATGAGACTCTCATACAGAATGCCGAGCACGATATAGACGGCGGCGAGCGCCGCCAGGATCAGCACCGGCTCGTTGCTCAACGACTGCTCGAAGGTGCGCGCCGTTCCCTGGAAGCTGCCGTGAATGGTGGTCGGCATGCCGATCTCGTCGGCGGCTTGGCGGATCGCCTCCGTGGCACTGCTGAGCGAGACATTGGGCGCAAGGTTAAACGAGATGGTCGTGGCGACGAATGTTCCCTGATGGTTGACGGCGAGCGGCGTGTTGCCCGGTGCGTAGCGGCTGAAGACCGCGAGCGGCACCATCTGCTCGGCCGCGGTGCTGTCGGCTGAGCCCGTCGAAACGGTACCGCGTCCCGTGTTGGCGAGGCTATTGGTGGCTTGGTTGAGCGCCGTATCGGTCGCGAGCGCAGCAGCGGAATTGTTCGCGGCGGTTTGCGTCGAGGTCACAGTTCCTGCGACCGCGTTGGTTGACTGGCTGCCGCTCACCGTGCCGCCGGCGGTGCTGATCCACAGGTCCTTCAGCGTCTCCGGGCTCTGCCAGAACTGCGGCGCCACCTCCATCACGACGTGATATTGATTCAAGGCATTATAGATGGTCGACACGTCGCGCTGGCCGAATGCATCATAGAGCGTGTTGTCAATTGCGGCTGGGTTCAGCTGCAGGCGCGAGGCCGTATCGCGATCGACGGTCAGATCGATCTCCTGGCCATTCTGCTGCTGGTCTGAATTGACGTCGGTCAGCTGCGGCACGCGCCCGAGCGCATCCGAGAGCTGCGGTGCCCACTTGTAGAGTTCCGCGACGCTGTCGGCCTGCAGCGTGTATTGATACTGGGCATTGCTCTGCCGGCCACCGACCCGGATGTCCTGCACCGATTGCAGGAAGAGACGCGCACCCGCCACCTGGTTCAACTTAGGCCGCAGCCGCCCGATCACCTCGTCGGCGGAAATCTTGCGCGCTGACTTCGGCTTCAAGGCGACGAAGATAAAGCCGCTGTTGGTTTGGCCGCCGCCGGCCGAACCCCCGCCGGTGAAGCCGACGACGGTGTCGACCGCCGGATCCTGCTTCACGATCCTCATGAACTGCACCAGCTTCTTTGACATCGACTGGAAGGAGATGGCCTGGTCCGCCTGGATGCCGCCGTTCAGCCTGCCGGTGTCCTGCTGCGGGAAGAATCCCTTGGGTATGACGGTATAGAGATAGACGTTGAAGACCACTGTGGCCCCGAGCAGCACCATCACGAACCTGCGGTTGCGCAGCGCCCAGTTGAGGGTGCGCCCGTAGGCGTGCAGCATCGCCTCGAATGCCTGCTCGCTTCGCCGGAACAGGCGGCCCTGCTCGGATGGCTTTTTGTAACGGATAAAGAGCGAGCACATCATGGGCGTCGTCGTGAGCGATGCCAGGAGCGACACCAGCACCGCCACCGACAGCGTGATCGAGAATTCGCGGAACAGCCGTCCGACGATGCCGCCCATCAGGAGGATGGGAATGAACACCGCGACCAGCGACAAGCTCATCGACAGCACGGTGAAGCCCACCTCGCGGGCGCCCTGAATCGCCGCCTCGAACCGCGGCATACCGGCTTCGACGTGGCGCGTGATGTTCTCGAGCACGACGATGGCGTCGTCGACGACGAAGCCGGTGGCGACGATGAGCGCCATGAGCGATAGATTGTCGAGGCTGTAGCCCAGCAGATACATCGCGCCGAATGTGCCCAGGAGCGAGATCGGCACGGCCACGGCCGGCACCATGGTCGCCCGGCCATTGCGCAGGAAGAGGAAAACGACCAGCACCACGAGCGCAATGGCGACGAGCAGCGTGCGCTCGACGTCGTGCAGCGATGCGCGGATGGTCGTAGTGCGGTCGTTGGCGACGATCACCTGGATGTCGGTGGGAATCGAGGCCTTGAGCGCCGGAACGAGCGCCAGGACGCGGTCCACCGTTTCGATAATGTTGGCGCCCGGTTGACGGTAGAGGATGACGAGCACTGCGGGGTTACCGTCCGAGAGGCCGAGATTGCGCACGTTCTCAACGGAGTCGAGGATCTGCGCGACGTCCGACAGGCGCACCGGCGCTCCGTTGCGGTAGGCGATCACGAGGCTGCGGTATTCCGCCGCCTTGCTCGCCTGGTCGTTGGTGTAGATCTGGAAGCGCTGGCCGCCGACATCCATCGAGCCCTTGGGCGTATTGGCGTTGGCTGCGGCCAGCGCCGCGCGCACATCCTCAAGGCCAATGCCGTATTTGAAGAGCGCGCTCGGATTGAGCTCGACGCGCACGGCCGGCAGTGAGCTGCCGCCGATCGTGACCTGGCCGATGCCGCTGACCTGCGAAAGCTTCTGCGACAGAATCGTGTCCGCCGCGTCGTAGAGCTGCCCGGCGGTGAGCGTCTCCGAGGTCAGCGCGAGGATCATGATCGGCGCGTCGGCCGGATTGACCTTGTGGTAGGTCGGATTGCTGCGCAGTGCGGTGGGCAGATCGGCGCGGGCCGCATTGATCGCCGCCTCGACATCGCGCGAGGCGCCATCGATGTCGCGATCCAGCCCGAACTGCAGGGTAATGCGCGTAGAGCCAGCCGAGCTCGACGAGGTCATCTCGGTTACGTCCGCAATCTGGCCGAGATGCCGTTCGAGCGGCGTTGCCACGGTCGCGGCCATCACATCGGGACTCGCGCCCGCCATCTGCGCCTGCACCGAGATGGTCGGGAAATCGACCTGCGGCAGCGGCGACACCGGCAGCTTGAAATAGGCGATGCCGCCTGCGAGCGCGAGACCAAGCGTCAGGAGCGTAGTTGCGACCGGCCGCCGGATGAAAGGCTCTGAGAGACTCACTGGGCGGGCGCTCCGCTGGCCATCGGCGCGCCGCGCCAGCCGGCGAGCCGGCGCTCAAGGCGGTCGAAGTACAGGTAGATCACCGGCGTCGTGAAGAGCGTCAGTAACTGGCTCAGGATGAGACCACCGACGATGGTGATGCCCAGCGGATGGCGCAGTTCGGAGCCGGTGCCGGTACCGAGCATCAGCGGCAAAGCGCTCAGGAGCGCCGCCATTGTCGTCATCAGAATGGGCCGGAATCGCAGGAGCGAGGCGTGATAGATCGCATCACGGGGACTCATGCCCTGCTGGCGCTCGGCGACGAGCGCGAAGTCGATCATCATGATCGCGTTCTTCTTGACGATGCCGATCAGGAGGATGATGCCGATGATCCCGATGACGCCGAGATCGCTGCCGGCAAAGAGCAGCGCCAGAAGCGCCCCGACACCGGCAGACGGCAGAGTCGAGAGGATGGTGATGGGATGGATGAAACTCTCGTACAGCACGCCGAGCACGATGTAGACCGTGACAATCGCGGCCATGATGAGAAAGAGCTCGTTGCCGAGAGTCGCCTGGAAGGCAAGTGCCGCGCCCTGAAAGCTCGTCATCACGCTGACCGGCAGGCCGATGTCGGCTTCTGCTTTCTTGATCGCGTCGACCGCATCCCCTAAAGCTGCGCCCTGCGCCAAGTTGAAGGACACCGTGGTCGCGGGGAACTGGCCGAGATGATCGATCGACAGCGGCGCGGTGCGCTCCGAGACTTTGACCAGGGCCGACAGCGGCACCTGGCCGCCCACCGCCGTCGAGGAGGGCAGATAAATGGTTCCCAGAGAATCGAGCGAAGCCATGAGCGAGGAGTCCGCCTGCAGGATGACGCGGTACTGGTTTGACTGGGTGAAAATGGTCGAGACGATGCGCTGGCCGAACGCATCGTAGAGCGCATTGTCGACCGTGGCCGGAGTGATGCCAAAGCGGCCGGCGGTGTCGCGGTCGATGGTCACATAGGCGGCGAGCCCCTGGTTCTCCTGGTCGCTGGCGACGTCTTCGATCTGCGGCAGCTGCTGCAGACGGTCGACGAGCTTCGGTACCCAGATGTTGAACTCGTCGGGGTTGGCGTCCTCGAGCGCGAACTGGTACTGCGTGCGGCTGACGGTATCGTCGATGGACAGATCCTGCACCGGCTGCATGTAGATGGAGATGCCGGTCACGTCCTGCGTCTCCCCCTGCAGGCGGCGGATGATTTGGCTTGCAGACGCCGAGCGATCGTCAACCGGCTTGAGATTGATCAGCATGCGGCCGCTGTTCAGTGTGATGTTCGAGCCATCCACACCAATAAAAGAGGAGAGGCTGACCACGTCCGCGTCTTTGAGGATGGCGGAGGCCATCCTCTCCTGGCGCTGGGCCATATCTGCATAAGAGACCGATTGCGGCGCCTCGGTGATCGCCTGGATGACTCCGGTGTCCTGCACCGGAAAGAACCCCTTGGGAATGAAGACATACAGCAGAATGGTGACAACGAGGGTTGCGACCGCGACGATGAGGGTCAGCGTTTGACGTTCGAGTACCCAGTTGAGCGCCTGAGCGTAGCGGTCGATGAGGGCCTGAAACCTCTCGTTGGACCAGCGCGCGATGCCGGTCTCCTGCTCCGGTGGCCGGTGCCGCAAGAGCTTGGCGCACATCATGGGCACGAGCGTCAGGGACACGACGGCGGAGATGATGATGGTCACGGCAAGCGTGATGGCAAATTCGTGGAACAGCCGACCGACGACATCCCCCATGAAGAGCAGCGGGATCAGCACGGCGATCAGCGACACGGTCAGCGAGACGATGGTAAAGCCGATCTCGCCCGCGCCGCGCAATGCGGCTGCGAGCGGCTCCATGCCCTGTTCGACATAGCGCGAGATGTTCTCGATCATCACGATGGCGTCATCGACCACGAAGCCGGTGGCGATGGTGAGCGCCATGAGCGACAGGTTGTTCAAACTGAACCCGAAGAGGTACATCGCGGCGAGTGTGCCGACCAGCGACAGCGGCACGCTCAGGCTCGGGATGACGGTTGCCGAGACGCTGCGCAGGAACAGGAAGATCACGAGCACGACGAGAATCACGGCGAGGATCAGCTCGAATTCCACGTCGTGCACGGATGCGCGGATGGTGTTCGTGCGGTCGGTCAGGATCGACACGTCCATCGCGCTCGGCAGCGTGCCCGAGAGCGCGGGCAGCAACTGCTTCACGCGATCGACTACCTGGATGACATTGGCGCCCGGCTGGCGCTGGATATTGAGGATGATGCCGGGCGCGCTGTTCACCCAGCCGGCCAGATAGGTGTTCTCGGCGCCCTGTTTGACCTCGGCGACATCGGAGAGGCGCACCGGGCTGCCATTCTTATAGGCGACGATGATGCTCTTGTAAGCGTCCGGGCTCTCGATCTGATCGTTGGCATTGAGCGTCCAGGAGCGCGCTGGCCCGTCGAGCGTCCCCTTGGGCGAATTGACGTTGGCGTTGCTGATCGTCGTGCGCAGATCGTCAATATTGAGACCATAGGCGGCGAGGGCCAGAATGTTGGCAATCACGCGCACCGAGGGCCGCTGGCCGCCGCTCACGCTGACGAGGCCCACGCCTTCGAGCTGCGAGATCTTCTGCGCCATGCGGGTATCGGCCAGATCCTCAAGCTGCGTCAGCGGCAACGTCTTGGAGGTGATGCCGAGGGTCAGGATTGGGGCATCGGCAGGGTTCACCTTGGCGTAAATCGGCGGCGCCGGCAGGTCCGACGGCAGGAGGTTGCCGGCGGCATTGATCGCCGCCTGCACTTCCTGCTCGGCGACGTCGAGGCTGAGATTCAGGCTGAATTGCAGCGTGATCACCGAGGAGCCACCGGAGCTGGTCGAAGACATCTGGTTGAGCCCGGGCATCTGCCCGAACTGCACTTCAAGCGGTGCGGTGACTGCCGAGGTCATGACCTCGGGGCTCGCTCCGGGATAGAAGGTCTGCACCTGGATGGTCGGATAGTCGACCTCCGGCAGCGCCGAGAGCGGCAGGAAGCCGTAGGCGACGATCCCGACCAGCAGGATGGCCAGCATCAAGAGCGAAGTGCCGACGGGCCGCAGTATGAAGATGCGGGACGGGCTCATCCGGCGGGCCTACTGAGCGGCGGGTTGAGTGCCGTGATCAGCCGCCGCACCCGGATCGCTGTGCCGGTGGCGGTGCTGTGCCGGCGCTGCGGCTGCATTATTGGCCTTGCTCTGCCGCAGCAGTACCTTGGCGCCGTCCTTGAGCTTGTCGGCGCCGTCGACCACCACCATCTCGCCGGGCTTCAGTCCGTTGGTGATGACGACGTTGGTGGCATCGCCCGGACCCAGCGCCACCTTGCGAACGCTCACCGCCTGTTGGGCATCGATCACGTAGGCATAGGTGCCGGGCGCGCCGCGCTGCACGCCGGCCTGCGGGATCAACGTCGCATTGTGGAGCGTATTGAGCAGCAGCGCGATATTGACGAACTGGTTCGGGAACAAAGTCTCGTCATCATTGGGGAAGATCGCTTTCAGCTTGACCGTGCCGGTCGTCGGGTCGATCTGATTGTCGATGGTTTGCAGAGTGCCGGTCGCGAGCTGGGTTGTGTGGCTGCGGTCATAGGCCGTCACCGACAGCGTCTTGCCAGCGTGCAGCTGCGTCTGCAGCGCCGGGATTTGATCCTCGGCCAGTGTGAACACGACGGTAATGGGCTTCAGCTGGGTGACCACCACCAAACCATTCGGCTCGGCCGGCGTCACGTAGTTGCCGAGATTGATCTGCTGCAACCCGACGCGGCCGCTGATCGGCGAAACAATGTGGCAGTAGACGACGTTGAGCTTGGCTGCATCGATCTGGCCCTGATCGGTCTTCGCGTTGCCCTCGTCCTGCACGACCAGGGATTTCTGGGTGGCAAGCGTTTGCTCGGCGACCGAATCCTGCTTGAACAGGGTCTGGTAGCGCATCAAGTCGACCTTGGCGTTGGCGAGCAGGGCCTTGTCGCGAACCAGCGCGCCCTCGGCCTGCTCAAGGGCTACCTGGTACGGCCGCGGATCGATCTGGATCAGCGGATCACCCGGCTTGACCGTCTGGCCCTCCTTGAACGGGATCTGGATGATCTGACCGCTGATCTGGCTTTGCACGGTGACCGTGGCGATCGGCGTGACGGCGCCAAGCCCGTTCAGCACGATGGGCATGTCGCCGGTGCGGGCTGCGGCGCCGACCACCGGCATGGGTCCGCTCGCTCCGAAGCGCCCCGTCGGAGCGCGCGTGCCTTTCGGCGTGACGAGCCAAGCGAGGAACACCAGCGCCGCGAGCACGATGAGGATGCGAACGAGCTGCCGCCCGGCAAAGAGCCTATGCCAGCGCGACTGGGTATGCTCGCCGATGGCGTCGGCGGGTTCGGAGTAGCTGCGGTCGACGTCGTTCATGACCCGGTAAGGTACGGCTCCAGCGTCCAATTACTGCAGTGCAACAAGTTTAAGAGCTCCGCGACCCGTTGACGGTCAAGCTCACGATCGGAAGCGACCGTGGCCTCTGCGAGACCGCATCTTGCACGAAAGATTCAAGAAAGAGCGTCAAGATTGTAAAAGCACAGGAGTTGGCTTTCGAGCGTGCCGCACGCACGGGGCTACTGGCGCGCGAAGAAACAGCCTTGAGCTTTGCCAGCTAGCGTTCGGCAACCGTCCCTAAGGGCGGGGGAGACCGCGAGGGTGGAGAGATCGCTGCGGCCGTGATCGCGCGACCGAGGCGCGGTGGCAGAACCTGCAGATCGCCCGCCGATATGGCGCGCGTGCTACTTGAGAGCTCTCTGGGCCCATGCCCCTGCTGCACGCGCGATGGGCCCCGCCGAGAAGCCTTGCCCGTCGAGGGCGCGCACGGGCCACACCCCAATCAGGGCGTTGGAGAGAAAGATCTCGCTTGCTCCCTTGAGTTCGTCCGGTTCCAGATCCCGGATCGCGGTTGCCTGCTCACCCGCCTGCCAGGCCTCCAGGAGCGCCGCGCGCATGACGCCAGCGACTCCGCAACGCACGATCGACGGCGTACAGACCACGCCGTCGATGACGGCATAGACATTCGTCATCGTCCCTGAGATGAGCCGCCCGTCGCCATCGAGCATGAGACCTTCCGCGATCGAGTTCGCCGTCCACTCCCGCCGCGCCAGTACTTGCGCTGTACGGTCAAGGAGCTTAAGGCCCGCGAGCTGCGGCTCAACCGGCAGGCGTGTGCGGCAGGTGATGATGCACACCCCATCGCGCGCCCACTCGGCGGGCCGGTGCCGCGGCGGCTCGGCGTGCACGCTCCACTGGGGAGTATCTCGATTTTCGGCTGCGCTTTTCGTCACGATAAGTTTGACGACTCCGGTGCCGGGAGTGGCCGCCTGTTCCGATATCCCGACCGCGAGCAGCAATTCAGAGGGTGCAGAGAGTCCTAGGCGCCGGCAACCCTCCAATAGCCGTGCCAGATGGCGTTTCAGCAAACGCGGCTGTCCATTGACGACGGCGAGCGTCTCAAATACGCCCGTCTCGCCAAGCGCTGCGCTACCCTTCGGCATCGCGGCCCAATACGCGTAAGAGTCCGCGCGCTTTCGCGCGCGTCTCCTCGAGCTCGCGCAGCGGATCTGAGTCGGCGACGATCCCTGCCCCGGTGCGAAATGTCAGCTCATCCCCGGCGAGCGTCGCGGTGCGGATGAGAATGTTGAGATCGAGGCTGCCGTCGAGACCGAGATAGCCGAGGGAGCCGGTATAGGCGCCGCGCGCCTCACCCTCGAGTGCCGCAATGATCTGCATGCATCTGACCTTCGGGCAGCCGGTGATGGTGCCGCCGGGGAATACGGCGCGGATCACGTCAATCGGCGACACCTCGGCCCGCAGCCGCCCGCGCACATTCGATACCAGGTGATGCACGTGCGCATAGCTCTCGACGATTGCGTACTCGTCGACCGTGACACTGCCCGCTGTGGCGATGCGCCCGAGATCACTGCGTTCCAGATCGAGCAGCATGACGTGTTCCGCGCGCTCCTTGGGATGCGCACTCAAAGCTGCAATGACCTGACTGTCGTTTCCCACGCGCGGATGCGTGCCGGCAATCGGGCGAGTCTGCACTTGGCCGTCTCGACACTCGACCAGTCGTTCGGGTGAGGTCGATAGCACCGACATCCAGGGCAGCTGCGCGATGCCGCCGAATGGACTCGGGTTCGCGCGGCGCAGGCGCGCATAGAGCGCTGCGGGGAAAATGCCGCGCGCGAGACGGCCGCGCCAGGCGCGCGACAGGTTCACCTGGTACACATCGCCGGCGGCTATGTGCGCCAGGGTCGCGGCCACGCGCCCGAGAAAAAGATCGGCGGGCTCCTCCTCGAGCGACGTGAGAGCCTGGGAAGTCGTCTCAATAGGATCCTGTGCCGAGGCGAGCGCGCTTGCGAGCTCATCGATCAGCTGCTCGTGGCCTGCTTCGGCGATGAGCCAGGTGGTGCGCTCGGCGTGATCGTAGATCGCCGCGCCGTGCACTCGCTGCGCAAAGGCAAGCGGCGCGGGTGATTGCGGCAGGATCAACGTCGGCTCAATCTCGCCGGCGAGCTCATATCCGAGATAAATGAACCAGCCGCCGACAAAGGGCACGCGCTCCTCTGTGAGCGCCTGCCGTTCGCGCAGCCAGCGCATTTCCAGGGTACTGAGAAACGCTTTGCCGACGATGGTCTCGCCCGCGCCCGCGAGGAGTATGTCGTAGCGCCCGGCGGTGGGATGCGGCGCCGAGCTTTCGAGGAGGACGGGGTAACGCTGCGGCTCGGCCGCGTGCACACCCAGGAATGGTGGACGCGTGCCAACGGAGTAGCGCTCGCAGCGCGTGTTGGAGTAACTCATTGGGTTGGGGTGTGCAGACCCATGCGATCAGCCAATTTACTGCAAGCCATCCTACAGGATCGCGAACACTGGAAATTACAGTGCGTGGCAGCGGAGCGCTGTTGTCGTCCGCCGCATATGCGCGCCATGGATAAGCGGATGCGCCATATCGACAAGGCGAGCGTTGACAGCATATCTGAACGGCGAGTGCACGCTGCAGCGGTCAAATATCGGTCAGTCCGGCGGCCTATTTTTTCGTGGCCGTCTTCATGTACATATTGAGACCGGGACTCTCATCACGCTCGGATTCCCCAGCAGAGCGGATCGTCGGGATTGAGCAGCAGATGAGCTTCTGAGGTGATGTAGGCGGTGCCCGTGATGGTGGGCACAATCTCGCCCTTGGCCTGATCGAGCCACCGGTAGCGAACGGCGAACGTACTGCCGATGATGCTCTCCTGAATCCATAGATCGCCAGGCGCGAGCTTACCGTCCGCCGCCAGGCATGCGAGCTTCGCGCTCGTGCCCGTGCCGCAGGGAGAGCGGTCGTAGGCTTTGCCCGGACACAGTACGAAATTGCGGCTGTGCGCCTTGGCGCTGGGTGACGCAGCGAAGAGCTCGACGTGATCGACTTCTGGAAAGCCCTGCGCGTTGACAGCCTGGCGGATACGCCACGTCAAATCCGTCAGCGCCTCGATGTTCTGCGCAGCAATGCGCCACTCGGGCCGGTCCCCCGCCGCAAGATCCGTCACCAGGAAGAACCAGTTTCCACCCCACGCGACATCGCCCGTCACCTCTCCAACGCCGGGCACCGGCACCGTCACGCGCGCGGCGCGGCGAAAGCTGGGCACATTGTCGACTTCGATCTTGCCATCCGCATGCAGGCGCGCCTGCACCGCGCCGACCGGAGTATCGATTCTGATTTCACCGTGCTCGATGTCGCGCCTGTGAGCGAGCGAGGCGATGAGCCCAATGGTGCCGTGCCCGCACATGCCGATATAACCGACATTGTTGAAGAATATGACGCCGACTTGGCAGTCGGCCCGGTGTGGCTTGCACAGGAGCGCGCCAACGACGGTATCCGAGCCGCGCGGCTCGTTGACGATGGCGCAGCGGTAGTGGTCAAAGTGTTCGCGAAAGCGTTCGACGCGCTCCGACAGTGGACCTTCGCCAAGATCGGGGCCTCCACTGATGACCAAGCGGGTCGGTTCGCCGCCGGTGTGCGAGTCAATGACTTCAATCGTTTGCATGGCGGCGGAGCATGCAGAGCGCTAGTCGATGACGGGGCGCGTTGCCCGGGCGTGTTCGACCATCGCGATCACCGCAGCGCGTCGAGCGCCGACGAGTGGCAGACGCGGCGGACGTACGCGCTCGGAGCCCCGGCCCATGATCTGCTCGGCGAGCTTGATGGATTGCACAAGGTCATGCTCGGCGTCCAAATGCAGAAGCGGCATGAACCAGCGATAGATAGTGCGCGCGCGCGCGAGGTCTCCTGCGCGGATCGCCGCATACAAAGCGAGCGACTCTGCCGGAAAGGCGTTCGTCAGGCCCGACACCCAGCCCTTTGCGCCAAGAACGAGTCCTTCGAAGGCAATATCATCGAGGCCGGCGAACAGCACAAATCGTTCTGCGAACTGATTGATGACATCGGTGAAGCGTCGCGGATCGGGCGCCGACTCCTTGATCGCGACAATGTTGGGCACCTCAGCAAGTCTTGCGAGAGTCGCCAAGTCGATATTGACGCGGTAGGCGGGAGGATTGTTGTAGAGCATGATGGGCAGCGCGGTTGCCTGCGCAACGGTCCTGAAATGCTGTTCCAGCTCCGCGGCCGTCGGCACATAGACCATGGCGGGAAGCACCATGAGGCCGCTTACGCCAATGCGTTCCGCATCGCGCGCGTAGGCTGCGGCGCCCGCACTCGTGTACTCGGACACACCGGTGATCAATGGCACCTTGCCGCGCAGCGTTTTAACCGCAGCTGACAACACGGCGCGTTTTTCCTCGGCGCTGAGCGAATTATTCTCTCCCACGGTGCCCAGGAGCACGAGGCCATGAACGCCGTCGCGCACCAACGCCTGCTGCACGGCCGCCGTCGCCGCGAGGTCAACACTACCGGCGGCATCAAATTGAGTGGTGGCGGCGGGAAACACACCGGACCATGGGCACCCTAGCGCTACGGGCATGATGTACTCCCACGGATCGCGGTTGTTGACGGGACAATAGATCGTATACGGTAGACGAATGCATGAGCAAGGCTCAGTAGCCGTCATTGGTGCGGGCGTAATTGGCACCGCTGTTGCGTACGCTCTCGCGCGCGAAAGCCGCCGCGTGGTGCTCATCGATCGCGCCGCGCCCGGGACGGGCGGCGCGAGCTTCGGCAATGCGGGGCATATTGCCGCCGAGCTCGCCGTACCGCTGCCTTCCCTGCAACTGCTCTTCAGCTTCTGGCGAGAATTGTTTGCCTGGGGTGGACCGCTCGATATCCCAATGCACCGCCTGCCGAGCTTTATGCCGTGGGCCGCCCGTTTTGCGGCCGCGGCCTTTCGGCGTCGTGAGAACACCGCGCACCTGGCACCGCTCATCAAGCCGGCCTCCGCAACGCTCGAGAAGTGGCTTCGGGAAATGGGCTCCCCGCAGCTCATGCGCCGCAACGGCCACTATGAGATTTGGTTACACGGACATGCACAGCGACACGCGCACGCCCAGGCGCAGGCGATGCAGCGGCTCGATGTACCCACGGCGCCGGCGCCCGGAGAGCTCGTTGAGGCAGCGCGGATTGCCGCCGGCGCTGCGAGCGCAAGCGGGCTATGGTTTCCCGATTCGGCGCACGTGATTGATCCGCTCGAGGTCGTGCGAACGTTTGCCGCCTGCGCGGCCGAGCGCGGCGCGCACTTTCGGCGTGCCGAGGTCAGCGCTCTGCAACCCCGTGGGTCGGCGATCGAAGTGATTGCAGGTGGGCAAAGCATCATTGTGGATACCGCGGTGGTTTGCGCCGGCGCCTGGTCGGCACCGCTGCTTGCGCCGCTTGGACTGTCAGTGCCGCTCGAATCCGTCCGCGGCTACCACATCGAGCTACCGCAACAACCGCCGCTGATTGACGCACCGGTTCTGTATGCCAGCGAGCATGTCCTCGTGACTCCAATGGCGGGCCGTCTGCGCGCGTCGAGCTACATGGAGTTTCTGCCTCCGGGCGCGCCCGCTGATATGCGCAAGCCAGCACGGCTGCGCAAGACACTGCGCGCGCTGGGCTATGGCTGCGGACTTGATGGACCGAGCTGGGTCGGCGCGCGCCCAGTCCTACCCGATTACCTGCCCGGTATCGGCCGCGCGCCGGGCACAGCGATCTTTTATGCGATCGGACACCAGCACATCGGTTTGACGATCGCGGCGGTGACGGCGGAGCTCGTTGCCGACTTGGTGGCGCAACGTCAACCACGGCAACCCATCTCTGCGTTTGATCTGAAGCGTTTCTGAGCGTCCGTAGATGCGGGCCGCGTCGTTCTGAAGTGGCATCGAATTTCATGTCCGCGGACTGGGTTTTACTTGTGTGAACGGCGTGCCGATGCTGGGCCCGACATACTCAAAGTGTGATGCGCTTGCCTATGTCTATGTGCGCGAACGTACTGACGTCAGCGGATACTCGGTGCACGCTAGTTCCGCCCGAGATCACGCGCCAGGTACTTTGATTTCGAATCTGCTGCGCACGAGGAACGGCCGTAACCGCACGACTTTACTCTGATCTCAATACAGCCCCTAAAACTTCCAGACTTGACCAGTTAATGCAGACACTGATGGATACGACGGCATTACGTTCGATTTTGTATGTGGATGACGAACCGGACATTCGCCAGATCGTGCAATTGGCGCTTGGATTGACAGAGGGCCTGACGGTGCACACCGCCGAGTCCGGCGAACAGGCGCTCGAGCTTGCGCGCGAGCTGCGACCTGATCTGCTGCTGCTCGACGTGATGATGCCAGGTCTTGATGGGCCCGGTACTCTGACGCGGATGCGCACCGATCCCGCGATTGCGCACATACCAGTGATTTTCATGACCGCCAAGGCCATGGCGCGGGAAATTGCACTCTTTCGCAAAATGGGGGCCGTCGGAGTCATTGCCAAACCCTTTGATCCAATGCAGCTTAGTAAGCAAGTGCTCTCCCTTTGGAAAGATCATGCTGCTGAGGTACTAACTCATGCATGCGCACCGTGACAAGGATGCTTTGCGGCCGCTCATAGCAGAGCTTGCCGCGAAGTTTTTGCAGCTGCCGTCCAATCCCGCAAAAACCTTTTTAAAGTCGCATCGGTACGGATGCTCTCCCCACCATGCATCCTCGGCGGGTGGGCTCTGCCGACGAGACGCTGTGCAGGCCGCTGTCCGCGCCGATTGCGGCCAGACTTTCACGAAGCGCTCGGTGTCGCAATGACGATCCGCGCGAAGAGCGCGCTCACCGGCCAACCCCATGCCATGCGTGGATTTTGCGTACGGCGCTGCCCCGTTCCATCTCCAGCACTGTCCTTAATCGCAAAAACTTGGCACATCAATGTTTACACTTAGCGTGCTCGTGTGGCAACTTGACCACAGACAACCAGAAATTATCGATGCTCTTCACGACTTTTAGGAATCCCTCGAGATCCACGGGTTTGGCGATGTAACAGTTCGTGTGAAGCCGATAACTTCGCAGGATGTCTGTCTCAGATTCGGAGGTAGTCAAGATAACCACAGGGATACTTCCCAGAGTCGGGCTCGCCTTGATTTCCGCCAGAACCTCCCGCCCATCTTTCTTGGGTAAGTTCAGATCGAGCAAGATCAGATCCGGGCGAGGAGCGTTAGCATGTTTCCCCTCGCACTTCAAATAAGCCATTGCTTCTGCACCATCAGAGGCAACGCGCAAGTTGATATGCACCTTAGCGTCTTTAAACGCTTCCCGCGTGAGCCTGACATCGCCCGCACTATCTTCAACCAAAAGCACCTCAATAGGTGCGGCGTCTGTTCCGATCGTTTTCATCAGTTCTCCTCTCGTTCAGGCAGGGCAAAGAAGAAGGTTGAGCCTTTCCCGGGTTGCGACTCGACCCAAATGCGCCCACCGAGCCGCTCCAGCATTTTCTTGCAAATGGCCAATCCGATCCCGGTGCCCTTGAACTCTTCTCGGCCGTGCAACCGCTGGAAAATGACGAAGATCTTTTCAAAGTACTGAGGGTCAATTCCAAGGCCATTGTCTCGCACGGAAAAGATCCATTCAGTGCTGGCACTTTTCGAGGCAGAGACGTGTACGTGGGGGATTTCGGCACGGCGGTACTTGATCGCGTTTCCGACGAGGTTCTGAAATACCTGAGCCAATTGAGTGTCATCCGTCATGATGACTGGCAGCGGATCGTGAGTCACAAGCGCGCCGCTCTCTTCAATAGTCGCTCGTAAGTTTATATGGGCTACTTTCAATACGTTTTCAGTGGAAGTCTTGCGGTGTGCCCGGCCATTTGTCCCCGCACGCGAATACGCCAGTAGATCCTGGATTAGCCCCTGCATGCGGTTGGACCCGTCGACTGCATAAGCGATGAATTCATCGGCATCGGCGTCCAGACGCCCTTTATAGCGCTTGGCTAAGAGCTGCGTATAGCTGGCTACCATGCGCAACGGCTCCTGCAAGTCGTGTGAGGCGATGTTGGCAAACTGTTCGAGTTCCTCATTGGAACGGTTGAGGTCCTGCACGTTGCGCAGGAGAGCCGCTTCGGCTTTTTTGCGCGTGCTGATGTCGCGGATTGCCGCCGTCACCAGGATTCCTTCAGCACTTTGCAGCGGGCTCAACATGATTTCGATTGGGAACTCGCTGCCGTCCTTGCGTCGCCCCTGGAGCTCGATCCCCGTACCGATCTGCTGGGCCAGCGCGTCTTTCGCGGACCGCAGACCATCAGAGAGAAGCCGTTCGGCGAAGCCTTCCGGAAGGATGTTCTTCACCTGCTGGCCTAGAAGTTCATCGCGGCGGTAGCCGAACTGTTTCTCCGCCTGAAGGTTCAGAAGAACAATGGCTCCGCCCTGGTTCACCACCACCATCGCATCGGGAGCGGCCTCCAATAGCCCGCGGTACTTCGCTTCCGACTCCTTGCTCGCGCTAAGATCGTGGCTGAACTCAGAAAACCCCTGCAGGTTCCCGGCGGAGTCGCGCAAAGCGGTGAAGGTGACACTCGCTAAAAATCGTGAGCCGTCTTTCCGCGTGCGCATGCCTTGTTCCACGTGACGACCGTTTGCAGCCGTCAACAGGAGGACCTGCTCCGGCTTGCCCAGATCGATATCTTCCTGAGAAAAGAAGCACGAAAAGTTGTGACCAATAATCTCGTCGGCTCTGTAACCCTTGATCCGCTCGGCACCGGCATTCCAGCTGACAATCTGTCCTAGTGGGTCCATCATAAAGATCGCGTAGTCCTCGACTCCGTCAAGGAGCATCTGATACCTTTTTTCGCATTTACGGCGCTCTAGTGCGCCTTCGCACCTTCGGCGCCAACGTTGAGATCGACTTCGTGTAGGCAGGGGACTGCAGCGCAAAACCGGTGTCGGCGCCTTAAATGAGCACCCCTTTTGTCGGCCGTAGCGCCTGCTCATCGCCGGGAATATGACGATATTGGGAACATCTTTATCCGCAACTACTCATGGTCGAACCTGCGCCGTGCGGAACGTGTCAATGGGTTTGAGACACATTTGTTCAGGAGTTTAGTGAGCAATTGGATTTGATAGTCGGTGGTGTGATGTCCTTTTTGGGGGGATTGATCCAAACGGCGAGCGGCACGCTGG
>Ga0182024_10001948_pt1 | contig 52096 bp, 36 predicted proteins | sample P32metaG_FD_120480 | JGI IMG/M metagenome (GOLD analysis project Ga0182024, IMG submission 120480) | Permafrost microbial communities from Stordalen Mire, Sweden - P3-2 metaG (Illumina Assembly) | ecosystem: Environmental > Terrestrial > Soil > Wetlands > Permafrost | place: Sweden: Stordalen... | reverse complement strand
CGTATTTGTTGTTTTGGTTTGGCCATTAGCCGAGCGGAATCTCGATAGTCAGACGTGCCCCGTGCCCTGGATTCGACTCCACGGTCAACACGCCCCCCACGGTACGCGTACGCTCCTTGATGGAGATAGGACCCAGCCGCAAACGGTCTAGTTCATCACCGGTGAACCGTCCAGCGAAGCTAAAGCCTTCGCCGTTATCGTCAACCACCAAAACGAGTCCGCTGTCGTCCTGCGTCAGTTTTACCACGACATGGGAAGCCTTAGCATGCTTTTTTATGTTGTTGAGTGCTTCTCTGTATATCTGGAACAGCTCGCGGCAGACGCGGTCTGGGGCCTGGACCTCAACAGAATCAATCAGTACATCCAGGGCCAGGGTTGATTCGTTGCGGAAGCGTTCGGCGAAACCGATCATCAAGTCGACCAGGTCGGCGCTCTGTACCCGGACCGGGCGCATGTCCGTGACCATACGGCGCAGCTCGGCAGACTCACCCTTTACCGTTTGCTGGAGCAGGGCCAGGCTTTCGGCGGCCTGCTCAGGGGTCGCGCCGACCTGACGGCGCAGAACGTCCAGCTGAATCTCGAAACTGAGCAGGGTCTGCAGGATGCCGTCGTGAAGGTCGCGGGAGATGCGGCTGCGCTCGGCTTCAATGGCACGGGCTCGTAGATGCCGCAACAGGAAGACATTCTCAAGGGCTGGACCGATGTGACGGGAAACGCGCTCAAACCAAGCTAAGTCGTCTCGTGTGAATCGATTACGACCGTTAAGGACAAAAAGCCGCCCGGCCGGCTGCCCACCTTGGTCAAACGTGACCGTCATCATGGACTTCAGCCCCAACAACTGTTGGGTGGGCCCGGGAAGGCGTGGGAGCGACTGGAGCGACCGGCCGTCGCGACGGTCCCAGCCAAAACCCGAGCCTGCGCCTGCCAGGCTATTCCAGCAGATCGTCGCGTCGGCATCGTCCAGCAGGAGGCCGTCGGCCCGGGTCAGCGGGAGGTTGTCCGGCATCAAGCGTTCGCCCTCGCCGGCCTTATGGCGCCAGAGGAAGATTCGTTCCAGATCGGTATCGCGATAAATCAGCAGGGCTTCCTGGGCCCGGAATGCGCGGGTTAGCTCCTCTAGGAACAGGCGGAGGCATTCGGCCAGCCCTTGGTCGACCTCCATAGTCGCCGTGATCCGTGAGAAGAATTCGTTTTGCACCGAGAACAGGCGATTGCGGTCGCCGAGGAAGGCAACTCCCGCGCCTGCAGCAAAGGTTGCACCTGCCAGACCTAGCCAGGAAACGATCCGGATCCAGTGGAGCTCGCCTTTGACCACGGTAAGCAAGATCAGCTCCAGTGAGAGTAAGCCTGCCAAGGGAAAAGCGGAGTTGATGCCCCAGCGGATGCCGGCGACGTAGCAAACGAACAAGTAGGGGAACCAGGCGGGCACCATCGAAGGGCTGATGATCATAAAGTAGCCCAACGCCACCAAGTCGCAAAATAAAGGCAAATGCCAGGAACGGGTGGGTATGACTTTCTCGAACAGCACGGCGCAAACCGACAGCACCAGGTAGCCAATCAGAAACGAGATTGGCCTTCGAGCGTGCTGGGACGACGGCTGCTGCAGCAGCGCGATCAGCGTCAACAAAACAATGATCGGGCGGGCGTAAGCAATCTGCCGTTCATGATGCCGGCGATCGGTTTCGTGCGGATTCATGCGCGGGGACGCATTACCTATCGCTTCAGTTTACAAGGTATGGCCGAGTGGGTCGGGAGCGAGCACCTGAGCCGTTTCCAGCTAGGAACGAGTCACCGAAACGACACCAAAGGCCGACGTTCGAGGTTTGAGGTTAGGCGCCGGGAGGTTTGGGCCTGGGAACACCGAGGACTCATCAGTGCTCCGTAGAATTTTTCCGCGATATCCTACGTCCGATCCTTCGGTCCGAGCGGCTAAGACTCGCCATTTCGCTTTGAAGAGGACACCGAGCGACCGGCATACACCGCTGAAGGACGCCTTTCGGCAGCAGACTGCGCGGACTTGGCAGTCTCGGGGCTGGTGATCGCGATCCGGATGGCCGCCAAAGGAGCATGGTCGTTTAAGTGCACGGTCTTGCCGTCGCTCTCAATCCCGAGCTGGCTCCAAAGAGTTGCGAGATCGACCGGCATCGGCTGATCTTTCATTTTCGCGTAGAGGTCGGACAGCACGGAGGTTCCCGTCGCACCATCTCCCACCTTCAGTGCGTCTTCCAGTTTCCAATCGTAGCGAATGTCGCCGCCAGCATTGAGGATTCCGCGGAGGGCATGCTGCAGACCCTTTTTATTCTGCGTTTGTTCCCGAATCTTTACATCCGCCAGAAAACAAAACAACGCGCCGCCCCAGTACGTACTCGCCCAGCTGTGCGTGCGGTCCAGACCTCGGTCGTCGGGCTTGGGGACGCCCTTTTGCATATCCCGCGCCAAATCCGTCCACATCTGCAGCGCCGTCATTTGTCCGGCCTGGATGCGCGCAATGGGCTCAACGTAGGTGGCAATTCCCTCTTCGATCCAATGGTGTTGGTCGGCCATGGAAGGAAACGACAGATGCACCATTTCGTGCGTCAACATCCAGTCCTCCGCAAGCTCGCCAGGCTGCGTCTGTGTTCCCACGCCGATCTTGATCAGTCCGCCGCCATCGCGCCCCCAAGTCATGCCGTGCCGCACGCCGTGTCCGTCGAAACTCGAAATGCGCAGCTCCAGATGTGGAACCGGATACCGGCCGTAATAAGTGGCCACGGCCTCGCCCGCCATTTGCACCCAGTGCATCAGATCGGTTTGCGAAATCTTCCAATCTGCGGACTCCAGGGTGACGTCGATGCGCGAGCCGCCGATAACCAGCGTGGAGGTCATTTCATCGCCTTTATGTAAGGCTCCAGCCGCGACCCATACCAGCGATATTGACAGCAGCGCCGCGAGACCGACACGACGTGACATGGACGAGAAGAGAGCAGACGGGAGCATAGGGTGGAGACAATTTAAGTATCGATGCGATCAGCTCCCCTTTCCAAGGAACTCGGCGACGGCGATTCGCCGGTTGAGAGCCCGAGTAACCGGTCTACGGCGAATTTGCCCGGTCCAAAGATCAAGAGGAGCAGGGACGCGAACAAGAAAGTATACGGCGTTGCGGCATAGAATTTATCCGGGTCGGAAAAGATCGACAACAGCGCTTCGCGATCCGCGGTGATGTAGGCCACGATCAGGTTGATAGTCATAGCGAGAGCCGTGAGTCGGGAGAGCAGACCGATGGCCAGGAAAATTCCCCCAAAGAATTCCAGGCATGAGATGGCAGCGGCGGTCTGCGCGGGGAGCGGCAAACTCAGGCTGGTGAAAAACTCAGTGACCTTCGATAAATTATGCAGCTTGCCCCAGCCGCTCTCGATCAGCTGCCATCCCCAGTAGAGACGCACGAGGAGCATAAAGGGCGATTGCAGATACGAGACCAGCTCGAAGAAGCGGTTATAAATCTGCTTGGTCTGAGCGACGACGTTGTTCATATTGGGCCAGTAGTGAAAATATCCTCAGGACTTCGCCAGTTTTTTTTTCGGCTGGCAGAACCATCCTAACGTGGCCCAATTCTGGAACCATTCCTGGACCGCGGCGGCCCGCTCTTCAAGAGGAATCGAGCTCTTCAGGAAGGCCGCGTCGAGCGCCTTGGCCAGCGTCTTGCCCTGTCGCAGCGCGCTGAGCACCGCAAACTCTTCGCTACCGATCCGCCGGAAATACACGGAGTTGTCGATCCTGTGCACCACCAGAAAAATCGCCCGCGGCGCCAGTTTGGCCGTGGACCGAACGCGTTTGCGTTTGCGGCGTTCTTCAAAGGCATTGCTGGCGAAATCGTGGTCTTGGTCGTCCGTGCGCACGGTCAGCAGAAGGTCGTCCACCGGATACTGGAGGTCCAGCAGTCGAACATAAGGCTGCAACTGCAAACGCAAGTTTTCGCCAGCAGATTGTGTGAGGTCCTCAGTGCGCAATGCCGGCTTGGCTTGGCCGTCGAACGCTTCAATGTCGGCCCATTCCAACCGCGCAATGTCCAGCGCCAGAACCTGTTTCGGTCCGGCCCACTCTGGATGTTTACGCAGCCAGCCTTCCAGCTTTGACCCCAAGTTGCGCAGCGTAAACGAGCGCGACGGGCAATCCAGGATGTAGGCCTTGCACATGGCGTCAAATCGCTTCTCGCCGAGCACGGAACGCAACCCCGGAAAATCTTCGGTCATGCTGGAGAACAGCCGAAACCAATACTGCCGGTTGTAGATTTCCAGACGCTCAAAGGAAGTCAGCCGGTCGTTCGGCTTGATGAAACCCGCTGCATAACCCTTCATTGCGGTGCCGTCCGGCGCCCGGCGCTGCATACGCTCGGTTGAAGTGAGCGGCTGCATCACCGCGCGAGCCATCGTGCGTTGTAGCTTCAGGAGTTTCATGAGGCGGTCGCTAGCACCGTGGAGGCCAGAAACTTGTTGGCTTTCTTGGCTTCGTCGTGAACTTCATTGAACGTAGGAATGCGGTCGTCCCATTCCAACAGTGTGGCGGTATGCCCAGCGCGATGGATCGCGCGTTCGTACAATTTCCATACCGGATCGATCACCGGATGATCGTGCGTATCCAAAATGTATTTGCGGTATTTCGAGTGGCCCGCGATGTGAATCTGCGCGACCCGCTCCGCCGGAACGCTATTGACGTAAGTCATGGGATCGAAGCTGTGATTCTGCGACGAAACGTAAATATTGTTGACATCCAGAAGAACGCCGCAGTCCGCTCGCTCCACAACCTCGTTCAGAAACTCCCATTCGGTCATCTCAGAAACGTGAAATTCAGCATAGCTGCTGACATTCTCAACGGCGACCGGCACTTCGAGAAAATCGCGCACCTCGCGCACCTTTTGCGCGGTAATTTTCGCGGCCTCAAAGGTATACGGCATGGGCAGCAAATCATGGGTGTAGCGCCCATCCACGCTACCCCAGCAAAGATGATCGGAAACCCAAGGTGTCTGGGTGCGCTTGACCAGTTCCTTCAACCTCCGCAGGTGTTCGCGATTCGGCTTCTCGGCCGAACCGAAATACATGGAGACGCCGTGCTGTACGACTTTGTACTGCTCCAGAATCTGATCGAGGATCTGCAACGGCCGTCCCCCATCGATCATGAAATTCTCAGAAATAATCTCAAACCAATCGACCACCGGCTTGCGCGTCAAAATATGATCGTAGTGTGGAGCGCGCAGTCCGATCCCGATGCCATAATCCGTAAATCCATTGAACTGATTCGCGGGCATTGCCATCTCTCCGAAAATTTTGAGAAAGCACGAGGGCTAGTGAACCCACCACCAGCCCCCGTACAAACAGCCATCGAAACGTGGCCGTTAAGGGTGTTACTCGGGCATCTTGCTCCCGTCGGTCGCGCAGCCGCCCTTGCCCTTGCAAGAGTTCTTGGCTTTGCAGCCGTTGTCGCTGGACTTGCAGCCGCCCTTGCCTTTGCAAGAGTTTTGGCCTTTACAGGCGTGCTTTTCTTTTACTTTCTTGTCGGCCTTGGTGTCGTCCTGTGCAGCCGCCGAAGCGTTCGCGCCAGGTGCGAGATTCGAGGCCTTGATGGTGGCACTAGTTCCCGCGAGAAGACCCGCGAGAGCCGCACCGGTGAGTAGAAACCGATTTGACTTTGTCATTTTCCCCAACGTCCTCCTGAATGAATTTGACTGCAGCTAACTTCAGGCAAAAATTCTGCCAGAAGACCGTGTGACCTCCTCAGAGCACCTCCGCCACTAGGTAAACGCGAGCGTTATTGTCGTGGCCAGGACCCGGGCTCTGGTAGGCGGTCTCGACGGCGGTTCAACCTTACGCCTGATGAGAGTTCGCCTGCCAGCAAAAATTTCGGCCCCGATTGCAAAAACTTTGTAACCTAACTCCCGCCGCGCCTTCAAGTACTGGTCCTTAGATATTCGAAGTAGCATCGGCGTTCCTGTTGAGGGGCCCGTGCTCGGTTAATCGCTAATGGGCATTCCCGACCGCCAACGCCGTTGTACTGCCCTGCAACCCCAAGACTCGGCTGACCCGCGCCGCTACTTCGTCCGCCTTGAAGATAGGCGCCGAGCAAGTCCGCTCACTACATACGTAAGCAGCGGCCCGCTGGACGGCCGGATACTGCACGTCTGGATTGGGAAGTTTCCCTTCCCGCGTATCCCACCATTCCAGCCGCTTATAAAATGATGGATACTGCAGAGCCGCCAGGAACAGAGCCTTAGCGGCCGGATCATCCTTGTGCCCAACCACGGTAAGGTGCAACGGCGGACGTCCGATTTCATAGTCAGCCAACAGCACGCTAGCCACCGGAAGCCGGGTAGCCACAGGGGCCGCCGCAAGGTATCGCATCGCCGCATCGCTGAGAGTTCGATACTTGGCGTCGCCGGTAGCGTGAAAAAGTAAGTTCGCCGCCCGTGCCACGGCCACGTTCTCGTCCCGCTGTGGATGCGGCTGGTACGCGCGATCGGTCGGCGCGACCGACGATACGAAACCTGCTCCACGTGGACTGCGAAACGTTCGATCAACGTAGGACATCGTCGAGATTGCGTGATTCAGCCATTTGCGATCGGCAGTAACGCGATACAGCACGAGATACGCTCGCGTCATCGCAATGGAGTCACCGAGGAATGGCCCGCCGACATCCGTGGCGCCGTGATGAAAACCGACGCCGCTCAGCTCGCGATGCTTGGTAATCCAATTCGCGGCGCGAATCGCCTGGTCGAGTGTCTTAGCATCACCAGTCACTTCATAGAGCGAAGCCAACGCCGTAATAGCCCAGCCATTCTCGCGTGCGTAAATATGCATATCCACCCGTGGCACACCACGCTTGCGGCGCTCCTGGTCATTCAACGCAAAATATTCGGCGCTGTGTTGACCTTCGATTACGTCGGCGTCCTGGCTGGTATAGAACGCCCCGTCTGGGCTGGTCAGAAACGCAGTAAGAAATCGCTGGATGGCCTGCGCCGCCTGCAGGTATTTCGCGTCGTGGAATTGTGCGTACGCTTCCGCGTAAATCCGCTGGTTCTCGGCCTGCACCGACATGATCTTCTCGAAGTGGGGCTTGGTCCAAACGCCGTCGGTTGAATACTGATAGATGCCGCCCCACGCTGGGTCCAGCAACTGGAGCTGCGCATCCAGAGTTTGCTTAGCCATGCTGGCGGCTCGCGCATCTCCATGCGCCGCCCGGTCGATAGCCAATTCGACGGAGTCCACATCCAGATATTTCTGCTCGGAGCCCCAACTTCCCTGGTTGGCGTCGTAACCTGCGAGATAATCCTTCTCTAACTGAGTCCGAAGCGACGCGGCCAGCAGCGGATTCGCCGGAAACGCAATCTCTTTTTCCGCCTGCACCGAAGGTCCCGGGCTCGGATCGTCGATAATGGCTTGCAGCATGCTAGCCATCTCTTGGGGATCGAGATAACCCTGCCGCTTCACAATTTCGTGGCCAGCCCCGTCGAACACTACGGTCGCAGGCCATCCATAATCCTCGTAGCGATCGGAGAGATCAGGCCGCGAATCCTGGTCCACACGTACGGTTAAATATCTGCTGCGCAGCAAATCTAGGACTCTAGAATCGCGATACGTGGTGACGTCCATGACATGGCACCAATGGCACCACACCGCCTCCAAATCGAGGAGGACGAATTTCTGTTCGCGCTTGGCTTGAGAAAATACGCCGTCCGACCAGGGCAGCCAGTTCGGCTTGCCGCCGGGCGATGAGGCCGGAGACGCTTGTGCAAAGGCGCCGTGAGAAAGCGCCATGGAGGCTAGCAGAACCGCAAAAAGCAACGCGCTACGCTTCACCCGTGAACCCTCAGCTTGGTTATACGTGTTCCGGTGAACTTTGGATTTGACGGTGCGCCTGGGAGCCGCCACAGCAAGCCGAGGCCAGCACAATCCATATGGCCGCCTCAACTTTTGTGGGGCGGGGCTTGCTCCGCCCGGCGCCAACCAGGCAAGCAACACACTCGCACACCACAACACGCGGTTAGACTCCCTTCTACACCAAAAGTAAGCCTCAGGAACGGCGTTCCAAACTTCCGGCACTGGTACAGTTTGAGGATTTAGCCCAAAACCAAGCCGAAATTGGCGGGATCGATTCGGAGACGATTACACAGACTGCGCGTGACGCTGTACAGGACGCGATCATCGTCCTTCAGATCGGGGGCTACCGCGCGATACGTCTTGTTATGAAGGGTCCGTTCGAAGAAATAAACGTCGTGCTCGACGCCTTGCAGGTCTCTGATTTTCCCCTCTACTTTGAGGAGCTTACACTCGAATTCATTTTGCAGCCGCTCTTTCATTTCCGCATACGTTGGAGCTTTGGCAAACGGATATGCGGCCATTCGTGAATCAGGCGGCGATACGCATTTCTTCTACAAACGCCCTAAACTTAAACGGTTGTGGAATAAAAAACGACTTGCGATCCGCGAGACGTTCTCCTTGTTCAAAAGCCTTCCAGTATTCGGCGGGCGCCTGAGGTACATCGGCGAGGGGCGCATTGCCTGTGCTCAAGTCAACGACTACTTGGCCCACGAAAGCTTTTTCGATTGCATACTTGGCTTCCGGGATCGTTTGTCCTTGAGCTGCTATGTCGTACTCAAGGCATTGCGCTGCCCAACCATTGCCTTCAGGGCGCAGCAAAATACTGATAGCGACGCTTAGTTGCTGTCCCATATTTCCTCCTCACGGGTTGGATGCGCGGGGCTACACCAGGGTGCGCTACCACCGTTCCTATGCTCCAAGATCGGACCGTTCGTTGCAATGGTACGGCGGGGCGTACACTCCGTGTTAGTTACCCGAAGGGAAATTATACCAGATTGCGGGAGAAAACAAGGCTTATTCAGGCCGCTTTAGCGGCTTCCCCATTCAGCAACGCTACAACTTCCTCCAAGCTCCAAACGTGGTCCGCAATTCCCGCTTCCATCGCAGGGGTGACGCGAAGCGTTTGGTGAATACGGGCGAAGTTGTAATAGACCGAGTGAATCGCAAAAGCATGTCCTTGGTTTTCGATCTTTTTTGAGTGGCCATTGGTAAGACGCGTGAATCGGCGCATTTGCATTCTGATCGTAAGATTGTGACGTTCGACGTAGCTGGTGGAGACATGCTCGGGTTCAGGATTGCCGGTAATCTCTACCACACGGCAACCGATGCACTCCGCAGGGCTATAGCGGGCCTCGGTCTCGCGGTCATTCCCGTACAGTTTTACCAACATCGCGTAGTCCACATTAATACCGAACGCTTGGTCTACGGCATCCAGATAGACCCTGAGACCGTCTGTCGTTAACTGGACGCGATTAGCTAGGCGCATCGCCAAGTCTTGCATGAACACATGAGCGGTACGTGCGCTACGATCTCCAATCATCCAGCTACACATGAGCTTCGTATCGGCATCTAGCGCAGTCCACGTCCATACGTCGCCAAAACCGAATTGCCCCTTTTTATTCGTAGGCACATTCTTTTCCTTGGCGTAGCAAAAATTCCAAATTTCATCGCACTGGATACGCTTGCAGGTGAGGTTTCGCAGGGCTTTGTTTTCAAATGTGAGGCAGGCGTCGCCAAGATCCCTCAGCAACTTGAGGATTGTGACCTTTGAAACTCCGGTCATTCGCGCGGTCGCATTTATCGCATTCCCTTCGACCAACGCGGAGATGATTTGCACTCGCTTCTGGATTGATAGGCGATTCATAATACACTTATTATATGCTTGAGCGGTCAAGCATGTCAAGTACTATTTTCTTGACATGCATAGGCGCTCAAGCATAAGATTTGGACCATGCCCAAACGAAAGAATAAAGCCGCACAAATGCTTGGGAAATTAGGGGGTTTGAAGGGCGGAAAGGCCCGCGCGGCCAAATTAACCCCAGAACAACGCAAAGCCATCGCCCAGAAAGCAGCACGTGCGCGGTGGGGCGATAAGCAGAACTAGGGTTATAATGGAAGCCGGAGGCTGAGTTTGGCTCTTAATCCTCCGGCCATCGTCATTGGGGGTTTCTGCCCCTTACGGCGGTAGGTCAATGGTCACGGTAAACCGTTTGAACTGGAGGGTTAGTCGAAACCCTCTAGGAGTTCTACTCAACTTGTATTTCACATAGATCAGTCCTTTCTGGTCTGCAATCGGCGGTCAGTGCGCAAACACTGACCGCCGTTCTGTTTTTCACGACAGAATTCATTTAGCGATTACCTCGTATTTCGTCTTTCCACGAGTCCCTGACCGCCGTAAGAAACCGTGCTTTACCAACCTTTTTAGCACTCCAGCAATAGCCACGTCTGGTTTCTTCGCCGCTAACGCGTAGCCGTTGCCCGTGAGTTGAGTGAGAAGATCACGACCACTGAATTTTCCCGTAATTCCTTCGGCTATCCGTCTTGAAGCTAGGAATAGCTCTCCACGCGGCGTTTCGGCTCTTGTTGAGGTATTGGTTTTCGCCAATGTTTTAGCGGGTTCCGATGGCGTGCGTCCATTCTTGGAAACCATCTTGAAAAACATCTCTACCATCTCAGGGTCGTCTACCAGCTCACGTAGTTGTTGCAATTTCCTGATTCGCGCTTCGAGGATAGACGTATCGAGGGTTTTCATAGCAGGCCCAGTATACACTCTTAGGCTTTATGCGCAACGGCATATCGTTTCGCTCATCGATTAGCTCAGTTTAGATTCGCTCTGGATTCGCCATGATCTACTTGTCGCGGGTGGCTTCGGTCAGTACTCGGAAGGCTATCTGGTTGGCGTCTGGTTTTGGCGGTTTCGCGGGTTTGCGTTTCTTTTTCGGACGTGTTTTCTTGGGCATACTCAGAGTGTGGCACGAGAGGCAAGGAAATTCTAGATAGTTAGGCGGTCAAACTGTACCAGTGCCAAACTTCCTGTGCCGTTCTCCATCGCCGTTCACTCATGCTAAACTCCTAACCAGTGGTGGGAGTAGCTCAGTTGGTAGAGCGTCGGTCTGTGGCACCGAATGTCGCGGGTTCAATCCCCGTCTCCCACCCCAAATTCCCGCCTTCGGTAGCATTTCGGTTGGCGTGTTTCGCATCGCGCAAATCCAACTAGGATTATGTGATGAACATTCATGCTCTCGGTGTCCTGTTCGATCTCGACGGCGTGCTGGTCGATTCCACGCCCGCCGTCGCGCGTTGCTGGACCAAGTGGGCGCTCCTGCACGGTTTAGTCCCTGACGACGTAGTTCGCCGCGCGCACGGCCGGCCGAGCATGGTCACGCTTCGCGAACTGCTTCCTGAGGCCGATCACGAAGCCGAGAATCGCCAGATGGAGCGGTGGGAAATCGAAGACATCGAGGGCGTAGTGCCTTTGCCCGGAGTCATGAGTCTGCTGCAGGCGATTCCGCCAGATCAGTGGGCCATCGTCACCTCTTGCACCCGCCCGCTGGCGGAGGTCCGCATCCGCGCCGCTGGTCTCCCCTGGCCCAAGCAACTGGTCACCTCCGCCGACGTTCAACGCTTCAAGCCTGATCCTGATCCCTATTTAAAAGGCGCCGAACTGCTGACACTCGCGCCCGCCAATTGCCTGGTCGTAGAAGACGCCCCCGCCGGCATCCGCGCCGGCAAAACCGCCGGTGCCGCGGTCTTGGCGCTGCGCACCACCGAGAGCGACCCGCAGCTATCGGCCGCAGGCGCCGATTGGATCGTCAACGATCTCGCATCCGTGCAGTTGCTTCCGCTTGCTGACACCCGGCGTTTGACTTTTTCCCTCTCCGCTTAAACCTACAAACTTTGACTTAACGTTAGCCTGTGTATAAAATCTCGCCCGCACACGCGACAAGTTCGTATCGGGAGCCCCGCCATGCCTAATCTTTCGCACGCTATTGTTCTGACTTGCCTATTTCTGTCTCCCGTAACGGCACCGCTCTGCGCTCAAGAAACCCACGAAAAACAAACCACCACGGTCGAGAAAGAAAAACCCGCCGAACCCGTCCCACCAGCTCCCAAAGAAGATGCCTCGGTAACGGATCACGCCTTGAAAATCGGCACACAAACCGTGTCCTACAAAGCCACCGCGGCTACTATCATGCTTAAGAATGAAAAGGAAGAGCCGACCGCGCTGATCTATTACACCGCTTACACCCGTTCCGATGCCAAAGACGCCGCGCAACGTCCGATCGCATTCATTTACAACGGCGGCCCCGGCTCGGCTTCCGTCTGGCTGCATATGGGCGCGTTCGGCCCAAAACGCATCGTCACTGCGAACGCCGAGCCCACGCCGCCCGCACCATATAAGGTCGCGGATAACGTCAATTCCCTGCTCGACAAAACCGACATGGTGTTCATCGATCCGGTAGGCACCGGTTTCAGCCACGCCGTAGGGAAAGCGCAAGATAAAGATTTTTGGGGCGTCGATTCCGATGTCAAATCGCTTGCGGAATTCATCTACATCTACGTCACCCGCAACAATCGCTGGAACTCACCCAAATTTCTGATTGGCGAAAGCTACGGCACCTTCCGCTCCGCCGCACTCTCCAACTACCTACAGAACCACGACGGCATGTATTTCAACGGCATCGTACTGATTTCTTCGGTGCTCGATCTCGGGACCATTTCCTTTAATCCCGGCGACGATCAGGCTTACATCTTTTACCTTCCCAGCTACGCAGCCACGGCCTGGTTTCACAAGGTTCTTCCGAATCGCCCCGACAATGTGCACACCCTGATCGAGGAAACCCGCCAGTTCGCCGTCACGGAATACGCTGCCGCCTTGCAAAAGGGCTCGAAACTAAGCGCTCCGGAGAAAACCGAAGTCGCCAAGAAGATCTCCGGCTTTACCGGACTGAACGAAGACTACCTGGTCAAAGCCAACCTTCGCGTCAATCTTCCACAGTTTATGCAGGAATTGCAGCGCAGCCGCGGCCTGACTACCGGCCGGTTGGACGCCCGCTTCTCTGGCTTCACCTACGATCTGCTTGGTGAATATGCCCAATCCGATCCGCAATCGGACGCCATCACCGGAGCCTTCACCGCCGCGTTCAACACCTACTTGCACGACGAACTCAAGTTCGGCTTGCAGGACAGGAAATATCACACCATTTCCGAAGAAGCGGGAGGCGCATGGGACTGGAAACATAAAGTGGGAGAAAATTTCGGATTCCCCGGATCACCCAATGTCGAAGGCGATTTGATTCAGGCCTTGCTAACCAATCCGCACCTCCAGGTCGAAGTCGAAAACGGTCTCTACGATCTGGCCACGCCGTTTTTTGCCACCGAGTACACCATGGACCACTTAGGCTTACCGGAAAAACTCCAGAAGAACATTCATCTCCAATACTATGACGCAGGACACATGATGTATCTTCGCGACGAAGACTTAACTAAGCTCAAAGCCAACGTGGCGGGATTCATCGACGCTTCGTCAAAACACGAATAAGTCATTTAAGCCAAATTTGCCCACGGTCCGGTCGCTATTCGGTAACGGTAATCTTCTCGCGCCAACCTCGAACACTTCCCGCGGACTCCTGGGCAAGCTCGCTTACACTGATTTCCTCGGATGGCCAACACGATCGGCCCTCTTCAGGCAACCCAGCACGATTCGACTCACACGGAGAAACAAAGAATCATGGGAACCACTCCGCAAGCTGTACCCGCACAGCGCATTATCCAGACCGCTCAACTGATCACGGCCATGCTCAAATCCAATGGCCACGTAAGTGACTTGATTTTTTCGCCCGGCCGCGCCCCCCAAATTGAAGTCAGCGGCGAGCTGGTGGAGTTGAAATTCAAAGGGTTGGAGTCTTTAACCCCGGAAGACACGCGCTTCATCGCCTACGACATCATGGGCAAAAATGAGCATCCCGTCCGCAAACTCGAACAGGATGGCGCCGCCGACGTGTCCTATGGAATTTCAGGCTTGGCCCGTTTTCGTGTAAATATTTTCCGACAGCGCGGTACCTTCGCCATCGTCATGCGCGTGATTCCCAACGTCATTCCAGGTTTCGAACAATTGAATCTGCCCAGCCAGCTAGAAGAAATCGTCCACCTCAAGAATGGCATCGTGCTGGTCACCGGCCCGACAGGATCCGGGAAGTCGTCAACCCTAGCGGCGGTCATCGACAAGATGAATACCGACAAGGCGTATCACATCCTCACCATCGAAGATCCCATCGAGTTTCTGCATCGCCATAAAAAGGCCACCATTCACCAGCGTGAACTTCACAGCGATACCCCAACGTTTGCGCTAGCCCTGCGCGCCGCCCTGCGCCAAGCCCCCAAAGTTATCCTGGTTGGTGAAATGCGTGACCGCGAAACCATCGAAATCGCCCTCGAAGCCGCAGAAACGGGTCACTTGGTCTTGTCTACGCTGCACACCATCGACGCCTCCAAGACGGTCGAGCGCATCATTGGCGTTTTTCCGCAAAGCGATCAGCAAGGCATTCGCACCAGGTTCGGAAAAGCCTTCCGCTTCATCGTTTCGCAACGCCTGCTGCCCAAAAAAGACGGTAACGGCCGCATCGCCGCCATCGAAATCCTCAAAGCCACCATGCGAACCCGCGACTACGTCGAAAAAGGCGAGGGCGAAGGAAAAACTCTGCTCGACGCCATGCGCGACGGTGATACCGAAGGCATGCAACACTTCGACGGCGTCATCGAAAAATTCATTCGCGAAGGCGTCGTCGATTTCGAGACCGGCCTGGCTTTTTCCTCCAACCCAGGCAATATGCGCCTGGAGCTAGCCGATTTCATCGACGATCCTGGCGGCGCAACAAAAAGGCCAGCCGCCGCAAAACCTAGAGAGGCCAGGCAAACCGAAATCGAAGTCGAGCCCTGATCCGATCACGCCTGAGCCGACCAAGACTACAGCTGAGTCATCAACGCCGCCCGAGCCGCCTAAAAAATCCCACGTTTCCTTGACGCGAATCAGCCTACAATTCCTCGTTCATGACCAGCTTAGACGCCATAACTCTCCGAACCATCCACATCCTCGCCCCGCAGTTTCACATTGCCGCCGTCGTGGGATTGCTCGCGTTTCTTTTTCCCCGCGTCGCCGGACACACATTCGATCGAATCGAGCGCGCCCTCGCCCGTTTCTCCGCGCGCCAAAACACAGCGATCCTTATCATTTTCCTCTTCGTAGTTGCTGTCCGTGTTCTGGCGCTGCCGCTCCTCCACGTTCCCGTCCCCGGAATCCACGACGAGTTCAGCTACCTGCTGCAGTCCGATACTTTCGCTCACGGCCGCCTCGCCAATCCGACGCACCCGATGTGGATCAGCTTTGAAACTTTTCATGTGAACTGGCTGCCGAGCTACGCCTCCATGTATCCGCCTGCCCAAGGATTGGCGCTGGCAATCGGTCAACTCCTCGGCAATCCCTGGATTGGCGTGCTACTTAGCGACGCGGCCATGTGCGCCGCGGCCTTATGGATGCTGCAGGCATGGCTGCCGGCCCGCTGGGCTTTCCTCGGCGGAGCCATCGTCGCGCTAAAACTCGGGATTGCCAGCTACTGGATGAACAGCTATTGGGGCGGCGCGGTAGCCGCAATCGGCGGCGCGTTGGTCTTAGGCGGCGTAGCGAGAATTGTGAAACGTGCGCGCGCGGGCGATGCCCTTTTGCTGGGGTTGGGTATCGTGATTCTCGCGAACAGCCGTCCGTACGAAGGATTTCTTTTTTGCCTTCCAGCTAGCGCCTGGTTTCTGCGGTGGCTAATCGGCAAAACGAGATCAAAAGATGCGCTGGCCGTACGTCTTAGTCGCGTTGTCGCGCCACTGGCGATCGTTTTGGTTCTGGCCGCCGCATGGATGGGCTATTACAACTGGCGCCTGACCGGCGATGCGCTGCTAGTGCCCCACGTTCTGAACACGCGCATGTATCACACCGCGCCGCTGTTTCTCTGGGAGCAACCCAAGCCGGAAATGCACTACCGCAATCAGCAGTTCGAGGATTTCTACAACGGCTGGGAACGCGAAAATTATCACCACAACCGGGCCGACGTCCTGCGCGTCTCCTGGGAAAAACTGTTTCGCGGCGGGGTCACATATTTCTGGCCGGGCCTGCTATTGGCGCTCCCCGGTCTACCGTTGGTCTTCCGCGATCGCAGAATGCGCCTGCCGTTAGTCACGATGATCCTCGGAATGGTCGGCGTCTTCGTGGTTATCTGGTCGGCCGCTCATTATGCCGCTCCGATTACGTGCACGATCTATTTGGTGGTGGTCCAAAGCATTCGCCACTTGCGCACCATGGGCAGTGCCACCTGGCCCATAGGGCTCGCCCTGTCGCGCGCAATTATCGTTTCCCTGATTTTAGGAACCGGCGTGAATGTGGCCCGCGGAACCTGCGATCCGCTCTTTTGGACCTGTGAAGGAGACCCCAGTCGCACGGCCATCGCCGAAAAACTAAATCACACGCCAGGCAAACACCTGATCATGGTGCGCTACACCGACGATCACAACATCCATGATGATTGGGTGTACAACGACGCCGAAATCGACAAGGCCAAAGTGCTGTGGGCCCGCGAACTCGACCCTGAACAAAACGCCAAACTGTTCGCCTATTTCAAGGATCGCAAAATCTGGCTGGTCACTCCGGACGACGACAACACCTACCTCGAAACCTATACTCCGCCCGACACCCCGCTGATTCCGGAGCAATAAATCGAAACTAAATTCGACGCGAAACAAAACAGCCGGCGTTATTCAACGGGCGAATTCCCCAGGCCTTAGTCAACGCGAGTCCAGCACGGTGTGATGCTCTGGTAGGTTCTGCTGGCCGGGGGATTCGTGCTCGCGAAGCGCTCGCTGGGAGGCGCTGAAGCGCGCCCCCTCATGACCGCGTTAGCAAGTCCAAAACATTGCCGAGCAAGCCCAACTCACTGTTTAAGCAAACGATTAAGCCGGGCTAAAAATATTCGTATTCAGAAATTCATTGCGGAATTTCCCCTGAGGATCGTATTTCTTGCAGAGTGCCACAAATTCCGGCAGCTTTTCATAGCAAGCATGCAGTTGCGAAGGAACTATGGTGAATAGTTTCCCCCAATGCGGCCGCGCCTGAAACGGAGCCAGCTCTCTCTCGATCACCGGAAGCACTCTTCGGACCGCCGGCCAGTCCTGTTTCCACGTGAAGTGAATCGTCACGCAGGGTTGCTTGTAGCAGGGGCTCATCCATAAATCATCAGCCGCAATGGTCCGAATTTCTGAAATCATCAGGTGCGGGGTAATGCGATCGCGCAGCCCTTCTATCGCCAGCACGGCATCAACCGCATTCGGACGCGGCACGAAATATTCCGATTGCAATTCTTTGCCGGCGCTCGGCGTAAATCCCATTTTGAAATGGGGCAGCCGCTCGTACCAGGGACCCGGAACGCCCATCTGCTCGGTGCAATTCTCCGCGGAAAGCGCTGCGATCGGGTGCAGGTTTTTGGTCGCGCGTTTGGCTCCATGAAATTCCAGGGGAGCGTGAAAAGGTTTGCCATCCTCGATGCGGTTCTTCAGCCACACCTCGTTGAATTTTTTCCCTTGCCAGTTTGTGAACAGGCTAACGCTGTAGGCGCTCGATTCGATAGCGTCAAAATTGTATTTCCATTCGTCCATCGGCAGATTTTCATACACATACTGCCGCATTTGATACGTTGGCTGAACATCGAGCGTAATCTTGGTGATCACGCCGAGCGCACCAAGTCCAACGATGGCTCCTTGAAAATTCTCACCGTCGGCGTGTCGCGACAATTGCACCACGTCCCCTCCCGCTGTCACCATCTCCAACGCGGAAACCGCTGTCGCCAGATTCCCATTCTTATCCCCCGATCCATGCGTTGCGGTACTGCACGCGCCGGCGATCGAAATATGAGGCAACGACGCCAGGTTGTGCAGCGCGAAGCCTTTGCCATCGAGTTCGGGACTCAGCTGTCCATAACTCATGCCGCCTTCGACGGTGACCGTGTGTGCCGCCGGGTCCAAGGCCACCATCTTGGCCATCGGCCGCACCGACACGAACTCATCCGTGCTGTTTGCGATGGTATTGAAGCAGTGGCGCGTGCCGAGCACCTTCAGCTTGCTTTGCTTGACAACAAATTCCCGCACTTGCTCCACGGAATTCGCGGGGTACAGGCGCTGTGTCCCGTATTCCAGGTTGCCCGACCAGTTTGTCAATTTCTCATCCGGCATAGCGGCCAGCAGCGGCGAAATGATCGGACTCGCCACCATCGCCGAAGAAAGCTTGATAAATGTTCGCTTGTTCATGGCCTCCCCATCAAGCGCGCAGGAAACGGCGCGCGGTCGCTCACGTTGTCATCCTGGGGGGCATCCGATAAGGATACCTGAGGGTCTCAACGTGAAATCCAGGCACGACTTGCTCGAACGCAGCAATTCCGTCCAGATGCCGAAGCATCATCGCGAAGCCACGAACAAATTATTCAGCCCCAACTCGAATCGCTGGTGCACAAATTTCTGAAAACCGATCCTTTGCAGCATTGTGCGCAAGTTCTCCAATGGGATCCGCTGCTGATGCTCGTCGCTCTCCATTTCATCGCTGACCAGTCCTAGCACATGCAGCACTCGCAACATTGGATCCACCATTTCGGATGGCCAGGTCAGGATCAGCGAGCCCCCGGGCTCAAGAATCCGGTACGCCTCTCGCAGCACTGATTCCGGCTCGCGCAGATGCTCGAGCACCGCCAGCATCACCACGTGATCGAATTGCCCCGGCTCCATCGGCAATGGCTCGGTGATGTCTGCTCGCACGCGCCACCACCGCCCGCGCACGCCATCTTCCACTTGATCATCCACCCCAACACCGTGTGAGATTTTGTCGCCGGCATAATTTAGAAACGCCGCGTCCAGCCCGCAACCCAAATCGCACACCCGCGAGCCGCTGCGGATGTGAGGATACGCTGCGTGAAATCGCAGCTTGGCAATGAAATGGTCGAGTCCCGTGTAGGCCATCTATTTGAGGTCGTAATCGCCAATGTAGGTGCCGCGGCTGATGCCCAGCATGCTGAGAAAGAACGAAGCAAAAGTCACCTGAATCCCCACGCATAGCCACATCGACCAGAATAAGACCGTGCGCACTTGCTGTAGCGGACCAAATCCACTAACGACCCAGTCCCAAACCACCCACGCGCAGCCCACCAAACCGATCAGAGCCAAGCCGCCGCCGAGGAGCAATCCCGATTCCAGGGTGACGTGCGTGAGGGCCCGACGGAGAGAACGGTTCCGGTGGTCGAAGCGCTCCGCATAACTAAAAACTTTAGCGAACGCTCCGATCGATAAAATCTGCACGCCAAGCAAGGTGAACATCACGCCAAAAATCATGGTGTGCACGTCCAATGTCACGCGCGGGCTCAACACCCGAGGTCCCGGCAAAAGCCAGAACACCAGGAACAAACCTGCGGCCACCAGCGATGCTCCCGGCAAAAGAAACAACCAGTTTGGCGCATACAACAACATGAAGCGCAAATGCCGCCACCCGTCGCGAAAACTACGCAGATGCGGCGGGCGCCCGCGCTTATCCGGCCATAGAGTGATCGGAATCTCGGCCACATTGGCCTGCAGTTGCGCCGCTTTGATCACAAACTCCGATGCAAATTCCATACCGGTACTGCGCAAATCCATGCGGTCAAAGACCGCACGCGTAAATCCGCGCATCCCGCAGTGACTGTCCCCAATCCCCGCGTGGAAAAATAAATTCAGCACCGACGATAGCGCCGGATTCCCGATGTATTTGTGGTGCCAGGGCATGGCTCCGCGCTTGATCTCCCCTTGAAAACGGTTGCCCATCACCACGTCGTAACCCTGCTGCCACTTCTCGACAAACCTGGGCACCTCGTTGAAATCGTAGCTGTCGTCCGCGTCGCCCATGATGATGAATGTTCCGCGCGCTGCGGCGATGCCCGCACGCAATGCCGCGCCATATCCGCGCTGCGCGACTGCTACCACCCGCGCCCCGAGGCGTTCGGCGATGTCCACCGAGCCGTCCGTAGACCCATTGTCGGCGACCACAACTTCTCCGCGCAATCCCGCCGAGCGAAACGCTTCCATCGCCTTACCGACGCAAATGCCAATCGAATTGGCTTCATTCAGGCAGGGGATCACCACCGATACATCGGCCGCGGCCATCGTTTCCGCAACGACGCGAGTCGAGATCTCTGTCTTCACCGCATGGGCCTTCTCAAAATCCACGTCGACCGCCTTGAATAGGCTTACGTTAAGATCCTTCGCACTTGCTCATGGGATGTGCTCAGGACGACACGTTTCTCATGGCCCCAGAATATTTGAAGGAACACCACCTGGCTGCCAGGACTTCGCCGTCTGATCCACTGCGGGCCTTCGCTGCCCAGACTTCCAGCTTGCATTTTCCGACGCCACCACTATTATGGCGGCGTCGCGCAACGCTCCCTGAGACCCCATTGTCTAACACAATCGACGCCTCCAACACCACCGCTGACACCCCGCCATTAGGCTCGCGTACATCCGACCACGCCCCAACCTCCGCGAAATCCCGCGGAGGCCTCCTAAAAGTTCTAGGCATGTGGTTCGGCATAGCCGCAGCGGTAGGCAACACCATTGCCGCCGGCATCGTTCGCGCTCCCGGCGATATTGCCCAGTGGCTCCCCAATATCTATCTCTTCTTTGGCGTCTGGCTGGTGGGCGGGCTCTACGCGCTGTTCGGTGCATCCTCGATGGCCGAACTAGGCGCTTCGATTCCCCGCAGCGGCGGCCAATACAATTTCTCCCGTCGGGCCATCGGCGATTACGCCGGCTTCATTGTTGGCTGGAGCGATTGGCTCTCCAGTTGTGGCACCTCCGCTGTCGTTGCCATTGTTGTCGCTGAGTATAGTGGCGCGTTGTTCGCAGCGCTTGCCGGGCACGTCAAATCCATCGCCGTCCTCGTAGTGCTCGCGTTTTTCGTTTTACAGTGGCGCGGCGTCAAATGGGGCAGTAGCACCCAACTGATCACCGCGGCGCTAAAGACCACTGCGTTCCTGGTCGTGGTGATCGCCTGTTTCCTTTTTGGCGGCCACCCGAGCGCCACTACCTCGGTTGCCGCCGCCACACCTGCTCTGAAATCCGGCTGGCCGCTGGCCATCGCAGTGATGCTGGCGCTGCAAGCCGTCTTGTATACCGTCGACGGCTGGGACGGCATCGTTTACTTCGGCGAAGAAGTTAAAAACCCGGGCCGCGACGTGCCCCGCGCCATCTTCGGCAGCGTTTTCACCATCATGGGCATTTATCTGCTGATTAATGCCGCGGTCCTATACGTCTTGCCGATGAACGAGATCGCCGGAAATATTTTTTCTTTAGGAGTCGCGGTGCAACGCGTCTTCGGCCACTATGGCGATCCGATCATCCGGTCGATCATGATCGTTTCGCTGTTTAGTTGCATCAATGCCAACCAGTTGTTTTGCTCCAGGATCCTTTACCGCATGAGCTCGGACGGCTTGTTCTTCCGCCGCGCAGCCACAGTGAACGCCGGCGGCACGCCTACCTTCGCTTTGTTGCTCAGCACCCTGGTAGCGATTCTCTTCGTGCTGGGGTCGTTCGAGCGCGTGATCGCCATGCTTTCTTTTTTCTTCGTAGCGAACTACACGCTGACGTACGCGTCGCTATTCCTATTGCGGAAAAAAGAACCTGAGATGCCTCGACCTTATCGCGCCTGGGGCTACCCCTATACCACCGGGATCGCGCTGCTGGGCTCAATCCTTTTCCTGATCAGCTCAATCGCCACCGACCGCGATAATGCCCCCCTTGCTCTCTACATGCTCGTCGCCAGTTACCCGATCTACCGCATAATGAAGTTCGTTGGGAGCCGTAGGGCGGTTATGGCTTGAAGTGGTTAACCCAGAAGGTGCGGAAAAATGAGGAGTTATGCGGGAAGCTTAGGTCTATGCTGACTACAAGGCCAGCGCGGACCCTTGCCACAAAAATGCCGCGCGTCCTATCGCGGCAGGGTCCAAAAAAACCGTTCTAAATTCTAATTTCCAACTTTTTCGGCAATGCTCTTTCCTTGCAAAAACAAGAGCAAATAGTCTTTGCCGCCGGTTTTCGAGTCCGTCCCGGACATATTAAATCCCCCGAATGGATGCGCCCCCACCATGGCGCCGGTGCATTTGCGGTTTAAATACAAATTGCCTACGTGAAACGCGTCACGCGCCTTTTCCAGTTTCTCTGCGTTTCGCGAATAAACGCCGCCGGTCAGGCCAAACTCCGTGCCATTGGCAATCTCCAACGCGTGATCGAAGTCCCGCGCCTTGATCACTGACAAAACCGGGCCGAAGATTTCTTCCTGCGCGATGCGGGCCTTGGGATCCACATCGGCAATGACCGTAGCCTGCACAAAGTAGCCATCTCCAGGAGCGCGTTCACCGCCTACCAATACGCGACCTTCTTTCTTGCCGACATCGATGTAACCTAAGACCGTCTCCATGGCGGTCTTACTCACGACCGGTCCCATGTAATTTCCCGGCTCTTCGCTGGGGCCCACGGTCACCTTCTTCGCGCGCTCTACGATCTTTTGGACGAAGGAGTCATACACTTTTTCTGACACGATCGCTCGCGAACATGCCGAGCATTTTTGTCCCTGATAGCCAAACGCGGCTTGCGCAACGCCCTCCACGGCGGCGTCCAAATCGGCCTCTTCATCCACGATGGTGGCGTCTTTGCCGCCCATCTCCAACACCGTTCGCTTAATCCAAATCTGGCCCGGCGCTTTCTTGCCAGCGGCTTCGCTGATCAAAAGCCCGACTTCCTTCGATCCTGTAAAAGTAATGAACCGCGTTTTGGGATGCTTCACTAGGGCATCGCCGACAATCTCGCCAGGACCGGTCAAGAGGCTCAACGCATCTCTAGGAATGCCCGCCGCGTACAAAATGTCTACCATCTTCGCTGCGACGGCCGGCGATTCCTCGGAAGGTTTCAAAATCACGGTATTCCCGGTTACCAAAGCGGCGGCGGTCATTCCGGTAGCGATGGCCGCCGGGAAATTCCAAGGCGGGATGGCCGCTCCTACTCCCAACGGGATGTACACCATAACGTTCCTCTCGCCCGCCTGCGGCGTAACCGGGTGGGGACCCGCTAATCGCAACATCTCCCGGCCATAATACTCGAGAAAATCAATGGTCTCCGCGGTGTCCCCGTCGGCCTCCGCCCAGGACTTCCCTACCTCGTAGCAAATCAAAGCCGAAATCTCGAATTTTCGGTCGCGAATAATGCTGGCCGCTCGGAACAAACACTCCGCCCGGCGCTCCGGTGGCACCCGCTTCCACGATTCAAACGCCTTGTTTGCGGCCAAGACCGCATGGTTGGCGTGGTCGGCATTTGCCGACTGAAAAACGCCGATTACCTGCGAGGGATGCGAAGGATTGGTGGAAGTCATCTTAGCGGTGGTAAAAACTTTTTCTCCGCCAATGTACATTGGATATTCGCGGCCAAACTCCGCTGCGACTTTTTTCAGTGCTAACTCCATTGCCTTCCGATTCTCAGCTTTTGAGAAATCCACGAATGGTTCGTTGGAAAATTCAAGCGGGTGCAACTGTTCAGCGGTGGCCATGACAAATCTCCTCGTCACATTACAAACGAGCAATTGTACTGCGAGCTTCGTTGGGCGGACAAGGCATCGGTGGTGCGCGTCCACATTGAGAGTTTCCGTGACCAAGTAAGCCGCACTTGCCGCATACGAGCGAACACTGGATAATTCCGCGCACAGCGCGCAAAGGAAACTTCATAAGTGGCCATCACGTTTCGATTCACCTACCCGATTGAACGCACCATGGAGTTCGAGCAGGAATATCACCCGAACCTGCGGCTCACGCTGCCGGAAAAGCGGGAGCTGCTGAAATCCGCGATCACTATCTGGATGTTAGAAGACGGGAAATTAGTGGGCGAGACTTACGGAGTGCCTTGGGGCACTAAGGAAGAAATGCCCGGATTTCCTGGCGATCCCGAGGCGATTTACTGCTATTCGAACACCATCCTCGGGAAATATCAGAACAAGGGTTACGGAGCTATCTTGAAGGCCGCCTTCATTGGCAGGGTTTCCCGCGATTTCAAACGCATCTATGGGCACGCTCGGCCCGGAGCCAGTCAGGCGCTGAACAAGAAATTCGGAGCGCGGATGGGTAAGACCTACAAAGACTGGTTCGGCACTGGCGAAGATTATCGGGTCTACGTTCTGGAATTGGGAAAGTAGCACTACTACAGAAGCGTGCATTGGCATCAAAAGCGCTGCTGGCCCCTTGCTTGTTGCCGCACGTCAGCCTAGCCCGCCGCTTTGATAATGATGCATACAGCACCCCTCCTGGCAAATCGTAAGAAGCACCGAAACACTGGGCGCAAACTGGGGTTCCTATAAGTGCGGCCGGAGCAATACATCGCCGGCAAATTGAAATGTCGGTTCATTGATGCCCTGCTGCAAGCTCAGGGCGCAAGGACCCTTTGGGGAGGATCCTGTGGTGCGCAAAATGATTTCACTTCGAACGTTATTGCTGGCCTTATTTGTCGGCTTGGTTTCTGTGGTTCCGTCGTCTACCAAGGCGCAAATCGCAGTTGGTATTTCGATCCGCGTGGCGCCCCCGGCCATTCCGGTGTATGAGCAGCCGGAGTGCCCGGTGGAAGGTTACCTGTGGACGCCCGGGTATTGGGCGTATGGTGATGCGGGATATTACTGGGTGCCTGGGGTGTGGATTGCGCCTCCGCGGGTCGGCGTGCTTTGGACCCCCGGATATTGGGGATGGGGCGGCGGTGTTTATGCCTGGCACGGTGGGTATTGGGGACCTCACGTTGGATTCTACGGCGGGGTTAACTATGGATTCGGCTACGGCGGCGTGGGTTTCTTCGGTGGCGAATGGCGGGAAGGCCGCTTCGCTTATAACACTGCCGTCCTGCGTGTGAACACTACCGTGATTCGTAACACCTACGTGAACCGCACCGTGATCGTGAACAACACCACGCGCACCAGCTTTAACGGCGGGCCGGGCGGTATTTCTGCGCGTCCGACACAGGCGGAAATGGCGGCGAGCCACGAATCGCATACCCAGCCGACGTCCGCGCAGGTTTCCCACCAGCACATGGCCAGCACGAACCGCGCTAATTTCGCGTCGGAGAATCATGGCCGGCCGGCTACCCCGGCGATGAGCCGCGTGAATGGGCGAGAAGGAAATCAGCAGGCGCGCATCGCGCAGGGCGTGAAATCGGGGCAGTTGACTCCGCGCGAAACCAGCCACCTGGAAAATAAAGAGGCGCACATCAACAACGAAGTGCACAACGATCGCGCGGCTAACGGCGGCAAACTGACCCCGCAAGAGCGCGCACAAGTGAATCATCAGCAGAACAATGCGAGCAAGCAAATCTACAACGACAAGCACAATGCTCGTACCGATAAACCGGCGCAGGAACACAACGCCGAGCATCCCAAGGAAGAACATAAGCCGCGCTAACGTGCGGTTTAGCTGAGCTGGAGGAGTGGAGTTGCCGCTGGCGGTCTAGCCGCCAGCGGCTTTGTTTTTTGCAGGCGGGCGATCCCATAATTCGAGCGGGCGTCCAACTAAGATTGGCACTCCCCGTTGACCGACAGGCGTTCCCGCGTGGCGGCGACGAGGGGTATCATGTGCCTCGTTTGATGACGCCGGGCATGCAACGGGCGGGGTTAAGTCCCGCACCTGGATTGCGGCATCCAATCGGCGCTGCTTAGGATCGCTATCTAGCGTGCTTAACGAATATCGGAAGAAACGACACTTCGAGAAGACTCCGGAGCCCGCGGGCGATGTGCGTGGATCCGGCCATCGCCTGTTCGTGGTGCAGAAGCATGCGGCTACGCGACTGCATTACGATTTGCGATTGGAAGTTGATGGCGTTTTGAAGTCGTGGGCCGTGCCGAAAGGGCCGTCGATGAACCCTGGCGACAAGCGGCTCGCGGTGCAGGTGGAAGACCATCCGTTTGAGTATCGAAAATTTGAAGGCTCGATTCCCAAAGGGGAATACGGCGGCGGCGAAGTGATTATTTGGGATCAGGGAACCTACGCGCCGGAGGGAGATATGAGTGCGCGCGACCAACTGGCACGCGGGGAATTGAAATTTGCACTCAACGGCGAAAAGTTGCACGGCAGTTTTGTGATCGTGCGGCTCCGCAAGCCGGGAACGAAAAATGAATGGCTGCTGATCAAACATCGAGATTCTTTCGCCGATGCTAAATGGGATGCCGAGCAGCACGCAGAATCGGTGGTGACTGGGCGGACGTTGGAGGATATTGCTGCGGGTCGACCGGCTTCGCACGAGCGCCGCATCGTCGATCCCTCCGAACTGACGGGGGCGGTGGCAGCGCCGATGCCGAAAATGCCGGCAGGGGTTCGCGCCACGCTCGCAGAATTGCATGAGAAACCCTTTTCCAACCCCAGTTGGGTCTTCGAAATTAAGTGGGACGGGGTTCGCGCGATGGCTGAAATTAAAGACGGGCGGACGACGTTGTGGGCGAGGTCCGGGCGGGATGTTACTAGCGAGTACCCGGAATTCAAGGATTTAGCGCTTAAATTCCGGGTGAAAAATGCGATCGTGGATGGCGAGATCGTTACGCTCGATAAGGATGGTCGGAGCAATTTCCATAAACTGCAAAACCGGCTGGGGGTGCAAAATCCTTCGCAAAAACTGATGCATTCGGTACCGCTGGATTACTACGTTTTCGATCTGATGTACGTGGATGGTTTCGATTTGCGAAGAGCCTCGCTGGTACAGCGGAAAGAATTGCTGCAGAGAATTTTGACGGGTAACGAGAGGGTTCATTATTCGGAGCACATGGATGAGAAGGGTGAGGCGCTGTTTGAGGCGGCGCGTGCGAAAGGGCTCGAAGGGATCATCGGGAAGATCCGAGACAGTACCTACGCCGGGACGCGCACGCCTTCCTGGGTGAAGCTGAAGATTGTTAATGAATTGGATGCGGTGATCGCAGGTTATACGGAGGGGCGCGGGAGCCGGAAATACTTTGGATCCCTGGTGCTGGGACTTTATGAACAAAACAAATTGAAATTTATCGGCAATGTGGGAACGGGGTTTGACGAAAGTAAGCAACAATCGCTTTTCGGCCTGCTGGAGCAATTGCGGACTACCCAGGTTCCTTTTGAAAAGGCTCCGGCGCTGCGAGAGAAAGTCGATTGGGTTAAGCCGGAACTGGTGGCGCGGGTGAAGTATGCGAATTGGACTATGGATGATCACCTGCGGGCACCGGTGTTTTTGTCTTTGCGGAATGACCGAACAGCGCAGGATTGCACGTTCGAAGACGCGAAGCCAGTGCCCGAGGAACCACCGGAAACTGAAACGAGAACTGACAAAGTGGGGAAGGCGAAGACGGTTAAGGCGCCTAAGACAAAGGCAAAGGGAATCAAGCCCGTTAAAGCGCTAGCGAGCGAGAGCGATGCTACGGAAACCGTGGAGTCGGAGAATGATCCTGCCAGCGGGGCGGCGACCAAGCAGACGACCGAGACCCTGGCAGGGACAAAACCGTTAGGCTCGATCGGGGCAGGACGGGCGTCGCGTACCAGCAAAGCAGCTTCGCTCAAAACGGGTGAGCGCCAAGGGGAAGAACTGCTGGCAGGACGATCGGAAACGATGGACGTGGAATCGGATGGGCATCAAGTGCATCTGACCCATCTCAATAAAATCTACTTCCCTGAAGTCGGACTGAAGAAGCGTGATCTGCTGGCTTACTACGATCGTATGGCGGAGTACATGCTGCCCTTTTTGAAGGACCGCCCCATGGTGTTGCGGCGGTATCCAGACGGAGTGGGCGGCAAGGCCTTCTTTCAGAAAGAGGCGCCTTCGTTTTTGCCGGAGTGGATCGGAACGGCGACGGTGGAGTCTGAGGAGCGCGGCGGGGAGATGCAGTACATCCTTGCGAATTCGCGGGCTGCGCTGCTATATCTGACCAATTTAGGGTGCATCGATCACAATCCGTGGTCGAGCCGCGCGGACAGTCAAGACAAACCGGACTACGTTTTCTTCGATCTGGATCCGACACCGGGAACGCCATTTTCAGACGTTTTGCGTGTTGCGCGGGAAATACACGCTATGCTGAGGTCGATTCGCATGCAATGTTTTCTGAAGACTTCGGGGGCGTCGGGATTTCATATATTCGTGCCGCTGGAGCCGGTGTACAGCTATGAACAGACACGCACATTCGCGGAGGTGGTCGGACGCCTGGTGGCGGCGGAAAATCCCAAGCTCACTACGTTCGAGCGGACGGTCAGCAAGCGGCCGACGGGGCGCATCCTGATCGACGCCCTGCAGAATGCGAGTGGGAAGCCGCTCGCTTGTGCGTATTCGGTCCGGGCTGAGCCCCGAGCGTCGATTTCCACGCCGGTAGCCCCTGAGGAACTCGGGAAGAATATGGCGCCAGATACCTGGACGATAAAGAATTTCGACGACCGAATCGCGGAGGTCGGAGATTTGTGGAAGGACTTTTGGAAGAAGCGGCAAACCCTCGATCGCGCGTTGGAACTCCTGGCCAAGAAATTCAAGAAGGGCGAGAGGGCCGCTGGTTGATCCGTAAATTGCGAATCCTTTCCAGCTTCGGCACCCGATCTCTAACGACAGTCCCGCGCCGCAAGCCGAGTTCGCTCGAGGCGATCCAGCCTTTTGATATACGGCGAATGCCTTATTGATGAGGGGAGCTGCAAGCCTTAACGTTTCGGCTAACCCGAGAGCTCCAGGGAAAGGGCCGACTAGGATCTCAATAACAACGACTGGATCCGAATGGGAAGTCTTGCTTAGGAAAGCCTGTCACCTTGAATGATCGATGGAAGCGACCAGAGCTTTTGGGTGGGATTGGCGGCGCCGTCCGTACCGTCGGCCACGAGCGCCGGAAAAACCGCCAACGCAACGCCGGTAAAACCCGGAGAACAATCGAGAGGGTGAAAACATGAGTCAGATCAACGAGATACCATATCGGGCGTTGGGCAAAACCGGCGTAAAGGTTTCGTGTATAGGGTTGGGCGGATTTCATCTAGGTCAGTTGAAGCTGGAAGAAGAGGATATGATCAAGCTCTTCCATACTGCGATCGACCGCGGGATCAACTTTTCTGATAATTCGTGGGACTACAATCAGGGTGAGAGCGAACGGCGGGTGGGCAAGGCGTTAAAGGGTTATCGCGACAAAGTTTTCGTCATGACCAAATTTGATGGGCGCACCAAAGGTTCGGCACTGCAGCAACTGGATGAATCGCTGCAACGGCTGGATGTGGATCATGTGGACTTGTGGCAATTCCACGAGAATATCCGACTGGAAGATCCGGATCGGTTTTTCGCAGACGGTGGGGCGGCGGAGGCAATGGTGGAAGCGAAGAAGGCTGGAAAAATAAGGTATATGGGCTTCACGGGTCATAAGGATCCGAGCGTACATTTGCGGATGCTGGAGATGGCTGAGAAAAACAGTTTTTCTTTTGATACCGCGCAAATGCCTTTGAACGTGATGGATGCACACTTTCGAAGCTTTGAAAAGGAAGTGTTGCCGGTGCTGGTGCGAAAACAGATTGGCGTGTTGGGGATGAAGTCGATGGGAGACAAGAACATTTTGGCGAGCAAGACCGTCACTCCGCTGGAGTGCCTGCAATACGCCTTGAGTCTGCCCACGTCGGTCGTGATTACCGGGATCGACACCATGCCCATCCTGGAGCAGGCCTTTCGGGCGGCCAAGACGTATTCGACACTGAGCAAGGCAGACATTTCGGGAATGCTGGCGAAAACCTCAGAGGCGGCAATGACCGGCAAATTCGAACCGTTCAAGACCACGCCGAGGTTCGATTCGACCGCGATGCACCCGGAGTGGCTTGGATATAATCCCGGCGCTTAGGGGTGCTTAGCGGGACGGTTGTCCGGAGACGCGCCAAGCATTTAGCCCGAAGCAAGCGGCGATGCGATTACGACCTAATGGTAACCAACCGGACCTGATGCCCCGCGCACCTTTGTCCGCCTTGGAGTTCAGCAGGTGAGCCGCCAGCGTCTGCGCTGCTTCCCGCCGGTTACCATCCGATTGGCTCTTATCTCGCGACTATCCTGAGGATTTCCTCAACGGTGTCACCGTTCACCTTTCCCAAACGCGCGCCGACAGCTGTAGGTTTAACGTCCCTAATGATTTGGTCTTTTCTGCAGTGGGCCTGTTCCCGGTGCGACATCAGGGACGCGGAGCCGATTGCGTTCGCAGCAGGCGGACCGAAACAACAAAGCTACCTCGCTGCTTGCCCATTAATTGAAATTGGGCGGTGTTATCAGCGCCACCGCTACTGTAGACGCGAGTGAGATTTCCGCCGACGAGATCCGCTACGTCTGGGGCCAGGTTGTGGGCTTCGAGGGAAATCTTCGCTGTGGTCCCGCGGACCCGAACGGTCAGAGTGCGATGGTCGCCCGGGGCCAGGGCCGAAGAATTGGCTTCCAGCGTCAACTCCACGAAGCGGATTGAGAAGCGCTGGGAATCATTTTTTCCGCAGCTGACTACAACCGAGGCGTCGCCAGAATCGAGCTCGGACGGGGGAAGAACAACGAGCGAGGTGGGTGAGGAGGCTAAGACGAGAGCGGGAAGCCCGGCGACGATGACTTTGTTGGCATCGGCGTCGCCACAGAACTCGCGGCCCGAGAGTTCGAAGCGATCGCTTAGCGAGGCGACACGAGGCGCTGAGGAAATTTCGATGGACGGCGCGGCGGCTTCGATTGGACTAAGAATGCTGGTAAAGACACGGCCGGGATGGCCGGAGATTTTGGCCGAGATAGGCCCGGGATTTAGCGGGGCCACGAAGAGCGCGCGGCCGGTAGCATCGGTAGTCACGCGATCGCCGTTGGAGAAATTGACATGCACGCCAGGAGTGAGGCGGCCATTTACGTCGAGGACCGCCAGGGTGGAGTGTTCGCCGGAGACGATTTTGCGAGGAAGCAGCAAGATGCGGGCGGCGGACGCAGGCGGGGCAGTTTGTTGGGGAGCTGCGGAAAGGCTTAGGGCTGGCGCAACGCCGCACAGGAACGCGAGAGCGGCGGAAACGCGGCGTTGGGACATGCTTCCGATTGTAGCGAAAAAGGGAGGGGTTACGTCACGAGGAATGCCGTGGCGGGCCGGCCAGGTGCCGCCTTAATCGTGCCCCCGCAAGCCAGAGTCTCAGTCATGGCTAAGAGTGCAGGGCAGGCCATTGTGGCCAAAGGGTGAGTAATCAGTAGGGTTCAACGGCTTCCACGGGGTTGCGGGGTCTGTTAGCTTGGGAGCAGGTTGCCAGGCATGGGTGTGGGCACGTCGTGGAATGGCCCATAAAGAAAGCCAGAGGCCTCAGTGCTTATCACTAGTGGCGGCGTGACCAATGTGGGGCGCGTGCGCACCAACAATGAGGATTGCTTCCGGATTGTGGAATCGCTGAACCTTTTTGTGCTTTCAGATGGCATGGGTGGCGAAGCGCACGGGGAAATTGCCAGCGCGTTGGCCGTCGACACCGTCGTAAAGCATTGCCAAGACACCGAGAACGATCCCGCCCTGACTATCTTCGGCGACATGCCGGAAGGTTGGAGCGAGAAAACCAGGCGGCTGTCTAGCGCGGCACACCTGGCGAACAAAAGCATTTACGATTCAGCGCAAACGCACCCTGAGCAGCGCGGGATGGGGGCCACGGTGACCGCGGCCTGGATTGAGGGGACCCGGTTGAGCATCGCGCACGTGGGTGATAGCCGGGCGTACCTTTTGCGAAGCGGCGCCTTGCAGCAGATCACCAGCGATCACTCGCTGGTTGCCGAGCAGGTGCGCCGGGGCATTTTGACGCCCGATGAAGCCGAACGCAGTGAGATGCAGAGCGTGTTGCTGCGAGCTCTGGGCGCGCACCCAGACATTGAAGTCGATTCCGAGGAGCACACCCTCTTCGGGAACGATGTGTTGCTGCTGTGCTCGGATGGCTTGACGCGGATGGTCACGGAGCCGGAGATCGCAGGCACGCTGCAGGCGGAACCTGATCCGATCAAAGCTGCCACGAGGCTTGTGGAACTGGCCAACGAGCAAGGTGGCGCGGATAACGTGACCGCTGTGGTTGTGCACGTAACCGGCGAGTCCAAGGGATGGTTTGCCTGGTTACGCCGCGGTTCTGGCAAGACCGCGGAAAAGAATGGATCGGCAGGAGGAAAGTAAAATGGCGAAATTGACGTTAATGTTTGAGGACAAGCTGGTGAAGGAAGTGCCCGTCGGCAGCCGCCCGGTGGGCATCGGGCGCTCACCCGACAATGACTTGCCGGTCGACAACCTGGCCGTCTCCAATTATCACGCCCGCGTGTATGCAGAAGCCGGTCGGCTGGTCGTGGAAGACTTGGACAGCCTGAACGGGACGTTTGTGAACGATTTGCGCATAGAGCGAGCCACGCTGCACGATGGCGACTCCATTTGGGTGGGAAAGCATCACATCAAGGTGGACGCTTCCGGCGACACGTCCTCGCTTGGAGATACGGGGAAGAAAGGCGCCGTGGCACCCCGGATTAACGAAACCATGGTGCTGGACACCAAGGCACGACGCGACATGCTGCAGCAGGCTGCGGCGATGGGCGAGCGGACACAGTTCGCGGCAAGCCGGCTGAAGGTGCCCACGTTGGTAATCCTGAGCGGGAAGACCGACCAGAAGGAATATATGCTGACGAACAAGCTCACCGTGATCGGGAAGTCCAAGATGGCAACGGTGAAGTTGACCGGATGGTTCAAGCCACAACTGGCGGCGCAAATCAATCAGCGGGATGACGGGTACTACGTTGGGCCGGGCGATAAAATGCCGGTGGTGAACGGGGCGCCGATCTCCGGGCCTTCGCGGCTGAATGATGGCGACATGATTGAAGTCTGCGGCTTGCGCATGAATTTTATTTTCCGAAGCTAATGAAAACGCTTTGCATCACCACTGATCGCGTGCAACCGCTGAGTCCGTAAAATCGCCACATTTTCCAGTCTTTCTTGCCTACCTTGCGGGCGCTAATCGGCGGTTTGTTCAAGTCCGACCCTGCCATTTCTGGCAAAAGAGCCGCCGTACCCGCCCACAATGTGACAGCCGTCCAAATATGGGCATCTAATTTCGCGGGTGAAGCGGCCACGGCTTTCCGGGCAACCGCCTACGAGCAAAGCTAGTTGTCCGAATTTTGGCGGGTTCGAATCCTATTGGCACCGGGTTTGCCAAATGCAAGCGGGGTCGGGCTCCGCTGGGTTTGCGCTTACTCCAACGTGCGGGTTCGCCGGGGGGCCGGACCGTGGGTTTGCGGCGAGTGTGTCGTACCCAAACAAACGCGTTTGTGAATCTAAAAACCAGCCTCCGATTGCATCTGGGAATGATCTTATTGGCTTCGGCGGAAATTCGTGTCGGCGGAAATTAACCAGCTATGTGGATAGTCCGATTAGCACTTTCTAGACCTTATACATTTATCGTGATGGCGTTGGTCATTGTGCTCCTGACGCCGGTGGTGCTGCTCCGCACGCCGACGGACATTTTCCCAGACATCAACATCCCGGTAATCAGCCTGGTTTGGAAGTATCAGGGCTTGGAACCACAAGAGATGGAGCAGCGCATTACCTCCAACTCTGAACGCGCGGTGACCACGCTGGTCAACGACGTCGAACACATCGAATCGCAATCGCTCAACGGCACGTCGATCGTGAAGATTTTCTTCCAGCCCACGGCCAACATTCAGACGGCGTTGGCGCAGACGACGGCGATCGTGCAAACGATTCTGTTCACCCTGCCACCTGGGACCACGCCGCCGCTGGTTGCGATCTTCTCGGCGTCGACGGTGCCGGTCATCCAGATAGGGCTGACCAGCGACACTTTGAGTGAACAGGCGCTTTTCGACTACGGCAACAATTTCATACGCACGCAACTGGCCACCGTGCAAGGCGCGGCGCTTCCGTTCCCGTATGGCGGAAAACAGCGGCTGGTGTCAGTCGATATCGATTCCCAGGCGCTGCAGTCCAAGGGTCTCTCTCCCGTTGATGTCGTCAATGCCGTAAACGCCCAAAACCTGATCCTGCCCACGGGATCGGCCAAATTGGGAACATTGGAGTACACGGTGGAGATGAATGGCAGCCCGCAAACGATCGCGGGCCTAAATGACCTGCCCGTCAAAACTGTAAACGGCGCAACGATCTACATGCGCGAAGTCGCTCATGTTCGCGACGGCTTTTCCCCTCAGACCAACGTGGTTCGGGCCAACGGACAGCGTGGCGTACTGATGGCGGCGTACAAGACCGGCAGCGCCTCAACTTTGGACATCGTAAAGCGCGTCAAGCAAACGCTCCAGGACTACTCTGGATCGCTGCCACCGGGGCTCCATATCACCATGTTTTTCGACCAATCCCTGTACGTGCGCGCGTCGATTCAAGGCGTGCTGCGCGAAGCGCTGATCGCAGCGTGCCTCACCGCGATCATGATCCTGCTCTTCCTCGGGAACTGGAAGAGCACCCTGATCATTGCCACATCCATTCCGCTTTCTATCCTGGTCAGCATTCTGTTGCTGAGTGCCCTGCACGAGACGATCAACATCATGACCCTCGGCGGACTGGCGCTGGCCGTCGGGATTCTGGTCGACGACGCCACGGTGGAGATCGAAAACATCAATCGCAACCTGGCCATGGGCAAGGAAACCGTCCAGGCGATTCTCGATGGCGCTCAGCAAATCGCAGTGCCCGCGTTGGTATCTACCCTTTGTATTTGCATTGTGTTCCTGCCGATGTTTTTTCTGTCTGGCGTCGCACGGTATCTTTTCGTGCCGCTCGCGGAGGCCGTTTCGTTCGCGATGCTAGCTTCGTATATGTGGTCCCGGACCATCGTGCCAACTATGGCGATGTATTTGTTGAGCACCGAGGATGAATACATACCGGAAGAACACCACGGCGAGAAACAAGGCTTCTTCCGGCGGCAACAGCAACGATTCGAGCGGTCTTTTGAGAGATTCCGAGAGGGCTACCGGAATGCCCTCGGCTTTGCATTGGAAAAATCGGTCGTTTTCTCGGCTTGTTTTCTGGGATTTTGCCTGCTCTCGGGCAGCCTGATTTTCGTGCTGGGACGGGATTTTTTCCCTAAAGTGGACGCCGGCCAGATTCGGCTCCATTTCCGAGCCCGCAGCGGCCTGCGAATCGAAGAGACCGCTCGCCTCGCGGATCAGATCGACAACGTCATCCGTCAAACGATTCCCGCCAAGGAACTGGAGACCATCCTTGACAATCTGGGCGTACCCTACAGCGGCATCAACCTCAGTTACAGCAACTCTGGCACCTACGGGACGTCCGACGGTGAAATTCTCGTGCAACTACATGAGTCGCACGGGCGGCCGACGGGAGAATACATCAACGAGTTTCGCGAAAAGCTACCGCGAGAATTTCCTGGCGTGCAGTTTTTCTTTCAACCGGCGGACATCGTTACGCAAATCTTGAACTTCGGATCACCGGCGCCGATCGACGTGGCTTTGATGGGCAATAATCAGATAGGAAATTTCGCGGTTGCGCAAAAATTAGCGGGCGAGATGCGCCACGTTCCAGGAGCGGTCGACGTGCACGTTCAGCAGGCTCTCGACCAGCCGACCTTGCGCATGGAAATGGATCGAACTCGGCTGCAGACGGTCGGGTTGCAAGCCAAGGACGTGGCGCAAAACGTGCTGGTGTCCCTTAGCTCGAGTTTCCAAACGGCGCCGGCCTTCTGGCTGGACCCGAAAAACGGCGTGAGCTATAACGTCGCGGTGCAGACCCCGCAATATCGTGTGGACAGCTGGCAGGCACTGCAGAACACGCCCATCAACGCCGGCGCTCCGGGAGGGGTGTCGCAGATTCTGGGCAACTTGGCCACCACTACGACGACGGCACGTCCGGCGGTGGTGTCACATTACAACGTGCAGCCGATGATCAATGTTTACGCGACGGTGAACGGACGCGACCTCGGCGGAGTTTCCGACGACGTTGCCAAGCTAGTGCAGAACATCGAGCCACAATTGCCCAAGGGCAGCCACATCGTCATCCGCGGGCAGGTCCAAACCATGAAGACCTCGTTCCAGGGCTTGGCTCTTGGCTTGGTGGGCGCAATCGTTCTGGTCTATTTGCTGATCGTGGTGAATTTTCAGTCGTGGCTGGATCCGTTCATCATTATTACGGCCCTCCCAGGCGCATTAGCGGGGATTTGCTGGATGCTGCTGATGACGCGCACGACTCTGAGCGTTCCGTCGCTGACTGGCGCGATCATGAGCGTGGGCGTGGCCACCTCGAACAGCATCTTGATGGTGTCGTTCGCGCGCGAGCAGCTGAACGAAGGAAAGAGCGCGCGAGACGCGGCGCTCGAGGCAGGATTTGTGCGCATGCGCCCCGTGGTTATGACCGCGCTGGCGATGATCATCGGCATGGTGCCGATGGCCATCGGCCTCGGTGAAGGCGGCGAGCAGAATGCGCCGCTGGGACGCGCGGTAATAGGTGGGCTGTTGTTTGCCACGTTCGCGACGCTGTTCTTCGTCCCTTGTGTGTTTTCGATTATCCATGGACGACGGGAACGCAAACGCTCGAGCAGCGAGGGTTCGGCGATGTCGCCGGCCACCGCTTGATCGCGAAACGATTTATACTAGGCGGAGTAAAGAATGACGACGACGGAGATCAGGCCTCAAGTGGAACCCAAGTACGACGAATATACGCCGGAAAGAACGCCGGAGAAGAAGAGCCTCCTCTTCGTGTTTTTGATAGTGGCCGTGCTCGCACTGCTGATACTGGGAGGCTTTACGCTACTGCAGCGGCGAACACAGTATAAAGCGCTGGCCAACGAAACCGAGAAGATGGCAGTGCCCACCGTTGCCGTTGTTCATCCGACTCCCGAGCCTGGCCAAGAAGATTTGGTTCTCCCTTCCACAACCCAGGCTTATGTGGAATCTCCCATCTACGCCCGCACCAATGGTTACTTGAAAAAGTGGTATCACGACATCGGCAGCCGCGTGAAAAAGGGCGAGTTGCTCGCCGACATCGACACGCCCGAAGTCGATCAGCAACTTTCGCAGGCTCGCGCCGACCTCGGCACATCGAAAGCCAATGAAGATCTTTCCAAGATTACCGCGACTCGCTATCAGGATCTGATCAAGACCGATGGCGTATCGAAGCAGGAAGTAGACAACGCGGTCGGGGATTACGCGGCGAAGAGGGCCACCATGGCCTCGTCGGAAGCCAATGTCCGCAGGCTAGAAGAGCTCGAATCGTTCAAGCATATCTTCGCGCCGTTCAGTGGCGTAATTACCCGGCGCGACATCGATATCGGAAACCTGATCAACGCCGGAAATGGCGGCGCAGCGCAGGAGCTCTTTGATCTGGCGCAGACCGACCCGATTCGCACTTACGTTCGCGTACCGGAAATTTACGGGTCGACGATTCATGGCGGCCTGGGAGCTTATCTTGAATTGTCCCAATTTCCCGGGGAACGCTTTGAAGGCAAGGTGGTCCGCACCGCGGACGCCATCGATCTGGCCAGCCGCACCCTGAACACGGAAGTCGACGTACCGAACAAAGACGGCCGCTTGTTGCCCGGCGGCTACGCCCAGGTCCACCTGCTGGTCATGGTGTCAGGCCAGCGTCTCCAAGTGCCGGTTAACGCGTTGCTTTTCCGCTCCGAAGGACTGCGCGCCGTCGTGATCGATGAAAATCACAAGACCCACCTGCAGCCGCTCACGATTGGGCGGGACTACGGCACCGCGCTGGAAGTATTGCAAGGCTTGAGCTCCAACGATTGGATCGTGCTAAATCCTCCCGATTCTCTCGAGGAAGGGGTTCAGGTCAACGTGAAGGAGACGCCTAGCAGCGCGCCATCCGTCGGCGGAATTCCGGGCGCGCAGGATAACGGTGCGCAAGGAAGTACGCCGCAAGGCAGTGCGCGCCCCTCCGTTAACGGCGACCCTGGCTCCAACGGGACTGCGGCGCCCGGCGGAACCAAGCCATAATGAGAAAAAGCAGCAAATCTCGGAAAGGTTCGCGGCACGTGTCTCTAGGGGTAGCGCACGCCTCCGCGTTCGCTTTTATCCTTCTGTGCGCCGGACTATTCAGTGGCTGCACCGTCGGGCCCAATTATAAGCGTCCCTCGGCAACCGCGCCGACGACGTGGGACGTTGCCGACCCTTGGCGCGAAAGCGCGCCTAAAGATAGCCTTCCGAAGGGCCAGTGGTGGGGTGTTTTTCAAGACGATGACCTGAACGGCCTGGAAAAACAAGCGCTCGCTGAAAATCAAACTCTCAAAGTCTCCATTGCCCATCTGGAACAGGCTCGGGCTACGGCCGCGATCCAAGTGGCGACTCTTTTCCCCACGCTTTCCAGCGGTCCCGGTCTTGAACGCGAGCGACTATCTGGAAACCGGCCGCCGAATAGTTCCTTCCCGGTGACCGGCCCCATCACCCAGAACATTTACGGCCTGCCCTTCACCGTGAACTACGAGGTCGATATTTTTGGCCGGCGGCGGCGAAGCATCGAAGCGGCGGAAGCGGCGTATCAGGCCAACGCCGCCGATCTCGAAAATGTTCGACTCTTGGTCACCTCGCAACTCGCAGGTGATTATTTTAATTTGCGGCAATTGGATTCCGAGATTGCCATCTTGCGTCGGACCGTGGAGGCGTTACAAAGAGGGCTCGATTTGGTGAATTCCCGCCACCAGGGTGGGGTCGCTTCCGGCCTGGACGTGGCCCAGGAAGAAACGCTGCTGAACGCCACACGCACGCAAGCCACTTTGTTATTGCAGCAGCGTAAACAATTCGAAGATGCCATCGCCGTTCTCGCCGGCCGCGCGGCGCCCGATTTTCACGTAGCGCTGCGGGAAATCGCAGGCGAGCCTCCGCCGCTAAACGCCGGAATTCCTTCGGATGTCCTGGAGCGCCGCCCGGACGTCGCCGAAGCCGAACGCATGATGGCCTCGGCCAACGCCCAAATCGGAGTAGCCAAAGCGGCCTACTACCCTTCGCTGAATTTGTTTGGACAAGCCGGCTGGCAAACCGCCGCGATCTCGACCCTGGTAAACTCACAGAGCATCTTTTGGGCTTTAGGCGCCAATGTGGCCGAGGATATTTTCACGGGTGGAGCGCGACGTGCTCAAGTGCAATTTGCGCGGGCTGGATATGACGCCAACGTTGCCAGCTATCGGCAAACCGTCTTGGCGGCCTTCCAGGAAGTGCAGGACGAGCTTACCGCCCTAACGGTGTTAAGCGACGCGCAACAATCGCAACAACAAACAGTCGACGCGGCACGGCGCACCTTGGACATCTCCACCAACCGCTATTCGGGCGGTCTGGTCAGCTATCTCGATGTGGTCACTGCCCAACAAAATCTGCTTTCGAACGAGCAGCAACTTGCTGAGATCCACGGTCAGCGGCTGGTCGCCAGCGTGCTCCTAGTGAAGGCGCTGGGCGGTGGCTGGGACGCGTCAAGCCTGGCTGCGGTTCAAGTCAAGCCTGTTCGAAAAGACATCGTTACACCTTAATTTTTGTTCTTCGGATAGCCGTTCCAAAACGTCCCGTCCAGAGCTGCCCCGGCCACAGATATGCGCGTGCGGAAGGGAACCGCAGAGCGCGATAATCGCGCTCAGGATTCGTCAGGAAACCCACCCGAATATCAGCAGTTCTGGGTATGTTCGGCGACGCCTCCACCCTGTATCCTGAATGCCATTATGATGATACCACCCGGAACCCCGCTGCGGATCGCTCAAGTCTCTCCCCTTTATGAAAGCGTCCCTCCTAAGTTGTACGGCGGCACCGAGCGGGTGGTTTCGTATCTGACCGAAGAGCTCGTCGAGCTAGGGCACGATGTCACACTGTTCGCCAGTGGCGATTCGCAAACCAAGGCTCGGCTGGTTTCCTGCTGCCCCAAATCTTTGCGTTTGAATCCGGATTGCATCGACCAACTCGCGCATCACTATGTAATGCTGGAAGAAATCTTCGCGCGAGCCGAAGAGTTCGACATCATCCATTTCCATATCGACTATCTCCATTTTCCCATTTCGCGCGTCACCGGAATTCCGCAGCTCACCACCTTACACGGACGGCTGGACCTTGCCGACCTCCCTCCGCTGTATCACAAATATCCCGACATGCCGGTGGTTTCCATCTCCCGTGCGCAGCGCAAACCGCTGCCCTTTGCGAACTGGGTCGGCAATATTTATCACGGCTTGCCAGCGGACCGGCTGTCGCCAGGAGACGGCGGCGGAAAGTATCTGGCGTTTTTGGGCCGAATTTCGCCTGAGAAGCGCGTCGACCGCGCCATTGAGATCGCGCTAAAAGTAGGCATGCCGCTGAAGATTGCCGCGAAAATTGACCGCGTCGATCGCGAATACTTCGAATCGCGAATCAAACCGATGCTCAACAATCCCAATATCGAATACATTGGCGAAATCGCCGAAGACCAAAAGTCCGACTTTCTCGGCAATGCCTACGCCTATCTTTTCCCCATCGATTGGCCCGAGCCGTTCGGTTTGACCGTGATTGAATCCATGGCTTGCGGCACCCCCACGATCGCTTTTAATTGCGGTTCGGTGCCCGAACTGATTACCCACGGCACCAACGGCTTCATCGTGGACAACGTTGACGATGCCGCCAGGGCGGTGGTTCGCGTGGGCGAACTAGACCGTGCCGCTTGCCGCCAAGCGTTCGAAATGCGTTTTACCGGGTCGAGAATGGCCAAGGAGTACGCTAAGCTGTACGAGTCGATGCTGAGCATTCGCGCCCTCTCCGTCGAAAGGCCGGAAGTCGACTCATTTCTCACGCAATAGGAAGGTCTTCGGTATTGACGGACATTGTCCGGGTTGCTGACGAATATTACGTCCGCGCATCTTCTGCCTTGGTGGACGACCGTACCCGTGTGCTCAAATGCGGTGACACGTTCGCCGTGCTCAATCGTTACGGTGACATTGAGGATTTGGGATTCTCGCAATTTGGCCTCTTCCACGCCGAGAGCCGCCACCTCTCGCGTTTCACGCTGCGACTTAACCAGCAGCAACCTCTGCTCCTGGGCTCCACGGTTCGCGAAGACAACGCATTTTTGTCCGTCGACGTCACCAATGTCGACACCGCGCTAAATACGGACGACAGCTTGCCCCGGGGCACCGTCCACATATTTCGCTCGCAGTTCCTGGGCATCGCGACCCACTACGAACACCTTCGCATTCTGAACTATGGGCTGGAGCCCGTGCGAGTCGCGTTGCTCTTTCAGTTTGATGCGGACTTCGCGGACATCTTCGAAGTGCGCGGCACCCGGCGCGAGCGAAAAGGCGAACGCCTGCCTGATCACGTAGATGGTGACGCCGTGATCTTGGCCTACAAAGGACTTGACGGAGTATTTCGCCGCACACGCCTGGAGTTCTCTCCGCACCCGACGTCTCTCACAATGCGCGAAGCTCTCTTTCGCATTGCGCTGAAACCAAAGCAGGAAACCTCCATTTACAGCACGGTCGCCTGCCAGCGCGATGCCAACACCAATGGCACGGTTTCTTTCCAGGCAGCGTTCCGATGGCTCAAACGTGAATCGGAACAGGCTCTTAGCGAACAGTGCCAGATCAACACTTCCAGCGAAAGTTTCAACACGTGGCTCAATCGCTCTTCGGCCGATCTGCGCATGCTGATCGAATGTAATCCTGAAGGCCCTTATCCCTACGCTGGGGTGCCCTGGTTCAGCACTGTGTTTGGGCGGGACGGAATCATTACTGCGTTGGAATGCCTTTGGACTTCGCCGCGAATCGCCGAAAGCGTCCTGAAATATCTCGCGGAAACCCAAGCGACCGAAGAAATTCCGGAACAAGATGCGGAGCCGGGGAAAATTCTGCACGAGATGCGCCGCGGCGAAATGGCCGCTACCAAAGAAGTTCCCTTTGGCCGCTATTACGGCAGCGTCGATTCCACGCCGCTTTTCGTGATGCTGGCCGGGGCGTACCTTCAGCGTACCGGCAACGTGTCCCTGGTGAAGGAGATTTGGCCACATATCCAGTGCGCTTTGCAGTGGATTGACAAGTACGGCGACTGTGAAGGCACCGGATTCGTGCAGTACAAGCAGAAATCGTCCAAGGGTTTGATCCAGCAAGGCTGGAAAGATTCGCACGACTCCGTCTTCCATGCCGACGGTACCATGGCCGAGCCACCTATAGCGCTCTGCGAAGTGCAAGGGTACGCTTACGCGGCGAAGCGGGCCGGTGCGTTGCTCGCTCGCGCGTTGCACGAACCGGAGTTCGCCGACAGGCTGGACGCCGCGGCGGAAGAACTTTGCCGCAAATTTGATGAAGCATTTTGGTGCGAAGAACTGGGCATGTACGCGCTGGCCCTCGACGGCCACATGAAACAATGCCAGGTCCGGGCGTCCAACGCGGGGCACGCCCTGTTTTGCAAGATCGCGAGCCGGGAACATGCGGAAGCCACGGCGGCCTCGCTGATGAGCGAACATTCGTTCTGCGGTTGGGGCGTTCGCACCGTCGCGGCGTGCGAGTCGCGCTATAACCCGATGTCCTATCACAACGGCTCCGTGTGGCCGCACGACAACGCGCTGATTGCGGCGGGATTTTCGGCGTACGGGTTGCAGAAACAGGTCGCCAAAATCGTTGAAGGCATGCACGAAGCCAGCCGCCAGGTGGAGTTGCACCGCCTGCCGGAACTTTTCTGCGGTTTCCATAAGCGGCCCGACACCAGCGGCCCTACGCTCTATCCCGTCGCTTGTTCGCCGCAAGCGTGGGCCGCAGGATCGGTCTACATGTTCCTGCAGGCTTGCCTGGGTTTGAGCGTTCGCGGTCCCGAGCATCAGGTTTGCTTTACCAAGCCGAGCTTGCCTTCGAACTTAACTGAAGTGCGCGTACAGAATCTCCGGGTAGGCGACGCCACCGCTGATTTCCTGATTCGCCGTGAGCGGTCCAGCATCAAAGTGGAAATCCTGCGCAAAGCGGGCAATGTCGAGATCGTCGAATCCATCTGATTGCGATCCTCTATCGGAGCCCTGCGGTCTTTTCCCAGGGTTGGAATGAATCCCGGATTCGCGCGATAATTGCTCATTCACGCGCGAGCGGCCTTTGGTGCCGCGGGAAGCCCATCATCCCTAAGGCAACCCGCGCGGTCCCGCGGATGTCCAATCGCCAGCAAGCAACGCTGCGAGGAGAATCGTACATGTGGAAACCCATCTCTCGGAAAACGACAACACGCTACCAGCGGGCTATTTTGTCCACGCTGCTCCTCACCTCTCCGTTCGCGTGCTTGCCGCTAGCGGCACAACTACCGCAGCAGAGTGTAAACACTGCGCCGGCGGACGCTCCCAAGACCGATTCTTCCAATATTTCCACCAAGCCGCCCGACATTCCCGTTGACCAGGTAATTAAGAAATTCGGTGATCGCGAACTGGAGTTCAAGAAAGAGCGCGACAACTATACCTACACCCAGACGTTCGTTGTCCAGACGATCGACTACGACGGCCGCCCCGACGGCGAATACCGCATGACCAGCGACATTTTGTTTACCCCCGAAGGGAAGCGCTACGAAAAGGTTGTCTCCGCGCCGCCGCCAACGCTGCAGCGCATCTCGCTGTCCCAGCAGGACCTCGACGACCTCGAACACGTCCAGCCTTTCGTCCTTACTTCGGACGAACTGCCAAAGTACGACGTCAACTATGTCGGCCGCGAGGCGCTCGACGAGCTCAATACCTATGTTTTCGACGTTAAGCCCAAGAAAATCGAAAAAAACCAGCGCTACTTCCAGGGACGCATCTGGGTGGACGACCACGATTTAAATATCGTGAAGTCCGACGGCAAAGCGGTGCCGGACATCATCAAGAAGGGCAACGAAAACATTTTCCCAAGGTTTGAAACCTTCCGTGAAAACATCGAAGGCCACTACTGGTTCCCGACCTACACCCGCTCCGACGACGAGCTGCACTTCAGCTCCGGCGCGATCCACATGCGCATGACGGTCCGCTACGCCAACTACAAACGCTTCGGCGCCACCATCAAGATCGGGCCCGCCACCGAAATCAAGGACCAAAACAAAGACAAACCCCAAAAATAATCCAATCGAGCTAAACGGCGATTGCCAACTGAAGCGTAGGGCGGAGTCCGCCGAGCCCGGTGGCTTTTCAAATCCCAAGCGATTATCGCGAACGCAGCATCCCACAACCTTCGGTCGAGCCGCACCATTACAAGTTATCGAGAAAAAACTGCGTGACCCGATTCATCAGCACCCGCCTCGCTTGCGGATCACTGGCCCCGTGCCCGCGACCCGGGAATGCCATGACCTCGACATATTTCCCAGCTTCGATCATTTCGTTGATCAGTGCCAGCGTGTTCGCATAATGCACATTGTCGTCACCAGTTCCATGTGCGATCAGCAGCTTGCCCTTGAGTCTTGACGCATTCCGAATAGGCGAAGATTCCTGGTAGCTCTCTTCATTCTGCGGCAGCAAGCCGATATATCGCTCCGTATAGATTGAATCGTAGTAGTGCCAGTCCGTCACCGGTCCACCCGCGAAGCCCACCTTGAAGTCCTGGGGATCTTCAAAGACGGCATGCAGGGTCATGTGCCCGCCATAACTCCATCCCCAAATGCCGATACGATTTCCATCTACGTAAGGCAGCGATTTCAGATACGCCGCGCCATCGCGCTGATCCGATAATTCCTGCGCTCCAAATCGAAAGTGAATCGGCTCCTCGAATAAGTGCCCTCGCCCAGCCGACCCTCGATTATCCAGCGCGAAAATAATGTAGCCCTTTTGCGCCATCAACTGGTGCCACAAAAACGTCGATCCTTCCCACCCGTTCAATACCACCTGTGCATGCGGTCCGCCATAGGTGTACACCAGCACCGGGTATTTCTTCGCGGCATCAAAGTCCGGCGGCTTGATCATCATGGCGTTCAGTTGCACGCCATCATGCGATCGCACCGAAAGAAATTCGACTGGAGACAAGTGCAAATCCGCAAGCTCCGGCACTCTATTTTCGTTCAGCGCGGCAACGCGCGAACCATCCATACGCACCAAGTCCTGCCGCGGCGGGTTCATGCTGTTCGAATAGGTATCGACGAACGCCGAGGTATTGGGCGCAAGTTTGATGCCGTGCGTGCCATCCTCCTTCGTGACGCGCGCAAAACCGGAACCGTCCAGCCCGGCGCGATATAAATGCCGTTCCAGTGGCGATTTCTCTGCAGCGGTGAAATAAACCAGTTCCTTCTCTTCGTCTACTCCTTGCACCGCAACCACTTCCCAATCCCCTTTGGTGACCTGCGCGAGCTGCTTCCCTTCCAGGTCATACATATAAATGTGCCGGTAACCGGAACCTTCGCTGGACCACAAGAACCGTTTGCCGTCTTTCAGAAACCTTAAATCGTCGCTAACATTGATCCAATACATATCCTTGTCGGCCAAAACAACGCGAGCCTTTCCAGAGCCTGTATCCGCAATCAAAAGCTCCAGCACCGTCTGGGCCCGATTCAGCCGCTGAATGGCGACATGCTTTGAATCGACCAGCCAATTCACTCGCGGAATATAGATATTCGTATCCGCGCCGGTGTCCATCCAGCGCGCCTGGCCTCCTTCCACCATTCCCACAAACACGCGCACAACCGGATTATTCCCTCCCGCGACGGGATAACGCTCCTGTTCCGCCTCACCGGTATAAGACGCGAAGTCCACCAGCGGATATTGCGTCACTTTCCTCTCGTCCATTTCCAGATAAGCAATCGCCGAAGAATCAGGAGCCCACCAATATGCCGTGGTAATATCCAGCTCCTCGGGATAAACCCAATCGAGCTCGCCCTTGCGGACTTCTTCTGTCCCTCCCTGAGTTAACGCCCGCGGTTTCCCATCCGCCACCTGCACCAACCAAACATTGTGGTCGCGAACAAAGCTGACGTACCGCCCGTCAGGCGAAATCTTCGGATCAGCAAGATCTTGCCTCCCCGACACCAGCGGTCTCGCCGTCTGCGTCTTCAGATCGAACCAAGCAAGTGAGCGGGATCCCTCGAACAGCAACGCGCTCCCATCCGGCGCCCACTGATATTGCGCAGGCGCGTGACGCCCCAGTCCGGTAGCTTGGGAAGCATTGCCCGCTTCGGCCGGAAGCGCCCCTTGCAGTTTCTCCGCCGAAACCAGCAACTGGCCCTGGCCCGATGCCACGTCCATCAGCCAAAGCTCCTTCTTGTCTCCTTGACCCGCCCCGCCACGCATCTCTTTGAAAAAACTAAGATGCTTTCCGTCCGGAGCCCACTCGACGCCGGCCGTTAGGTGACCGCTCAGACTCGCCTGGCCATAGATTCGTTCGACGCTGAGGCCTTTTTGCTCCGTCGTGCCGCGCCCAGCCGTCGCCGTAGCCTGCCCTGCAACCAAAACCGGTGGGATGCAGCAAAAACACAACCCGCTACCTGCCAACAGAGCCATAGTGCGTTTCGATTCCCGCATGAACCCTCCCCAAAAACCGGCCATATCTTATCTCAGGGCACGCCCAGCCAACCAATGAGGCCAATCACACCTACCTCAAGATCCCTGATCGAAGATGAAGTGCGACTCTCCGAAGCACCGTCGGTACCAATTTTGTACTGTACGTATGCTTGAGGAGACGCCCAGCAACACGCCTACCTGCGACATCGAATTGCCTGCGTCGAGTAGGCTCCTAATCTCAACGTCGCTCACCGTGGACCGGGGACGCCCGCAATGCTTTCCATTTAGCCGCGCGTTCCGTACGCCTGCCGCCGTACGCTCCAGGAATTGACCTCTCAAGTTCAGCCACCGCGCCCAACACGGTCATCGTCATCTTTCCTACGGGCGTCGAGGTATCAACCGCCTCCGAGTAGCTAACGAACTCCACGCCCAGCGATTTGAAGGTCTCAAGCGCCCGCAGCAGATGGGAGACCGACCTCGCGAGCCTGTCGAATTTCCAACAGGCCACGACATCAAAGACGCGACGGTGAGGCCATCATGCGATTAAGTTCGGGCCTGGAATCCTTGGTGCCGCTGACGCCCTCATCGACACATTCCCCTGCCACCGTCCAGCCGCGCCGCTGGCTGTACTCGCGCAACTCGCGTAACTGCATCTCCGGGGACTGCTCCGACGTGCTGGCGCGGGCGTACAAGGCTACTCTCACGATTTGTCTCCATGTCTTGCGACAAACTCTTCGACTGCCTTGCGGATCAGATAGCTGGTAGTCCGGTCCTGCTTCACGCCGATCTTCGCCAGCTTGTCGAGCAGGCTTTGATCGATCCGCAGGGCCGTCAACTTGCGTGCGATGGACTTCATGTAGAACATCGTATCACGTCGTATGACGCTTCGTCAAGTCTCAATAATCCGTACTGATGGGCCGTGCCCACAAAATGGAGCGCCTGCACGAAAGTGTTGGCACATTGGCGGCTTGCCAGGGTTTGTGGCTTGTCGCGCATGCTGTCTGCTGCCACAGTGAGTGCGGGTCATCTATCCAGTGCGGCTCACATGGGCGGCACCGTTAGCGGTCTTCAGCCTGAGATGAATGACGTAATCAATGAACGACGTAAGTCGCCCCGATTCGCGTTAACCGTAGCTGCGGCTGTAAGCGAACCCTTCGACCCCTCCGAGATGATCGGGCGTCTGGCCGACATCAGTCGCACGGGATGTTATATCGATACGGTGCATCCACTGGCTCCCGGAATGCACGTCAAGATTCGACTTCGAGTGGAAGATGAACTCTTCGAGACGCTCGCCAAGGTCATCCACGTCCATCCGAAACGTGGTATGGGACTGAATTGGGGCACGAACCCGCAGGAACAGAACCTCGAAGTACTCAACCGCTGGCTTCATCCAACCAGCCAAGCCGTTGGACGTGAAACGCTCCCCAAATAAAAGGGGCACGGGTACCTCGCGCGGGAGTTGTATATAGTGAGGGCCATGCGAGCCGATATTCGATCGATCCGTCCGGGAAATGGACTCGCCGACCAGCGCGAATAAATCCCACACGGACACCTCGAAACGCAGTTGTATTAAGTAGGGGAACATGCGATCCCGAAATTAAATGTCACACCGACACCCCGGAAACCACTTGTAGTAGGTAGGGGAAGAACACGCGATCCCGGTGCCGGTCCCAGAAATGAACATCACACCGACCCCTCGCAAACGACACTATATAAATAGGGGGATCAGACGATCCCGATGCGAAATAAATAGGGCACGTACCCCTCGCGAACGACACCATATGTATAGAGGGGAATAGTCGCAGCTACGTCTCTCTCTGAAGGGCATTGCGATTGCTCTGAAGTACGCGCGTCCAACGGGTCCCGGTAGATGGAGGGTCGTGCGGTAGGGTTATTATTTTGGCCGGAATTTGGCCGGTAGACGCCCTATTGCTCCGTTTCCTCCCGTTTCATAGGACGTATTCTCAGTAACTTATAATGTTTCAGCGCGTCTCGAGATACTGTACGTACTAATTCCAATGGCCCATCCAAGCTTTGTGTCTTGAGTGACCTTGACCGCCCCCTTATAATTCGCGCACTGATGGCGGACTTGACCCAGACGAATACTCCAGGCGCGCTCGGTCACAGCTTCTAGCGAGGCATCCGCTGCGGAGGCTAGCCGTACAAGGGTTTGTGCTAGGTCCTAGCGCGAACCAGGGTCGATCTTTTCCGATCGAAATAGAAAACCCGGGGAGCCCACTGAATGTTTCATTTCCAGCCCGTGTGTATCGGTGCACGCAGCCTCACCGTAAGCCGTCGCAGCGTGCGTTTCACATGGATTACGGTTCTCGCCTGCGCATCATTTCTGCTTTGCGCTGTGGGCGCATCGGCGCAAAACGTGGTGACCCAACACTACGACAACGCGCGAAGCGGCTCCAACCCCAACGAGACCATCCTCACCACCTCGAACGTAAACTCAACCTCCTTCGGCAAACTCTTCTCGCAGTCCGTCGACGCGCAAATTTACGCCCAGCCGCTGTACATGGCGGGCCTCACGATATCCGGTAAAGGTACGCACAACGTCGTCTTCATCGCCACGGAAAATGACAGCGTTTACGCCTTTGACGCCGACAACAACGGCGGCGCAAACGCCTCGCCGCTCTGGCAGATCTCACTCCTAAGTGGGTCTCACGGCGCAGGCAGCGGCGCTACCGCAATTCCTAACGGGAACCTAAGTACCACCGACATCAACCCACTTGTCGGGGTCACCGGAACTCCAGTCATCGACCCCTCCACGAACACCCTGTACCTGGTCAGCGCCTCCCTGGAGGGCGGCAACTACGTCCAGCGCCTCCACGCCCTGGACGTCACTTCCGGCAACGAAAAATTTGGCGGCCCCGTCGCCATCACCGGCGGCGTTTCTGGCAACGGCAACGGCAGTTCCGGCGGCACCCTCAATTTCGACCCCAAGTGGCAAAACAACCGCGCCGGCTTGCTCCTTCTCAACGGCATCGTCTACGTCGGATTCGGCTCGCACGGCGACAATGGCCCGTGGCACGGCTGGATTTTCGCGTACAACGCTGCCACGCTGAAGCAAACCAGTTTGTGGTGCACGTCCGCGAACGGCATTGGCGCAGGAATTTGGATGGGCGGCGCTGGCCTCGCCGCAGACACCAACAATCCCACCGGTTCCAGCCCTAGCGGCCGTCTATTCATCGCCACCGGCAACGGCACCTTTGACGCCACCACGCCCTATACCAATACGATGGACTACGGCGACAGCATCGTCCGCCTGAACCTCAACAACGGCGTCATGTCCGTCGCCGACATCTTCACGCCGCTCAACCAAGGCACACTCAATAACCAGGATCGCGATCTAGCGTCCGGCGGCGTTCTGCTTCTTCCCGACCAAAGCAGCGGCGGTCACACTCATCTCCTGGTTCAATTAGGCAAAGAAGGAAGAATCTCCCTGGTAGACCGCGACAACATGGGCGGCTACCACACCTCATCCGACAACATCGTCGAGGAAATCCCCGTCAACAATTCCGGCCAAACAAACCAAAACTTCCAAACCGGCGGTCTGTGGGGTATACCCGGCTACGGCAACAACACCGTCTACATTTGGGGCACTTCCGACGCTCTCAAATCATTTCCGCTAAGTAATGGAACAATTCCGTCAACTCCTGCCAAGACCGGCTCGCAAACCGCTGGGTTCCCCAGTCCCACTCCGGTCATCACCTCCAACGGGGCTTCCAATCCCATCGTTTGGACTGTCCAATCGGATGCCTATAACTCCGGCGGCTCCGAATATCTGCGCGCCCACGACGCTACGAACATCTCCACCACGCTCTACAGCTCTCAAACCGATTCCTCCCGCGACAATCCAGGAGGTGCCGTTAAGTTCGCCGTTCCCACCGTAATCAACGGTAAAGTGTACGTTGGCGCAACCAATCAGCTAAGCGTCTACGGCCTGCTCAACGGCTCTCCCCAGGCTTCGGCTCCCAGCATCACCCCAGGCGCAGAAACCTTCACCGGAACCATCTCCGTCACCATCACCGACAGCACTCCCGGCTCATCCCTCTTCTATTCCATCACAGGCACCGCCACCACCAGCTCCACTCCCTACACCGGTCCGATCTCCGTAAGCACCACCGAAACCATTTCCGCCATCGCCAGCGCCCCCGGCTACCTGCAAAGCACCGCCACCAGCGAAACCTACACGCTGCAAACGCAAACCTTAATGCCGACTTTCTCGCCCATCCCCGGCTCCTACGCCTCCACGCAATCCGTAACCATCTCCGACGCCTCCACGACTCCCACGATCTACTACGCCATCAACGCCCCCGCCACCACCTCGTCCACTCCGTTCACGGGCACAGCCACGGTCACTGTCAGTCAGTCCGAAACCCTCAATGCCATCGCCACATCGCCAGGTCTCACCGTCAGCCCGCAAGCCAGCGCCACGTACGCCATCGGCTCCGGAACCGGCATCAGCTTCCCATCCGGTTTCAGCACCGCAGCAACCACCATGACGTTCAACGGCAGCACCGGCCTCGACGACGAACGTCTGCAGATCACCTCCGGTTTAGTGAACCAGGCAGGCAGCGCGTGGTTCGATACGCCAGTAAATATTCAGAACTTCATTAACGATTTTACTTTCCAGCTAAGCAACCCAGCCGCCGACGGTATCACCTTCACCATCCAGAATACCGGCCTCACCGCACTCGGACCCTCCGGCGGCGGTTTGGGCTACGGCCCGGACGCCCCGGGCGGTACTCCTGGCATCAGCAAGAGCGTCGCGATCAAGTTCGACCTCTACGACAACAACGGCGAAGGCCCCGATTCCACCGGCCTGTACACGAATGGCGCCTCGCCCACAACCCCCGCCAACGACTTGACCGGAATCGTCGACCTCCACAGCGGCGACACCTTTTCCGTACACATGGTTTACAACGGTACGACTCTGACCATGACCCTTACCGACGGCGTAACCAACGCCACCTATACCACCAGTTGGACGATCAACATTCCGTCCGTGGTCGGCGCAAACACCGCATTCGTTGGCTTCACCGGCGGTACCGGAGGCCTCACCTCCAGTCAAAAAATTGAAACTTGGAACTTTGTCAGCACCGGCACCGCTCCCCAGCCCGCCACTCAACCGATCTTCAGCCCGGTCGCCGGCACCTATAGCTCGACGCAAGCGGTTACCCTCACGGACACCACTTCAGGCAGCACCATTTTCTACACGACCAATGGTTCTACGCCGGCAACTGCCGCCGGTGGGAACACGTTCCAATACTCCGCTCCCATCTCCGTTACAACTTCCGAAACGATTACCGCTCTCGCGACCGCGCCGGGGTTTACTACCAGTGCAACCACCAGCGCCGCCTACGTGATCGCCACCACGTTGCCACCGGCGCCGACGCCCGTAATCACTCCCGGTACCGGCAACTACACCTCAGCGCAAACCGTCACCCTCACTGATTCCGGCGCCACCATCTTTTACACCACCGACGGCACTGCCCCGGGCACCGGTTCCCCAAAATACACCGCGCCCTTCCTCGCCTCCGCCACGACCACGGTCCGGGCCATCGCCACCGAAACTGGCTTCAGCGCCAGCGCCACCGCTCAATCGGTAATCACCATCAGCAGTAGTTCATCCGCCGCCGTGAGCTTCGCTTCCGGTTTCTCTGCGGCAGGCCTGCAATTCAACGGACACACCAAGCTCAACGGCACCCGCTTGCAGCTCACCGACACCACCACCACCTACGAAAATGCCAGCGCCTTCTGGACCACCCCGGTCAACGTG
>Ga0182024_10001947_pt1 | contig 52103 bp, 42 predicted proteins | sample P32metaG_FD_120480 | JGI IMG/M metagenome (GOLD analysis project Ga0182024, IMG submission 120480) | Permafrost microbial communities from Stordalen Mire, Sweden - P3-2 metaG (Illumina Assembly) | ecosystem: Environmental > Terrestrial > Soil > Wetlands > Permafrost | place: Sweden: Stordalen... | reverse complement strand
TTCCTCGAGGCGGACGCGCGCATCGGCGCCTTTCGAAACCGCCCACTGACCGCCCACCGTTACCGGCGCGCCAACCGAGGCGTGAAATTCCTGCCCGGCTGTGTTCTTGTCCGAATCGATGGCATCGATCATGGTCACGCTCACCGTCGTTCCCGCCGGAATGGTAACGGTTTGGGCCGCTGGGGAAACCGCGGGAGGAGGAACCACGGCGGACGGCGGCGGTGGGATGGTGTTCTGGTTGTTGCCTACCGGCGGCGGGGTGCTCTGCTGCGGAGACTGCTGGTTCGCACGGCTCTGGTGAGCCGAATCCTTTTTCGCGGCGGCCGTCGCCGGCGGGGTGGTGGTGGAATCTGAGGTGACAGCAACCGGCGGTCCCGTATCGATCTGAATCTGGCCACCGCTCGGAGCGGTGGAATCATTGGTCAGGCCGGTGGACCTTGGCGCCACGCTCGCGACCGGTGGAACCGGTTTAGGCGCGACCACCTTGTAGACTCCAAACGCAACCAGAGCCAGGAGCAAAACTCCGGCACCGGCGAGCAGCAGGATCTGGTTCTGATTGGGCCCGCTGGGCTTGGGCTTTGGTGGCGGCAGTGGGACGGCGACTGCGGGAGGCCTCGGCGCTGCAGGAATCGATGCGGCAACGGCGGCCGGAGCCACAGGTACGCCGGGCGTCTCCAGGACCGTGCCGTGAGCTTTGGCCCGGCCAATTCCCTCCGGTACCGCCGCTGGAGTGTAGACCAGGGAATCCGGGTGCTCGATCGCGGCGCCGAATTCTTCGACGCTTTGATATCGCGCGTTGGGATCTTTTTCGAGAGCTTTCAGCACCACGTTTTCCAGGCCCTTGGGAATATATGGATAGAAGCGAGTGGGAAGCGGCGGCGGGGTGGCCACGTGGTCCTGCATCACCTTAAAATCGCTGTCGCTATCGAACGGAAGATGGCCGCTCAGCATTTCGTAGAGCGTGATTCCCAGCGCGTAGATGTCGGTGCGAATGTCGACCGGGCGGTTTTGAATCTGCTCGGGGGACATATAAGCGACGGTGCCCATCTGGGTTCCGGTTCGGGTCATGCTACGCGCACCAAGAACTTTAGCGATGCCGAAGTCCATTACCTTGACGATGCCATACTTGTTGAGCATCAAGTTGCTGGGCTTGATGTCGCGGTGAATGATTCCCGCACGATGGGCGTAGCCGATGCCGAGTAAAGCTTGCTTGAACAGCGGGACGGCGTCGTTTTGAGGAATGGGGCCGCGGCGGCGAATCATACTCTCGAAAGTTTCGCCCTCGATGAACTCCATGACCATGAACGCGTTGCCGTCGTGGACCAGGAAAGCGTAAAGGGTGGCGAGATTGGTGTGATTGAGGTTGGCCTGGGCCCGCGCTTCCGCGCGGAAACGCTCGACCAGTTCGGGATTTCGAGAAAGATCAGCGGCGAGCACCTTCATGGCGACCAGGCGATCGAGCGAGGTGTCCACGGCTTTGTAGACCACGCCCATGCCGCCCTCGCCGAGTTTCTCGAGAATTCGATAGTTGCCGATCTCCGTCCCGATCATTTTCTCTCCCTCGGTCATTCCCGCGTTCACGGCGGACGTTGAGTTCCTATTGTGTGCCTCAGGCTCGGCGCCGTGCAATTCCGCAACCGTCTCCAGGCACTCAATTCTTCAAGGCATCGATGCGCACGATCTGCAAGGTGATGTTGTCGAATCCTCCCCGGGACTTCGCCAAATCGACCAAATCCTGACAGGCTTGCCGCGGTGGTTTTGTGGAGGCGATCGCCGCCATCTCGTCGTCGCTCACCAAGCCGTGCAGGCCGTCGGTACACAGCAGCAAGACATCCGCGGGTTGCAAGGCGACCGGAGCGTCAGCGAGCTCGGCCTGAACTGCAGATTCCGCTCCGAGAGCGGAAGTGAGAATATTGCGGCCCGGATGAACCTTGGCCTGTTCCGGGGTGATCACCCCGTTATCGAGCAGTTGCTGGACGTAACTGTGGTCGCGGGTAAGGCTCGCGATGGCGCCATCACGCAAGAAATATAAACGGGAATCGCCCACGTGCCCGTAGGTCAACCAACCGTCGCGCAGCACCGCGGCGGTGCAAGTGGTGCCCATGCCTTTCAATTCCGGATGCTCGAGGGCGTGCTCGTGAATCGCGGCGTGTGCCGATCGAAACGCAGACGCGAGCACCGCAGCGGGATCGCCAGCTGGACCTTCGAGGAAGGTCTGGCGCAAGACATTTACGGCGAGGCCGCTGGCGATCTGGCCGCCTTCGTGACCACCCATGCCGTCGGCAATGATTACCAGGCGGCCGCGAAGCGCGAATTCGGAATCGCTCTCGGGCTCGGCGTAGCCGTAATAATCCTCGTTATTTTCCCGCGCGCAGCCGATGTCGGTCAGATTGGCGAGCTCAATTCCCGGACGAATCTTCATAGTCGAGGGCCCCAGTGCCGTTGGTCACAGACACTTGAATTTCATCGTAATTTCGCCGAGGCGGACTACGTCGTTGTCTTTCAACTCTTCGCGGGCGATTTTCTTGTCGTTCACGAAAGTTCCGTTGGAAGAATCGAGGTCAGTGAGAAAGAACTTGGCGTCTTCGTAGCGCAGGCTAGCGTGCTGAGAAGAAATCGCGGAATCGCGGACCACCACTTGCGCGTCGGTGCCGGAGCCGAGAATGTTTTTGCCCTCGTGAATGCGGAAATCCTCTCCGCGCTGCTCGCCGTTCATCGCTACCAGCCAGCCGACCACGGGCGGCTTCTTTTTGTCGGAAAGCAGGATGGTGCGGCGAGCGCCACCACCAGCCGCCGTCCCCGCCAAATCCTTGGCAGGCTCGAATTCCAGGCGCGTCTTGGCGGGGCTGGAGCCGGTCGCATTCTGGAAGCCGGTTTTCTGGCAGTACGGGCAGACCTCCCAGGAATCCTCCATTTGATGACCGTTCGCACAGAATTTTGCCATGGTGGTCTCCTTGATCTCCGCAATGTCCGCGCAGCTACGAACCGAAATACGTAAATACGACCGTGCCCTTCTTGCCCAGATAAATCCGATCGCCGTTAAAGAGTCCAATCTTACTGACTCGGGGCGATTCGACCGAGTTGACGTAGGTTCCGTTGGATGACCCACGATCGATCACCACCACGCGGTTATCCACCGGCACGATCCAGGCGTGCTCGCTCGAGATGGTGTCGTCTTGCACTACCACCTGGCATTTCGGGGAGCGGCCAATCAGCAGGCCCTCCTTCGGGATTTTGAAGGAGCGGCCCGATAGCGCACCCGCGGTTCCCTGAATACTGCCATACGATTCGGACCCGGCTGAAGGCTGAATCGGCTTAGCAGGACCGGCATCGATAACCAGCGGCGGGTGCCCTCCGGCAGGCTGGGCGACAACCGGGGTGGCCGAGCGGCGGAGGAACAGGAATAAACCGACGATCACCAGGATCGCCAGTGCGCCTACCACATAGACCATTGCACCATATGTCTCCATCACGCGTTCCAGAGGGTTCTTTTCGTCCCAGCACTTCACCGCGGCCATGCGGAAATTCTTGGCGTCAGGCATGTCGGGCATGAATTGCAGAACGTTGTCGAACTCGGCGATCGAGTCGCGGCATTTCCCCTGGTCGTAAAGATTCAACGCATTCGCCCAGGTGCGATTAAAAGCGCCGCCCTCCGGAGCTACTCCGGTCTGACGGACAAATTCCATGGCTACGTTGATGGGCACGAAGAAATTAAAGCCCTGGGCTGATTCCGCACCGGCAGTGGCGATTCCAATCACTTCGCTTTGCTCGTTGAAGACCGGGCCGCCGCTATTGCCGTGGGTGATGGCGGCATCGGATTGCAGCAAGGGAGTGCCGATGTTGCTGGTCTTCAGGGCGGAGATGTGGCCGTTGGTGGCGGTGGGCACGAAATTGGATTCGTTGCTGACCAGATCGTTGTCGCCCCAGTTGGAAGCCACGCCGGGGTAACCGATCACCATGATCGGGTCCTGCACCCGCACTTTGTCGGAATTGCCGAGCTGCACGGTGGGCAGGTCGTTGGCGGGAATTTTCAGGATGGCGACGTCCTTACCCGTGCCGATGGGAGGGTCCCACTGAAGAACCTGTGCGTTGAAGGAGTGGCCGTTGGCCAGATAGACTTTGAGGGTGGGGGTGGAAATCGAGATGTTCGGGCGCGACTGCAGAACGACTTCTTTTTCCTTGTCGGTGAGCTCGCGCCCCACTTGCTGCTCGACGATTTTGAAGATGATGCCGCGCTCGAGGGCCTGCTGAAATTCGCCGCGGACCCGCTTGGTCAAAGCATCGAGGGCGTCGGGATCTTTCAAGTGTGCGTCGGCGACCACGTGGCCGTTGGTTATGATGTAGCCGTCGGGGCGATAAATGAAGCCGGAGCCAACTTCGGTGTGCGGAAGCTCAACTGCCTTCACCAGCGTCCAGGTGACGGTGTAGGAAACCACCACCAGGACCACACCAGGCTTCAATTCGACAGTTTTCTTCTCATCCGGCGTGAGCTGGCCGGCGTTCAGGACGGCTCCCCACAAAGTCATCATTGCTATCAGGACGTAAGTGAGATTCTTCAAATCGCACCTCCAAGCTTGAGGGTGGCAACCGCGACGCTACGCCCAGCGCAGGAACGGAAAGAAAACGATCGATCTGCGGCCGAAGTTCATGAATGATCAAGAATGATCAAGCCCATTCCCGGAAAAGTTCTGCGGGGGGCACACCCAGCCAAAAAGTGTCGCTGTGAGTCGTCTCGTGGCTGGGGCCATAGACGCAGTCCGGGTATTAAAACACAGGCGCGAAGGGAGTCAAGTGCAGCCTAGGACGCTTAGAACAGGAAATATCGCTGTGCCAAAGGCAAAACACCGGCCGGTTCACAGCTGATCGCGACGCCGTCCACCCGTACCTCGTAGGTTTCCGGGTCGACTTCGATTTGCGGGGTGGCGTCATTGAGGCGCATGTCTTTCTTGCCGATGCGGCGGCAGTTCTTTGCGGGCGCGATGAGGCGGTGCAAACCGAGTTTGCCGGGAACGCCTGCAGCAATCGCTGCCTGGGACATGAAGGTAATGCTGGTGGGGGCGATGGCTTTGCCGAAGCTGCCGAACATCGGACGATATAGCACCGGCTGGGGCGTGGGAATCGACGCGTTGGGATCGCCCATCGGACTCCAGGCGATGAAGCCGCCTTTGATGACCAGTTCTGGCTTTACGCCGAAGAATGCCGCCTTCCACAACACTAGGTCGGCCAGCTTGCCGGGTTCGATGGAGCCGATTTCGGAGTCCATGCCATTGGTGACCGCGGGATTGATGGTGTATTTGGCTACGTAGCGCTTGGCTCGGAAATTGTCGTTGCGGCCGGAATCCTCGGGGAGCGGGCCGCGCTGCGTTTTCATTTTGTGGGCGGTCTGCCAGGTGCGCGTGACCACCTCGCCGACCCGGCCCATCGCCTGGGAGTCGCTGGACATCATGCTGATCACGCCGAGATCGTGCAGAATATCTTCCGCAGCGATGGTTTCCGGGCGGATGCGGCTTTCGGCAAAGGCGACGTCCTCGGGCACCTGAGAATTTAGGTGATGGCAAACCATCAGCATGTCGAGGTGTTCGGCAATGGTGTTGAGGGTGTAGGGGCGCGTGGGATTGGTAGAAGACGGAAGGATATTTGGATAGGAGGCGATTTTGATGATGTCCGGGGCGTGGCCCCCGCCGGCGCCTTCGGTGTGATAGGTGTGGATGGCGCGGCCGGCGATGGCGTTGACGGTGGCTTCGAGGAATCCGGCTTCGTTGATGGTGTCGGTGTGGATGGAGGCCTGGACATCAAATTCGTCGGCGACTTTCAGACAGGCGTCAATCGCGGCGGGCGTGCTGCCCCAGTCTTCGTGGAGTTTCAGGCCGCAAGCGCCGGCTTCGATTTGTTCGGCGAGGGGCGCGCGGGCGGACGCGTTGCCTTTGCCCAGGAAGCCGAAATTCATCGGCCACGCTTCGGCGGATTGCAACATTCTGGCTAGATTCCAGGCGCCGGGGGTGCAGGTGGTGGCCGCGGTGCCGGTTGCTGGCCCGGTGCCGCCGCCGATCATGCTGGTGGTGCCGTTGGAGATGGCTTCGTAGATTTGTTGGGGTGAAATGAAGTGGATGTGGCTATCGATGCAGCCAGCGGTGACGATCAGGTTTTCGCCGGCAATTACTTCGGTGCAGGCGCCTACGGTAAGCTCCGGATCGACTCCGGCCATGGTATCGGGATTGCCGGCTTTGCCGATCTTTACTATGCGGCCGTTTTTGATGCCGATGTCGCCTTTTACGATTCCCCAGAAATCCAGGATCACCGCGTTGGTGATTACCAAATCGAGGGCGCCGGCGTTTCCGGATACCGAACCTTTTGCCGGTTCGCGGGTGGCGCCGCTGCTCTGGCCCATTCCGTCGCGGATCACTTTGCCGCCGCCGAAGGTGATTTCGTCGCCGTAGGATGCGAAGTCTTTTTCGATCTCGATGATGAGCTCGGTATCGGCCAGGCGGATGCGGTCGCCTTTGGTCGGGCCGTAGAGGTCGGCGTAGGTGCGTCGCGGAATATTCAGGGTCATCGGTTCTTATCCGCGGCGGTGCGGAATCCCAGCTGCTTTGCCGCCTGTAGGGCGGCGCCACGGACGCTGGAATCTTCCAGCGGTCCATCGACCAGGCCGTTGCCGCCGTGAATTTTTCGCGCGCCGGCGAAACCGGTGAGTTCGATTTCCTTTTCTTCACCCGGTTCGAAGCGGACGGCGGTGCCGGCGGCGATGTTCAGGCGCATGCCAAGCGCAGCGGGGCGGTCGAATGCCAGTTCGCGATTCACTTCGAAAAAATGGAAGTGGCTTCCGACCTGCACCGGGCGGTCGCCGGTGTTGCGGACCAAGACGCGAGTGGTGGTGCGGCCTTGATTCGCTACCAGAGGGCCAGCGGCTTCATCCAAGAGATATTCACCTGGTTTCATGTTTGCTCCTGCTGCTGCTCCTGCTCGACTACTGAATCGGATCGTGGATGGTTACCAGTTTCGTGCCATCGGGAAACGTAGCTTCGACTTGGACTTCGTGAATCATTTCGGCTACGCCATCCATCAGTTGATCGCGGGTTAGGATTTTGGTGCCGGCGCTCATTACTTCGGCTACGGTTTTGCCGTCGCGGGCCGCTTCCAGGACTTCCGCGGAAAGAATCGCTACGGCTTCCGGGTAGTTTAGCTTCAGGCCGCGCGCTTGCCTGCGGCGGGCCAGGTCGGCGGCGACTACAATCAGGAGCTTTTCTTGTTCGCGCGGTGTCAGATGCAAATTTGCTCCCTCCGATTCTGAACAAGCTACTGAGTTCCGTCGGGTCTACTTCGTTTGACGCATTCTAATTCAGTTTGCGCGGCAGCACCGGCTCTTTGCCGTAGAGCGCGAGCTTGGCCACGCGCCAGAAAGCTAGCAAGCCGGCGTATGCGTCGCGGCCGTGGTGGGCCATGCCGCGAACCACCAGGCCGTCCGAGGGCAGGGTGCTCACTCCCCACCGGGCTTCGTGATGTACCCCATTGAACGGATAGAGAGCGGTCGCTTGATCGCGGATGCGATCTTCCAGCGCTCGCCAGTCGCGGGACTCGGCTCCGACGCGGCAAATATAGAACGTCGCCCAGTAACGGTGACTTCCCATACGGGCCGCCGATGCCAAGTCGTGCTCGCCGGGCCGCAGGCGAACGCGCTCGGAACAAATCGGACGGCCGCCCGCGACTACGTCGGTGCTCAACTCCAGGCTCTCGTATTGAAATACTTCGCCGTGCGCTTCCCTTCCCGGGCTCAGAATTTCCCACCAGAAAAGTCCAGCGCCCGGCGAGAGATGAATTGTAGTGCGCTGCGAGAAACGAGCGCGCGCGTACGGGATGATCGGGTCGGGAACGTACTCGAGCAACGCATTTTTACCGACGGTGATCTGATTGGCCTGCCGGGTGGGCGCGCTGTCCGCTCTGGGGCGGTAGATTCGAGTAGCTCCGGTGGTGGTGAGCTGAACGATCGCTCCCGGAGCAAGGTTCACTTTGAGCGAGAGCTCGTCGCCGCCGAGCAGTCCGCCCGAGACATTGTGCAAATGCAGCAGGGCGGCGCCGTCCGCGGCGGCGAAGGTGCGCACCGCTTTGAGCGGCGGCTCCTGATGACTTGCGCGTAGGCGGGTGCAACCGGTCTCCGCGTCGTGCGCGAATTCCAAATCCATCTGGGCGCGAACGCGGGAGCGCGTCTGGACCGCGGGGTCTGACAAATTGGCCGGGATCGCGGCCGGGGCGGCACTGGCGGCGGGTTCGATTGCCTGCGGCGGAATGGGAGCGATGTGGGCCATGGCGTTAGCTGATGAACAAGCGTGTGGTGAGTGCCGGATGCTCCATCGCTCCCCAATCGAGCATGGGCATGGAGCTCCACGCATCGTCGATCGTGCACCCAGCGCTCGCCTGCGCACAGGAGATCATCGCGGGTTTCAGATTCCAGAGAATGCGCGTTGCTTCCGTTTGTCCCAGCGGCAAGAGGCGCTGGCAGGCTGAGACCAGGCTGGCTACGCTTTGATGCACGAACGACAGGGCGGCGAGGCTTTCGTCGAGCCGCAGAATCGCGGCCGCCAAACCAAACGCCACGCTGTGGTGCGGTCCGGCGCCGGATTCTTTTGCGGCAGCCAGCGCCTCCCGCAAAACCGGATAGTCGCCCAGGTTCCCGACCGCCATCAGGAAGGTGCGGCCGATGGTGGCGCTGCCGGTGCGTGCTTCGCGCGCGGGTTTGCGCGCGCTCAACTGCAAATTGAGATTTACCCAGCGATCCGCCGGAAACTCTTCGCTGGCCGCAGCTGAAGCGCACGCAACGCCCACCAGACGATGCCCTTCGCGGCAGAAGACCGCCTCCAGCAATCCAACCTCCTCCGTGTAGACGCGGAGAAAAGATTCCAGGTTGCGATTGGTGAGGATCTCGGCGGAAGTGAGCGATTCCAAGCCGAAAGAATGGGCCAGAGCTCCGATCGGAAGCGCGCTATCGGCGAGGTGCATCAATTGAAGATGAGAAAGGGATTCGCGGGGCAATGGAGGTCCGATTAGCATCGAGAACGGCGCGTCGCTCCAGACTTCTAAACTTGATTAGCCGTTTGCCTTGGCAGCGCTAGCGCTAGTGTGCTGGGTGTCATCGCCGCTGTTGGGGCCATGGCTGTGGGTGTGGCCGTGATCATGACCCTCACTAGGGCTGTGGCCCTCGCCGTGCGAGTGCGGAATGCCGACGTAAGGCGCGTGCGCGTCGATCAGAGCGTTTCGCGACGAGGCGGGCGCGCTGAACTTGGGCAGCATCCAATCGAGCACCTGATCCAGTCCAACTTCACCGCGGAGATTCGTAAATAGAAACGGGCGTTCGCCGCGCATCTTGCGTGAATCGCGATCCATAACTTCGAGTGAAGCTCCCACGTAAGGAGCCAGATCGATTTTATTTATGACCAGCAAGTCCGAGCGCATAATGCCCGGCCCGCCCTTGCGGGGGATCTTGTCGCCCTCGGCGACATCGATGACATAGATCCAGATATCGACCAGTTCGGGACTGAATGCGGCACCCAGATTGTCTCCGCCACTCTCGACGAAAATCAGTTCCAGGCCCGGCAGGGTATCTTCAAGGTCGGCAATCGCCTGCAGATTCATGGAAGCATCTTCGCGAATTGCGGAGTGCGGGCAAGCGCCGGTTTCCACGCCGCGCACCCGCTCCGCCGGCAGAGTGCCCTGGCGCAGGAGATATTCGGCGTCTTCTTTGGTATAAATATCGTTGGTGACGACGGCGAGATTGTATTTCGGCCAGAGGCGCTGGCTGAGACGATCGACCAGCATCGTTTTTCCGGAGCCGACCGGACCGGCGATCCCGACTCGGAATGCGCGTGTTGCGTTGGAGCCTGACATCGCGGTTGCGGGTCTCCGGTTTATTTCCTGGCGTTTACTTTTTGTGCGCGCGGCCTTCCAGGGCGCCGGGCATTTGCCGCACGATGTTGACGAAAGCGGCAGCGGAGCGAGGCAGCGAGCGGTCGCGGCGATACACGAGGCCTAGCTCGCGCCAGATATCGCCATCGGCCAGCGGAATCAGTTTTACTTCGCCGGACTTCGCTTCTTTTTTGGCAAAGCTCTCGCTGATGAGCGTTACGCCGAGTCCCGCGGCGACGAACAGCTTGATCATCCCGACGCTGGGCAGCTCCATCACCACGCGCAGACGCGAGCGGTACGGCCGGAAAACTTTATCCAGCATCTGGCGAGTGAAACCGGTCTTGGGAAAAATCAGTGGCTGCTCGGCGATTTCACTGGTTTTGACGCCCTTATGATTGGCGAGCGGGTTGTCGGGAGCACACATCAGAACAACGCGATCGCGAAAAATCGGATAGGTCTTGAGGCTGGGAGCCTTGACCGGGAGGGTAACAATGCCGACGTCGACTGAGCCGTCCTCCACCTTCTGCAAAACCTTGTGACTGAAATTTCGGTAAATGCTGATCTGCACCGCGGGAAACTGGGCATGGTACCCGGCGAAAACTTCGGGCAGCAAGTACAGGCACGTGGCTTCGTTCGCGCCGACGGAGAGAACGCCGCGAGGCATAGTGGCCTGGTCTGCTACGGCGCGCCGCGACTCATCGCGGACGGTGAGCATGCGGTGAACGTACTCGTAGAGAGTTTCCCCCGCGGAGGTAAGGCGCACCGACTTACCAACGCGATCGAATAGCTTGGTACCGTACTCGAGTTCGAGTTGCCGAATCTGCGCGCTGACCGCAGGCTGGGAACGGAACAGCTTCTGTCCCGCGCGCGAGAAACTTCCTTGCTTGGCGATTTCAGAGAAAGTAGTGAGTTGGTCGAAGTCCATGGCTCTTTCAGAACGGGATTATATCAAAACCAGTACCAATTCCTGTAATCGTCAGATACACCCCCATCGCGCGAACGGCGGCCTCTGTTCGGATAAACCGGTTACTGAATCGCGTGACCGGAGGGTTGCGAACCATTGGATTGCATCCGCTCGGCAAAAGCGAGCGGTGGCGCGGCCGAATCTTCGGTCCGGAAACGGATCGAGGCCCAGGTCTGTTCGATGCTGCAAGGCAGACTCAGCGGTTCCAATCGAACCAGAGGCAAAGGCTTCTTCGAGCTGAGCAAGCGCTCGGCGATTGGACTCTCGGTCAGGCTGTGGTGTTCGCGCAGCACGCCTCGCAGCCATTCCTCTTCCCGCGCGCCGATTTCGCCGGGGCGCACGAATTCACGGTGGTAATCGGTAGCGGCCAGCGAGTCACGCAAAATGTAGGTGAGCCCGCCTGTCATGCCGGAGCAGAGGTTGATCCCCGACGGCCCCAGAATCAGGACCACGCCGGCGGTCATGTATTCGCAGCCGTGCAGACCCACACCTTCCACCACCGCCAGTGCACCGCTGTTGCGAACAGCGAAACGCTCACCGGCGCGCCCGGCAATGTACAGCTCGCCGCTGGTGGCGCCATACAGAACGGTATTGCCGGCGAGCACGTGACCTTTAAAAGAGGCGTCCGGGCCCGCGGTCACCGCGATGGTGCCGCCACTCAAGCTCTTTCCAACGTAGTCGTTGGCCTCGCCGCGCAGCCGGAATCGGATGCCTTTGATCAAGAACGCGCCAAAGCTCTGTCCGGCGGCGCCGCGAAATTCCACCGCCAGAGTGCGCGAACCCATGCCCGCGAAAACGGTGCGGCGCAGAACTTGTCCGCTAAGGTGAGCGCCGACGCTGCGATCGGAATTGGAAATCGGGAAAAACAACGGCGAATTGTTTGTGGATTTCAGCCGCGCGATACTGCGCTCGAGTTCCAGGTGAATGCCGGTCACGTCTTCGGGCAGACCGCGGAATTCAAGCGGCGCAACCGGCGCGGGCTTCAGCAGCGGCGCCAGGGCGCGGGCCGCTTGCGGATGGCGCACCGCCAGGCGCCTGGCGTCTCCGGTAATTTCCTCAAGGGAGCGTGCACCGAGTGCCGCCAGACGTTCGCGAACCTCCGCCGCCACCCCACGGAAATACGTCATCACCATTTCCGGGTTGCCGGCAAAACGGGCGCGCAGTTTTTCGTCCTGGGTGGCGATGCCTACCGGGCAAGTATTCAGGTGGCATTGGCGGGCCATCACGCAGCCGATCGCCAGCAACGCCGCGGTGCCAAATCCAAATTCGTCGGCGCCGAGCAGCGCGGCAACGATGACGTCGCGGCCGATCTTGAAACCGCCATCGGCGCGCAGCCGCACGCGGTTACGGAAACCGGCGCGCAAGAGCGCGTTGTGCGCTTCGCGCAGTCCGATTTCCCACGGCAAGCCGGTATTCTTGATCGAAGTGAGCGGCGATGCGCCGGTGCCGCCGTCGTGTCCGGCAATGGTGATCACGTCCGCGCCGGCTTTAGCTACGCCCGCCGCAATAATCCCTACGCCCGCGCCGGAAACCAGTTTCACGCCGATACGCGCGATCGGATTCACTGCGCGCAAATCAAAGATCAGCTGGGCCAAATCCTCGATGCTGTAGATATCGTGGTGCGGCGGCGGCGAGATCAGCGACATACCCGGCGCGGCGTGGCGCAGGCGGGCGATAAACGGTGACACCTTGGTGGCGGGAAGCTGCCCACCCTCGCCGGGCTTCGATCCTTGGGCCATTTTGATTTCGAGTTCATCGGCACGGACCAGATATTCCGCGGTGACGCCGAAGCGCGCCGAAGCGACCTGCTTGACGCGGTTGTTCGCTTCCGGGCGGCGATGGTAGACCTCCGGATCTTCTCCACCCTCGCCGGTATTGCTGCGAGCACCGAGTCGATTCATGGCAATCGCCAGGGTGCTATGCGCTTCCGGAGAAAGCGCGCCGAGAGACATGGCCTGCGCGGAAAAACGACTCAGAATCTCGCTGTCGGCCTCCACCTCGTCCAACGGCACGGCGCTGGCCGCCGCCGGGATCTCAAACAAATCGCGGATCGCGACCGGTTCCCTGTCCTCGGCCATCTCCACGAACGCTCTGTAGGCTTCGTCGGTGGGCGCCTTGATGTAGCGGTGCATGCGACGTACCAACTCGGGCGAGGTGGCGTGGCGCTCGCCGTGTTGCCGAAACCGGTAGAAACCGGCGTCGTGCATCGCGGGCGTTTCCGGAGTGAACGCGGCGGTGTGGCGCGCGAGGCTGTCTTCCAGAATTTCCGTCAGCGGTTTGCCGCCCATCGCCGCGGCCGCACCCTCGAAAAATTCGTCGTGCACTTCTTCGTCGAGTCCGACGGTTTCAAAGAGGTGGCTGTTGCGATAGCTGGCCAGCGTGGAGATGCCCATGCGCGCCATCACTTTGCGCAAACCGGCTTCCACCGCCACACGATAGCTGCTCGCTCCGCCTGGTTTCAGGCTTTCAGAAAGCTCCATCGCCAGATATGGGAAAACGGCATTCGCGCCCACGGCCACCAACAACGCCACGTGGTGCGTCTCGATCACTTGCCCGGTTTCCACAACTACCGGAATCTCGCAGCCGCCTGCGCGTACCAACGCTTTCCATGCGGCCGCCAAGGCCAACAAAATGGGCAGCGCCGGGCGGATTTCGCTCACGTTGCGATCGCTGAGAACGATGATGCACTTCTTGTCCCAGGCGCATTCGGCGGCAGCAAGACGCAGACGATCGAGAGCCTGCACCGCGCTCTGGACGCCTCGCTTCACATCATAGGTGACGTGGATCCGGCGTATCGAATGACGGGACTCCAGCTCCTTCATCTGTCCGGGGTCCAGCACCGGCGAAGTGGCGAAGGACGAGCGTCCGATATAAGCGTCGAGCGACATGACATACGATTCGCGCAGCGGATCGATAGGAGGATTGGTCACCTGCGCGAAACGCTGCTTGCAGTAATCCCAGATCGGCCGGTGAAACGCAGAAAGAAAAGCGGGCGGCGCGTCGTCGCCCATGCTCCACATCGCTTCTTTGCCGTCGACGCCCAGCGGCTGGAATAGCATGCGGAATTGGTCCTCGGTCCAACCGAGAGCTGCGGCCACCCGTTTCGGATCAGCACTCGGCTCGTGCGCGGTCGCTTGCGCCGGTTCGAGCCGAATGAAAGGCGTCTCGGGAAGCGGATGATCGCCAAAATTCAACAGTTCGGCGAGATCGTCGTTGCGATAAATTTTCCCCGCGGCAGGATCAACCAACAGCATATCGCCAGGCCCCAGGCGCCCGCGTTCGGCGATTTCCACGTCCTGCAGATCGGCCAGCCCGACTTCCGATCCCGCGATCAGTAAGCCGTCGGCGGTGAGGGTGTAGCGCATCGGCCGCAGACCGTTGCGGTCTAGCTTCACGCCGACCATGCGACCGTCGCTGAATACCATCGCCGCTGGACCGTCCCACGGTTCCTGTTCGCGGGCTTGAATTTCCAGATAGCGGCGCAGACGCGGACTGAGGGTTGCATCCGACTCCCACGCGGGCGGCACCATGCGCAGGATCGCCGCGGCCAGGCTGTAGCCGCGTTGCAGCAGAATTTCCAGCGCGTTGTCGAAGCTGGCGGAGTCACTCACGCCCTCTTCCAGGGCGCGCAGCCAATCCCCCGCTTCCAGTTCGCGGCGCAGGTCCGCCTGGCGGGCGCGTTGCCAGCGGCGATTGGCTCCGATGGTATTGATCTCACCGTTGTGGCCCACGTAGCGGAACGGTTGCGCGAGTCTCCAGGTGGGGCTGGTGTTGGTCGAGTAGCGTTGATGAAAGACCACGGACGCCGCGGTAAACGCAGGCTGGGTGAGGTCGCGATAAAACGCCGGGACTTGCCAGGGCGCGAGCAGCCCCTTGTAGACCACGGTGCGGGAAGACAGCGAACAAAAATACGTTCCGGAAACCGCGTCCGACTCGGCGCGTTTGCGCATCTCGTACAGCCGGCGTTCGAGATTGGCGGCCGGATCAATCGTCGCGAAATAGCACTGGCGAATTAAGGGCAGCGTTGCCAGGGCGCGAGGACCGAGAATCATCGGATTGGTGGGAACGATGCGCCAGCCCAAACAGCGCAATCCGGATTTTTCTGCAACGGATTCTACGGCGGTGCGTGCGGGAGTTTCACTTCCAGGCGGGAGGAACACCATACCGAGACCGAAGGATTCGGGGAGTTCAATCGTGTCGTCGCGTGCGCATTTGCGAACGAAACCGTCGGGGATTGGCACCAGCAAACCCGCACCGTCGCCGCTGGAACCGTCGGCATCGACGCCGCCGCGATGGGTAAGCCGGAGCAGCGCGGTAAGGGCGCGCTCCAGCACCGCGCGGGACGCAGCAGAGCCTAACTGCGCGACGAAGCCGACGCCGCACGCGTCATGATCTACGGCTGCCGAGTCGCTCCAGGGTAAGCTGGCCACCATACATTAGTACGTGTACCACGTTCCTAAGTACAATCGACAATATCGATCGAACCGATAGGTTTCGGCCATGGACCCCCGCTCTTAAGCGGCCTGCAGGCGGCACTGCTGCGCGGGCCAAATTCGCTGGATTCCTCAGATTCTGAGGCCTTTAGCGGAGGCCGTTGTGGCGCTGAAGCCCCGGGCGGCAGGGTAGGCAACTCCCCGCCGCCGCGGCAGCCCTGCGGTGATGGTCGCCGCCTTCATAAGAGAACGATTTAACGCTTGGAAACCCCGCCGCCAGGGTGGCGGCAGCGCCACAACTACGCCACTAGGTACCGGCCGAGCCCACTTGGGAATAGGCGGCTGGAGAGTCGCTGGCGATCGAAACGTAGGTGACATCCAGCAGGTTTTCGATCTGCCGAGCTAGCACGGTTTCGCTGCGTTCGGATTCGACGGTCATTTGCACATCGAGAAAATCGCCGTCGGGAGCAGGGTGGGCAACGAAGTGGGTGACGTCGAAGCGGCGGCGGCGAGCGAGTCCCAGCAGACGCACCAGCGCGCCTTCGGAATGCTTCAATCGAATCTGGTAAGTGGTCTGGCTCATCGCCTCCGCTCCTCCATCATTTCCGAATTCGATTTGCCCGGGCCGACGATGGGCCACACGTTTGCCTCGGAATGAATAATCACGTGGACCAGCAAGCTGCCCGGCTCCGACAACATGCGATCGATCGCCGACTGCACCTCACTGCTCTCCTCGACGCGAATCGCGGGAATGCCCATGGCGCGCGCGACGGCAGCGAAGTCCGGATTGTCGGAAAGGTCCACCTCGCTGTAGCGCCGATTGTGAAACAGTTCCTGCCATTGCCGGACCATGCCCAGCATGTGGTTATCGAACAACAGAATCTTGATCGGCAGATCGTAGCGCTTCAGCGTAGCCAGTTCTTGCAGGTTCATCATGATCGAGCCATCGCCGGTGACGTTGATGACGGTGGCGTCCGGACGCCCCATCTGCGCGCCGATCGCCGCTGGCAAACCAAACCCCATGGTGCCCAGCCCGCCGCTGGAAAGATGGTTGCGAGGCGTTGCGAACGAGCAATGTTGCGCCACCCACATCTGATGCTGCCCCACGTCGCTGGCGATGATCGTGTTTCCGTTGGCCTGCGCGGATAGTTGGCTCAGAAACCAGGTGGCGGAAACCTCGCGGCTGTCCGGCGGATAGGTCCACGCGTGCGACACTTTATTCGCGGCACATTCGTCGCGCCATTCCCGAATATCATCGAGCGGAATGGTGAGCTGCTTCAGCGCGCGCCGCATGTCGCCGGTAACGCCGGCTTCGGCCTGGCGCAGCTTGCCAATCTCCGATGCGTCGGCGTCGATGTGGATTACCCGCGCGTGCGGAGCGAAGCCCGAGAGCTTTCCGGTGGCGCGATCGTCGAAGCGTGCGCCGGTGCAGATCAGCAAATCGCAGGATTGTACCGCGATGTTGGCGGCTTTATTGCCGTGCATGCCCATCATGCCCATGAAGAGTTCATGGTCGGTGGGGAGCGCACCCAAAGCTTTCAGGGTGGAAACCACGGGAATGCGGGTGCCGGCGACAAACGCGCGGAATTCGGCAACGGCCTCAGCCATGCCAATCCCGCCACCGGCATAGATCACCGGCCGGCGGCTTTCGCGCATCATCTCGAGCGCATGCGCAATCGCCTCTAGGGGGGGATCGCCCAAATCGTTGCTGCCGAGCGAATCCGCGAAGCGAAAATCGCCGACGGTGTTGGCGATGTCCTTCGGTAGATCGATCAAAACGGGGCCGGGCCGGCCCGAGCGGGCAATTTGAAAAGCCTCGTGAACGATCGCGCCCAGATCGTCGCCCTGCGCGGCCAGGAAACTATGCTTCACCACCGGCAGCGTAATTCCGAAAATATCCACTTCCTGAAATGCATCGGTCCCGAGGAGATGGGTGGCCACTTGCCCGGTGATCGCGACCACCGGGATCGAATCCATGAACGAATTGGCGATGCCGGTTACCAGGTTGGTCGCACCAGGACCGGAGGTCGCCATACACACTCCGACCTTCCCCGTGGCGCGCGCGTATCCGTCCGCGGCCAGCGCAGCAGCCTGTTCGTGACGGACCAAAACGTGGCGGATGGTGGAATCCAGCAGCGCGTCGTAGACGGGCATGATCGCGCCACCGGGATAGCCGAAAATGATGTCCACGCCCTCTTTTTCGAGGGCCTTCACCAGGAATTGAGCTCCGTTCATCGCACTCCTTGCGCCGGCTTCGCTTTCGGCTGCAGCCAGGACATCTGCGCGCGCAATTTCTCGCCGACTCTTTCGATGGGATGCTTCAAATCCGCTTCCAGCCAGGCGTTGTAATTCGGGCGGCCGGATTCGTTTTCCTTGATCCATTCGCGTGCAAATGCGCCGGACTGAATTTCGTCGAGGATTTTCTTCATCTCTTTGCGAACTTCGGCGTTGACGACGCGGCGTCCGCGCGAGAGGTCGCCGTACTTGGCGGTTTCGCTGATGAACGTCAGCATCTCGGTAATGCCGCCTTCATAAATCAGGTCGACGATCAGCTTCAGTTCGTGTAGGCACTCGAAGTAGGCGGCCTCCGGTTGATAGCCGGCGTCCACCAGCGTTTCCCATCCGGCGGTGATCAGCTCGGTGACCCCGCCGCATAGCACAGCCTGCTCGCCGAAAAGATCGGTTTCGGTTTCTTCCGGAAAGGTAGTTTCGATCACACCGGGTCGCGTGCCGCCAATGGCGTGGGCGTACGCGAGTGTCTTATCAAATGCGGTACCCGAGGCATTCTGATGAATGGCGATCAGGCATGGAACGCCGCGTCCGTCTTCGTATTGTCGGCGGACCAAATTGCCGGGGCCCTTCGGCGCGACCATGGAGACGTCCGTCTCGGCGGGCGGCTTGATGGTGCCGTAGTGAATGTTGAATCCGTGGCTGAAGAGCAGCAGGCCGCCCTTTTTCAAATTCGGAGCCACCGCATCGCGATAGAGCGCGGGTTGCGCCATGTCCGGCGCGAGCATCACGACGACATCGGCGCCCTTCACCGCGTCGGCGGGCGCCAGTGGGCTCCATCCATCCTGCGTGGCTTGCACCCAGGTTTTTCCGTTGGGCCGCAGGCCAACCACCACGTCGCAGCCGCTGTCGCGGAGATTCAGCGCGTGCGCGCGCCCCTGGCTGCCGTAACCCAGAACTGCGATGCGCTTGCCCTCCAGAGCTTCGGGCTTGGCGTCTGCTTCCCAGTACATTTTTGCCATCTGTATCTCCCCTTGGAATTATTCTTGGAGCGAATTGCTGGTGACCGCTCCTTCGGAAGCGGACGAAACTAAAAACGCGTACTTGGCGAGCGCGCCGGTCTTGTAGCGACGTGCCGGTGGCTTCCATCCATCTTTTTTGCGCTCAGCCAGATCGGCGTCGACGTCCAGGCGCTGTGCTTTCACGTCCAGCGTCACTATGTCTCCGTCTTTAATGAACGCGATCGGTCCGCCGGACGCGGCTTCCGGCGCCACGTGGCCCACCATCAGACCGCGCGTTGCGCCGCTGAACCGGCCGTCGGTAACCAACGCCACCGAATCGCCCAAGCCCTGGCCCACGATCGCGCCGGTGACGCCCAGCATTTCGCGCATCCCGGGCCCACCCTTGGGGCCTTCGTAACGAATCACCACCACGTCGCCGGCCTTGATCTGGCCTTCCTGCACCGCAGCGAACGCTGCTTCTTCGGAATCGAAAACTCGCGCCGGGCCGGTTTGCTTTACGCGTTCGGTGCCTGCCACTTTCACTACACAGCCGTCGGGCGCAAGCGAGCCGTGAAGAATCATGATTCCGCCGCGAGCTTTCATCGGATTCGAAAGTGGCCTGAGCACTTCCTGACCGGGAGTTTCCTGCGCGTCGCGCGCTTCCTGAAACATCGTTCGGCCGGAAACCGTGGGCGCGTCATGCAGCACACCCGCTTCCATAAGGCGCTTGGCGACCAGGCGCTCGCCTCCCGCGTGTTGCATATCCACGGCGACGAATCGACCGGCAGGTTTTAGATCAGCCAGGGTGGGCGTCTTCGCCGAGATGCGATCAAAATCCTCCAGATTGAATGGCAATCCGACCTCGCGCGCTATCGCCAGCAAGTGAAGAACGGCGTTGGTTGAGCCGCCGGTGGCGGCCACCGAGGCGACCGCATTTTCGAGCGCGTGGTGAGTGATGATCTGCTTCGGCCGCACGTCGTTCTTCAGAAGTTGCATGACCAACTGGCCGGCTTCGAAAGCGATTTTGGCTTTGCGCGGGTCGAGCGCGGGGACGTCGTTCGATCCCAGTGGCGACATTCCGAGGAAAGCCATGGCCGTGGACATGGTGTTAGCGGTGAACTGGCCGCCGCACGCGCCAGCCCCCGGACAGGCGTGATCTTCCAGATCCTTCAGTTCCGCGACGGTCATCTTGCCTGCGGCGCAAGCGCCGATTCCTTCGTACACGTCCTGCAGCGTTACGTCATGGCCTTGAAAGCGGCCGGCGGCGATCGATCCGCCGTAGAGCATCAGCGAAGGCAGATTGAGGCGCGCGAGTGCCATCACCGTGCCGGGAATCGTCTTGTCGCAGCCGGAAATCGCGATCACCGCATCGAACGAGTGCCCTCTCACCACCAACTCGATCGAATCGGCCACCACTTCGCGGGAGACCAGCGAAGATTTCATCCCTTCGGTGCCCATTGAAATTCCGTCGGAAACTACGATGGTGTTGAATTCCAATGGCGTGCCGCCGGCGGCGCGAACGCCTTCCTTGATCTTCGCGGAAATGTCGCGCAGATGCAGGTTGCATGGCGTAATTTCGGTCCAGGTATTGGCGATGGCGACCAGCGGCTTATCGATATCGGCGTCGGTAAGGCCGACGGCTTTGAACATGGCGCGCGCGCCGGCGCGCGACATGCCTTTTTTTACTGCGTCACTTCGCATCGCTGTCATTTCGTTGTCAGGTCCTGTTTGCGTTGAACTGCGAGCGTCACTCGCGCGTCTGATGATGCGCACCGGTAACGCAGCGCATGCACACCATTGGACTTCATTGTGCGACTCAAGTCCAATTTATAGTTTTTGGCATACTCATAAGTCTCGCTTATGCATGCCTGGCGCGGACGGGAATGGGAATCGTGTTCGTATTGCTCGCACCTGCAGCCGGTAGAGTTTCGCGAATTGGATTTCTAGCCGCCACCAGTGGCGGCGCTACCACTGCGAACGCAGCGACCCGGGCTAATGCCTTGACACGCTTGCGGGCGTCCCTTACATTACTGCTCGGAACAAAATGAGCATTCTACGCAGCGCGGCATATTGGCGATTTGAGAGCTTTCTGTTTACCTTCCGCTTCCTCTATCGAGGGAGCGGCCAAAGAAAGCCTGCCGGCGCTATGGCAACTACCTAGCACCTGAACAAATCACAGGCTTCCGATGGCCGCGAACCTCTTCCGGGAGGCGCGGCTTTTTTGTTTTAGTGCTCTAGATTTCGACTGGATGCAGTTGAGCGCTGCGCTCACCAACATGACTACGACGACCGGCACAAAACCAATCCAGCGGGTGGCCTTCCAGGGCGAGCGCGGCGCGTTCAGCGAAGAGGCCGCGATAAGGTTGCTGGGCGAAAGCGTTGGCTTGGTTCCCCGCCCCACTTTCGACGCGCTCTTCCGTGCGATCGACGACCGTGCCGCCGACGCGGTGCTCGCGCCGATCGAGAACACCCTGGCCGGCTCAGTTCACCAGTCCTACGATCTGCTGCTCGAAAGCCGCCTGCAGATCACCGGCGAAGTGGTGGTGCCGATCGCGCACAATCTGATCGGCATTCCCGGCTCCCGCATGGAGGCGCTGGCCACCGTGGAATCGCATCCAGTGGCGCTGGCGCAATGCGAGGAATTCTTTCGCGTCCATCCGCATATCAAGCGCATCGCCAAGGACGACACGGCGGGGAGCGTCCGCGAAATCATGGAGCAGGGCGATCCCCGCCGCGGCGCCATCGCCGGCCGCCGTGCGGCGGCGATTTACGGGGCACAAATCCTGCGCGAACATCTCGAAGATCATCGCGAGAATTACACTCGCTTCCTGCTGCTCGTTCCCGGCCAAGCGATTCCCGAAGGCGCTAACAAGCTCTCGCTCGCCTTTCAACTGAAGCATCTTCCCGGCGCGCTCACGCGGGCGCTGGAAATATTCTCGCGGCGCGCTATCAATCTGATGAAAATCGAGAGCCGGCCCATTCCCGGGAGTCCGTGGCAGTACCGTTTTTATGTGGATTTGCAGGCGTCATTGCGCGACGCGGATACCGCCGCCGCGCTCGAAGAACTGAAGCAGTGCACCGCAGACCTGCGCGTGCTGGGGTGCTACCCCGGGCATGCGCAACCGGGGCAGTCGGAAGACAATTCCCGAAGCGGAAAAGGGGCTCGATCGTGATCATTAAAATGTCGTCCGGAGCAACTGAGGAAGAAATCCGACACATCGTGAAACGAATCGAGGAATGCGGCTGCCAGGCGCGGCTGATTCGAGGAGTCGAAAATACCGTGATCGGCGTGGTCGGCAATAGCAACCAACACCGCAATCAACTTGAAGCATTGGCCGTCGCGCCGAGCGTGGACGAAATCATCGCTGTTTCTCATCCTTTCAAGCTGGTGAGCCTGCAATTCCATCCGGTGAGAACGGTGGTGGACGTCGCCGGAGTGAAGATCGGCGGCGGCGACGCGGTGGTGATTGCCGGACCGTGTTCGGTGGAATCGCGCGAACAAATCCTGGAGACTGCGCGCGGCGTGAAGGCGGCTGGAGCGCACATGCTGCGCGGCGGCGCCTACAAACCTCGCACATCTCCTTACGACTTCCAGGGACTGGGGATCGAGGCGCTCGAACTTTTGAAGGAAGCGCGGCGCGCGACGGGTCTGCCGATCGTCACTGAAGTGATGGGCACCGAAGAAGTCGATCTAGTTAGCGAGTACGCCGACATGCTGCAGGTGGGCGCGCGCAACATGCAGAATTATCCGCTGCTGCGGCGCCTGGCAAGTAGCCAGCGCCCGATTCTGCTGAAGCGCGGGCCGTCCGCTACCGTGAAGGAGTGGCTGCTCGCTGCGGAATATTTGCTGGCGGGCGGAAACGGCAACGTGGTTTTGTGTGAGCGCGGGATCAAGACGTTCGAATCCGAGTTGCGAAATACCTTGGACCTCGCCGGCGTCGCGCTGGCGAAGGAATTGTCGCACTTACCGGTGATCGTCGATCCGTCGCACGCCACCGGACGCCGCAGTCTGGTCGCGGTCGCGTCGGTCGCGTCGCTGGCCATCGGCGCTGACGGCCTGATCATCGAAGTACATCCGTGCCCGGAGCGCGCGCTGTCCGACGGCCCGCAGTCGTTGACGTTGGACGCCTTCGCCCAGGTGATGGCCAAGCTGCACGAACCAATTCGACAGCTCGCTGCCCCGCTCGTGTAGTATTATTCGCGCCGGGACCGATCCATAGGGTGACGGGAGGATTTGCGATGCCAATGGTGGACGCAATTATTGGGGAGATTGACCGCGAGGCGAAAACTACGCAACGCGTGCTGGAGCGCATTCCGGAAGACAAACTTCCCTGGAAGCCACACCCGAGGTCGATGACTATTGGCGAACTGGGAATGCACATCGCCGTCGCGCCATTGGTGCTGTCAGAGGTTGTGGTGAAAGACGTGCACGAATTCGGTCCCAACCCAAAACAAGGCGAGGTGACCCGGCAGACCATTCTGGACACCTTTACGAAGAGCACTCAGAAAATGAAGGAAGTCATCGGGACTTTCGATGATGCGAAAATGGCGTCGGCGATCACCATGACCAAGGATGGGAAGACCATCATGGCAATTCCGCGCGCGGGATTCGTTCGCGCCATCATGATGAATCACATCTACCATCACCGCGGCCAACTGTCGGTGTATTTGCGGCTGCTCGACGTTCCGGTGCCATCGATCTACGGGTCGAGCGCCGATGAGAAGATGTTCTAGCCGCGTTTCAGAATTTTCTAGTAGGCACGGGCGAAATAGGCCTTTTCCGCGGCGGCTTCGTTGCAGACCAGGCATTTACCCGGACCCGTATTTTGTCCCAGCGGGATGCACCGCAACGTAGCCTTCATCTCCTGCTTGATCTTCTCCTCGCACGCCGCGCTGCCGCACCAATAGGCGAAAGCGAAGCCCTTCTCCACGATGTCCTTCAGCTCGCCGTACTCCTTGGGCTCAAACGTATTGGCCTCACGGAAAGCCAGCGCGCGATCGAAGAGGGCCTTCTGAATTTCCACCAGCAGCGCCGTCACCGCATCTGACAACCCTGCTTGCGGCACGAATGACTTCCCTTCCCTGCCAGGCCGGTCGCGCCGCGCCAAGACCACTGTGCCTTTGGCGATGTCTTTCGGCCCCAGCTCAATGCGCAATGGCACGCCGCGCATTTCCCAATCGTTAAATTTGAAGCCGGGGCTCGAACCTTCGCGTTCGTCGACTTTCACGCGAATATCCGCGGCTACCAGTTCCGCGCGGATTTTGCGTGCTGCTTCCATTACCGACTTTTGCTCGTCGTCGGTCTTGTAGATCGGCACGATCACGACCTGGATCGGAGCGAGGCGCGGCGGCAAAATCAAGCCCTGATCGTCGCCGTGAACCATAATGATGGCGCCAATGAAGCGCGTGGAAAGGCCCCACGAAGTCGTCCAGCAATGTTGATGCGCTCCGGTCTTGTCGAGGTAGCGAATCTCAAATGCCTTGGCAAAATTCTGCCCCAAATTGTGCGAAGTGCCGGACTGTAGCGCTTTGCCGTCACCCATCATCGCTTCGATGGAAAATGTTTCGTTCGCGCCCGCAAACCGCTCCGAAGCCGACTTGCGGCCGGGGATCACCGGCACCGCCGCTTCGCGGATGGCGAAATCCGCGTAGATATCGAGCATCTGGCGGGTCTCGAATTCCGCTTCTTCCCGCGTGGCGTGCGCGGTATGCCCTTCTTGCCAGAAAAATTCCAGAGTGCGCAGGAACAGTTTCGTCCGCAGTTCCCACCGCACCACGCTATTCCACTGATTGATCAGCACCGGTAGGTCGCGGTACGACTGAATCCATTTCGCGTAGGAATGCCCGATAATAGTTTCCGACGTGGGACGAATCACCAGCGGCTCTTCTAGTTTTTCGCCGCCGCCGTGGGTGACCACCGCCAGTTCGGGGGAGAACCCGGTCACGTGAGATTGTTCTTTGTCGATAAAACTGCGCGGGATCAACAGCGGAAACGCCGCGTTGACGTGCCCGGTGGCTTTGAAGCGCTGGTCCAGCGCTTGCTGAATGTTTTCCCACAGCGCCCAGCCATACGGCCGGACGATCATGCAGCCGCGCACCGGCGCGTAGTCCGCCAGCTCCGCTTTCAAAACCAGTTGGTTATACCACTCCGAAAAATCTTCCTTGCGAGTGGGTAGCTTCTGTTCCGCCATAGGCGATGGATTCCAGTCTGCGACGCGCCCGTAACCATTCTCGAGTGGGTGATTCAGTGCCGGTTCGAGGTTCGGACGATTGGCGTCGCGAGGACCTCAGGTTATGAGACGCGTGCGGTGATGTCAACCCGGCGGGACGGGCCGATTGCAATGACCATTGGCCTCCGCTAAGATTGTTGCTCGGATCGAAATTTATTTTCGCTCCGCCTCGCTGCGCATCCATGCTTACGGGGCTTACGGAGCCAATGATGACCATCGAAACTGACCAGTCCCGCAGAATGGGCCGCTCGCTGAGCGAGTCTGATCCGGAAGTCGCCACGGCGATTTTTGAAGAAGTCCGCCGCCAATCGAATGGGATCGAGCTGATTGCCTCGGAAAATTTCGTTTCGGAAGCGGTGCTGGAAGCCATGGGATCGGTGTTCACCAATAAATATGCCGAAGGCTATCCGGGCAAGCGCTACTACGGCGGCTGCGAGAATGCCGACAAGGTGGAACAACTGGCGATCGACCGCGCCAAACAACTTTTCGGCGCCGAACACGCTAATGTTCAGGCGCACTCCGGAACGCAGGCCAATATCTCGGTATATATGACCGCGGTCGAGCCCGGCGCCACCGTCCTGGGAATGAATCTCGCGCACGGCGGACACTTGACGCACGGGCATCCGCTCAATTTTTCAGGGAAGATGTACAAATTCGTGGCTTACGGCGTGACCAAGGACGCCGAGAGAATCGATTACGACGAAGTGGAGCGCCTGGCGAAGGAACATCTCCCCAAGCTGGTGGTGTGCGGCGCCAGCGCCTATTCCCGGATCATTGATTTCGCGCGGCTGGGTGAAATCGCCCGGGGGATCGGCGCGATGCTGTTCGTGGATATGGCCCACATCGCCGGCCTGATCGCCGCTGGGCTGCATCCCAATCCCGTTCCGCATGCGGATTTCGTTACCAGCACCACCCACAAAACTTTGCGCGGGCCCCGTGGAGGAATGGTGCTTTGCCGTGCGCAGTATGCCAAGGATCTCGACCGCGTCACTTTTCCCGGCACGCAGGGCGGGCCGCTCGAACATATCATCGCCGCGAAAGCGGTTTGCTTCCGGGAAGCCAGCCAGCCGGATTTCCGCGACTATCAGAGACAAGTGATCGCCAATGCCAACGCTCTCGCCCAGGGCCTAGCCAAGCGCGGATTCCGCATCGTCAGCGGCGGCACGGAAAATCACCTGTTCCTGGTCGACCTGCAAGCGCGCGGGCTCACCGGACGCGACGCCGAGGTGGCACTGGACCGCGCGGCAATCACCGTAAACAAAAATGCGATTCCCTTCGATCCTCTGCCGCCGATGAAACCCGGAGGAATGCGCGTTGGCAGCCCCGCGGTTACCACTCGCGGAATGCGCGAAGCGGAGATGGACCAAATCGCGGGCTGGATTACGGACGTGCTCACCCACCTGAATGACCTGGCTACCGAACAACGCGTCCGCCAGGAGGTGTTGGCGCTCACGTCCCGATTCCCGCTGTATCCTCGCCGACTGGCGCAAGCGGAGGCCGCGCTGCAGGTGCATGCCGGCGAATCGAAGTCGTGAATCGGCGATAGGCGCTAGACAATCTCCAACCTCAGCTCAGCCACTACGCTGTCCCGGATAGAAAATGCGCGTACTGGATTCGGCACCGCATCCCGCGGAGACACGATCACATATGCCACATCGGGATAGTGGGCACGTTCCACATCCCGGACGGACGGCCGGTTCTCAGTCGTCGGGTGCGAGTGGTAGATCCCCACCAGTTGCTCACCCGCGCCTCGAATTTCGCGGATTAAGCGAAACAGTTCCGGGGCAGTGATTTCGTAATCAGTAGCGCTCTCCAGATGATTGGGTGCCGGATAAATCGAAGTCACCCTGCCGCCGCGGCCACCGAGCAGACCGCAGCACTCGATCCCCGGCGTCTTCCGCGCCTCGCTCAGCAACTTTTCCCAGATGCCGCGGCTGATGACCGTCGGTAGAGGCATATGCCGAGAGTCTATATCTCTCCTCATTTTTTCGCCGTAACATCATGCCAGCAGAATGCGCTGGCCCCTTCCCAGCCAGCTTGAGCCATAATGTCCCCGAGCTCCGTTACTTTTTTGAAAGGTTCAACCATGAGCCAATCCTCGGTCACCACATTCCTCGTCATCCTTCTCTCGCTTGCCGCAACGCCGGTATCCCTGAAGGCGCAACAGCCCGATCACTCCAAGCATGCGGGATTTGACGCTCAGGGAGGCATCTACGTGAGCTCCGGTAACGGTAAACTCATACGGATGGCGAGCACCAGCCATTGTTCGGAAATCCGAATCGCCAAAGATGACCAGACGATTGGGTGCCGAGTCATGCGAGATGAGCAACCCGGAAATATTGCGTCGTCGCGTCAATTGGAGATTTATCTTAAAGGCGGCGACAAACAGATCATCGAACCGGGCTCGCCGATCATGGACTGGCATTTCTGCAATGGCGGCCGGCAAGTAGTGGTCCATTCGGAGACGCGCGCGGGCCAGGGCGTATATGAGCTTTATGATTCGGCGACCGCGCGCCTCCTGGAAAAGCTGGCCGCGCCATCTGACGAGAGCTTGCTTCCTCAGTGGGCCAAGAGCCAGGCGCAGCTCCAGGACGAGTCCGTTCCCATGAGTGACGCTCTTAGCGAACAGCGAAGAATCTGGATCGCGAAAGTGCTGCGGCAAATTGAGACAATTCAGCCTGGCATGCGACGGAAAGATCTGCTCAAAATCTTTACAACCGAGGGCGGCATCTCCATGCGATCGGAGCGAACTTATGTGTCTATCGAATGCCCTTACATAAAAGTGACCCTCCGATTCAAAGCGGCGAACGACAAAAAGGAAGACGAACATCCGGACGATGTCATCGAGTCCATTTCACAGCCGTTTCTGCAGTGGAGTATGGTGGACTGACGTGATGAGTGCGCTGCACCGCCATTCCCGGTGGACGCGCTAACCGGCCGGTGCCCCGGAGATCCCGATAGCTCTTGACAATTTCTCACCCCTCCCCTAAATTCAAAAAGTCATGAAATTGCGGGCGCACACTTCCAACCATCGCCACCATCATCATACCGATCCTCGCCCGCGGCGGTGTGGTTAGGCTGATCGTTAGCTGAAATCATCTGCCCGCTGGCGCGACAAGTGCCAGCGGGCTTTTTGTTTTTATGGACAATATTTTGGGGGCGACTGTGGAACTCGATTTCCAGAAGGATGGCGGATTGATCCCGGCGATCGTGCAGGACGCTGCCAACGGCGATGTCCTGATGCTCGGATTCATGAATCGTGAGGCGCTCGACGTCACCATGCGCACCGGCCTGGTCACATTTTTCAGCCGTTCGCGCCAAAAACTGTGGACCAAGGGCGAGAGCAGCGGTCAGAAACTATTGCTGCGCGAGTTGCGTTTCGATTGCGACCGCGACGCGATCCTGGCACGCGTGGAACTGGCCGGCGCCGCGGTCTGCCACCAAGGCTATCGCAGTTGCTTTTTCCGGCGCCTCAACGCCGACGGCGGAGAGACGGTGATGGCCGAGCGCGCCGTGGCGCCCGAAGAGATCTACGGAGAGAAAAAACCTCGATGAGCTGCCTCAAGCTGGGAATACCCAAAGGAAGTTTGCAGGAATCCACGCTGGAGCTTTTCGCGCGGGCGGGCTGGCGCATTTCGGTGAATCCGCGCAGCTATTTTCCCACCACCGACGATCCGGAAATCGAATGCATGCTGGTGCGCGCGCAGGAAATGCCGCGCTACGTCGAAACCGGCGCGCTCGATGCAGGCATCACCGGCAAGGACTGGATCCAGGAGACTGGCGCTCAGGTGGCCGAGCTGAGCGAGCTGGTCTATTCGAAGACCGGGATCGGGCGGGTTCGCTGGGTGCTGGCGGTGGCCGAAAACTCCAGCGCACACAGCGTGCGCGATCTGGAAGGAAAAACTATCGCCACCGAGGCGGTGCGGATGACCCAGCAGTATTTGGCGAAGCACGGGGTGAAGGCTCAGGTGGAATTTTCGTGGGGCGCAACCGAGGTGAAAGTGCCGCAACTCGCCGACGCGATCGTGGAGGTCACCGAAACGGGATCTTCGCTGCGCGCGAATCATCTGCGAATCGTCGATACGCTATTGGAGTCGGCGCCGTGGTTCATCGCCAATCACGGGGCGTACGCCGATCCGTGGAAGCGCGAGAAAATGGAAAACCTTACGCTGTTGCTGCAGGGAGCGATCGCCGCGTACAGCCGGGTGGGAATGATGCTGAACGTGCGCACCGTGGACCTGCCCGCGGTCCTGGCCGCGCTTCCTGCGCTGAATAGTCCTACCGTCGCGCCGCTCAGCGATCCGGCGTGGGTGGCGATCAACGTCATCGTCGAAGAAAAGATCGTGCGCCAGTTGATTCCGAAACTGAAAGCGGCGCGGGCGGAAGGCATTGTGGAGTATCCGTTGAATAAAATCGTGCTCTGATGAGAATTCTTGCACTTACCAAATCGAGTGCTGTAAAGCTGCTTGCGGCCCGGCGGGCGACGGATCGCGTCGCCGACCGCGTGGCCGCGCGCATCGTCGGAGATGTTCGCCGGCGTGGCGATGCAGCGCTGTTCGCGTGGACTCGCCGTCTCGATGGGCTTTCACTCACGGTTAGAAATCTGTGGGTTTCCGCAGCCGCGATAAAAAAGGCCTCCAGCCGGGTGGATTCGAACTTTCTTGACGCGCTGGCCCATGCGGCGCGAAACATTCGCGCCGTAGCGCAACGGCAGGTGCCCCAGGAATGGACGATTGAGACAGAGCCGGGCGTGCACGTCGGCCAAATCGTTCGCCCGATCCAGCGAATTGGTTGCTACGTTCCGGGCGGGCGTCATTCCCTGGTATCGACTCTGCTCATGACCGTAATTCCCGCGCAAGAAGCGGGGGTGCGGGAGATCGTCGTCACTAGCCCGCAGCCGGGTGATGCCCTTCTCGCTGCCGCCGATTATCTGGGCGTACGCCATGTCGCGCGAATCGGGGGTGCGCAGGCCATCGCGGCGCTGGCGTACGGCACGCGTGCGATTCCGCGCGTCGATAAAATATTTGGTCCCGGCAATCGTTACGTTGCAGCGGCCAAGCGTCTGGTGAGCGCGGACTGCGCGATCGATCTATTGGCGGGGCCCACGGAAGCGATGGTCCTTTCGAACGACGGTGATCCGCGCTACATCGCGGCGGACCTGCTGGCGCAGGCGGAGCACGATCCTGACGCGGTGGCCCTTTTCGTGACCACCTCGCCCAAGCTCGGCAAGAAGGTTGCGGCTGAAATCGAACGGCAACTGCGCGTGCTGCCCCGCTCGAATCCCGCGTGGCGCTCGCTCCCAGATCGCGGAGCGGTGCTGGTCGGGGGTGACATGCGCGCAGCCATTCAATTTGTAAATGATTTTGCGCCGGAGCATCTCACACTGGCCGGCAGCGCCGGGAAATTTATCGATCGGATCGGATCGGCAGCAAGCATTTTTGTGGGCGAGGGCAGCGCGCAGTCTTTTGGCGACTATACCAGCGGAACCAACCACACGTTGCCGACCGGCGGCGTCGCGCGAACGCGTGGCGGGCTTTCGGCAGCGGACTTCGTCAAGTGCATCAGCGTTCAGGAAGTTTCACCGCGGGGTTTTCCAGCCATGGCCGCTGCAGCGCAGGAATTGGCGAAAGCGGAAGGCCTGCTCGCGCATGGGCTTTCTATCGAGGTGCGCAAATGAAGCGCCAGATCCCGCCGCGCAAGGCGGTCACGGCCATGCGGCCATACAAGCCGCCACTGGAAGGGCGCAGGGAGAAACTGCGCCTCGACTTCAACGAAAATCCGATGGGCTGCTCGCCGTCAGTGCGCCGTGCGCTGGCGAAACTCGGGACTACGCCCATCTCCGCGTATCCGGAGCAGGAGAGCGCCCGCCACGAGATCGCCAAGTATTTTAGGGTGTCGCCTGAAGAAATGCTGTTTACCAATGGCACCGATGAGGGGCTGAATGTGGTGGTCAGCACGTTCGTCGAACCTTGCCAGTCGGTCCTGATCGTCGAGCCCACCTTCGCAATGTACCGTTTCTATTCCGAACTGGCCGGCGCGCGGATCGAAACCGTGCGTTACCCGGACGAAATGCGATTCCCTACCGCGGGCGTCCTGGCGGCGCTGCGAAAATCGCCGCGGGTATTTTTCCTGGCGAACCCCAACAATCCTACTGGCACCCTGGTTCCGCCGGCCGTATTGCGCCGCTTTCTAAAAGCCGCACCGAAGACTGTGCTGGTAGTCGACGAAGCCTATTTCGATTTTTGCGGGGTGACCGTGATTCCGTGGATTCGCCGCTACCAGAATCTGGTGGTAACCCGCACATTTTCGAAAGCCTTCGGTCTCGCCGGAATGCGGCTGGGTTGCTTGTTCGTCCATCGCGACGTGGCGGCGATTATGCGCAAGGCCCAGTCTCCGTATCCGGTGAGCGCCGCGGCGCTGGTGGCCGCCTCCGCGGCCGTTCGGGATCGGTCGTTCCTTGCGCGCACGCTGCGGGAGCTGCGTCGCGGGCGCGCGGTGCTCGAAAAGGGCCTGGCCCCGTTGCAACTTCCCTTCTTTCCCACCGCCGCGAATTTCATCCTTGTGAATTTCGGTGAACGCATGAAAGAAGTCGTCGTGGAACTGTCGCGCCGAGGAATTCTAATTCGTGACCGCTCCGGCGATTTTGGCGGCGCGGGCTACGCGCGGATTACTTTCGGGACGCCGGCGCAGATGCGCCGGCTACTCGCCGAACTGAAGCAAGTGCTGTGAAGCTGAACGTCAGGGAGTGACCGACGAATGAGAAAGGCCACCATACATCGCCAAACCAAAGAAACCGACATCCGCGTGCGAATCGATCTGGACGGCCGCGGCGCGGCGCGTATCCGCACCGGCATTCACTTCTTCGATCACATGCTCGAGCAAATCGCGCGCCACGGCGCCATCGATTTGGACCTCACCGCGAAGGGAGACTTGCATGTGGATCAACATCACACCGTGGAAGACGTCGGAATCGTGTTGGGCGAGGCCGTCAAGAAAGCCCTGGGGTCGAAGCGCGGCATTCTGCGCGCCGGGTACTACCTGATGCCGATGGATGATTGCCTCGCCGCCGTGGCCCTCGATTTTTCCGGCCGCTCGGCCTGCGTATGCAAGTGGAAGCCGGCGGCGCGGCTGGTCGGCGATTTCCAAACCGAACTGGTGGAAGATTTCTTTCAAGCGTTCGCCCAAGCCGCGCGCGCCAACGTGCACGTGAAGCTAGTTTACGGGCGATCGTCGCACCACCAGGTGGAATCAATTTTCAAAGCATTCGCGCGTGCGCTGCGCTTCGCGATTGCTCGGGACCGCCAGCTCCAACGGCTCTTGCCATCCACCAAGGGCCTGCTATGAGAATCACGATCGTAGACTACGGCGCGGGGAACCTGCCGTCCGTCGAACGCGCGCTGCAATCGCTGGGAGCCGAAACCCACCGCGCCACCGCTCCCGAGCACCTGCATGCCGCCGAGCGAATCGTTTTCCCCGGCGTAGGGCACTTCTCGGCGGCGATCACCGGCCTGCACAGCGCCAATCTTTTCGCCCCGCTCCGCGGGGCGAGCGAGCGAGGAGTGCCGATTCTGGGCATCTGCGTGGGACTGCAAGCGCTCTTCGCGTCCAGTGAAGAGGCTCCTGGTGACGTCGGGCTCGGCCTGCTCCCGGGCCAAGTGAAGGAATTGCCGGCAACCGTAAAGCTTCCGCATATCGGCTGGAATCAGGTGCGTCGGGTGGGCGAAGGCCGTCTGCTGAACAACCTTTCCGGCGACTCCTACTTTTACTTCGCGCATTCCTACGCCGCTACAAACGAGCCCGGACAGACCGTGGCGGTCTGCGATCACGGCACCGCCTTCGCCGCGGTGATCGAAGACAGAAATCTGTCGGCGGTCCAATTCCATCCCGAAAAATCTGGCGCGGCCGGCGCGCGCGTGCTTCGCAATTTCCTGGAGTCCACCCGATGACCCTGGCCCGCCGCATCATTCCCTGCCTCGACGTCGATTCCGGCCGCGTGGTGAAAGGGATCGAGTTCAAGGGTTTGCGCGACATGGGCGATCCCCAGGAATTGGCCCGCCGTTACAACCGGGAGGGCGCCGATGAGCTGGTGGTGCTAGATATTCGTGCCTCGCGTGACGGCCGCCCTACGTTTCTCGAGACCATTCGCCGCGTGGCGCGCCAGCTGCAAATTCCGCTCACCGCCGGCGGCGGCATTCGTGAACTCGAAGATGGGCGCGCGGTCCTCCGCGCTGGCGCGGACAAACTAACCGTCAATACCGCGGCCGTCGAACGCCCAGAATTGCTTTCCGAGTTAGCCAGCCAGTTTGGCTCGCAGGCGGTGGTGCTGGCGATGGACGTTAGCCGAGACGGCGATTCGTGGCGAGTGTTCGTCCGCGGCGGCCAACAAGCGACTGGAATCGATGTGCTGGAATGGGCCCGTCAAGGGGTAGCACACGGCGCGGGAGAAATTCTGCTCACCTCGATCGATCGCGACGGCACCTGCAGCGGATTCGATTGCGAACTCACCGCGGCGGTCGCGCGGGCAGTTCGCGTGCCGGTTATCGCGTCCGGCGGCGCGCGGACTTTTCAGGATTTTCTGGACGTTTTCACGGCAGGCGCCGCCGACGCTGCTTTGGCCGCTTCGATCTTCCACAGTGAAACGGAATCGATCGCCGGACTGAAAAAATATTTGGCCGGCCACCACGTCCCGGTCCGCCAGGAGCGGGCCGAATGATCGTGCCGTGCATCGATTTGCAGGATGGCCGCGCGGTGCAATTAGTTCGTGGCCGGCGGCTGGCGCTCAGCGTCGACGACGTTCTCGGTTTGCTGGAACGATTTCAGCGCTATCCCACGATGCACGTGATCGACCTCAATGCCGCATTGCGGCACGGAAATAACGGACGCTGGATCAAGGTACTCTGCGCGAAATCAAAGACCAAAGTCCGCGTCGGCGGAGGCATCCGGAGCGCGGCGCGCGCCGAGACAATTCTTTCGTGGGGCGCGGAGAAAGTAATCGTGGGGAGTGCCGCATTTGAAAATGGCCGGGTCGCCACGAAATTCCTGGAAACGCTGGCGGCCCGCATCGGGAAAAAGAATTTGATTGTGGCCATCGACACCATGAAGGGCCACATCGTCAGCCACGGATGGAGAACTCGTGAGAAACTGCGCGCCGAGGACGTAATTCCCCAGCTCGAACCGTACTGCGCGGAATTCCTGGCCACCTACGTCGATAACGAAGGAACGATGCAAGGCACTAGCCTGCCGTGGTTTCGCAAATTGCGAAGCGTTACCCGTCTCCCCATCACTGCCGCCGGCGGAATCCGCAGCCACCGCGAAATAAAGGCGCTGGAAAAAATCGGAATGAATGCGGCCGTGGGGATGGCGATGTACAAAGGGATGATCGCATAACTTTTTCGCGCGAAAGCGACCAGCGCAAAGCGCTCGATTTTTGCACTCCGCTCACTGAACACTACATTTGGGCTTGACTCGGGCCGACTCACACCATATATTGCGGTTGTTTGCTGGTGGCGCTCCGCTCACCCGGGACGTCTAAAGGGAACCCGGTGTAATTCCGGGACTGCCCCGCAGCGGTAAGCAGGAACGAAAGCCCGCAAGAGCACTGCTCCTCTCACGGAACGGGAAGCTTGGGTTAGTAGGAACTCGATCTGCCAAGGTCGATATAGCCTGTAAGTCCGAAGACCTGCCAGCGCCACGCCATTCCCGGCGTGACTTTTTTTTGCGATCCTCCGCGGGGAGGTTGGCGATGGCTTGGTGCGTTTTGGAATTCTGCCCATTCCATTTCCGCCTTTTCGCGTTTGGCTCGGAAGGATTTATATATGGCAGCTCCAGCTACCGCTCCGGCCGCAACGCAGTCGTCGTTTGCGGACTCCGTGTCTTCATTTCCCGCACCCTCAAAAACTTCGGTTATGCAAGTCCGCAAACGCAATGGCTCGCTGGAAAACGCGAACGTCAGCAAAATCGTGCGCGCGGTGGAGCGCTGCTGCGCCGGCCTCGAAAACCTCGACCCCATGCGCATCGCCAGCAAAACGATCGGCGGACTCTTCAACGGCGCCACCACCAAGGAGCTGGACCTGCTTTCGATTCAGACCGCCGCGTCATTAATCGCTGAAGAACCCGAGTATTCCCGACTCGCCGCGCGGCTGCTGCTCGGCGTGATCGACAAGGAAGTCGCCAACCAGGACATCTATTCCTTCTCGCAATCGATCACCACCGGTAAACAACACGGGCTGGTTTCCGAAGATCTGGCCAAATTCGTCACTGAACATTCGCGCAAGCTGAACGACGCGATCACCCCGCGCAGCTCCGACCTTTTCGAATATTTTGGCGTGCGCACGGTGTACGACCGGTACCTGCTGCGCAATCCCGAAACCCGCGACGTCTTCGAAACGCCGCAATACTTCTTCCTGCGCGTCGCATGCGGGCTCTCACGCAGCGTGGCCGAAGCGATCGAATTCTACCGACTGCTCTCCGAACACGAATATCTGCCCAGCTCGCCCACGCTGTTCAATTCCGGGACCCGCCACGCGCAGATGTCGTCCTGCTACCTGCTCGATTCCCCAGCCGATAATCTGGAAGCGATTTACGACAAGTACAAAGACGTGGCCATGCTCTCGAAATTTGCCGGCGGCATCGGACTCGCCTTCCATCGCGTGCGTTCCCGCGGCTCGCTGATCCGCGCCACCAACGGCCATTCCAAAGGCGTGGTACCCTGGCTGAAAACTCTGGATTCTTCGGTAGCGGCCGTGAATCAAGGAGGCAAGCGCAAAGGCGCGTGCTGCGTGTACCTCGAGCCGTGGCACGCGGACATCGAGGAATTTCTGGAGTTGCGCGACAACGCCGGTGACAACGCGCAGCGCACCTACAACATCAACCTGGCCAACTGGATTCCCGATCTGTTTATGAAGCGCGTCGAGGCCGACGAGACCTGGTCGCTCTTCGATCCCAAAATCGTCCCGCAGTTTCCCGACCTGACCGGCCAGGCCTTTGAAGCCGCGTACATGGAAGCGGAAAAGAAAAAGATGTTCGTGCGCCAGATCAAAGCGCGCGAGCTTTATGCCCGGATGATGAAAGTGCTCGCCGAGACCGGCAATGGATGGATGACCTTCAAGGACGCGTGCAACCTGAAGTCCAACCAGACCGCCGAGGCCACCAACGTCGTGCACCTTTCCAATCTTTGCACCGAAATCACCGAGGTTAGCTCCAAACAAGAAACCGCGGTCTGCAATTTGGGCTCGATCAATCTGGCCAAGCACATCACCAACGGCGTCTTCGACTTCGCGAAGCTCGCCAACACCGTGCGCGTGGCAGTGACTTTCCTCGACCGGGTGATCGACATCAATCTCTATCCCATCCCCGCGGCGCGCGGCGCCAATCGCCGATGGCGCCCGGTGGGCCTCGGCGTGATGGGATTGCAAGACGTGTTCTTTTCCCTGCGCTTGCCTTTTGACGTGCCGGAATCCCGCCAGCTCTCCAGGAAAATTCAAGAGGAGATTTACTATCACGCGCTGGCGCAATCCTCGGCGCTCGCCGCCGAGCTCGGCCCGCATCCTTCCTTCGCGGAGACGCGCGCCGCTCGGGGCGTCTTGCAGTTCGACCTGTGGGGCATCGCGCCCCAGGATCCCGCCCGCTGGGACGCGTTGCGCGAAAGGATTCAGCGCACTGGACTGCGCAATTCCCTGCTGGTAGCCGTCGCTCCCACCGCTACCATCGCTTCGATCGTAGGCGCATACGAGTGCATCGAGCCGCAGCTTTCCAATCTTTTCAAGCGCGAGACGCTCTCCGGCGACTTCTTGCAGATCAATCGATATCTGGTCGCCGAGCTGAAAGCCCTGGGCCTGTGGACCGAGGAGATCCGCACCCGCATCAAAGTGGCTGACGGCTCAGTCCAGGGTATCGCGGAAATCCCCGCGGAGGTTCGCGCGATTTACCGGACTACATGGGAAATTCCGATGCGCTCGTTGATCGACATGGCCGCCGAACGCGGAGCTTTTGTCGATCAGAGCCAGTCGCTCAATCTCTTCGCGCAGAGCCCTAACATCGGAAGACTGTCGTCCATGTACATGTACGCATGGAAAAAGGGGCTGAAGACGACGTACTACCTGCGCTCCCGGCCCGCCACCGAAATTTCGAAGACCACCGTGCCAGTGTCCGCGCCATCGGCAACGTCCGCCACTTCCGCGTTGGCCTGCTCGCTCGAAAATCCGCAGTCCTGCGATGCGTGCCAGTAAAGCATCTCCACTCGCCACGCAACGCTTACCAGGAGATATCGATGATTCTTAATCCAGGTTTTGACTTAACGCTGCGACCCATGAAATATCCGGCCTTCTACGATCAATACAAAGGGGCCATTAAAAATACCTGGACCGTCGAGGAAGTGGATCTCGCGGGCGACCTGGCCGATCTGAACCAGCGCATGACCCCGGCAGAGCGCCACCTAATCAATCGCCTGGTGGCCTTCTTCGCCACTGAAGATTCGATCGTCGGCAACAATCTGGTTCTCAATCTCTACAAGCACATCAACTCGCCCGAAGCTAGAATGTACCTCTCGCGCCAGCTCTTCGAGGAAGCCCAGCACGTGGAATTCTATTTGACTTTGCTGGACACCTACATCTCCGACCCGGAGCAGCGCAAGAGCGCCTTCGACGCCGTCGAAAATATCGAATCCATCCGCAAGAAGGCCGAATTCTGTTTCCGCTGGATCGATTCCATCAACAACCTCACCGAAATCCGCAGCATCGACGACCGCCGCAACTTTCTATTGAACCTGATCTGCTTCGCGTGCTGCATCGAAGGCCTGTTCTTTTTCGCAGCGTTCGCCTACGTCTATTTCCTGCGGTCGCGCGGCCTGCTGCCAGGGCTGGCCACCGGCACCAACTGGGTGTTCCGCGACGAAAGCGCGCACATCGATTTCGCGTTGGAGGTGATCAAGACTGTTCGCCACGAGGAGCCGGGAATTTTCGACGCGGAAATGGAATCGCGGGTCACCGACATGATTAAGGAAGCGGTCGATTGCGAGATGGCCTTCGCCAACGACACCCTCAGCATGGGCGTCAGCGGTCTTTCTCCCACTGAAATGCTCCAGTATCTGCAGTACGTAGCCGACCGGCGCCTGGAAGCGCTGGGAATCGCCACCGTATTCCACGTAAAAAATCCCTTTGGATTTATGGAGCTGCAGGACGTGCAGGAACTGACCAATTTCTTCGAGCGACGCGTCTCCGCATATCAAGTGGCGGTCACCGGCGAAGTCGCTTTCCACGACGACTTCTAGCAAACTCCGCCGGCGGCGATGGCGGCCGTCAGCCGCGATCAATCAACCTTGGGCAGCTGGAGCAGCATTCCATTGCCCTGCCCCGCTTGGACCCGGGGCAGTTGCCCGTCCCACTTGTCGATCAACGCACGATTGTTTTCGATGCGCCGGAGATCTAGAAGCTGCGGCGTCAGCGAACTTTGGCGGATTCGATTGGCATCCGCTTCTCCCTGCGCGCGTGTGACCAATGACTTGGCGTCTCCTTCCGCTTCGGCAATTTTCTTCGCGGCTTCGGCTTGCGTGGTGGCCAGCTCGTTACGCGCGCGTTCGGCCTGCTGAATCGCCTGCGCTTTCGCCGTGATGGCCGAAGCAATCACTTCCGGCACACGCGGAGCGCCGATGAATCCAAATTGCTGAACGCTCACTCCCACCGGAGCTACTTTTTCCTGGATCAGCGCCTCCACCCTGCTTAGGAATTCCGCCTTGTGCTCCCCGTAGATGTCTTCCACGGTAAAAGTGGACGCGACTTCGTTGAGCGAATTGCGGACGATGTCGCGCAAGATGCCGTGCGTGAAGACCTCCAGATCGCTGACCCGGTACTTGACGTAAAAGTCTGGCACCTTCTGCGGTTCAATGGCGTAGGAAAGCGAGACGTCCACGAAAATTTCCATGCCCTCCTTGGAGTTGAATCCCATTTCCTCATTGACGGCGTGCCCCTCGTCGAGGCTCCTCGTCCACTTTACGGTTTGCACGTAGGTGGGAAACTCAATGATCTGCGTGCGCAGCGGGCTGTACACCACCCAACCGGTGCGAATCGGGATTTCCGATGCGCCTCGCTGGCTTCCCGCAAGGTTGATTTCCACTCCCACATGCCCTGCTTCAATTCTGGTTACCCGTGTGACGAACGTCGCGAATATGATCAGCAGCACCAGCACCGCCAACGGGATCAGCAAAAGTCTTACAACGCGCGAGGCGTGGCGAGCTAAATCATCAAAATTTGGGCCGACCGGTTGTCCGTAGATAGTCATGGTGTTCTTCTCCTGTTAGCGTCCATCGAGGAGGCATGCTACCACAGCGGACATGGGGAGCCCGTGAGGAAGCCGTAAAGGATTCATAAGGTCCGCCCCGCATCTCATTGTTCCGCAGGATGTTAGGGGCAGTCGGCGACTAGTGTGCGGTACAGGCGGGAATGGCCAGTCCTTATTATTCGGATGGGATGCATCATCTATTTCGATAACGTCAAGGCACTTTTTCGATTGGACCCACGGGCTGGCCCGCGCTAACCTAGTGCTGCATGATGGATTGTTTCGGTTCGTCAAAAACGTCAATGCCAACGCGCCGCATCCCAAATAGAGGAGATTCATGTCCACCGAACTGCGTAATTTTCTGGCCCTCTCTTACGACGAACTCGAAGAACTGAACCTGAACGCCAAAGAGCAGCGCAAGAAGCGCGTCGCCGCTCACAAGATTCAGGAGGAGCGTATCAAGTATCTGACTGACGAGAAGCGCATCAAGGCAGTGACGGTTCTCTTCAGCGATTTGGAAGGCCGTCTGCACATGCTGGACTACGACAAGAAATTCCTGGTCAAGAGTTGGGATAACCTTACCTTTGACGGTTCTTCCATCCGGGGATTCACCGCGCAGCGGGAAAGCGATCTGCGCCTGGGCATGGACTGGGCCTCGTTTTACTGGGCACCTGCGGACTATTTCGGTTCCGGCAAGGTCCTGGTTTTCGGCGAAGTGATCGACAAGGACGGCTCCCCGTACAGCGCCGACATTCGCGGCGTGCTAAAGAGCTATGCCGATGCGATGTACAAGAAGGAAGGATTCACGCTCAACGCGGCCAACGAAATTGAAGGCTTTCTCTTCAATGGCTGCGACGCCGAACGCCACTATCACGAAACGCACAAATTCGAGTACGTCAATACCGGCGGCTACTACCACTCGCTGCCCAGCGATCTCCTGCGCACTTTCATCGATACTACCGCCGAAGTGCAGCGCGCCATGGGCTTCGAAAACGAGAAGGACCATCCGGAAGTTGCGCCTTCGCAATTTGAAATCAACTACGGCTACGGCGAAGTAGTCGCCGCGGCCGACCAGATTCAACTCTACAAGCTGATCTGTCGCCAGGTGGCCACGCGCATGGGCCTCACCGCCAGTTTCTTGCCCAAACCGGTGATCGGTGTGAACGGCAACGGAATGCACACCAACGTTTCGATCAGCAAAGGCGGGAAGAATACCTTCTGGGATCCCAAGGGCGAGGAGAAACTGAGCAAGGCAGGATGGTCGTTTGTGGACAAAATTCTCACCCACGCCAACGATATTTGCCTGTTGCTGAACGCCAGCGTCAACGCCTACCGCCGCCTTGACCCACATTTCGAAGCGCCGAACCAGATCAAAGCTTCGGCTGTCGATCGCGGGTCGATGATCCGAATTCCACTCGGTAATGAAAAGAGTTCCCGCGTCGAAGTGCGGTCGGTAGCTCCGGACGCCAATCCGTACCTGGTTCTTTATTCGATCTTCAAATCCGGGATCGACGGCGATACTTCCAAGATTAGGAATCTTCGCCAAGCCCAGCGCTACTTGCCTGACAACGTCTACACCGCGCTGGAACATTTCCGCTCCGGCGAATGGACCACCAAGCTGCTGGGCGAAGACGTCAAGGCGCGCTACGCCGACCTGAAGCAGGCTGCCGCCGACCGTTGCCCGCGCTCCCTGGGCACGTTCGTCAAAGCTCCCGAAGTGCAGTACCACCACGAGGTCTACAACCAGTTCCTCTGGAACCTCTTCTAGGGCGATTTGTTCGCCAGGCTCTAAAATTCCCAGCAATCAAGACCGGCTGGGCCTTCGCGGCCCAGGCACCATGCTTGGTTTTTCGGTCCCGTGACCTCCCGCGCGGTCCGCTCAATAACGCGATCACATCCACGGCACCGATGATTGCTCACCACCCCCTCCACGGATCCGGATAAGCGGGATTCCCGCATCCGGCTCTGGCCTTAGGTAACGACGCCCATGCGGCGCAGGGGGATAAGGATGACAGACGGTGGGCGGAGGCAGCCAGTGAGTGATGAGGCGCCGCATGCGATCCGAAAGGACGCGGCCATTCTGACTGCGCCGCGACGACGCGCGATGCCGGAGCCGCCCCACTTGGAACCGGAATATGTGCAGCGCGTCTTGGTTCCGAGGCACACCGTAGCAGTACCGGATGTGTCCACGCACCACCGCTTGCAACCACTTGCCCACCTCCGGGATGGATTCGTGCATCGTCTGCCGCAACACCGTGAACCGTCCATTGCTCCTCTTCTTCACACGGATATGCATAACGCCGAGAAAATTGAACGTCTCCGGTTTCCCTTCTCCACGCCGCCGCCGTTGTTCGATCGCATACGGACCGAACTCCAGCAGTCGCGTCTTCTCGGGATGCAGTTCCAGGTGGAGCTTGCTCATTCGTTCCGTGAGTTCCGCCCGAAACTGATCGGCATCCGCTTTGCAGTGGAATCCAACCACGATGTCATCCGCGAATCGCACTACGACCATCTCCGTGCGCCCGCACGCTTCGACGCCGCCCTTGCGAGCGGCTCCGCATGACTCGGGGCCGATGTGGGTCGCTACTCCACTTTCGTATGACTTTTGCATTCACTACACCTCGCCGGTCTGACCGGCGCAGCAGGAGATCAAAAATGAGAAGATTCGGCCTGGTAAGATCGGGATTTTTACTGCTTAGTTTGACAGCCGGTGCGGTCTCCGCCCATGCACAAGCAGGCAGCCTGGATACGACTTTCGGCAAGAAAGGCATTGTGTCGACCAACTTCGGCACCAATTCGAGTTCGGGCGCGGCTAATAATGTTCTGTCACCGGTGGTCGCGGCCCTGCAGCCGAATGGTGACATTGTTGTTGCGGCGACTATCGGCGGCGGCTTTGGCGTGGCGCGCTGCCTGCCCAGCGGCAGTCTGGATACCACCTTCGGCAAGGGTGGATTCATCACTACATTCCTGGGGGCGTATGCTGCCACGGTCGGCGCGGTGACGTTAGAGGCGAATGGCGACATCGTCGTTGCGGGGACGGTTTCAAGCGAGGCAGGAGTGAAAGAATTCGCGGTCGCACGCTTCACCTCCGCCGGGGTCCTCGACAAGACCTTTGGCAAGAGCGGCGTGGTGACCACGCAATTTTCGATGCAGCCGCAGGGGGCGACCGCGGTCCTGGTGCAGCCGAACGGAGCGATCATCGTAGGCGGCAACACCAACAACGGCGGTGGCTATGACGGGGTGACCCAGATTACTGCACTGGCGCGCTATACCTCGACTGGCACGCTGGACACCACCTTTGGAACCGGCGGCACGGTAGTCTCAACGAACGGTTCTGGAGTAAGTGAGATCGCTTTGAACGCCTCCGGAGACATCTTTATTCGCAACGTTGGCTCAATCGCGGAATACAGCTCGAGCGGCGTCGAGGATTCCGTAGTTACGCCCTCCACCATTACCTCCGATAGCGAAAGCTTCTATTCCAACGGCCGGCATCTTTCCTCGAATGCCGTGGAGATCAAAAAAGACGACATTGATGCACAAGTCGTCCGCTGCACGGCTACCGGCGCGATTGACTCAACCTTCGATAATCCGCCATTCGACTTCACCGCTACCGGCTCGCTGTCCGATGACCAAGGAAGCGCCTTTCTCCAGCCTAGTGGACAGATCGTGGTGGCAGGGTCGCACTGGGCATTTGGCTCTGCGATCACCTACTTCGGGCTGGCGCGACTGACCAGCAATGGCACTCTGGACTCCACCTTCGGCAGCGACGGAACGGTTGTCACCACACTTCCCGTTAACGGCGCGGCCGCGGAAATAGCCCCGACGCAATCCAACGGCAGGATAATCGCGATTGGAGTGACCTTCAACAACACCACCGGGGTCAGCAATCTTGCACTGGCCCGCTATCTATCGGAATAGGCGTGTCGCTGTTGGGGGCCGACGGGATATCTGCCTACAGACCATGCGAAGCGCATGGTCACTCCGCCCGACGGGGTTAAACGTTTATCTGACCGCGTTCAGCGCTTCGGGGGTCACCCCGCGCCTACCCAAGCCACTGCGGATTGTGAACCGTGCCGTCGAAGTTGGTGGTGTTCTTGTACAGCTCAAACTCGCCGTTCTGCGCAGCCTGCTTCGTTTTCGCCAGCAGCGCCGCCACTTCCTGTTTCGCCAGCGGCTTGAAACTCCGGGCCACGCTCAGCGCCTGTTCCAGTAGCTCGATGGAAGGGCATCCGTTAATCACCACGCTGGTCGGCAGATTCAGCGCGTAACGCAGGCAATCGGGCGCCGACACGGTGTGGCTCTCCAGGATTAGTCCCGCGGCAATCGGTTTCATTCCCAGCACACCAATTTCCTGCTTCACCAGCACTGGCAGCACTTTTGTCTCAAAGCTTTCGTGGTGTGCATCCATCAAGTTCAGCGGCATTTGCACCGCATCGAAATGAAAATGGTGCGCCGACGCGGTCTCCAGCATTTTCAAGTGGATGTCGGGACTCTTGTGGCCGGTGAATCCGATGTACCGCACCTTTCCGGCCTTCTGCGCGGCCACGATCGCTTCCATCCCTGCGCCGGGCGCAAAAATGTGCTCTGGATCGGTCATTCGAATCACTTCGTGAAACTGGAGCAGGTCGATGTGGTCGGTTTGCAGGCGGCGCAGGGATTCTTCGAGCTGCTGGGTAGCCGCTTCCCGGGTCCGCCCATCAATTTTAGTCATCAAGAAGGCCTTGGCGCGATAGCCATCCCGCAGCGCCTTGCCCATGCGCACTTCGCTCCGGCCATCGTTGTAGTCCCAGCAGTTGTCGAGGAAATTGATTCCGTTGTCGAGCGCGGAGCGAATAATACGAATGCTTTCCTCTTCCGTAGATTGCTTTCCGATGTGAGCGCCGCCCAGCCCGATGCAGGAAACTTTCTCGCCGGTGCGTCCCAGAGTGCGAAGTGGAACACCGCTTTCGGCGGCGCCTGCTCGCGTAGGAAAATCAGCCAGCAGCGTGGTTGCCGCCGCGAGTTCCAGAAATTCCCGGCGCGTCACTGACGCGCCCGGCCGCGCTTCTTTACGCGTAGATTCAGCAGAGTCAGAGTCGGTGCAGTAGAATTCAGTGAACTGTCCGGAGGGGTTTGAGTGCTTGTTGTCAGTCATAATTCACCTCTCTAATGTGGGCCGGTCGGCAGGCCCGCACAGTATCGTGATCGATGCGGGACCAACTCAGTTCTACTACAAAACGGGGCACCCCGAATGTAAATTAGCGGTGCATGCCGCAGGGCCCATGCTACCGCCGTCCCGCCTCAGCGGCTGGTCAGCGACCGTATCAAATCGACTTCATCCTCCTTATACGGCCTCCCGTCGGTTCGGAAGATTTCGTGAAACCAGATCGCCGGCTCACGGTCAGTATAAGGATGCTCCCAGGAATCCCAGGGCAAGTAAGTCTGCGTCTGGCCCGCGACCAGTCCCCAATTGATAGCCGCCACTTTGTATTTCTTTGCGATCGGCAGACTTCCCTGAAACGTGCTCCCGTTCCCCCTGGCCATGTATTCCGTGCAAAGAATCGGCCGGTGATATTGCTGCAACCACACGATGCGCTTTTCGAATTCCTCACCCTTATCGTAGTTATGGAAAGAAATCACATCGGAAAGCTCGATCTGAATTTTCTGCATCGGATCCAGCTTCTCCGGCGACAACCAATCGCCCTTCCAAACCCCGCTAGTCAAAGGCTGCGTAGCCCCCGCCTCCCGCGCCCACTGATACACCCGAGGCAGCAGCCCCAGCACCAGCGCGATTTTATTAGGCGGCTCGAATTTCCCGTAGCTACCGGTGTTCACATTGTCCGGCTCGTTCCAAAGGTCCCAACCAAGAATTCGATCGTCCTTAGCGAACGCCCCGACCACGCCCTTCACGTAACCCTCCAGCCGCGGATACTGCGCAGGATCCTCGAGCGCCTTCGCACCCGGACTCTGCACCCACCCAGAATTGTGCACCCCGGGCGTAGGCTCATGCTGCTTGCCCAACCGGGGATTAGGGTCCCAACAAGAATCAAACAGCACCAACAACGGCTTGATATGGTGCGCAGCCGCAATCCCCAGAAAAACGTCGATCCGCTTCTTGAATCCCTCCGGGTCCTGCTGCCAAGGTAGGTCGTGCAGGAACACCCGCATGGTATTCAGCCCAATGCCCTCCGCCCACCCCAGTTCCAGGTCGATCCGCTTAGGATCAAACGTATCCGCCTGCCACATCTCCAACTCATTGATAGCTGTAGCCGGAATGTAGTCGCTCCCCACGCGCCAAGGCTGCTTGGAATACCAATCGTTAGCCTTGGCCTCCGTCCAGCGCGCCGCCGGTGCCACTGCAGACGGCTTCGGTGGCTCTGGCGATCCCGCCCACGCCGCAACCCCAAGGCCGAGCATGAGCGCCAGATCGATCGCCAACTTCTTAGTCAAGCGTTTCCGCATAGCATGCCCCTTCTTCGTTCGCCAATTTCAGCGACGCCCCATTCTAGGACCGCAGGCGCATCCGAAAAATAAATATCTTCATCTTTTATCGTCGCCAGGGCTCGACGTCTTTCTTCTGTTGCCTGGTGAGTTTCTTCATTTGCGCGGGCACCATGGTATCCATGGAAGGGAAATTGGCGGGTTTTAAGCATGGCGGAGAGGGTGGGATACTCATTAGGTCCCACCCGCCTCGTTCTGTGTTTTCATCGAAATGCACGAATAACCGCATGAATACAGGCGATTCTGCAGTCTCACCTGTTTTAACCCGTTCAACACGTTCTCCTGTTTGGGCCCAATTTCTGTCCATAACAGACACCAAAGACACCAAGAAATCCTCGCACCACCGGCTAGACGTAGAGCGAGCCCAGAAATTGCAAACCGGACTATATAAGTTTCAATTCAGGAAAATCTTGTTTGCATCGTTGCGGATCGAGTGTCATGAAACGATCCGCCTGCGCCAAGGCATGTGATCCAATGATGAAATCAGCAAGCAACCGCCTCGGCCCTGGCTGTGCGGTCCTTCGCCGCCGCTTCGCATACCGTGCAAACCGCCGGCCGGCCTCCAGCCACACGGTCTGTTGAAACTCGAAATCGACGTCGATGCCGGTATCCGCCAGAAAGCTGTTCACAAAGGATTCCGTGGCCTTGGGATAGGCCAGCAACTCCGCGTAGACGGGCGCTGCTATCACTAAACCGCCCTCGGTCTTGGCATTGCCGAGATTTTTCGCTATATCAGAGGCTGGCGGTTCCTTGGACCAAAGGGCGGAGAGCACGTTGGTATCGATTGCCGTTCTCATTGTTCCTGAGTTTCTTCGTCGCGCAGGGTCTGGACCCAGGCATTTACTTCATGCACCCCGGGAAAGGCGGGCAGTGCACCCACATATTTTACGAATGGATTTTCAGCTGCGCGCGCGGGACGGATGGTCGTTCGGTCATTCTCAACGACAAATTCCACGCGATCTCCCTCTTTCAGCCCGAGGCGATTGCGGATCTCACGAGGTACGGTGATCTGTCCCTTACTGCTAATTGTGCTAAAGCGTGCCATCTTTACCTTTCCTCTTTACAGTAAGGATATCACAATTTGCATTCCAATTTCATCGGGTAATGTGTGGAAACGAGTCCGGATTTTACCGGACCGGCTCGAGCGCATGGGGTAGGGCTAGCAAAGCTGGCGGCACGGGACTCACGCCCGGGGATCGCGCGATCTGGGCGCCTGGCATCCAATGGTTGTCGCAGGATGCCGGATCGGTTGTGGCGCTGCGCAAGGGACCCGCTCAGCGGAATGGAGCGTGCATGAACGAAGCCATGCGCAAGTGGGGTCATCTGGACGATTGCGACTCTCTCGTCACCGATGAGTCTAAGCGTTCGCATTTTTGTGCTGGGTGAAAATATCGCATAATCGTGATGGCCATGACTCTATGCATCTCTCCTCACGGACGGCTGTTCGTAGAAACTGCCTCAGGTGACGAACGAGCTTCCGAAGGGGCTCTGCCAAAGAGGATTGTCGAAGCTTTCGCCGATGATACGTCACGCGGGATTCTATATTTGTCCACGATTGAATTGCAGACGAACCTGCCAGCGGAGTTTTCCTTCGCACGCGATTTTGGCCGAGCTTATCTAACGCAGCTATGTCATACGCCGGGGATAGCCGGCCAGGCGGAATTCCCGTCCGTTTCGCCACCAACCGAAGGCGAACTAGCAGTCATGGTTTTGTCGGCGCCCCCGATGCGGGGATTGGAATACCTCGATACCAATGTTCTGGCGGGCTGGTGGACGGACTTAGACGGCCTGGTGCGAAAGGAGGTGCGAGCGTCGGGCCGTGGGGTGCAGGAATATCTGCGGAAACGGAATCCGTTGTGGTCGACGGTTGGAAGGGTGTCGGTTCACCTAGCGGAGCACAAACGTGATCCGGACTATCCGTTCGCCTTCTTGGCGACGTACGCCAGCCGGCTTTCGACACAGGGGCGAGTGCAGCACCTGCCGTTGGGACGTGCAATGCAAGAATACGCCGGAACCAAGAACCGCTCGGCATTGCTGTCTCTGCTGCAACCAATTCACCGTGCTGCCGAGCGAATCGCGTGGGTAAAGGAAATGGTCGAGGCAGGCGACATCTATAATCCTTTGGCATGGACGCCAGCGGATGCATACAGGCTTCTGCAAGATATTCCCGTGTTAGAAGAAAGCGGGCTCATCGTTCGGGTGCCCGATTGGTGGAAAGCCGCCCGCCCACCGAGGCCCGTGGTCAGCGTTACAGTTGGCAACAAAGCTCAGATCGGAGCCGGCGCGCTGCTGGATTTTTCCGTCGGCGTTACGTTCGATGGCCAGCCGTTGGACGAGAGGGAGTTGCGCGCGATTCTCGAATCCTCGGGCGGTTTGGTTGCGCTCAAAGGGAAGTGGGTGGAGCTAGATCGCGACAAATTAGCCCAGGCACTGAAGCATTGGAAGGACGTGGAACGCGCGGCGCATGGCGGCGGCATCTCCTTTTTTGAGGGTATGCGCATGCTTTCCGGAGCAAGTTTGCCAGGAGATACAGCAACGGAAATTCCGGAAGCGGCCAAGGAGTGGGTTGGTATTTCCGCGGGACAGCATTTGGAAGAGGTACTTCAGGAATTGCGCCATCCCCGGGGGACAGTTGATAGCGCTCCACCTGGCTTGCGGGCTGAGCTTCGGCCATATCAACAGATCGGTGTCCACTGGCTCCGGTTCATGACCCGCTTGGGACTGGGCGCGTGCCTGGCTGACGACATGGGGCTGGGCAAGACGATCCAGGTCATCGCCCTGCTGCTTCACCTACAAGGAGACCGTGCCCAGCCGGAAAATCCCAGTCTGTTGGTCGTTCCTGCATCCCTGATCGCCAATTGGAAGGCAGAGATTTCTCGTTTTGCTCCATCCTTGTCCGTATCCATCGCGCATCCGTCAGAAATGGACGGCGACGCGGACGTCAGAGATATGTGCGCAAACCGCGATCTGCTCATCACCACCTACACTATGCTTGGGCGGCTCGATTCTCTCCGGCAGCGCGAATGGAGATTGATTATCCTTGACGAGGCCCAGGCGATCAAAAACTCCGGAACGCGGCAAGCTAAAATGGTAAACGAACTGCGCGCCAACTGCCGGATCGCTCTCACCGGCACGCCGATCGAAAACCGGCTCTCCGACTTGTGGGCTCTGTTCGATTTTCTCAACCCAGGTTTGCTCGGAGGAGCCAAGGCGTTTGCCAGCTTCGTGAAGCAAATGAATGCTCGTCAGAGCAATTTCTATGGACCACTGCGCACCCTGGTGCAACCTTATATGCTGCGCCGCCTCAAAACTGACAAACACGTCATCTCCGATCTTCCCGAAAAGACAGAGGTCAACGCCTTCTGCGGGTTGAGTAAGCAGCAGGCAGCGTTGTATCGCCACGCGGTCCAGGAACTCGCCGACCAGATCGATCGAGTCGACGGCATCCAGCGACGCGGAATCGTGCTTTCGTACCTGATGCGGCTGAAACAAATTTGCAACCATCCCTCGCAACTGACCGGCGACAATGCGTACGGGCCGGAACATAGCGGCAAGTTTCAACGCCTGGCCGAGATTTGTCAGGAATTGGCGGACCGCCAAGAGAAAGCTCTGATCTTCTCGCAGTTTCGGGAGATCGTCGGCCCGTTGGCGGAGTTCCTGCGCACTGTTTTCGGCAGGTCCGGTTTAGTGCTGCATGGGCAAACAGCCGTAGGCAAGAGGCGCGAACTGGTTGAAGCGTTCCAGCGCGACGACGGCCCGCCGTTTTTTGTGCTTTCTCTCAAGGCGGGCGGCACGGGGCTGAACCTTACGTCCGCGTCACACGTTATTCATTTCGATCGCTGGTGGAATCCATCTGTGGAGAATCAGGCCACCGACCGGGCGTTCCGTATCGGCCAGAAACGCAACGTATTTGTTCACAAATTCGTATGCCGGGGTACGGTGGAAGACAAGATCGACGAATTGATCGCGCAGAAGTCGAACTTGTCGCACGACCTGCTAGATGACGGCGGTGAGGCCCTGCTAACGGAGATGAGCAATGATCAATTGCTTCGCTTTGTGGCCTTGGATATAAACAAAGCGATGACAACGTAAACGACCCAAAAGGGGAGCCATGTCCAGGTGGAGTTATCGGCCGTACATTCCCGTGGCGCAGCGCCGAGCTAAGGCCATGCGCAAGATGGAAAAATTGCTCAAACAAAAAGGGCGGAAGATATCGCCGGTAAAGATTATTGGCCGCCGCGTCGCCACCACCTTCTGGGGCAAAGCTTGGTGCGACAATCTGGAATCGTACAGCGACTTCAGCAACCGCCTACCACGCGGCCGCACCTACATTCGCAATGGGTCCGTGTTGGATTTGCAGATCGAACCCGGAAAAGTGACTGCACTGGTGAGCGGGTCGGAACTCTACAGCATCACCATCAAGATCAAGCCTTTGACGGCGACGACATGGAAGGTCATAAGGACAACGTGCGGCCATCGGATTGGCTCTCTGGTCGAATTACTGCAAGGGAATCTATCCACGAGCGTGATGGAAATCGTCACGGGACGCGACAATGGGCTATTCCCCGCTCCCAAGGAAATCGAGATGTCCTGTTCCTGCCCGGATTGGGCAGGCATGTGCAAGCATGTGGCGGCAACGCTATACGGCGTAGGCAACCGCCTGGACCATCAGCCGGAATTGTTGTTTACTCTTCGGCATGTGGATCATATGGAACTGATCGCCCAAGTCGGCAGCCCTGTCCTTAAACCGACTGCAGACCAGAAGAAAGTAATCGGAGCTAGCGATCTCGCTGATGTATTTGGCATAGAATTTGACAATTCGCTCGTATCAGAAAAAGCCGACGCCATCGCTAAGTCCGCTCGCCCGGTAAGGGTATCTCGGTCGCCCGCAAAATCTGCTCGTAGCAAACCGTGAAGCAAAACCGCACCGTTGCGCCACGAAATGTAGCGCAACATTTGCGCACAAATTCGGGCAGTTCGCCCGATGGCCCGACTTGTGGCGATCCGGGGGCTGTGATACGGATCGGATTGCTTCGCAGCTTCCAGAAAGCTGGTGGAGAGCGTATCCTCTCCCTCATGCCAGGTCGAAGCCTGTGCGCGGATTACCACTAGCCTGCATTATTCGTGAAGAGTGATTCGGCGATGATTGTTTTGAGCGCGCGACAATCCGCGAGGAATGGCAGAGATAAGTTGAACTGCAAGACTGATTCTAAACTTGTTAGTGGAGTTCAAGTTCAGGTTTTGAAGCGAAACGAGACACCCCAACCAGAAGGTTGACGTGTAAGAAGTTCCTGTCGTGGAGAACCTGGATTATCCGCTTTGCGCGCCCAAGCTTAAGGCAAGACGATGGAAGCTTTCACGGTAGGGAAACGCTTGAGGCAAGTGCAGCACGATGCGACGCACCGTGACGATAACTTGCGCTCCGAGTTTTAGAAAATGCTCTCGTAAGGTCGCCACTTGCGCCCGGGCGTGGCGGGTCCCTGCCAGGCGAAGGCGCATCTCCTGCATCAGCGCATATGCCGCCGCTGTCAGCAGCACGCGGAACGTGTTCGCCAAAAAGTTCGAGCAACTGGTCCGGCCGATCTGCATGCCGTCGTGCAATTCTTTAGTCCGGTTTTCGACATCGCCCCGCTGACAGTAGGTCTTCTCGTAAATCCACTGCGGACTCTGTTTTAGGTTGGTGACTACGAAGCGCGGGTTGTCCTTCGGTTCCTTGTTGGTGGCGCGCACCACCTCGGCTTTGTAGATGACCCGTCGTTTCCACGGCCAAGTCTTTTGGGTAGCGTACCGGCACTCGCCATAGACGTGTTCGGTTTGGCCGGAGAGCTCCGACGCACGACGAGACCGCTTCATGGCCGATTTCACTTTACGCTTCAACACCGCATTGGCGGCCATGTTCACGAGGTATTCCACTTTCGGTTCGCAATCTAGAAAATCCAGAACTTCCGGGGACGCGAAGCCGCCGTCGAGGCGCACCCGGATTTTCGCCTTCGGAAAGGCGTTACCTACTCGTTCGATCAGACGGCGCAGAATCCCCAGCGCACCCAGCGACCCAGTCGCATTGCCCCGCCGCAACACCGCCGCCACCAAGTACTGCTCCGCCTCCTCATTAAAGGTGAGAAAACAAACCATCGGCAAGTAACAGTAGCTATCGTAATGGCGATTGAAAAAGGTGAACTGTTGCTGGCCGTGCGTGGGGTCGTCGGTGGGATCCATATCGATGGTGATCCGCCGGGCGCGACCATGTAGACGCTGGCGATGGCGTTCCATGACGCGGTCCGCAAGAGATTCTGTCATGCGCAACAGTTCCTTGCGATTCGGAGCATTTTCAAAGCGCGACAGAGTAGGTTGTGAAGCCAAATCCTCGCCGGCGATGGGATCCCGACCGACCAGTAGCTTGTGGATCGGATCGCCAGCCAGCCGTGCCGCATCGTTGGCATCTTCATATCCCAACGCGATGGCCATGACTCGCTGAGTAATCAACTCACGCAACTCATGCTGCACCTTACCTGGTTGCCGGTCATCTCTCAGACCAGCCGCCAATGCCGAAGTCAGGCCAAAGCGCCGCTCGGCAGCCTGGAGAAGAATTGCTCCACCA
>Ga0182024_10001946_pt1 | contig 52104 bp, 45 predicted proteins | sample P32metaG_FD_120480 | JGI IMG/M metagenome (GOLD analysis project Ga0182024, IMG submission 120480) | Permafrost microbial communities from Stordalen Mire, Sweden - P3-2 metaG (Illumina Assembly) | ecosystem: Environmental > Terrestrial > Soil > Wetlands > Permafrost | place: Sweden: Stordalen... | reverse complement strand
GATTCAAGGGCCGGAATGGCAAGGGGCGGCCTCACCCGCCGCCCCAAAACTCAAACCCAAGACGCCGCCGAGCATTAGCTTATTGCGGACAAAAAATGGTCTTGACAATGGGGTCCACTTTAGGCCGACCGCATGCGATCGGGCCCACCGGGGTGGAAAACATGAGTTACTGCGACTGTTCGTAGACAAGTTTTGGAGGGCAATGCGGCTTCTTTAGGGCACGCACTGTCCGACGGAGCAAGCTAACCTCAACCTCCTCACACTCTCAAAAGATTCGAATCTTTCTCCTGTCCCGCTCCCCCCGGTTCGACGGAAGCGGCAAGCGCGACCTTTTCGGGCCGCACGCGGAATTCACCAATACAACGATCTGCTTGGCCAAGCAACGTACTTCTGCCTGGAGCATAGCGCAAGGCGTTCGCGCCGTGAGAGAGATTATGCGCGAAGTGGCTGGCGGGATTGGAGAAATAAATGGGCAGTCGCTTGAAACGGACAGTTACGGACTGCATCGGATGCCCGACTATATACGCGGTCGCAGCAACCTTTAGCGCATTTTTGCAATTGGCGTAGACCGCTCCATCACTGTCGCGGTTCGGAAGCTCCTTTCTGAACCGCGCGCGTCAGCAAGAGGTGGTCTTCGTTGACTGGCATCTGCAACTCAGCGTCGAAAATGCTCTAGAAGCGGAAGCGCGCGACTATCTGGCCTGTCCTGGTTCCGCCGGTGATGTTGACCGTTTGTATAAAGCCGTCGCCGGGACGCGACTGTGGCGCCGCCTAAATAACCGTTTACACGCCAGAGGACAAGCTGAAGCATGTTCTACTGGCGAAGACAAGCTAAAGCTACACTAGCTGTAGGATGATCCATCGTATTTCCGGTTGAGTCGCTTTCCAGTTCGGTGAATCGGATGACCCGACATGTCAATCCCGGGAGGATCGGACGGGCCAATTTAAAATGCGGGCCTCTTGCACTTCGTTAATCTTTCCGCTAGTCTGCGGCGTCGCCCTGAGCGTGCTCGCGGCCGATCGGGCCTTTACCTCCTATGCGAGCGTGAAACCGGTTTTGGATCAGCCGAGCGAGCTGCTGCCTGCTGAGCTTAGAAACCCAAATGAGGCCAAGTGGAGCGCCTGGAGCCAAAGGGAGGACATGGCCATTCGAGCGCGTCTTCAGCAGGGCGATCTGGACTCCATGGTGAATCTTTTGTTATACGGGACCTCCTTCACGAAGCAGCCGCGGATCAAGGTCGAAGGCCTCACCGAGGCTTCGAAGGCCGGGACCCTACGGGCCCGGGTGGATGATTTGGTTGCGGGTCTGCGGAGTCCAGGAGACAACGAGCGTCTCACTTTTCTGAATGGTCTTCTACGAAGCCAGGGAATCGATCCGGGCGCCCCCGGTGAGACCGGCGTGTTCATCTACAACAACCTCCAGCGAGTCCTTCAGGAGATGGGGACCTATGCGAAGCGCGCCGAGGAAGCCAAGCGCCTTGTTCAGCCTGATGTAGTTCAGCCGAATGCGGTTCCCGATCCAGCGGCGATTTTCAACTGGCGGCCGGGGCTGCTCCGCGATCGTGGGGTCTCGCTCGACACCGGCATTTTTCCGAATTTCTCCATCGAACAGGCCTTGCGCGATTTGAAGAATCGCGGTGTGCTGCGCGAAGGCCAGGTGGCTCGCGTGGCCGTGATCGGGCCAGGCCTCGACGTTATCGACAAGAACGAGGAATCCAGCTACGACTATTATCCCCAGCAGACTCTGCAACCCTTTGCGTTGTACGATTCGCTCGTCCGGCTGGGGCTGGCGAAATCCAACGCCGTATCCATGTCGATTTTCGACATCAGTTCCAGAGTGATCGACCACATCCAGCGCGCCCGCGAGCGCGCCCGTTCGAACGCCCGTATGCCGAACACCGGTTATATCATCCAGTTGCCGCGCGAGGTCGCGCAACCGTGGCCGGCCGATCTCATCGCTTATTGGCGTTCGCTAGGCGACCGGGTGGGAGCCGAGGTTGCGCCGATCCGGCCGCCGGAGATCCTTCAACCTATAAACGGCGGGCAACCGATAAACGGCGGCCAAGGCTTGGAGACGCGAGCGGTGCGAATCCGTCCGGAGGTGGTGCTGGCGTGCGAGCCGGTGGACCTCAATATCGTTCTCGAACGCATCAATCTGGCCGAGGCGGACCGATTCGACCTAATGGTGGGCACCAACATCTTTATCTATTACGACGCGTTTGAGCGGTCGCTGGCGCTCGAGAACGCCGGCGCCATGCTGAAGCGCGGAGGTCTCTTGCTGACCAATGACCGGCTGCCTGAGGTTCCCGGCGGGTCGATGCGGCAGGCTGGCCTGACCGACGTGCAATACAATCACGACGCCGTGGGTTGGTATCGGAAGCGATAGCAAAGGGGCACCATTGTCCGCTGCGGGGCCGCACTGACGGTCTCCGGCGGGTTGGACTCCATCCGTTTCCCGGGAGCCAGATTTTTAAAACACTTCCAGCCTTCAAATCCCCGAGTTGGCTCAGGACGCCATTGAATGCGAAGCTAGTCCGTTGATGCCGCACGTGTGCGCCTAGCTAAGTTAGGCTTGCCGCACGCGAGGACGTCCAAGCTTCGCGGCTATCGCAGCCCAAAATCCTCCGCTTGGATCGTCCTAACTTGCTCCAGCAGCGCGGGCACGTCCTCCGTTGCGGTTTTGCACAATTCGTCAACATCCACGGCGTCGTAGCCGTGAATGAGGCGGTCCCGCATTCCCGCAATTTCCTTCCACGGAACCTCCGGACGCTTGCTACGTGTGGCCGGAGAAAGCCGCCTTCACCGCCTCGCCGATCACCGCGATCTCATAACAACAGGCCGAGCGCAAGAGGTTGTTCCGGTCGAGATCAGAACGGCTCGCGCCTTGGACTAGCCCGTTATCCTCAAACATGCCGCAACCAGATCGTTAAGAGTTGCGATGTCGCTCTTCTCATCGGGCGACATAGATGGGAACGGCGTTGCCTAAGATTGCATTCCGGCGCAGAGCGTTCCCGCTTGACTCAATGGCCCGCCGGCTGATCAGATCGACACTGCGCCCGAGCAATCCGGCGAGTTCACTCTGCATGCGCTCGTGTTCGAACAACCCCCACCGCGCGTCGGGAGAGAAAGTCACCAGAAGGTCGATATCCCGGGCGCGCGACGGCTCGACGAGCATGGATCCGAACAGTTCGAGTTTGGCGATCTTCCATTGCCGGCAAAACGCATCTAACTGAGCCTCGTCAACCGGCAGCCGCTGCAGAATTGGCATATATCCAAAGGATACCGTGGAGGCGGAAGGTTCGGACTACAGACTCAGCCCGTCTTGCTGCCTGCGGTCCTCGACGCGCTCTAGAAACGGAAGCGAGCGACTATCTGGCCCGTCCGCGTCCCGCCGGTGATAAGGGCCGTTTGCTCAAAGCCGAAGCCTGAAGCGTAGGTAGCGCCAGCCGGGCAGGCGCCTGATGTGAGGCCGCTGTTGCCCGACACGTAGCAAGTCGGCGCCGTCAGCGGAGTGCCCGAACTTGGGGCCGGAAGTACGGTGCGGTTAAAGATGTTCACGAACTCCGCCCGAACGTTTAAGCTCATAGTCTCGCGGATCTTGAACGTGCGTCCCACATTGAAGTTCTCCGTGGGATGGCGCTGGGACCGGTAGTCGTTGTAATACTCCGGGGAGGTCCCCCACGTGCCGGCAGCCGGGCTTACCCACGCGGCCGGATTCAGCGTGAGAGTTTTGGTCGGATCAAAGCAGTGGCAGTTGAGATCCTGAAGAAACAGCGGTTGTCCAGGGACACGATTCAGGAACGATGCAGTTTCGAACGTTTGCGTCGCTAGCAGAGTTTGCGCCGCAGGAACCGCGATCGGGGTCCCGCTGGCGTAAGTGAAGAGGCCTCCCATATTCCAGTCTTTCAGAACTTGCTTCAGAATCTTGTTATTCGTCCACGGAGCAGCGGGCACCGTGTAGGTGAAGATGATATTGCTGACCAGCGGCCGGTCGACGCCCGAGAGGTACTTGTCTTGACTCCGATTGAAAGGATCGTTTTCTGTTCCCTCGACGCCGTTGTCGAGTGACTTCGACCAGGTAAAGTTATAGGTGAGATCCAGACCGTGCGACAACCGTTTGACCACCCTGAGCTGCAAGGAGTCGTACCAGTTATCTCCCAACGGCGCCCACAGCGCCGCAGGCGCGTTACTGAATTGCGGGAACGGCCGCAGCGACTGCGCTACCGTCTGAGTAAGCGGGAACCCCGCGTACGGCAGCTTGTTCTGGAACGGACCGGCAGCCACACTGCCGATCTGAGCGGCCAGGATGGCCCGAGCCGCCGCGGTGGTGATGTCGAGCCCGTCGGCTAACAGGGCCTGCGGGGTGTTCGCGTTGTAGTTGACCGCCCCGGTGGACGGCAACCACACCCCGCGGTTCCCCACGTAGGCGGCGTCCACCACCAGATTCCGGACGATCTCGCGCTGCACGCCGACGCTCCATTGATACGACTTGCTGGGGTACCCGGCGTTCTTATCGATCCAGCCCGTTGAAGCACCAAATGCTCCGGGCGTTCCGGGAACGGCCGTAACAGGGTAGAAGCTCGGATTAAAGTTGGGCCACGCAACCTGAGCATATGTCGGCGGAACGCCGGTGGCGAAGGTCATGGCCGGCTGGGCAAAGCCATAGGAGCCGCTAGCAACGATGTTGCTCGATGTGACGAAGCGCGTTTCTATGCCATTGTCCGGCGTAGTGCCGATAAGGAGGGCTGCTCCCGCGCGGAGCACGGTTTTCGAATTCAACTGATAGGCCGCTCCCAGTCGCGGTCCAAATCCAAGTTTATAGCTGTTGAAAAAATTATTGCCGCAACCGCAGGTCGCCCCATAGGTGACGCCCCCGAGACGTCCACCGTCTTGCGTATTGGGCACCGTGGGGTCGAAAACCGCCATACGGCCATACTGCTCTTTCCCAGAGGTGGAGTAATCGTAGCGCAACCCGTAATCGAGCGTAAACTTGCGTGTAACCTTCCAACTGTCCTGAGCGTAAAATCCCAATTGGTGTTTCCCGAGCTTGGCGACCGCCGGTGAGTCGACCTGGTAGCTATCGACGGCGCCCAGCAGGAAACTGGCATAGGGAAATCCGATGGAGTTGCCCGCGACGATGTTCGAGTTCAAGTAGGGGAGAGCGGTTTCATTCGCGCTGAAGACAAAAGTACCGTTGGTACTTTCAAAATTCTCATTGGGGTATCCTTCAATGGACGCTTCCCCGCCAAACTTGTAGGTGTGGTTGTTCTTGACCCAGGTAAGGTTGGCAATGAAGTTGGTCTTTTCTTCCAGCGTGAGCTCCTGTCCATCAATGCCGGTGTTGTTCCCCACGTAGCTCACGCCGCCGGTGTTGTTCGCCCCCGTCAGCCCTGAGAATCCCGGAAACCCCAACGGCGTAAATGGCCCGGTTAATCCGATTCCCGTGGCCGGATTGTAACCCGTGACCGCAGCGGGCATCGAGAGCGAGCTCTTCACGAACGACCCCCCCAAATGCAGGAGCAGAGTCGGTCTGATGGTCTGGTCATAGTTGAGGCGATTGCTGGTGGTGGGCCAATTTGTCGGGAGCTGAGCGGAAATCAGTGTGGGAAAACCCTCCGCAGTGGGATTGGTGGGCGGTCCGGGGGTTTTTATCAACACTTCCCCCCAGTTATAGCTCAGCTTAATCTTGGAACTCACCGAGTGGTCGATCTTAATCGAAGGAATATGGTCCTGGGCTACGGTCGTATATGGGTTTACGTAGTTTTGAATCAAGCCGGTCGCGAGCGGTCCCTGCGGTTGCGGGATCAAGGCCTGAACTCTCAAAGCGACCGGATCGAGCCGCGTCGACGGAATGATATTGCCCGGGAACACAGTCCGGTAGGTGTCTCCAGCACCCGGACCGGAGGCTATCACATACTGCGTTTTCGGATCGTAAATCGAGTTCTGAATGATAGGAGCGCCCAGCACATCCGTTCCCAAGACCTTATTGGAGACGGCCGCCTCGGCTGCGCTAAAATTCCCGGCCTGATATTGCGCCGTGGGAACCGTGAGCAGGTTGTTGGAGGTAGTGGTGGTGGTGGGATGGGTCTCGAAGCTGAAGAAGAAAAAGGTCTTATTCTTGCCGTTGTAGACCTTGGGAATCCAGACGGGTCCGCCGACGGTGCCGCCGTAGTCATTCCCTCGAGCCCTGGGGCGGGTGTGGGAGTACGCGCCGTAGGAGTTGAGATCTTCGTTCACCCAGTAATCGTATAGAGATCCATGGAATTGGTTGGTGCCCGATCTCATGGTGTAGCTTAAAACGGCGCCGGTCGACTGACCGTATTCGGCCGCATAGTTACTGGTTTGTATCGCGACCTCCTGGAGCGAATCCACGCTCGGCGCTCCGAACGAGTAGTAGACGTTGCCCAAGGTGTAAGTTGCGTCCAGGCCGTCGATCCGGATCCGTTCGGAGCTGGCCGGCGCGCCATTGATACTCGTGCCACCGTTCACGCCGGGAATGGTTAGTAACACCTCCGTGGAAACGCGGATGGCGCCGATACTGCCCATCGGAAGCTCGTCCTGTATGTTGGTAGTGACGTTGTGGCTTATATCCCCGGTCTCCGTTTGCAGGAGCGGCGCGACATCGACAACCGTGACCGCATCCGTGGACGCACCGACTTGAAGGGTGACGTCGACGCGTGTGGTTTGCAGTTGCTGGACCGTGATCGCCGTCTGGACGTACTTTTTGAATCCGGGGACGGCCGCGTCTACTTCATACGTACCGGCGGGAAGATCGCCGAGCGTGTAATTGCCCGTGGCGCTGGTCGCGGCCGTCGAGACGACGCCGGTTGCCAAATTTTTAGCTTCGACCGGAGCGTTCGCAACCAGGGCTCCCGACGGGTCCGAAATCACACCAGTGATCGTGCCGCCGGTCTGCCCAAACGCGGCGAGCCCGAAGGCGCAAAAAGCCAACGCTAACTTTGCAGAGCGCATGTCATACCCCCCCCTAGAAAATTCGAACCAGCCGGTTTACAGCTAAGCCCGCTAAACAATTAGGGAAAGTCTACACCCATGAAGATTCTCCGTCAAGCCCCTTTTCTCACCCCGTCAACGGTTCTTAGAAATGTCCCCATCCTTCGTTCATTAGAAGTGTCCCCTCGACGCCTTCCATCAACGTGTGAACGCAAGACCGGAATCGCTGCGGATCTTCGAGGTTCTCGTTGCCTTCCGCTGCGACCAGCTCCTCTTTCTTTTTCTCTCGGGCAATCCGCCACCGCTGCGCGATCGGGGCGGCGTGATCAGTTGTGTCCGTTGCGACGATCTTGCTAAACCCGGCTTGTTTCATCAGCCGCTCATTTTCTCCCGGAGGGCTGTGAACGTAAAAGCCGATCGAACTGCGCGTGGCGATTTCCTCGTGCGACAGCATCCCCCCGATCACCAAGGCGTCGCGGAACAGCATCCGTCCGCCCGGCTTCAATACGAGAAGCATCTCGCGCAACACTCCGGGCCGCCCCCGGACGTGACACAACACGTCATTGGCGAACACCGCATCAAATGTCTTGCCGGGGAAAGGGAGACTCTTCACACCGCTCGAAGCGGGCCTTTGAGGCCAGACCTCTTGCCGGCGCAAGCTGGTTAGCGTTGCTAATTCCGGGAGCATTCATATCCAGCCCGACGAGGCGGCAGCATGGACCGTATCAATCAGACTCCTCGAAGCCCTGTCTCGCTAGCCCTGGTTTGCGCCGTTGACCGGCCCCATGACCGAGATCGTGTTGCCGGACGGGTCGAGCAGGTCGAACGTACGCGCGCTCCACTCTTCGTCTTTCGGCGCTCGCAGGACATCCACCTTCGCGCTCCACTCGCGGTAGTAGGCGTCGGCGTCATCCACCTGAAGCGCTACGCAGCCGCTCCGGCCGTGACCCTGCATCGGACTATCGAGGGTAATTTGGATCTCGCGATGCTGCCGCCGCCTAACCCGGCGTAGCCGGAACCAAACAGGCTTTCTGGAAGCATCGGCCGGCCGCTCCATGACTGTCGCGGTTCGGCTTGGTTCTTTCAAAACTTTGGACTGGTTCACCGACCGCCTCCGAGGGCCTGCAAACATTGGACGGAACGCTGATGGCGAAAAATATTCTGCCAGAAATATGGCGGTCGGTTGCTTCAATTACCGGCGAGCCATCCCAACTATCACGGCCGTCCTCGGCGCCAACCCGACGGCCAGAACCAGGATGATCTCACCCATAACCCCAATGACGAAAAAAGTCTCGTTTTGTTCCGGTCGCCTGTCACCAAGAGGAACACAGATTTAGCGCACTGGCGTGGGGCCGTTCGATCTCTTCCATGGCCTTCGACGCGGCCTGACAACGATATTTGGTCACGTGACCAAAGGCGGTCACGGCGGGAACTGCTCCCGGGGAGCTATCGAGAGCGACGCTCACTCGCGGTCTGGAAGGTTGCCGATAGCCGCAGCTCAATTATCCCGAACCTTCATGAGGGTTGAATTGACGAACTCGTGTTATTTCACGCAGATCCAATTTCCGGACCATACGGGGAGTGCATGTCTCCAAAACCCGAAACTTCGAACGGCCACGCACCTGCTTAAACTACAATCGCAATAAGAAAAGAGATCTATCAAAATGAAGCCTTACTCTTGCAAGCTTCTGACAGTTTTCGCCCTCGCGGCCCTGGGCCTGACGCTCACAGGCTGCCAGCAGGCACCACCCGCTACAACCCAGGCCGCTCCCGCCGCGCCCGCACAGGCGGCTGCCGCTCCCACCTCTTCCACTGAGTCCAGCAGCAGTTCGCGGAGCGTTGAAGTCAAATCCAACCCCGATGGATCCGAGAAGTCTGTAACCAAGGAATCGTCCACTACGAAACAGCAATAGCGCGATATCGGGTCCGTCTGTGTCGCAACGGAACCGTTGGGCGTCGGAGTGATCGCTCCGCGCGGAAGGCCGAAGTCGACATCAAAGCGCGCCTCGCAGAGTTGGTGCGGATCACCGATGCGCGGAGTTTGCGGTCCGCGGCGCCATCGATGTCGGTGCGCCGCCGCTCCAAGGAGTTGATGCTCTGCCGATTCTCGACTTGACTGGGCTCTTCTGAAGAGCAATGCATGTGGTGACCCGAGTGGTCAACACGATGCAATCAGAAACCAAGTTTCTCCGCCTTCGGACGCCGGTTACGATTGGTTCGCTCTTCGGCGATTGGGAAGTTACGTGGGCGGGTGGCTGGACTCAGGACCGGCTGTCTTACATCGTGATGGTGGTGAACGTAGAGCGCCCCTCGCGCGGCAAACGAGTCTATCCTCCGCGCCAGAAGTGAACTCGGGAGCGACGATAATACGAATTAACAGGCCGCTTGCATCGGGCTATCGAGGGTAATTTAGATCGTCCCGATGCTGCCGCCTAACAGCCCGTGGCAGAAGTCGCTCGCAGGCCGGGGGCCTGCGCCACAGGGCTGCAAATGATTGAGCGGCCGTAGTGGGGCAGGTCTCCGACCGGCCAATATCGGGTTTGAACGACTTCTACCGCGGGCTGCTAACGCACGTTAAATAACCTCAGCCCCTCTTTCTCTAGTTGGGACACACGTTAATCAGATTTTCATAAACGGAGCCCGTGTTGGCGATGCAGGGGATGGCGCTGAGGTACGTCCAAATGGCGGTCAGTTGCTTCACGGTCATGTTGCTGAAGCCGGGCCAAGGCATGACCTGAAGCACGGCCCCGTTCACAGGTGGGAAATAGCAGTTGGTGGCGACGCTGCCGCCACAGTTGAGGTGCAGCTTGTCGTAGTCGTGGCCGGTCTGGATGATGGTCAGGAACTGCGGCAAGGTATGGCCGCCTTCGGGAAGACCGGTGTGGTCGGGAGTCAGGTTCCGCGTAATGATGTTCGGGCCAAGGCCCGGACCGAACATGCTGGAATCGTAGGCGCCGCTGCTGATTCCGGGCCCTGCCGGCCCAAAGTTCTGACCGCCGCCCAGGTAGTATTGGGCCTGAACTTTCCATGGAGGTCTGTTCGGGAATAAGAGATACGGATTGTTGCTGGTGCTGGTGGTTCCGTATTCCGACCCCGTGGGGCTCGCGGTGTGACATCCGTTGCAATCCCCCTGCGCGTTGACGATGAAGCTTCCCAATCCCACCAGGTCGGGGTCCTTGCCACTGAGATTGAGCTTGACGGGCGCGATATTGAAACCGATCGTGACCAGATCCTGGTCATCGTCGGCGTGCACTCTGGGAGAGGACATGAACATCCCGCAGAGAGCGATTGCTCCGGCCACCGCCACGGCGACGGCGGCCTTCCAGACGTGTTCGAAGGTCATAGATTCTCCTGGTTGTTGTGCTGAAACAGGGGCACCCAAGCCACTAGAAATCGTGTCCCTGGACGTAAGAGTATAAACGACGATTTCCCAGTTGTCTAGTAGGTACTACTGGGACTTGTGTCACCCCTTCTTTTTAGCCCCGAAACTCCGGCTAACGCGGTTGCGTGACCACATCCAGCATGACCGGTTCGCCCTTCTTGACCCTCTCGATTCCGCGCTTGAGCGCCGGAACCATGGTGGCCGGATCGGCGATCGGACCATCCGAGTACATTCCGTACGCTTTGGCCATCAGCGCGTAATCGATGTTGGGATCTTTCAGCGTGGTGCCGATGTGCGCGCGGTCGGCTCGCAGGATGGCCCGGCCGCAGGCTTCAAGCGTTTCCGGCTGATTGTCCCACTTGACGAAATCACGGGCCATGGCCGCCATGTCCACGGCGCCATGGGCCGGCGCCGCGGCTCCCGGTAATCATCCGCAGCGGGACGCGGTCGCCATAAGCGTTATAGATGGCCATGGCCGAATGCTGGATACCAATGGTGCCGTGCAGAACCACAAGCATCGGTTTGTTCTCGATCTTGGCGTAGCCGTGCGCCATGCCCACGGCCGATTCCTCGTGGCAGCACGTCAGCCACTCCGGACTGCTATTGCCGCCCTAGTTGATAATCGATTCGTGCAGCCCGCCGGTGCTGGTTCCCGGGTTCGCGGCGACATACTCGATTCCCAGCGCCTTGACCACGTCGACCATGTAATCCGAGCCGGGTTGCTCGATCACGCGCGAAACCGGCGCGGGCCGGACGTTGCCAGCCTCGCGCGCCGCCGCGGCCGGGTCTGGCTGCGCCTGTGCGCCGCCACGGCCGCCTCTTCCCCCGCGGCCACCCTGCTGCGCCGGTGCGATATTGGGAATCGTGGCCAGCGCAGCCGCTCCGGTCGCTGCGCTCTTCAGGAAACCGCGGCGGCCAACGGGTATTTTCTTCGCCATCGTTTGACCCCTCTATTTCGCCAGCTCCGGCGGAACCGGTATTGTGACCTTGCCCGTGGCTGCCCACTCGACGCCGCGCGCGAAGGTAATCTTGAATGCCGGGTTCTCCGTGTCCATGGGGTCATGGCCCAGCGCCGTCGCAAACACCCGCCCCGTTCCGAACTGGGTGGTCCACATACTAGGCTCATCGTTGCCTGGCCCGGGGATCGGCTGATTGGAACGCCCGTTATACAACGCGTGATCGTCGTAGGCCGTAGCGAGCACATGATACGACCCTTCGGGCTGCCACTTGAGGTTGGCGAATAACTCGTCGTGTTGAACCGGGAGCGGCGATTTCAATCCCTTCATGATCGGATGTTCGGGGTCCTTGATAACCACCGTAAAATCGTGTTGCGCCGAGTGATGGCCTTTGTCGGTACGCCAGTTGCCGCCCGACATCTTTTCGTAGTCGGTCCATCCGTCGAAGGCTCCGAGAGACAAATGATAGAGCACCAGTCCCTTGCCGGAACGGACAAAATCCGAAAACGCCTTCTCGGCCTGCTCTCCCCAGCGGTTCTCCGGCCGGCCGTCGTAGTAATTCACGACAATCACCTGGTAGGGCGCGAGCATCTGCGCTGTTCCGCCGCGAAACTCTTCCACCACGCGCGTTTCGAATTTCTCGGTGTCGTCGAGCGTCTTGCGAAGCGAAGGGGTGGTCCCGCGCCAATCGTGCGGATTCTGTCCGGTAAGGATCAGGACCTGAATCCTCTCCGGATGGTTTGCCCCGGGAGGGCCGGCCTTCCCTTTGGCCTTACCTTTGTCGGCGCCGGCGTTGTTCGGAGCTTGCGCCAACAGCAAAGACAGCGACACAGCGAGCAGGACTGTAATCGCACCAAGAGTTCGAGTTCGAAGTGTGGTTGTCATCGGTGCTATCCTCGACGGAAACACTACCAGTGTCAAGGGTGGGACGCGATCCCCGCGCAGGAGGCGTGACCTTCCTTAACGGTCGTCCTCGCAGATATACTCGAACATTTCGCCGTTCTCGACCCACCCCGCGGCACCCGATTCGTTGATGGTCCCGCGTGCGCCCCAGGACGCCGTGTACGCTCCCGGATCGTCAATAGTGACTTCGTACGTCAGAGATCCAAGCGTGGGACGAGTGAAACGTTCGACAAGATGCAACTGGTTGGTCGTCGGATAGGAACCGATCGCCCAAATTTTTTCATTAAAGCCGACGCTATCCACCACCAAGGTATCCCCTTCCCAGTGTCCGATGGAGTGACCTAAGAAGGTCGGCCTCAGATCCTCGGGTTTAGGGTGCGCCCGTCCGTCCATATAGATCACCCGCCACGTGTGCGCCCCTCCCATGTCCATGACGAAAATGCTCTTGAGTTCGGGCGCATCGACGATTTCAAACCCGGGCGCCAGCAAATACTCCGGTCCTGGGGAGGCCTTACAGTTGATGTACGGAGGTGGTGTCGTCTTTTGGCTCGCCTGGCGATAGTTGAACAACTCCTTGGCCCAAGGCTGGAACGGCACCGCTCCAGTTGGACGCCCAGCGAAGTTAGGCCTCAATTCCCAATATCCCTTATGCCCGGGCGCCGAGCCCAAGTTGACTCTTCCATCGGGCCAACGAGGCGTCGGTTCCACCGGACGTGAAGGCATCGCCTTGCCTTGTTTACCAGCCTTCGGCGCAGGGGGCTTGGGTGGCGCCGGTGCATCCTGGGCGAAAAAAGGACCTGCAAAGGAGGCGAGAAATGCTACAACCGCCACTCCCGATGCGACCGGAAGATGCGAACCCGCAAAACCACGCCCGATGATGTCGCGCCCAAGCCTGGATAGACGCACCGCTAGAACCTCCCGAGAGTTTGACGTTAGCCGCGAGGGCGCCCTCTTACCGCATGGTCAATTTTTCGCCGGAAGCCAAGACCATTTGCGTCGATGGCACGGCGCCTACCCAATTCAGGCGTGGGTCTTTGCCGAGCGCCCCACCCTCGACGGTGACTGTGTCCCCAATCTTCACCGTGTCCTTTTTCCAGCCGCCCCTGACCAGGGCATACGGGGGACCCAGTTCAAATCGAAGATTCTTGACCGCGCCGTTTTCGTCTTTGCAGTTCATGAAAATAAACGCGTGTGGATTCTGCCACTCTACCTGGGTGACAACTCCCGTAAACGTCGCGATTTTGGCGGCGTCGTATTCCGCGTCGAAGGAATGGTGCGCCGCGGCCGGCACCCCAATCAAGATCAGACCGATCGGAAGCAATGAACCAAGCACCTTAAGTCGCATATTCTCTTCTCCCATAGCTAGCGGACAAATGTCGATTCGGCATTTTCCTCGCAGAAATACTCCTGGATCTCTTCGTCTGGAACCCAGCGGATGGTCCAACCACCGGTCCAAGACCTAGTATACGTCCGCGGATCGTCCACAGTCACTTGGTACCTCAGCGTATTGAAGTCCGATCTGGTGAAGCGTTCCGTCAGGTGCAGGGCTTCGGTGTGGGGAAGCCCTCCGTTGGTAAACCAAAATTTCTCGTTGAATCCGACTGTGTCCACCACCAGTGTGTCCCCGTCCCAGCGGCCCGCAGAAGTGCCGTAATAGGTTAGAACCAAATTGTCTTTTTGGCCCATGGGACGCCCGTCCGTGTAGATGGTTCGCCAGTTGCGGTCCCCGCCCCCGATCAACAGGAGAGTGCGGCCTATCTCCGGCTGCTCGACGAATTGGAACCCATACGGACTTTGAAAATGCCGCACACCACCGGGCGGCATGCAGCGATTATAGGGATCGTCTTTCAGCAGAGTGCGCTGGCGATATTCGTACACCGCCTTGGCCCAAGGCTGGAAAGGAGCTACCTTATCCGCATCCTCTATATTCGCCAGGATTCCATCGCGGTTCATGGGGATCGTGGCGCCTGTATTTTCCACAAGTACAGTAGCGCTCGGAGTCCCCCAATACCCTTTTTTCCCCGGCGGCGGCCCGAGCCTCACGTGCCCATCGGGCCCGCGCGGGGCTGGCTGGCTCGCCACCTTAGCAATCGGCTTATTGGACGCCACAAACAACTTCGCGCCAGTGCGGGCTAAGACAACCGAAGTGGCCAGCGCCTGCCGGGCAGGCCCCCTGGCAGGTAAGCCTTCGACAGTAACCGTATCGCCTATATGAAGAGAACTCGGTTTCCAGCCGTCTTTTTCCAGATCGAGCGGGTTCCCGAATTCCACGGCCCAATTTGCGATCGTGCCGGTGGAGTCCCGGACGTTCACGAAAAAGAACGCGCCGGGATTCACCCAATCGATCCTGGTGACCACCCCCGACAGCTTGACTTTCCGGTCGCTGTCGTAGGCCGCTGAAGGCGCACGTTGGGCGGACACGGCAGCCGAAATCAGCAGCATTCCCAAACTCGAGGCTAACAATTTCGTTTTCGCGCGCTTCATTGAACGTATCCCATACTACTCTCTGGTGAGCTTGAAATCTCCCGTGGCCCCACCCTGGCGCCAGGTACCCGAGATGGTGCGGTGGTAACTTCCGAGATCTTCCAACTTGCCGTCGGCTACAACGTGAACCGGCTTGCCGGACGGATCTTTTAAGTCGGCTGCGATGCGAACCGTCCAATCCACGACATCCACCGAGACGCTTCCCGCCGCCGAATCCGGACCTGGGTTAATGACGGATTTTACCTCTTTCCCGTCCCATGTCATCACGATCGTGAGTTGAGTCCGGTGCTCTGGAGCGGTACCCCAGTCGCCGTTCCAGGTACCCGTGAGGGGATGTCCTTGCTGGGCGAATCCCGACACAGCTACGCCCATATACGCAAGAAGACACGCAAGCAGACAACCCAACTGGAACACTTGTCTCAGCATCAACTCTCCCCTTCTTATCGGTGCGTTGCTACTTGCCGTACAAGTGGTCCTTGTCCACGTTGAATTCATTACAGACGTACTCCAACAGGTCCGTATTCTCCATAAGATTGTATACCCTCTGGAAACTATGCGGCTTGGTAAAGGCCCCGGGATCCTCCAGAGTGATGTCGATCTGAAGGTGCCCCAAGTCCGGACGGCTATAACGCTCGACCACGTGCAACTGGTCGGTATGCGGCACGCCCTGCCCGGTAATCCAAGTTTTGTCGTTGAAGCCGATGGTGTCGACCACCAGCGTGTCTCCATCCCATTTGCCGATCGAATCGCCCATCCACAACTGATCCTGCTTGGAATGGCCGCGGCCATCCAGAAAAATTTGACGATAGCTGTGGACATTTCCCTCTTCGAGGATGACCAGCAGGGTGGGCGTCTGCACCGTTTTCTGGGGGAACGGCGAGATTCTCGGGACACCAGCCGGCAGGCAGAAGCCTTCGGGGTCGTCCTTACTCAAATTATCTCTGCGCTCCTTCATTAGGGCCGCTGCCCACGGCTGCAAGTCGAATGGCCCGCCGGTGTTGGCAAAATTCGCCGGAGTCCACACTCCTTGCAGATCGACCTTGCCATCCGGTATCCGGGGCGTCGGACCGGAGGGGACCGCCTTGCCCTTGCCCCCGCCCTTGCCGCCTTTCTGACCCTCGGGACCAACGGGACCAAACTTGCCTGCCTTCTCGGTCTTGGTTTGATTCGGCTGCGCTTGATCCGACTGCGCGGAACTCAGTGCGGGTATCAACGCCACGAGCGCCGCTACCGCCGCTGCAATCGCGCCTGAACCGAGGTCTCGCTTGGTCACTTAGAACTCCTATTTCGAATAGGCCTCGTCGGCGGATGAGCCCTGGAAGACCTTGCGGCCGTCCGCGCGCGTCACCAGTTTCGAATTCGCGTGAATGGAGCCATCGTCGAGCGGCTTCCCGTCCCTCGCCAAGTATCCGTCGACGGTAACCTCGTCACCCTTCTTGAGAGAATTCCTGTCCCAGCCTTGCCTGGCGAGCGCATTCGGGCTGAGAGTCTCAAAGGCGTAGGTGACCACTTTACCGTTCGCGTCCTTCACATCGATCCAAAAGTAGGCGTGCGGATTCACCCACGCGAGTTTCTGAATGGTTCCCTTAACCGTGATCGCTTTGGACGAGTCGAACTCCGCCGCGAACGAATGATGCGCGAGCACGGGCGATACCGCCAACAGCAGGGAAGCGCAAGCCGCGACCATCACGGCGCCGGGTCTAAGCGTCATATCGCTACCTCCAGTTCACTTCCAGCGATTGTATCGCCTGCGGTCGCCGAACTCAAGGGCGCTCGATCGTGACGTGATCGGGTAGGTTGTCGCCGCTCCCGCACGGTCGCGATTCCGTAGGGCGGTTCAGTGGGGCGATGAGCGCTCCGCAAAACTCAGCTAGACTATCGTAAAGGTTTCAGAGAGGAGATAAGGTGATGCTCCAATCCAAAGGACTCTTCGTTGCAATCCTGACCTCCGCGCTAGTTTCGGCGCTCTTTCTCACGCCGGCCCCCGGTCAGGACAATGGAGGCGGCAGAGGCGGCAAACAGAAGGGTAAGCAAGGCCCGCCTGCGCCGACTCCCGCCATTCTGAAGAACTACCAGCCAATCACCGCCGACCGCCTGCTGAAGCCGGAAGACGGCAATTGGCCCATGATCCGGCGGACCTATGACGGATGGGGTTACAGCCCGCTCGACCAGATCACTCCGGCGAATGTGGCGCGGTTGCGTCCGGTATGGGGATCCACGACGGGCGAAGGGCGCGCGCACGAATCGGCCCCTGTCGTGAATAACGGAGTACTGTTCATCACCACGCCGAACAACCAGGTGATCGCGTTCGATGGCGTCACTGGCGATATACTTTGGCGCTATCGCAGGCCGCGGCCCGCCGGGGCGATAGTTCCTCACGAAGTCAATCGCGGCGTGGCGCTGTACGGCGACAAAGTTTATTACGCCGCCGGCGAAGCCGTACTGGTGGCGCTCGACGCCAAGACGGGCGCGGAAGTCTGGACCACCACCGTTGCCGACAACAAGGCGGGCTACTACATCACGCTGGCTCCGCTGGTGGCCGGCGGAAAAGTAATGGTCGGAGCGTCGGGGGGCGAATACGGAATCCGCGGCTTCGTGGCGGCCTTCGATGCCGAAACGGGCAAGGAACAGTGGCGCACCTTCACTGTGCCCGCGCCCGGGGAACCGGGCAGCGAAACGTGGCCCAAAGGCGACCAATGGAAAACCGGCGGGGCTTCGGTGTGGGTCACGGGGAGCTACGATCCCGAGACCAACCTGGCGTTTTTCGGCACCGGCAACGGCGGCCCCACCATCGGCGACAATCGCCCTGGAGACAATCTGTATACAGCATCGACCCTTGCGCTTGACGTAGCCACCGGCGGCATCAAGGGCTATCACCAGTACCATCCGAATGATTCCTGGGACTATGATGAGGTCTCGCCGCCCATTCTCGTCGATTACCAGCGCAACGGGCGCACCATCAAGGGCCTGATCGACGTCGCCCGCGACGGCTACCTGTGGTTTTTGGAGCGAAGCGCCGGACCCATCAAGTTCGTGGAAGGCAAGCCTTACGTCTTCAACAACGTGATCCGCGGCGTCGATCCCGTCACCGGCCGTCCCGACATCGACCCGGCGCACAAGCCCGGCACCAACGCACCGGCCGAATTCTGCCCCGGCGTCCACGGCGGCAAGACCTGGCCGCCCATCGCCTTTAGTCCCAAGACACGCATGATCTATATCCCGGCGAACAACAATATTTGCGGACACAATGGAGGCGCGCCGAATGTGACCTACACACCGGGGAGGGCGTTCGTCGGCATCCAGGGTGGCTTTCCCCCACTCATCGTGCCCGGCGCCGATCACTTCGGTGAAGTACAGGCGTGGAACGTCGACACGGGACAGAAGGTGTGGACCCACAATTACCCGAGATCGCCGAATTGGGGTGGAATGCTCGCAACTGCCGGAGGGCTGGTGTTCAGCGGCGGAACCGCGGATCGCAAGTTCCACGCTTTCGATGCAGCCACCGGGAAGCTGCTGTGGGAGTTTCCACTCAGCTCGGGTATCGAGGCGCCGCCGACATCTTTCTCCGTCAACGGGAAGCAATACATCGCGGTGTTGGCGGGCTGGGGCCAGGATGCTGGTGGAGAGGTGAACACTCTAGCTCGCCTGTTCCCAGGCGAAGTTCCTCCGATGCCGGACGGCGGCTCGGTCTGGGTATTCGCTCTCGAGTAACTGGGCATGTTTCATGATTAACGTAGGGCAGCGTTCGTGGTGGGGCGGGTCCCCTGACCCGCGGCCGACGCCCTCGTCGGCCCTGCTTCACGCCCCAGTAAGCCGGACCGGAGGTCCGGCGCGGACGAGGGCGTCCGCCCCACCTGGGCTCACAGAAACTGTGAAACCGACCAGGGTTTAGAACGAGAACCGGGCAATCAGCGTTCCCGACCGCGGGGCGCCGTTGAGCGTGGGAACCGTGTTGACGGCGGCGGTGGCGTTAATCACTCCGAATCCGGCCGTATATTGGCCGAGAGCATTCTTTGTCAGGGGGAGTTGTGGCGAGGTGGCCGTACTCGGAGACGGTATGAGCGTCCGGTTGAAGATATTCGTGAACTCCGCGCGAATCTGGAGGTTCATTCTCTCTTTGACGCGGAAGTTGCGGCCTAAGTTGGCGTTCTCCACCGGTCTGCGACGGCCGCGGAAATCCTGATAGAGCGTTCCGAGCGCCGGCCCGACCTGTCCGGCGGGCACCACCGCCCAGGCCGCCGGGTTCAGAATCTGCTGCGTGTAGGGATTGATCTGGCCATTGATACCGGTGAGGTACAAGGGCTGGCCCGCCACGCGGGATTCCTCGCTGGTCATGAAATTCGCGGTTGTGTTGGTGGGAGCAGCCAGGAACGGAGCGCTCTGGTATTGCGCGAACGCGCCGATCTGCCAGTCCTTCACGAACCAATTGACCCCCTTGAAGCGGTTCAGGAAATCCGCCTTGGGCGTAATGTAAGTGACGTTAAACGTCAGCGCCATCGGCGGAATTTGTTGCAGATCCCACCTCGAGCTCTCCGGATTGAAGAAGTCCTGCCGGTTCGCCCGCACGAAGGATTTGGCCCAAGTGAAAGCGCCGGCGGCCTGAAGGCCGTGCGAGAGGCGCTTGGTTGCCTTGGCTTGCAGGGAATCATATCTCGTGCCGCCGGTCGGGGCTTCTGCAACCGCCAATGCGCCGAACTGCGGATAGGGATACAAGGCGCTCAGAAGTGAATTGGTCGCGGGGAACCCGGTGTAGGGAAGCAGCAGACCGTTATTGCCCACTCCTGCCGCCCTCATTCTCTGCTCCACCGCCGTGCTGTTGATGGGCTGGCTCAGCAGTTGATAATCGGAATAATTCTGGGCGGTTGTGTATCCCGCGGGACCGGTTCCAGGATATGGATACAAGCCATACTGCGCGTACACCGAGGCGGGAATCTGGCTCAGAAAGCCTGGGGTTCCGTACAAGCTTCCATTCAGCCAGACGTCGCGATTGCCGACGTAAGCGGCTTCCATCAAAAAGTTCCTCGTGATTTCGCGCTGAATGCCAAGGCTCCACTGGTTCTGTCGGGGCGGACGGTTGTAATTGCGGTCGGGATTGTAAGGCGCGCCGGTGGTGGTATTGAGCGCGGGATAAACGTTGGGATTTGTGACCGGCCATGTCGGCTGGAGAATCGCACCGGGTGTCTCGATATTCACAAACGAGTTGATCCCGGCCGGAGCATTGAGGGCGTTCGAGCCAATCGTGGGGACGCCGTCGTCGGTGGGGAACTGGTACACGACGCCCCATCCGCCGCGGAGCACCGTCTTGGAGTTGAGCTGATAGGCGATGCCCAGACGCGGTCCATAGCCGTACGGATAGGAGGGCCGGTAGAACGAACAATTGCAGGTGTTCGCGAACATGGTCGCGCCCAGATGGCCGCCGGCATTTGCGTTCGGCGCACTAGGATTGAATTCTGCCACGCGCCCGTACTCCTCTACGACAGCAGTGCTGAAGTCCCAGCGCACGCCGTAATCCACCGTGAGTTTGCGGGTCACCTTCCAGGAGTCCTGTGCAAACAGCGCCCAGGCCATGTGCCCTTGACGATAATCCTCGCCCGGCGTCTGCGTGGTGCTGGTAAAGTCGCCCAGCAGGAAGCTGGCGTAACCGAAGCCGGTGGTAAATCCGTTGAGGCTGACGGTGGGGGTAAAAGGCTGCGAGGTCGGACCAACGCCGGTGGCCATGGTGACGCCGGCGAAAGGCGACGTCACCGCGCCCATTTGCGATGCCTCGCCGCCGAACTTAAACGTGTGGCTCCCACGAACCCAGGTGAGGTTGGCGTTATACGTGGGCTTCTCGTAAAGGGTTCGCGATTGGGTCTGGAGGGACGTCCCGATGGTTTGCATGCCGCCCGCGCCCGAGCAAGGGTTGCCGCCGGCGCACAGCCCGGTGACGGACGGGAACTGGCGGTCGACCTCGAACCCGGAAAGCCCGAAGGCCGAGGGGTTGAAACTGGTGAAAGGAGCGTTGTCCCTGAAGTCGACCCGCTGCCAACCTGCGCCCAGGTGCAACAGCAACGTCGGCGCGATGGTGTGGTCATAGTTGAGCCGGACCGTCTTACTGTCGATGTAAGTGCCGCGATATTGGCCGATTTCGAGCGGCAATCCATCCGCATTTCCCAAAGGCGTAGAGACCGCGCTGGCCGTGCCGGTAGTCGAGTAGTAAAAAGAGAGCTTGTCCTTGGGCGTCAGCGACTCGTCGATCTTGGTCGAGGGAATCGTGGTGATGCGAATGCTCGGGACGTCCCCGGTATAGTTCTGGGTCAGATTGGAGTTTACCGCCGGCGGGAATAGATTTTGAATTTTCATTGCGACGGGATCCAGACGGGCGGTGGGAATCATGTTATTCATGAACGGAGTGGCGTATCCCAGATTGTTCACGGGATTCACCGCACGCGTCGCGGGATCATAGATTGTATTTGCAAAAAGCGAGCGGCCCAAAGCATCGCTGACCGCGGTGGGAATGCCCAGAGGGGTCTGCTGAATCCCGTACTGCTTGCACAGACTGCATGTTCCGTTAGGCGAGATCGCGGAGAAATCGCCGGTCAGATAAGCGGGCACGGGGACAGTGTCGTTGAAGGTGAGGCCGGTGTCTTCACGGAACTGCTCCCAACTGAAAAAGAAGAAGGTCTTGTTGTGGCCGTTGTAGACCTTGGGAATCCAAACCGGTCCGCCGAACGTGCCGCCATAATCGTTGCGGCGGTTTCTGGGAAGGTACTTGCCGCCGGAAGAGCTTTGGCTAAACGCGCCCGCGGCGTTGAGGTCTTCATTGACGAAGTACTCATAGCCGCTGCCGTGGTACTGGTTGGTCCCCGACTTCATGGTGATGTTGTACACGCCGCCGCCGGCAGTTCCGAACTCAGGAGCATAGTTGCTGGTTTGCACCGCGACTTCCTGGACGGCGTCCGCGCTGGGCTGCCGCACCTGAGTGGAAGAGACTCCGGGCGAGTTGTTCCGCGAATCCTGGCCTTCCACTCGAACAGCCTCCGAGTTATTTTGCAAGCCATTGATGATCAGAGTGTTTGAGGCGCCGGCGCCGGTAGGCGATCCGAAACTGGCTCCCGGGAGAAGCTGCGTAAGAACAAAGGGATTGCGGATACCGGCCGTTCCGGCGTTGTTCGCGCCGATGCCGAGAAGGGGGAGGTTGTCCAGTTGGTTCAGGGTGACGTTATGAGCGAGGTCGGCCGTCTCCGCGCTCAGCAGCGACGCTTCCGCGGTGACCGTCACCGCCTCCGAGGCGGCTCCGACTTGCAGGGCGACGTCTTCCTTGATCACCGCTGCCGCTTGGACCACCAGATTGGTGTGCGTGTAGGCTTTGAAGCCCTGCGCCTTCACGCTGATGGCATACGTGCCCACCGGCAACTGGGTGATGGTGTAATTCCCCGTGTTGGTAGTAGCGGCGGGATACACCAATCCGGTTTCTGTATTTCTGGCTTCCACCGGCGCGCCGACGACAACCGCTCCCGACACATCGCTCACCGTGCCGGTAATGGTTCCGGTGGCAGCTTGACCGAACGCGGTCAGACTGGCGCAAAATAGACACACTACCGCTAACGCTGCTCGCATGGACTTGCCCCTTTCCTGCTCTCCCACTGACGTTTGCCCCGCGCGCATCCTCACGGCCCCCACCGCTTGAGCGCGCTACACTTTTTTAGCCGGCCTTTCGCCCGGCTACTTTATGTGGCCCTCGTTGAAGTCCTTGTTGTTCTCTTCGCACGAGTATTCCATGACTTCCCAGTCGGGCCTCAGCGTGAAGACTCTAGTATTCTTCCACGGCTTCGTAAACGCCTTCGCGTCCTCGAGTGTGATTTCGTAAGCGATGTGTTTGTCGTCGGTGCGGGTAAAGCGCTCCACCGTATGAAGAGCGTCGCTGTGCGGATGACCCACGGTGTCCAGGTTGGTCTTATCGTTGAATCCGATGGTGTCGACAACCAGCGTATCTCCGTCCCAACTGCCCGCGCGGTCTCCAAACCACAGCGGGTCCGGATCCTTGGGATGCACGCGCCCGTCGGTATGCACGATCTCGAAGACGTTCCAGGCCTCATAAAGTATCGTGAAAATATCGGGCGTTTGAACGATACGGATCGGGAAGGGCGAGTTCATGGATCGTGTGAGCCCCTGGGGCAGGCAACGGCCGGTGTAGTCGAACTTCGCCGGATCGTAGTCCTTGAAAATCTGGGCGTACTCGGGCGTATACGGAATGGGGTTCCCGCCCTTTGACATGTCCGGGACATACGGCCGCTGCCACACTCCGTTCAGGTCGGGCTTCCCATTGGTCAAGCGCGGGATCGCCCCGGAGGAGGCCTTGGCGGTGGCTGCCTGACCGGGGGCGGCTTTGCCGGAAGCAGCCTGGCCGGCGGCCGGCATCGGCGCGAACAGCCAACCGGCCAGCAAGGAGCCGGCGGTTACGAAAAGCGTGATGAGATGATGCCTCACGGTTAATTCTCCTGTCTTGGGGTTGCCGTTCTTCCGAAGGGAAGGGGTTGGGCAAACCAGCGGCTCGCGTGAGCCGGTTGGTTCATGTGCGACCTGCGATCAACCGTAATGCAGCATGGCATACAGCGGTGTGTACAGTGACCCGATTCTACACGCACGGGCTAAGGCTGTCAAGGGATTGTTTCAATCCTGAAATGGCTCCGTGCTGGCTCCGAGCCGGGCGTTGTTTTGTTCTTGACAGCCATGAAAGCCGGGCGTAGGCTGTCTTAGGCGCGAGCGCCCGAGAGAGAGCGGAGCGCGGGCAAGCGTGCATCGCGAGGGAGGGCGAATGGGGAAGCTTCGGCTGTCGATGGCCTGTTGGGGTTATGACCGCACCAGAGCGCTGCTCGAAGAGCGGATCGCCGTCGACGGCGTCGAATTGACTCCCATGAACCTGCCGGTGGAAGAGACCTTCTTCCGCATGCTGCGGCACCGCGAATTTGAAATCGCGGAGCTATCGCTCTCCTCTTATACAGTGTCGTTGTTTCGGGAAAATCCGCCTTTTATTGCAATTCCCGTCTTTCTTTCCCGTTTTTTCCGGCACTCTTGTATTTACGTCCACGCGGACAGCGGGATTCGCGAACCGAAGCACCTCGCCGGCAAGCGTATCGGAAACCCCGAGTATCAAATGACCGCTCCGGTATGGATTCGCGGCATCATGAGCGACGAATACGGAGTGCCGGTCACGAGTCCGACGTACTTAAGCGGGGGCGAGGAGGAGCCCGGGCGTCCGGAGAAGATCGCGCTCTCGCTCCCGCCCGAATTCCGTCTCCAGGCCATCCCTTCCGATAAGACGCTGTCGCGGATGATCGAGACCGGCGAGATCGACGCGCTTTACACGGCTCGCGCTCCCTCCACGTTCGGAAACGGCTCGGGGAAAGTGCGGCGGCTATTTGACAATTATATGGAAGTGGAGCGGGAATATTTTCGAAAAACAAAAATCTTTCCGCCGATGCACATCGTCGCCATCCGGCGCGATGTATATGAGAAGAATCCGTGGGTGGCGCAATCGCTGTTAAAGGCGTTCACGGCGGCACAGAAGGAAGCCTACGCGGAGTTGCGCGAGACCGCGGCGCTGAAATTCATGCTTCCCTGGTTGCCTCGCCACGTCGAAGAAACCGAGGAGCTGATGGGGCGCGACTACTGGCCTTATGGGTACGAGCCCAACGTTCATTCCCTGGCTACGTTTCTCCGCTATCACCACGAGCAGGGTCTCTCAAAGCGCCTGTTGACGCCGAAGGAGCTCTTCGCTCCCGAGTCGCTGGAGACGTTCAAAATTTAGGCGCGGTCCATGACACCCGCGGAAGCCGTAAGTTCGCATCCTTCCCACAGGTGGTGGTCGCCCGGGCGCGGCGATATCGACGTCATCGTCGCCCAGGTGGGTTTCAACCTCGCGCAGATGGTCATCCCCGTGTTCCTTTTGGCTCCGGTAGGCATTCCCATCGCGTTCAGCGTGACCCACCTGTTGCCCGGCTATGCATTGGGATTCCTGGTTGGCTCGCTCGGTTTGGTGCGGCTGGCTGTGAATCTGGCGCGGCGGGAAGGACGCCAGAACGTCACTGCGCACGTATATGGAAACAACGTCCCGGCGATCATTGCATACACGCTGTCGATCATGTTGCCGGTGTATTTGCAGAGTCACGACGCCACTCAGGCATGGGAGATCGGCGCGGCGGCGGTGGCGTGGACGGGAATCATCAAGCTCGCGGCAGCGCCGTTTGCGGGAGCAATTCGGCGCGCGATTCCCGGGCCGGCTTCGATGACCGTATTCGGAGCGGCCATGTACAGCTACCTGGCGCTGGTTTTGCTGCAACGGGTGTTCGATCAGCCGTTCGTGGGCCTCATCGCTCTGGCCATTGTCGTCACCTGTGTTTTGGGAAACCTGCCGATCACGCGTTGGCGCATTCCACCGTTCATTGTCGCGTGGCTGATTCCTTTGGCGGTGGGCATCGGCATCGGATATGTACATCCGATGTGGCAAGGCGTCGCGATCACGCCTCCGTTCGCGATCGTGCCCGAGCCGCTGCGGGCGATGACGCTCGCGCTGCCCTATATGTCCGTGATCGCGCCGATGGCCTTTTATCATGTGCTGCAAGATATCGCTTCGGCCGCGGGCGGCAGCGCCGCTGGCGACGATTACGACGTGCGCAAGCTTCTGGCTTGGGACGGACTCGGGACGCTTGTATGCGGCTTGGCTGGGAGCATCGTGGCGCCGGTGATTTACGCCATGCTTCCGCCGTACAAGGCGATGGGCGCGCGAATCGCATATGCGTTCTGGACGCCGATAATCTTTTGCGCCGCGGTGATGAGCGGTCTTACGATTTTTGTCGCCCAATTGTTTCCCTGGCCGATTCTGGCGGCGATGATCGCCTACGTATCGATCGGCGTCGGCATGGCGACGCTGCGGCGCGTCGATCCCAAGTACTGGAGCGTGGTTCTGCTCGGCTTCGTCCTCCCGGGAGGCGCGGTGGTCGCTGCCGCGATGAATTCGGCGTTGCCGGCGCTGCAACTCTCCGCCGCGAATCCCAACGTCCAGGCCGCTTTGAACCGCTCGATTTATTGGTCTTCGATTCAGGGTCTAGGAAACGGGTTCCTGTTCCTGGTGCTGGTGGTGGCGGCTCTGCTTACCGAAGTGATCGACCGCAAATTCGGGCGGGCGGCGATCTGGTGCCTCGCCGCCGCAGTGTTTTCCTGGTTCGGGCTGATGCACTCGGCGCTGATTCGCTGGGGTGCGCAGCCTGCGTATGCCGCGGGCTGGCTGGCGGCGGCGGTGGTGGTGTACTCGGCGCGCTGGTGGGGCGCGGCGGCGAAACCTTAGGGGAGAGGCAAAAGGCCGCAGGCCGGGGGCCTGCGCTACTCTTAGCCCCGGTCGGAAAGAGCACCGTAATCGATGCGCAGTAAAGAGGCTCCCGGCAGGCTCAGTCCGTGCTGTTGATGCAGCGCGATCTCCACGTTCTTCCGCGCCAACCGCGCGTGCTCGCGGGTGATCATCTCGGCGCGGGTTCCTTCCCGGTTTTCGATCGCCTCGACGATAGCCTGATGCTGCGCCAGCGCCACCGGGAAAACAAGCTCGAGCGCTTCGGGAATAATCAGAGCGCTGGCGGCGAAAGGGATGGATTGATAACGCTTCAAGGACCATCGCAGCATGGTGCTCTTCGACAAATCCATCAGAGCGGAATGAAACTGCGTATTCAACTCGGTGAAGCCGATAAAGGACTCCACGCCGGGCTGGCCTGGGTCGTTGGGATGGCAGGGGAGAGCCTCCATCTGCCGGCACAACCGCCGCAGCCGGTCGAGATCCCTGGGGCTGGTGAGCCGCTCGGCCGCCCAGCGGGCCGCTGTTCCTTCCAGCATGCCTCGCAAGTCGATGGCGTCGTAGATTTCGGCGATGGTGAAGGCTCTGGCGGAAAAGCCGCCGCCTGAACTCGGTTCCAGCAGCCCCTCATGGGCCAGCCGGTCCATCGCCAGCCGCACGGGAGTTCGCGATGCGCCGAGACGCGATACCAGGGAGAGCTCGGAGATGCGCTCCCCCGGCTTGAAGTCGCCGCGCAGCAGCATCTGACGCAAGCTGGCCAGGGTTCGCGCGGTTTGCGACTCGGATTCGTCGGAGGAATCCGCCTGGAATCCGTCATCCGCAGGGGGAGCTATCGGCAGCGGTTTCGAAGATAACGGCGAATGATCCTTGCGCCCTTTAGACATTTTTTGAAGTGTCGCGGCGGCCGTTTCCGCCCTTCGTCATTCTTGACAAGCTCCGGCATTGAGCTTACCATGAAAACACCATGGCGTACAGCGTTGTATGCAACGATCCCTTTAGAGCCGATCTTTCTCCAAGATCATGAGGAAATCCACGATGAACACAGACTGGATGAACACAGATTGGAAACTCTTGGCCGCCGGTAGTTTGCTGGCTTTCGCCGCTCCGCTATTCGCGCATCATTCGTTCGCGGCGGAATACGACGGGGCCAAGACGATAGAATTGAAAGGCACGGTCACGAAAGTCGATTGGATGAATCCTCACATCTGGTTCTATATCGATGTGAAGGACGCCAGCGGCCAGACGGTCCATTGGCAGTGCGAAGGGGGAGCGCCGAACGCCCTGAGCCGGCAAGGTTGGACCCGCCACTCCTTGAAAGAGGGCGATCAGGTGGATGTTCAAGGGGCTCTTGCCAAGGACGGTACCAATACCTGTAGCGCCCGCGGCGTGACCTTGGCCGATGGCAAACGGGTGTTTGCCGGATCGGCGGAAGACCCCGCCGCCCCCAAGCAGTAAAGCGCGGATTCTCCCGCCGGCGATTTTCATCAGGTTTGGAGTGACATGCGACCCAGAGTCATTGCGCACGGAGCCGGGCTTCTCACGCTCGGGATTCTGGCGGCGGTCACGCGGATGTCCTCGCAGCAGCCAGCCACGGGAATTAGCGCTGGGGGCGTCGATTATGGCAAGAGTGTTCAACCCATCTTCACCGCGAAATGCATAGGCTGCCATAAGGGCGCAAGCGCTCCGGCCGGTTTGCAACTGGATTCGGCCGCGGGCGTCTTCGAAGGCAGCTCCTCGGAGAAGGTGATCGTTCCAGGTAATTCCAAGCAGAGCGTGCTGGCACAGCGGATTTCGGACACTACCGGCAATCAGATGCCGCCGGGTGGGCCGCTTTCGAGAGACCAGATCGCGATCATTACGAATTGGATCGATCAGGGCGCTCGAGCGGATCTAGGAGCGGGCGGCACGCGGGCCGCGATTGCGGCGTCCCCGATTCAAAGTTACTATCCTCCTCCGGTGACGGCGGTGACTTCCGCGGCGATGGAGCGCTCCTACTTCGAGGCGTACTGCATGACCTGCCACCAGGGGCCGAGCGCGCCGGCGGGTCTGCAGCTCGACAAGCTGGATACCGCGAGCGTCGCAAAGGACGCGGAGAAGTGGGAAGCGGTGGTGTGGAAGACTCGCGCCGGCATGATGCCTCCGGCGGGAAACCCGCGTCCGGATGTGCGGACTTTCGAGGCGATGATCGCCTGGATGGAGAATGAGCTGGACCGGCACGCTCCGGGGATCGTTCCGCCGCCTGGAGTTCATCGCTTGAATCGGACTGAGTACGCCAATGCCATTCGGGATCTGCTGGCGCTGGAGATCGATCCTTCAAAGTATCTTCCGTCCGACGATTCGACGCGCGGCTTCGACAATGTCGCAGCGGCGCTGACATTGTCGCCCGCGCTGCTGGAAGGATATACTTCGGCGGCGGGAAAGATCAGCCGCCTGGCCGTGGGCGACGTGACCAGCTCGACGCAGGCCGTTTACCGCGTGCCCGAAGACACTTCGCAGGATTACTACATCGAAGGCATGCCGTTCAAGACGCGCGGCGGACTCCTGGTGAAGTATGAGTTCCCGGCCGACGGAGAATACGCCATCAAGATTACGCCCATCAGCAAAGGCAACATGGGCAATACCAATCCCTTCGGCGAAATTCCGAACGAGAAGCTTGAATTCCTTCTCGACGGCCAGCGGATCAAGTTGTTCGATTGGGACAGCGAGAGGGAACGCGAAGATGGCACGCTGAACGTGAAGTTTCCCGCGAAGGCGGGCCTGCATACCGTGGTGGTCACCTTTCTCGCGACCAACTACGCTCCGGGGAGCGACCTCGATCAACATTTCCTACGCAGCACTATCGAAACCGGCGGGCTGCCGGGGTTCAAGTTCTTTCCTCACGTCGGTAAGATCAGGATCGACGGACCCTTCGACGCGAAGGGCGCCGGGGATACCGAGAGCCGCCTCAAGATTTTTGTATGCCGCCCAGCCAACTCCGGCCAAGAACCGGCGTGCGCCAAGCAAATTGTCGACACGCTGGCGCGGCACGCCTATCGCCGGCCCGCGACCGCTCAGGATTCCGAGATCCTGATGAGCTTCTATCGACAGGGACGGACCGAGGGCGGCGATTTCGATCATGGCATCGAGATGGCGCTACGGCGTGTTCTGGTGGACCCGGAATTCGTTTTTCGTGTGGAGACCCCGCCCGCGAGCGTGAAGCCGGGCGAGAAGTACCGCATCAGCGACCTGGAACTGGCCTCGCGTCTTTCCTTTTTCCTGTGGAGCAGTATTCCCGACGATGAGCTGATCGATCTGGCCAGCCAGAACAAGCTGCACGATCCGGCTGCGCTGGATCGGCAGGTGCGCCGGATGCTTGCCGATCCGCGATCCAACCAACTGGCGATCAACTTCGCGGGGCAGTGGCTGGGCTTGCGCGCCTTGCAGACCCAGATCCCCACCACCGCGCTCTTTCCGGATTTCGACGATAACCTGCGCCAAGCCATGCGCACGGAGACCGAGATGTTCGTCGAGAGCATCCTGCACGAAGATCGCAGCGTGCTTGAGCTGCTGGACGCGAACTACACGTTCCTCAACGAAAGGCTGGCCAAGCATTACGGGATACCGGGTATCTACGGGAGCAACTTCCGCCGCGTGGAACTAACGCCGGAATTCGATATGCGCCGGGGATTGCTGGGGAAGGGAAGCATCGAGACGATCTCTTCAGCACCCGACCGGACTTCTCCCGTGGGACGAGGGAAGACCATCATGCAGATCTTCCTGGGCGTCGAGCCGCCGCCTCCACCGCCGGACGTGAAGGTGGACCTGAAATCGGACAATATTCGCGGCGGCGGCGTTCCCTCCATGCGCCAGCAAATGGAGATGCATCGCAAGAACGAGCCTTGCGCGACCTGCCACAAGATCATGGACCCGATCGGCTTCTCGATGGAAAATTTCGACGCGATCGGCCATTGGCGTACGCTGGATGGAGATAGCCGCGTGGACGCGTCGGGAGTTCTGGTGGATGGATCGAAGCTCGATGGGGTGAAGGGAATGCGCGAGGCTTTGCTGCGTTACTCGCCCCAGTTCGTCCGCGTTCTCACCGAGAAACTGACGATCTACGCTTTGGGCCGCGGCACCGAGTATTACGACATGCCGTTGATGCGCGCTGTGGTCCATGAAGCCGAGCGCAACCAATATAAGTTCTCCTCGTTCGTGCTGGGGGTGGTGGAGAGCGAGCCCTTCCAGATGAATACCAAGAGACAGACGAGCGATCCAGGACGGAGTAATTAATGTTTATCACCAAGAAGCACATTCCGAGGCGCATGTTCCTTCGGGGGGCGGGCGTGACCCTGGCGCTGCCGTTGCTCGATTCCATGATTCCGGCGCAGACGCCGCTGAGCAGGACCGCGGCGGTGCGCCCCACACGCTTCACCGGCATCTTCGTGCCGCACGGCATGGCGCCGGGATATTGGATCCCTGAAGGCCCCAAGCTCGAGTCCGGCAAGATGCCGTCCATCATTGAGCCTCTCGACAAAGTGGTGGACGCCAGCGGAGCCGTGGTGCACGAGTCGCTGTTGGATCAGACCGTGATCCTGAGCGGTCTGTGGTCGCAATCGGCCGAGCCGCCTCCGGGAGTTACCGGAGCCGACCACTGGGTCGCGGCCGCGTACATGTGCGCATGCCGGCCGAAAAAGACCACCGGCGCGGATATTCAGGACGGCACCACCATCGATCAAATCATCGCGCGGAAGATTGGGCAGGAGACGCTGCTGCCTTCGCTCCAGTTGGCGATTGAAGATCCCGGCGCGAATTCCAGCAACTGCGGCGAGGGATATAGCTGCGCGTATACCAACTCCATCTCCTGGGCGTCGCCGACGCAACCGCTTCCCATGGAGCTGAATCCCCAGGTGGTGTTCGAACGCCTCTTCGGCGATGGAAGCACCGCCCAGGAGCGTTCTGTCCGAAGAGAGCAGGACCGCAGCCTGCTGGATTCGGTCACGCAGAGTCTAGGGCGCCTGAAAAAGACGCTCGACCCCGGTGACAGCGCCAAGCTGGATGAGTATACCGATGACATCCGCGAGATCGAGCGGCGGCTGGATATCGCCAAGAAGGCGTCCGGCGCCGTGTCCAGCGAGGGCGTAACCGTTCCGGCCGGCATTCCGGAATCCTTTGACGAGCACGTGAAGCTGCACTTCGATCTGCAAGTGCTGGCGTTCAAGGCCGACATCACGCGCGTATCGTCGGTTCTCTATGCCCGGGATCTGACCGGCCGCAGCTATCCTTTGAGCGGCACCACCACGGGTTTCCACGGAGGGTCGCACCATGCCGAAAATCCGGACAAGATCAAGGACTATTCGAAGATAAACCGGTATCATGTCGGTTGTCTCGCTTATTATCTGGATAAGTTGAGGAAGACTCCCGATGGCGAGGGCACGCTTCTCGACCACTCGCTGATTCTGTATGGATCGAACATGGGCGATTCCAACCAGCACCTGCATTACGACGTGCCTCACATTCTCGCCGGCGGGGCATCCGGACAGCTTAAGGGCGGACGCCACATACCGTTCTCGATGAAGACCATCACGACGGGGAATTTACTGGAAAGCATTCTGGGGATGTACGGGATCCATCAGAGCATCGGCGACAGCACGGGTCCGCTCGCGGGTTTGGTGTAGCAATTTTTCGAGGGAGGAAACCTCGAAGGAGGAAGAAATAGATGCAGCTTCGATATTCCATCCTGAGTGGCATGGCGGCATTGACGCTGCATCTGGCCGCGTTCGGAGCGTCGAATAGCCCGGTGGCCGATGCCGCCATGAAGGGCGACAAAACGGCGGTGCGCAGCCTGATTCAAGAGAAGGCCGACGTGAACGCGCCGCAGGCCGACGGAGCCACGGCGATTCAATGGGCGGCGTATCGCAACGATCCGGAGATGGCGGACATTCTGATCGCGGCCGGCGCGAACCTGAAGGCCGCGAATCGCGATGGCGCAACCCCGCTGTTTCTGGCCTCCGTGGATGGAAGCGCGGCGATCGTCGAGAAGTTGCTGAACGCCGGGGCGGACCCCAACGAACGCCAATCCTCCGGCGAAACCCCCATCATGTTCGCGGCGCGGAGCGGGCACGTGGAGGCGATCAAGATCCTGCTCGACCACAAAGCCGACGTGAACGCGAAAGAAACCGTGCGCGGCACCACCGCGCTGATGTGGGCGGCCGAGCAGGGGCATCCGGCCGCGGTGAAAATGCTGATCGAACACGGCGCGGACGTAAGCGCCATGGCGGACCCCGATACAAAGGGGAACAAAGCCTATGTCGCGCCGACAGCCAGGCAACGCGCCATCAACGACGGAATCGCCCTGGATGGTTCATTCACCGGAGGCCGGCGGGGCGGACGCCAGCAAGCGGCGGCAGCTCCAAAGCCCGCTGCGCCGGCCGCGAACGACATTGCTGCCGCCGATGAAGCCGCCGCCCAGGCGTCCTTTGGACGAACCCGGGATAAGGACGGCGGCGGTCTGACTCCCTTGGTCTATGCGGCCCGCGAGGACTGCCTCGAATGCGCCAGGATTCTGATTGAATCCGGCGCAGGCGTGAACCAGACCACGCGCTACGGATGGACTCCTCTGCTGACCGCGACCCAGAATCGGCACTATAAACTGGCCGTGTATCTGCTCGACCACGGAGCCGATCCGAATATCGCCAACAATGGCGGCTGGAGACCTTTGTACATCGCCACCGATAATCGCAACATCGAAGGCGGCGATTATCCCGTCCGCAGGCCGGATATGGATCATCTGGACTACATCAAGCTCCTGCTGGACCGCGGCGCGGATGTGAATGCGCGCGTGTGCGGAGTGCAATCGACCCCCGAGAAGTGCGTGGGGGACAGCACTGAGACGCGGACCAACTTCACCATGCAATGGTTGTACGAAGACGGAGCGACGCCGTTTCTACGGGCGGCGCAATCGGGCGATGTGACTCTGATGAAGTTGCTGCTGGCTCACGGCGCGGACCCCAGGATCGCGACCACGAATGGCGATACGCCGCTCACGGTCGCCGCGGGAGTCGGCTGGGTGGAAGGCGTCACCTACGAATCGTCCGAGGCCGAAAATCTGGAAGCGGTGAAGATGTGCCTGGACCTGGGCCTCGATCCCAACGCGAGGGATGGCGACGGGCGGGTCCCGCTGCACGGCGCTGCGCACAAGGGAAGGAACTCCGTGGTGCAACTGCTGGTGGACCGCGGCGCCAAGCTGGACGTCCACGACGACGGCAGCCGCGACACGATCTCCGGCTCGATGTACGGACACACCTGGCTGGCGCTCGATTACGCGCAGGGGCTGGTTCGCGTGGGCGTGCAATCGGCCATCGCTCACCCCGCGACCGCGGATCTGATCCGCAAATTAATGGCGGATCGCGGCATGCAGATCCCGGAGCCGCTGAAAGCCTCCATCTGCCTTGCCCAGATTTGTAAGTAGGGCAAGCGGAAGAGCTCCCCAATAGACGCGTATAATCGGGGGGAATGGCCAGAATGGTTCGCGCAAAGAAGAACCTGCTCGCGGCGGCCGCAACGATTCTCTCGGCTGCCCTTTCCGCGTGGGCGCCGGCTTCCGCGCAGTGGCTGAACTACCCGACACCAGGCATCCCGCGTACTCCGGACGGTAAGCCGGATCTAGCTGCTCCAGGCCCAAAAACGGCGGACGGAAAATCCGATCTGTCCGGACTCTGGAAGGCGCCCAGTGGCAAGTATCTCGCGAATATAGCCGCGGATTTGAAGCCGGAGGAAGTTCCCTTTCAACCCTGGGCCGCGGCGCTGTATAGTGAGCGTCTGCAAAACCTCGCGAAAGACCGGCCCACAGCGCGTTGCCTCCCGCACGGCGTGCCGGATCAAATGGCAGTCGCGGGATATCCCTTCAAGATCGTTCAGATCCCTGGAATGGTCTTGATTCTTTACGAGGAAATGACCCACTTCCGCCAGATCTTCACGGACGGCCGCGAATTACCCAAAGATCCCAATCCGGCTTGGCTGGGATACTCGGTCGGGCATTGGGACCAGGACACGCTGGTAGTGGACACGGCCGGCTTTAACGACCAAAGCTGGCTGGACGATCCAGGGCATCCGCACACCGAGGCCTTACATGTGATCGAGCGTTTCCGGCGCAAGGATTTTGGCCACCTGGACATCCAGATCGCGATTGACGATCCGAAAGCTTACACGAAATCGTGGACCGTCACCGAAAACTTTAACCTGCTGGCGGATACGGAACTTCTTGAGAACATCTGCGAGAACGAAAAAGATGTTCCGCATCTGGTGGGCAAATAAATTTAAATACGACAGGAGGAGCCATGCGAACGGTCATCGGCTCGCCCGTAAATCCCATTACGGTGTTCTAGACCAGTTTCGCGATTGGCATAGACCGGAAGCTTTTTCTGAACCGCGCGCGTCAGCAAGCGGTGGTCTTCGTTACAGGCTCTGCCGAATTACTCGATCGCGAACACCCAGATCGAGCCGCCCTCAGGCACGGGCGGGTACTCGCCCGGGAAGGCCCGATTCATGGTGCCCTGCATTCCGGCCGAATCGCCGCCCCATCCCGAATGAACGGCCAAGTATTGTTTGCCGTCGATCGTGAAGGTAGTCGGCGGCGCAAGAATACCGGAACTGGTCGGAAACTCCCACAACAGTTTACCCGTCTCCGCATCGAACGCATGCATCTTGCGATCGGAGGTTCCGCCGGAGAAAACCAGCCCGCCGGCTGTCGCCAGCATCGAACCCCAGTTGACCGACTTCTCGTAGTTATGCGTCCAGGCCAGTTTCCCCGTATCGACGTTCCACGCCTGCACCTCGCCGAAATGGTCGGCGCCGGACCGGGTCAGCGGACCCTGCGGGCCACCGCGCGCGGTGCCGGTAAAGCCACGCCCGGCGACATATTCGACGGTCTCCGCGCCCATGGACGTGCCGCATATGTTGTTGTTCGCGGGAACGTAGATCATGCGTGTCTGCGGGCTGAACGCGATAGGAGGCCAATTCTTCCCGCCCGATAAATTCGGGCAGAAATCGGCCGACTTTCCTGTTCCGGGCTTGTGCGCTGGATCGACATCCGCCCGCCCCGTAACCGGGTCCAGACCCTTGAACACGTTCTGATACACGAACGGCTTTCCTTCGATAAATTTGATCGGCCCGTCTGAACGCTCCAGGAACCGCATATATCCATCGCGCGCGACGTCAATCAGCCCCTTCACGGTCTTGCCGTTGCGCTGAAAATCCACCAGAATCGGGGGCGAAACTTCGTCCCAATCCCAGGAATCGTTGGGATGATATTGGAAGTGGCCTTTGATCTTGCCCGTCGCCACATCCAAAGCGATGGTCGAAGCCGTGTACAGGTTATCGCCGGGGCGCTTATCGCCCATCCAGGGTCCGCCGTTGCCGACGCCCCAGTAGGCGATGTTGGTTTCGGCATCGTAGTTTCCCGTCACCCAAACCGATCCGCCTCCGGTCTTCCACTGGTCGCCGCCTTGCGGCCAAGTCTCGCTGCCCGGCTCGCCCGGAGCGGGGATGGTGTAGGTCCTCCACTGCTCCTTGCCCGTCTCCAGGTCAAACGCAGCCACAAATCCGCGAATCCCAAACTCTCCGCCGGAGCACCCCACCATCACCTTGCCACCCGCCACCAGTGGCGCCAGCGAAATGTAGTAGCCGGCCTTGTTGTCTCCGACCGGAGCCGTCCAGACTTCCTTGCCGGTCTTTGCATCCAGCGCCACCAGCACCGCCTCGCCGGCGGCCACGTAAACCTTGTCCCCGAACAGCGCCACGCCACGATTGGTGTCATGCGGCACGTTCGAGCCGGCCGGACGAGGCCTGCGATACCGCCACAATTGATTGCCGGTCTTTGCATCGATCGCCAGCACCTGATTGTTGGGCGTGGACACAAACATCACGCCGTTATTCACGATCGGAGCCGACTCGTGCACCCGCGCCTCGCCAGTGGCGAAAACCCAGACCGGACGGAGCTTGCTCACATTGCCGGTGTTGATCTGATTTAACGGGCTGAAGCCCTGCCCGTCATACGTCCTCCGGATCATCAGCCAATTGCCGGGCTCCGGATTCTTCAGCCGCTCCGCCGTAACGGATCGGTAGTTCTGAAGTACGGCGGGCAAAGGTGCATTCGGCGCCACAGGCGGCGGCGCCTGCCCCCAAGCCAGGGCAGTTAATGAAAGAAGCCAGACACGGTGCATAAAAAGTTCCCCTGGTCCGTCATGATACAACTGAATCACCGCTCTTGGCTACGTAGGGTGCGGTCGGGCGTGTGGATTCCTCTCGATCCCCTACAACGGCGTTCGGCCGAGGGGACGGCCTTGCATTTCACTCCGCATCCTGCCATAGTTGGGGCACCTCGATCCTAGAGCCCCGTCGTATCCGAACGCGCAGGACGCTCCTCTTCCTTCAAGGCAAGGAGCGCTCATGAAGAATCTAGTGCGTATTGTGACTTCCCCGTGAACACCATCGTCGTGATCGAAGATCAGGCGACAAAGCAAGATTACGAAATTGGTCCCTATCCAATGGGAACCGCACTCGACATCCAGTGCCGGTGCGGCGCTCGCATTCATCCGATGCTTGGAGCTTGGTGCCCAAAATGCGGCGCGAAGGTTGTCGAGATCCGGGAAGGTAGTTGAGAGCGGGCGGCGCAGGCAGCAAGCTGGCGCAGTCCGGGCGTACATTGCCGGGATTTCGATGGACCGCCGCTGTGAGGGAGCCTTTGAGAAGTCGAAGCCAACGGAAACCTGGTAAGGGCGTCGCGCGGAAGGTTGTCCGGTGGGCAGCGCTGGCACTGCTGGGCTTTGCCGCGACCCTGATTCCGCTCCACCTTCTGTATCGGTAACGTTCAAAGGGGTCGGGCCCGGCGGCGCCGACATTTATGAGGTGAAGTTCGAGCACGGTTCTGCGGAATGGAGAATCCTGATGCAATCGGATGAGAAGGTTGCAAGCGTAGGTTTACGTCTGGAGTAATGTCCAAAAAATAGCTGGACATTCACGGGACTGCTTCATACTCAAGCATGCCCCGCCCAACACGCGTACTCGCCGTGCGTCAAAGTAACAACCACGAAAACGCGCTAATACGAGAATACCGCTATATCCCCCGCCACTCCGGCCCGCTCTATTGGATCGACAGCGTGACTTGATTCGACATCTGCCCGTCCACGTTGAGTTGCAGGGTGAGAGTATACGGAGTCGCGCCGTTCGCCGTCGCCAGCGTCCTCGGCAATTGGATGTTGACCTGGTCCAGGCCCGTATACGTGCCCTGCGGACCTGCGTAAGTAACCGGAGCGTTATACGTCGTCGCCGACACCGTGCCTTGAAAGTTGTGAATTCCCGTGCCATACAGCGCCACGTACACCGTGTCGGTCGCCGAGCCGAAGTCGATCGGCAGCGCTGTTACATTCCCATTCTGATCGGTCTGATAAATCGATTCGAAAGTCTGCGCACCGCTCTGGCTCACTCGAATCACATTCATCGCCGCCAGGTTGTCCGCATTCACGGTGAACAGTGACGGCGCTACCTGCGCGATCTCGATCTGGCCCGTCGCCGTCACACGTCCGTTCGAGCTGATGCTGATACTTGCCAATCCCGTCGCGGAGCCCGGCGGAATCACGTAATTCACCTGCCCCGGCGACACGTAGTAAAGCTGCGCCGCCCGAGCCAAGCCCGCCGAGTCTGTCACCGACACCGCCGCGCCGCCGAGCACCGTCGGCAGAACCCCCGTCGCCTGCGCGGTTTGCGCCGCCAGGTTGGACCCGATCGCGGCCGCGACGCTCCCCGGCGCCAGCGGACCCAACCCATAGCCCGCCAGGGAAACGTTCGCCAGAGCCGGCGTTGGCCAGATAGCCCGCGGCAGGATCACCGCCGTCCCGGCGATTTGAGTCGAGTCGGGCGCACTCAAATCGTTGGTTCCCGCAAACCCCATCATCCCGCTGCCGGTGAAATCCGCCAGCGCCAGGTAGTTCGAGCTCCCCGAGCCGCCGAACGCCAACCCCCGTTCGAAAGTTCCATCCCCCACCCCCGCGAAGAAGACCACCGAGCTGGCCGCCTCCACCAGATCGAGCTTGCCGTCGCCATTCAGATCCGCCGCCGCGATCTGCCCGAACCCCACCGTCGTCAAAATCGAGCCAGTCTTGAATGTTCCGTCGCCCTTGCCCAGCAGCACCGTGACCGTTCCGTCCGCCCCGTTGCTGAACGACTGTCCCGTCACCGCCACATCCGGCACGCCGTCGCCATTGAAATCGCCCACCGCGATCCCTGGTGAGAAATTCCACGGCTCGTTATTATTGACCACCGCGTTGAAACCGCCCATCCCATCATTCAGCAGCACCGTCAGGGCGCCGCCCACCGCGATCGCGACATCCGGCTTACCGTCCGCGTTGAAATCGCCGATCGCCGCCACCGCCCATGGAGTGAACCCCAGAAAGAAGTAAGAGCCGCTGCGAAACGTGCCGTCCCCGTTCCCCGGCATGATCTGCACGGCCGCGCCGGTCGGAATCGGGAAACCTCCCACCAGGCACGTCCCCACCAGGTCGGGGATGCCGTCGCCGTCGACGTCCGCAATCTGGGCCGCGACATTTGCGCAGCCGGGAACTGGGATCGGCGCCTGAAAGGTTCCATCGCCATTGCCCAGCAGCGCCACCACCCCGACGCTTCCACTGGTTGGCGATAGCACCACGGAAGTTTCGCTGAGCACTACCAAGTCGATTTTGCGATCTCCGTTCAAGTCGGCGGCGAGGATCACAGCCGGCGCTAGCTTCGCCAACGCGGAATTAATGTCGCCCAGGACCAGCGGCGGCAGCGCCGTGAAACCGCCCCTGCCATCATTCAATAGGATCGTCAGCGAATTGGAGCCGGCATTGGTGATCGCCAGGTCCGGCTTGCCGTCGCCGTTCAGATCCGCCGCAGCGACTCCTTTCGGAGTGACGCCCGTGGAATAGCGCAGATAGCCGCTTTGCCCCTGCGCCACCGTTGCAAGAAGAAAGAGAAGAAAAAGACACCAGACCGGCCGGCTCATCCGCACAGCTCCCCACTGCGATTTTACCGTCACACCGGCTTATCGACTCGCGGACCGTGAGAAATCGGTCTCCCGCGCTTGATGACCCACTCGCTCTATTTTGTGAGACCATAGCGGGCCGTGCCAGGGAACCAAGGTCCGCGTGGAACTACCAATACCGATGCCTCAGAACGTGAACGACGTATTCAGCCCCAGCGACTGCGTGCGGATGCTCACCTTGCTATTCCCGTACTCGCCGCCCAGCAGCGCCGTCTTGCCGGCGTCTTCCTGAGTTGTCGGATCGATTCCATAACCCAGGTCGAAGCGCCAATGCCCGTGCCGGTACCCGATGCCGGTCGAGAGCTGGTTGGTCATGATGGCCGCCGTCAGCGGCGACAGCGTCGACGCCGGCACGGGATTGTTGGAGTGAGCATAGCCTCCGCGTATCGAAATGTTCTCCGTCAGGAATCTTTCCACGCCTCCGCGGAAGGAATATTGGTTCTTCCAGTCCAGCGGAACGCGATCGAAGATCCCGTTGGTGCCAAGCAGTCCGTTGATATCGGCGTTATTGCCGTTGGTGAGCGTCACCGGCAAGCTGGCGAAGGCCCCTTTCCAGTCGATCCAGTCGGCTTGGAGGGCGAAGACCCAGTGCCCGTCCACGCGCCAGTTCGCCCCCGCGATCGCCGATTGCGGCATGACCGTTTGGACCATCGCGTTATAGTGGAAATCCGGACGCGCTCCGCCTAGCCCCACCGCCGCCAGTTGCACTCCGATGTTTCCGTTGGCGTCGCCGGTGCTGTCGATCGTGGTGCTCGATTTCCACGCCACGTTGAATTGCAGATGGTCCGTGGGATTCGCGATCAGGCCCACGCTGGTATTCCAGCCCACGCCCGTGGTGTGCAGATCCAACTGCGTCTTCAGCCCCGCCAGCGCGGGGTTGCTCTGGAACACGTAGGGCGTCTCCAGCGTATTGGAGTTGTACAGCGCTCCCACCGCCACGCCCAGCGAAACCCTCCTGCTCAAGGCGAAGCCCAAGCCCGCCACCGCCCGCGCCGCAATAATTGCGGAGTGCTGCTTCTGGAGCCCGTAGCTCGCTCCCCCCACTCCCGGAGCGTCCACATAATTCCAGTTGGAAACCGACATCAGCTCCGGCAACACCGCCACGCCGAAACTGAAGCGCGAATGCCCGATGGGCATCCCGAAAGCGCCGTAGGGAATCACTCCCGGAGCGTCTTTCAAGGGCGCGTTGGTGTTCACCGAATTGCTGAACGAGCCGCTCGCGAAGATGCTGGTGAGGCTCAGGTCCAGGGTCCGCGCCCCGAGCATGGTCAAGCCGGCGGGATTCGACGCCAGCGCATCCAGCGCGCCTCCCTGGGAGGGAAGGTACACTCCGCCCATAGCCATGGAACTGGCGCTTGCAGTGTTCCAATAGAAACTCTGAGCCTGAACGCACGCGCCGGCCAGGCCCAATGCCACAACACATTTAACGAATCGGTACGACGATTTCACTTTCTTTCCTCCTGAGAGATTTGTCGCTGCTCTTGCCAACGCTGCTTGAACCAACGCGGCCCGAAAGTTCCAGCAGGTCCTCCCTGCTGGACCGCCCGCCGGCGTGGTGCATCATCAGCGCGTCCAGGCACTGGGCGTCGATTGCCCGGGGCGCTTCCTTCCGCATGATTTCGAAAACTTTTTCGAGCGGCATCGCATCGCGATACGGCCGCTTGGCCGCGAGGGCGTCGAAAATGTCCGCCACCGTGAGGATGCGCATCTCCAAGGTGAGTTGATCCCCGCCCAGGCGGGCGTAGTAGCCGGAGCCATCCAGCTTCTCATGGTGTGCGCCGGCCACTTCGCTCAATTCCTCGAAGCCTGGAATCCGGCGCAGGATTTCGAACGTGTAGTAGGGATGCATTTTGATGACGTCCCACTCCCACCTGCTCAACTTCCCGGGTTTTTCCAGAATTCTGTTGGGGACGCTCAGCTTGCCGATGTCGTGCACCAGCGCCGCCCGCCGCATGAACGTGATGTCTCCCTCGCTCAGATCCAGTTGCCGGCAGATTGCGGTCGCCGCGTCGGCCACGCCGTTGGAATGCCGGTAGGTGAACGGAGACTTGGCGTCGATGATGTCGGCAAAAGCCTCGCAGATCTTCTCGATCGTCTCTTCGTTCGCCGCCATCCGGTGCTCTTCGGGCTCGAGCGCAAGGGCGTCCTGGATCACCCCCTCGTTGTGTATGCCGCTCCACAGCGTCCCCTGTTTGGCCAAGGACTCCGCGGCGCGAACCAGGTCTGGATCGAACCATCGCCCGCTGCGCTGTTGGGCAACCTCGATCGCCGCGTCCCGGCCGCGATTGACCAGGAAAACCTCCAGCGTTTGCGACAAATTCATGATGCGCGAAAACAGAGGGATCTCTTCGCCCCGAAGCCCGTCCGGGTACCCTCCGCCGTTCCAGTGTTCGTCCAGACTGTGGATCGCCTGCGCCACCGGTTCCGGAAACCCGATTCTCCGCGCGATCGAAGCTCCTCTTTCACACCGGATCTTCACCAGGTCGCGCGATTCCCTCTGCTGCTTGGCGGCCACCCGCAGCAAAGTCCAGACCCGCTGTAGGAAAGGAGCTCCCGTGGCCACGTGCGTCAGAGCGTATTGCAAGCTCTCCCAACTGGTGCGGGTCCAGTCCGTAAGCTTCACGTCCCGCTTGGCCCGGATCTCGTCCGCGTTCAGGATGTGGAACAATTTGGAGGAATTGCTGCTGCATCCCGCGTCCTTCAGCAACAGGGCGTAATAGAGGTCGCTTTGTTCCTCCACGCTTAGACCGATCTCGGTGGCCAGTCGCATGCCGATCATGCAGGACCGTACGGAATGGCCCATGGGCCTGCCCTCCGTCAGATCCAGTGCGTAGGAAAGCGCCGAGATGATTTGGGAAACTCGCAGGGTATGCTGGTTCGCGGCCGCTTTTCGCCGCAGTCGGTGTGCCGGTTTCGCTGTCTGCAGAAGCATAATGTTTCTGCCTTACTGGCAATCCGAAAACCACACGAGAATATTTATTTTTAACGACTTACGGGATGTGATGGGATCGCGAAAGCGACAAATTGGCGCAAGACAAGGGACAAAATGTCGAGGCGGGAGGATGATTGAGGCCGGATTCTCTATACTGAACCGGCGCCAGCAGCCCGTGGCAGGTCATAGTGGGGCAGGTCCTCGACCTGCCAATTTCGGGTTAGCAGACCTCGTACAATCATGCCTTGGTCCAGGCAGCACCACGCCAGTCAGAGGCGATCGCTCTGGGGACTCGGCCGCCCGCTCTTTAAGCCGCTCAACCAAGTGGGTATCCAATGCGAAAGCACAGTTCCTGAAAGCAGGATGCGGTCTCAACGTTTCCCTAGATGGATTACCGTTCCGTCCGCGCTCGTCTGGTCCCCTGGCTGCGCTCCCGCCGGGCAACTGCCGACATACTTCTGATCCATGATCATAGTGCTCTCGCTCACGCCACCAAACGCCGGACTATACGTGGTGTGGTTCTCGGAGTGGGTCGACGTATCGCCCCCATAGGTGCCGGTTCCCTTAGTGTCGATGACAGTGCCTGCCATCACACAATGCATCTCGCTGGAAATCTTGCCGCCTTGCACGCTTTCGCTGACCTTGGTGCAGCCTTTGACGGTTTTCGCAACACCCTCCACGGATTTGTCATAGGCGTGATTGCGGCAAAGCGTTCTTGTCGACTCGCTCCTTTTGTTGCCGGGATTGTCGATCACCTGGGTGTGAATCGACCAGAGACCCTCTTTCAGTTCCGGTGGGTCGGCCGCATAGGCGATTGGCAACCAGGCTGCCGCCACCGCCGAAACCAGCATCTTATTCTTCTTCATCGCTCTTCCTCCATCCGTGCGTCTCATGATAGCAGCGACCGGCAGAGTCCACCGCGAAGTCATCGTAAATATGGATGTCGGCTAATTCCGCCGCCCCCACGTTGATCGTCCGCATCCGCGATGGATCGGTTTCCAGCGGTTGATTGCATCCCCGGCTTTTCGGGGCTACTGTGAAGGTATGGCTGAACCTGAGCGCGACCCCATGGTTTACACCGAGGAAGAAGTCGAAGTGGACGCGGAAACCGCCGCGGCGATCGACCGCGGCATCCGTGCCGCGGACGAAGGCCGGGTTGTTTCCAGCGAAGACGTTCGAAAACTCATCCCCCAGTGGATTTCCAGGTTCTCTACACAGAACCCGCGCTAGCAGACCTCGTAGAGGTCATGCGTTGGTCGTGGCAGAACCACTCGGGAACCACCGAACGGTTTGCAGATGCATTGCTCAATCATGTTGACCTGCTGAAAGTCTTCCCCCATCTGGGCGCGCCGGTGCGCGGCTACCCTGGTGTCCGGCGGCTTCTGCATTCGCCGCTTTACGTCTACTACAGGGTTCTCCTCGAACCGCAAAAAGTAGAAATCCTGCATTTCTGGCACCGAGCCAGAAGAGGTCCCCTATTCTAAAGCTGTGGTGCAGGCCCCGCCTGCGAGAGGTTTCTGCCGCACCGGCCGTAACCGTTTTCACGCGGCATCCTCAAGACCCTGCTCTATATGGTCGCGACGGGAAACATGATTGAGGACGAGAAGCTGAGGTCGACATGCCCGTCAATTTGCGGGCGGCGATAGATTCCTTTCCGGGGACATCATCACCGCGGGGCTCGATGATCGCTCACCTGGTGCGCAAGAAGGTCCGGAGGTCTTCCATCGGCAGCATGAGACGCATTTCGTCAACCGGCGACGGGCTAAAGCCGAAGCGGAGGTAGAAGGAGCGCGCGGCGGCGTCAATCGCTTGCACCAGGACAGCGCGGACGCCTACGGTTTCGGCCGCCTGCCCGGACCGCATCAAAGCATCCTGCAACAGGGTCGTGCCCAGGCCTTTGCCCTGCTGAGACTGATCGACAGCGAGCCGTCCTAGCACCACGACACCAATGGGGATGGGCGGCGAGGCCGCGGCCGATACGCTCAGAAGCCTCGCCGCGAACTCACGCTTCCTGCGGTGAGAGCGTGATTTCCCACCACCACTTTGTCGCGGCGTGTGCAACGTCTGGCCCGCACACGGCCGCAGGCCCCATTGTGCGGGCAATGTCAGTGAGTGCATGAGGCGTCGTTCTGGACGTTGATCCAAGCAAAGCGCTTAACTACCTACAAGGGAAAATAGCGCGTACCATGGATGCGAGGACTCAGGTTCATGGAAACGACACGGAAAAGACTGCTCTACATCATGGTTGGCTGCGCATTCGGACATCTACTGACTGGCGCGCTGCCTCTGGCGGCCCAAGACGACTGCAAATTGGTTTTGGACGCCATGATCAAGCTCTTCGACACCCCCACTCACGCCTACGTCACTATGGACCTAACCGGCAAACCCCAAACCGGAGAGTCGATCTACGCTGGCGGCTTAGTATACGCAAAGAACGACGGCAAATGGAGTGCCGGATCGACGACCAAGGAGATAAAGGAGATTGCGGAAAAGAACCGGCAGAATAACAAGACGACGTGCCGGTATCTGAAAGATGAGCCGGTAAACGGTGAAATGGCGGCGGTATACAGTGTGCACGAGGTGTCACCCAAGTCTACGTCCGATTCTAAGACCTGGATTGCGAAGGCGAAGGGGCTGCCGCTGCGCTCGGACATCGACTTGGGAGGGGGCAGTCACATCTCTACGCGTTACGAATATGGCAACGTCAAGCCGCCGATGTGAGGTGTCCGCCGTCCGATACGAAGACAACGGGACAATCTGAAGGACTTCTATTTCGGGGATGTTGCCGGCTCGAAGCGGCTTAAATCGTGGTCTTTGGCAAGCTTCTCGGTGACGAATTCAATGCTGGCCGCCATCGGCGGCTCTCCGCACTAGCAGACCTCGTAGAGGTCATGCATGGGTCCTGGCAGCACCACGCCAGTCGGAGGCGATCGTACTCTGGGGGCTCCACCGCGGGGATCTTCGCCATGACCCGCCGGAATTTCTCGTAACTTCCCTTCGCCGCTCTCTCTTTGAGTCGCTCAAACTCAAGGACCCGCTCCTCGAAGGCTGCGGCGAACAACTCTTCCACGGACACATTCTCCATCGCGGCAACTTCAGCAGCGCGGCGGTACAGTTCCTCGGAAACGTTGATCGTCAAATTCATCGTCGGCGGCCTCCAATGCGGCTTAGGACTTCCCTCGGCTTCATCACGCTCACGCCAAAGCGTTCAGATCCCACAAAATCCTTGGTGTTAAACGTCACCACGGAACAACCCGTGCGAACCGCCACCTCCAGAATACGATCGTCATTGGGTTGAACGGAAGATATGTTGACGGACGCTCCGATATGTGTTACCTAATGGGTAACATGGAAGAATGAGAACGAGTTACCCGAAGGGGAACGAATGGAAATATATGTCAGTGACAATAATCTGCGCAGGGCGATCGAGGACGAAGGCCGCCGCAGACGACGGTACGGTGCTGACATGGCGAAGAAGCTCATGCTGAGATTGGCCACGCTTCGAGCGGCCGATTCGCTCGCCGATTTTTGGCCACCTAAGTCGGGGCCTGAACGCTGCCACGAGCTGAAGGGAGATCGCGCGGGGACGTTTTCGGTCGATCTAAAGCAGCCGTATCGCCTGCTCTTTAGAGCCAGTGCAGCAACGCTGACGCAGCCACCGAATCGTTCCGATGAACAACAGCGATGGAGGTCCATTACGGCGATTGACATTTTGGCGGTCGAGGACACTCATGGATAGCTCTAACCAAACTCTTTTTGAACCGAACACTGTATCCCACCCGGGTGAGACCGTTCTCGAGTATCTGGACTTCTTCGGGTGGTCGCAGAGCGATCTTGCTCGCCGCGCGGGCCTCACGCCCAAGACGATCAGTGAGATCTGTAATGGGAAGGCGCCAATTACCCCCCCGACGGCCCTCGCGTTCGAAAGGGTTTTTCAGCGGCCTGCTCATCTGTGGCTGAACCTGCAGCGACACTTTGATGAGGCCGAGGCGCGCCGTCGCGAGCTCGTTAAGTCCCCTCAATGGAGCGAGTGGGTCCGAAACTTTCCTCTCAAGGAGATGCGACGGCTACGTTTTTCTCTGCCTGCAGGTCGTTCTGATGCCGACGCTCTCCTCAAGTTTTTTGGTGTGTCTTCTCCGGAGAGCTGGAGTTCGGTGTGGAAAGCCTCTGCGGTGGCATACCGACAGACCCGTACTCTCAAAACGCGCGAGGAGTCCGTCGCAGCATGGCTTCGCGAAACCGAGATCGTCGCCAGGGGCTTGGACGTTGCGGAATTCGACGAGGAGCGCTTGCTCGCCTCACTTGCCAAATTGCGACGCTTGACCCGGACCCGCGCTGACGAGATTATGGACCCGATCCAGAGGATTTGTGCGGCTGCCGGCGTTGCCGTGGTCTTGGTGCCGGCGCTTCCGAGTACCGGCATCAGCGGATGTGCGCGTTGGCTGACAGAGAAGCGAGCTCTTGTGGGCCTGACGCTCCGGTACAAGACGGACGATCAGTTCTGGTTCACGTTGTTTCATGAAATCGGACACATCCTCCTTCACAGAGGCAAGCGCCCCTTCGTCGTCGACAATGCGGCTGAGGATCTGTCCGATCGCGTTGTCGATCCAGAGATGCAACAGTGCGAGGCGGAGGCTAGCCGCTTCTCAGCCGATACCCTCATCCCGCCAGGTGCGCTAGGCGACTTCATGCGGAAAGGGATCTTCACGAATGAGTCGATACACGACTTCGCCGCGGTCACTGGAGTTGGCCCGGGAATCGTGGTCGGACGCCTCCAGTTTGAAGGGGTTCTGTCCCGCCACCAGGGCAACACGCTGAAGCAAAAGCTTCATGGAGATTTTAGAGACGAAAGGTGAGCAGTATCGTCGACGGCCGCTGAACTTCCTATAGCTATTCCGGCACGCCATGCGGCATTCAGAATGCCAATGCCCAACGGTCTTCGAGCCTTCGCGGTTTGACTGATCAATTTCGCGAATCGCCCTGAATAATCTGGCGCGACGATGATCACATTGCCAAGACTCAAACGGAGCTCGCAGTCCCGGCCAATCTTCAACGCCGAGCTGGCATCAAGCCCGGCGACAAGCACGATAACGATCACGGTCGAGTCCCCTCCAACCTACAAGCCCACCAAGGCCGAGCTTGCGGCCATCCGCAAGGGCGAGGCCGAAGCCGCCCGCGGCGAGTACGTTACGTTAGCGGACATCCTCCATGACCTGGACCCTAATTGTCGCAAGAGCGCAAAGGGTGCGGCGCGCGCACCTTCAACGAACCCAGGAACTGATCGCGCCGCACTCCCGCTTTGCGCGAGCTCCTTAAAGAGCGGCGCGAAAACAGCTCGCAAGGTTTCCCGCTAAAGATCAGGATAGAATCGCCGCCGCGCTCCAGGCGATGACCCTTGATCCTTTTTCTGGCGACATCATCAAGCTGGAAGGGGAGGGCGAGCGTTGGCGCCGCCGCGTCGGCAACTACTGCCTCCAGCTTGCCTCCAGAACAGTGGTAGTTAGTGCGATCACGCGCCGGACTTCCACGACGCATTAGCCCGCCTCGTCGCGACTGAAGCAACCGATAAGAGGCGTTAAGCCCAATCGGAACGCGGCACCTACCCGCTACGAATTCGAGCATTTTCGTGCACAGAGAGGCGCGCGTCGCTTCTGGCTTCGCCTGCCTAAATTCTAATGCCTTTACTGCTTCAAGATCGAAAACAGTGAGGGCAGAACGGCTATCTTATCCTTACCGCCGCCGCGGTCGAGAGCCCGGCCACAGTATGACGCGCGTGCCCTTGATCGGGACGACCACGGCGGGGCGTAAGCGCGGCGGCACTTCCCGGATCTACCGCAGGCTCGGCTGACCCAGCTCCACGGGACAGGCGTTTCACGGGGTAACTTGACAAAGGCAGCCGATAGAAGTCCTCTCTTTCTCGCGTGTTACAATCCAGCAATGGGGACCAAGACTCGACGAATCCGAACTATCCTTTACGGTGATGAGCGTCTAAGCGCGGGCGAAATCGACCTTCTCCATACACCTGCGTTACAGCGACTCTACGATCTCCACCAACTGGGGATGACTGACCGGATCTACATTGACGCGTCCCATTCCCGTCTGCATCACGTCGTCGGAGTTCTCGAGCAAACAGAGAAGCTTGTTGCTGCAATCGTGCAAAATCTTGCGGCAAATTCAGATCGGATTTTTATTACGGGCGCAGGAAAATTTCGAGCAGGCGACTTCAAGGATGATGTGGACAAGGCAAAGCCCGTGATTCGCCTAATAGGACTCCTGCACGACCTGACACATGCCCCGTATGGGCACACGGTCGAAGACGAGATCCATTTGGTGGCCTGTAAGCACGACGAACCCACTCGGCAAAGCGAAGCGTTTTACCAACTCGTCTGTCAGTATCTTGGATGGATCGCTCTGGAAGCGGGTGTACGACCACCCCGGACCGGGCCCGCCACCGCGACGGATCACCAGACATTGCAAATGCCGGTGGAGCTTTGGCGGTATCTGGGCGCACCCGCGGAATCGCCACCCACTGACTTTGGCGAGATCGCCAGGATGGCGGGTTTGCTGCTGAAAAGTCCAACTCCAGGCGCCCTCGCCGCGTGGCAACGATCAGGCGGAGGCGAGGAGATCGCCGAGTTGCTAGCGCAGTTGTCATGCGCAATGCGGGGGTTATTGTACTTAGACGTCCTCCATGCTGACAGCGTCAGCGATGCCAATTGTCCCGATGAAAGGCCGTATCCGTTCGAGCAACTAATTGCCGCAACCTTGACCCATGCGGGCATGGAGAGGTTCCTGGGAATCTACAAGTTTGAAAAACAGCGCGATGCGTACATGCTCGACGTCGTTGGCAATACAGTGTGCGCTGACCTACTTGACTACGCACAAAGGGACGCCCATTTCGCCGGGATAAAGCTGGGCTACGACGCGGATAGGATTTCGGAGAATTTCACTCTTGTGACTTGGGACCATGGGAAGAAAGGACGCCAAAAAGCGACCGATGAGGCCACTGCGAAGTCTTCGCGCGGACTGGCGGATCCATTCGCGGGCAAGTCCCTCCGAACTGCCATCTCTCTTTACTCACACAAGCTACGAACAGATATTGTCGGCGAGCTAATGAACCTTCTCAACGTTCGTTTCTACCTTTACGAACGTGCGCTGTTTCATCCGACCAAGTGCGCTGCGGGGGCCATGCTCGGTTACAGCTCTTCAACTCATGGGCTGGCGCCCGTTGCGGGAGGATGAAAAATTAACCGCGTACGAACTGCCGAACGATTTCCGAAACGTGGGAGATGCGGTATTCCTTCACGACCTGGCCCGCGGAGTGAAGATAGCTCTTGATGTGCTCCATCTGGAAGGTGACAAGTCAGCAGTACAGGCTAAGGTCTGCAGGCAGCGACTCAATGGCCTCGACTCTTCGCAGGCGCAGGTGGCAGGGTTGATTCTGGAACGATGGGATGGTTTACCCCGCGCGGAGGCCGAGGAGAACCTACTCGCAGGCTCCGAGCTATTATGTCGCGTGACGGCCCGTCGATTCTACAAGGCAGTGTTCCGAAACCTTCCCAACTCGAAGAATGAGATGTTGCGCTGTGAGCCCGAGCAGCTTGCGGAAACTTTCAAGGACGCAATTGTTCGTTTTCAGGCTGAGCGGAAAATCGAGGAGCGGGCCCGTTTGCGGCGTGGCAGCGTTGTAATTCATTGTCCACGACGGATCACGGCCCAAAAAGTTGCCAATGTTCTCCTTGTCTTTCCGACCGAAGACGGAAGCGCAGAGGTGCCTACGAAGCTCCGGGACATTAGCACACTTGACCCAAAGGTGTTCAAGGCGCACGAGGACGCGATACTCGCGGTTGAGAAAATGTACGAATCGATGTGGCGGTTGGTGGTGTATGTGTCCCCCGAAGCGATGGCCCAGTACCCTGTAGTGATGGCGAGCGCAGGGAAGGTCGTCTTCGACACGATGGATTACGACTCCTCCTACCCCGATGAGGAGGGTTGGGAAAACGACAAGCACCTTGCGACCGAGTTGCAGCGGAAGTTCGGGTATCTCGCTATGCCGTCGATGGCGGAGCCCGGGGCGGCGGTGCCGCTCGATGCCCCGCCAGCGACAGAAGCCCGAGCTAACACCGAAAAGGCAATTGCGGACGAGGTTCCGGCGGTTGACGTCAACGAACCCTCCGAGCCCACGAGGAAGGAAGAAGGGTCCGCAGCGGTCCACGCGGCCCGTAGGCAACGTTGGATAATGACGGTTCGGCGGGCATGGCGGGGGGACGTCAGCAAGGAAACCCCGCGGCTTGTTGAGTTCTATGATAATGAATTGGGGGATATGGCCGAGCAAGGTTTTGAGGATCTGATCCAGCGGGTTGACAGCGTTTGCGGTTCCGTTCCCAAGAATCGGCGCCCCAGGAATATCGAAGACTTCCTCAAAACGGTGATTGAAATGAGAGACGGAGGGTCTGGACCTCTGTTTAACAAGGAGTAAGGATCGTGCCGTTTTGGCAAGGGCGCGTGTCGCTGGCAGCGGAACATCTGCTTCGGCAGTGCGCCCCACTTCGCCTGCCTATCGATCTCACTCGGCTGGCGATCAAGCAAGGTATTGCTCAGATTCGTTTTCGGCCGATGCCGTGCGATGGCGCAATCGAGGTGGTTGCCGATGGGTTCGTGGTGCATATGCAGTCCACGAAGGAACAACTTGTACCTACTTCGGCGGTGGACAGCAGCGCGTTGTCCGTGCGCCAGCGCTTTACATTTGCGCATGAGATTAGCCACACATTTTTCTACGACGCTGCCCGTCAACCGTGCAAGCCGCACCCAACCCCGCGGCTGTTGGAGGGTTCCTGCAATCACGGTGCCCAGCGTCTCCTGTTACCTGAACATCTTTTAGCGCGAGAGATAGGGACCGGTCGCCGATTCGATTCAATCGAGATGGCCCTCGACATCGCATCCGCGGCGAGAGTCTCGGCCGAGGTGGTTCTACAGCGGATGGACGAACTTGACCAATTCAAGGAAACCGATTACGCCATTCTGACATTCAGAAAACAGGATGACGGCGGAATCGTTACTACCGGCGTCTGCATCAACGGAGTTTTCGATGAGTTCCCAAGCCCGACGCTTTATGCCCCACCGGCGAAGTGGGTTTGGAGGATCGCTCCAGGGCTGAGCACGCCAAATGGAGCAGTTCACCGAAGCGCGTACCGCGATGGCTGGGAGCTTGTCAGCCGATGCGTCGCCAACGAGCAATCGCTGGGACAGGTGATCGCTGAGGGAAGGCTCGAAATGATTGCTGCGCGGACGATCAGCACGGCGGTTTGACGGCGGGACATCCATGTCGGCGTCCGGTTGCAGATGGGAAGGGTGCCCAACAGGCATAGATATCCAGGCTCGGACATCAGCAAGGGCATCCAATCGCTCACTACGTTCCGCCGCTGCTCCGGCGATTCCAAGAGGAAGCGGAAGCCCGGCTGCGAGTCTCGCGCTAACCAAAATCTTCAACGGGACGGGGGGGAACCTGCTGGAACGAAAGACCCCTCCCCGCGTAGACTGCCAAGCTATTGACTCTATTACATGATCCAAAGATATCCACAAAAAAGTGTCGTTCCCCCTTGCGCCCGGACCAAGGCTCTGCTAAATTAGACGATGGCAGTACAAGCATACCGGGCCTGTGCCCGGATGCGTTAGGGTGAGGCAGGCAGCAGGGCCGCCTTTCTGAAGCAGGTCTTTCAGATCCCCCAAAAGTTTATGGACGTGGCTTGCCACGTTCATTTCGCCTTTCGAGGCCGGTAGCGGGTCGGTTTTCCTTCATCGGATCGCTGGTTTGTCTACGCAGATCTTTGACAATCTGGTTGGACGCGAAGTGGAAAGTTGGAGCGCACAGCGTTTTTTAGCGTTGTGCGCGTTCAAGCAAATTTCGTCAGTAACTTGAGTTCAATCTGAAGCGATCAAACAATTCGGTGGCCTGGAGGGCTTTTAGCGATAGAAGCCGCTAGGTTGCCATTCGGTTCAAACGAGAGTTTGATCCCGGCTCAGAATCAACGCTGGCGGCGCGCTTAACACATGCAAGTCGCACGAGAAAGGGAGCAATCCTGAGTAAAGTGGCGTACGGGTGAGTAACACGTGGAT
>Ga0182024_10001945_pt1 | contig 52116 bp, 54 predicted proteins | sample P32metaG_FD_120480 | JGI IMG/M metagenome (GOLD analysis project Ga0182024, IMG submission 120480) | Permafrost microbial communities from Stordalen Mire, Sweden - P3-2 metaG (Illumina Assembly) | ecosystem: Environmental > Terrestrial > Soil > Wetlands > Permafrost | place: Sweden: Stordalen... | reverse complement strand
CGAGGCGTTCGGCGGCATCGGCGGGGCGATCGAGGCCGCCGTCGAACGGGCGTTGAAGGCGGCCGACGCCGATCCGCGCATCCCGCGCGAGCGCGAGGCGCGGCTCACGCTGCTGCGCCGCGGCTTCATCCCCTGGCTCGCCGGCATCGACCCGGAGACCGGCAGCCCGGGCGGCGCATCGCCCGGCTCGCCGATGTGCCGCCCGAGGCCGCGCCGCTGGTCGCGCTCCTCGTCGAGCAGCGTCTGTTGTCGATCGACGCGGTGACGGCATCCGACGGCACCCGCCAGCCGACCGTCGAACCGGCGCACGAGGCGCTATTGCGGCAATGGGGTCTGCTGCAAGGCTGGCTCCAGGAAGACCTCGGCGCGCTCACCACCCTCGAAGCGGTCAAGCGCGCGGCGCGCGACTGGGCCGCCAATGACCGGTCCGCCGACTGGCTGAACCATGCCGGCGGCCGGCTCGAAGACGCTGGACAGATCGCCGCCCGTCCCGACTTCGCCGCCGACCTCTCGGACGACGCGCGCGATTATCTGCGCCACTGCCGCGAGGCCGAAGCGGCCCGCCGCCGCGAGCGAGATGAAGCGCAGATAGCCGCGCTGAGGCACGCGCGGCGCGTCTTGTCCGGGGTTACAGTAGGCCTCGTCGCCGTGCTCGCCTTCGCCGGGATTGCCGGGTGGCAATGGCGCGATGCCGTCGCCGAGCGAGCGGTCGCCGAGGCCCAGACCAAAGAGGCGGAAGCCCAGCGCGCCCGTGCCCAGCACAGCCTCGCGCTCGCAACGGATACCGCCAATGCGCTGATCTTCGACATCGCGCAGAAGTTTCGCGATTCCGGCGTGCCGGCCTCGATCATCGCCGACATTCTAGCCCGCGCCCGCCAGTTGCAGGACCAACTCGTTCAGGGCGGCGAGAGTTCGCCCGATCTGCGGCGCAGCCAAGCCTCCGGGCTCGAAGAGACCGCTCGAGAGCTGTTGACGATCGGCGACACCGAGGGCGCGCTGGCCGCGGCGAAACAGGCGCGCGGCATCTGGCAGGCGCTGCTCGCCTCGGCACCCGACAATACGGAATACCAGATCATGTTGTCGGTCAGCGACCGTTCGATCGGCGACGTGCTCCAGGCGCAGGCCGATCTCGCCGGCGCGCTCACCGCCTACCGCGACAGCCTCGCAATCACCAAGGCGCTAACGGAGAAGGAGCCCGGCAACACGCTGTGGCAGGATGATCTGGCGGTCTGCGACGAGAAGATTGGCGACATGCTCCTGGCGCAGGGCGATCTCGCCGGCGCGCTCGCCGCCTATCGCGACAGCCTCGCAATCAGGAAGGCGCTAGCGGAGAAGGACCCCGCCAACGGGGAATGGTGGCGCGACCTCTCGGTCAGTGACACAAAGATCGGCGACGCCCTTCAGGGTCAGCGTGATCTCGCCGGCGCGCTCGCCGCCTACCGCGACAGCCTCGCGATCGCCCAAACGCTGGCGGCCAAGGACCCCGGTAATGCGCAGGCGCTGCGCGACCTGGCGGACGTTCTCAAGCGCATCGGCAGCGTGCAGCTCGCCACCGGCGATGCGGCAGGTGCCCTGGAATCCGCGCGGCAGCGGGTCGCCGTCGCCCAGCGCATCCTGACGACCGCGGCGCCGGACAACATCAAGGACCGAACGTCTCTCGCCGGCGCCCTCGGCGGCCTCGCATGGGTGCTTGTGCTCGACAAGCAGCCGCAGCAGGCGCTCGACGCGGCGAATGAGGCGCTGACGCTCGATTCCTCTCTGCTCTTCCTGCAGAGCAACAAGGCCGATGCGCTGTTGCTGCTTGGGCGGTTCGACGAGGCGAAGGCGATCTATCTGGCGAACACGGACAAGAAATTTCCCGACGGCGAAACCTTCGCCGCCGTGGTGCGCAAAGATTTCGCGACGATGCGCAAATTCGGCATCGACACTCCTGACATGAAGCGCATCGGGGAACTGCTCGCCGGCTGACCACGGCTCGCTGGCCGCTGCGACCAGCGACAGCGACCTCCAATGGGTCCAGGCGCGGCTTGCGGAGGTGCGTCAGAAGATGGCGGCGGCGGGAACCGACAAGTAGGCCGGCATGGCTGCCTGTTGATCCGGAGCTGTCGGCGACGACGGAGACCCACCGGCAAAGTCGGGAGCGCAATCCGAGATGCGTGCCGTCACGATCCTGCATGACGAGGGGGCTTGACGCGCGGCCCGGACGACTTATTCTCATATCTAGTATAACTCAATCGCCGGACGGCCCCGCAAAAGCGCCACTGTGAGACTGTGAAGTCCACAAAGCGCTTCTTGATGGTTCCCGCCCGGCTTTTCCAGACCTGGTAAATGCTCAGAATGAGTATAAGGAGGAAGTCGTGCTGCAACCCGCATCCCCCAGCGTTCGCCCGAGCCTGCCGCTCCCCGAGCTCTACCACCGGGTCGAGCGCCATGTGCCGGCGATCGAGTGGCCGATCCTCGCCGAGGACATCGCCGCGATCCTGAAGCTCAAGCAGGAGCGCAACGCGGTCGTGCTCGCGCACAATTACCAGACGCCGGACATCTTCCACACGGTCGCCGACATCGTCGGCGACAGCTTGGCGCTGGCCCGCGAGGCGGCGCGCACCGACGCCGACGTGATCGTGCTCGCCGGCGTCCATTTCATGGCCGAGACCGCGAAGCTGCTGAACCCGGAAAAGACCGTGCTGATCCCGGACACGCGAGCCGGCTGCTCGCTCGCCGAGTCAATCACCGCCGCCGATGTCCGGCTGCTGCGCGCCCGCCATCCGGGCGTGCCGATCGTTACCTACGTCAACACCTCGGCCGCGGTCAAAGCCGAGAGCGATATCTGTTGCACCTCCGGCAACGCCAAGAAGATCGTCGAGGCGCTGGGGGTGCCGGAGGTCATCATGATCCCGGACGAATACCTCGCCCGCAACATCGCGGCGCAGACCAAGGTCAAGATCATCGCCTGGAAGGGCCATTGCGAGGTGCACGAGCGCTTCACCCCCGCGGATGTGCAGGAAATGCGCGCCAACTATCCCGGCGTCATCGTGCTGGCGCATCCCGAATGCCCTCCCGAGGTCGTCGCCGAATGCGATTTCACCGGCTCGACCGCGGCGATGGCCGATTACGTCGGGCAGAAGCGCCCGGCCCGCGTCGTGCTGCTGACCGAATGTTCGATGAGCGACAATGTCGCGATCCAATACCCCGATCTCGACTTCGTGCGACCCTGCAACCTCTGCCCGCACATGAAGCGGATCACCCTCGGCAATATCCGCCACGCGCTGGAAACCATGACGTACGAGGTGACGGTCGCGCCCGAAATTGCCGCCCCGGCCCGCCGCGCCGTCGAGCGCATGCTCGAATTGGGCTGAGCCGATGCTGCGCCTCCTGATCGAGCCGATCGTCCGCGCCGCGCTCGCCGAGGATCTCGGCCGCGCCGGCGATATCACCAGCGACGCGGTCGTTCCCGCCGAGGCGCGGATCGACGCGGTGATCGCCTCGCGCCAGCCGGGGGTGCTCGCCGGCCTCGATGCGGCGCTCCTGGCCTTCGAGCTGCTCGATCCGGCGCTCGAGCTGAAACGGCTCTGCGACGACGGCGCGCGGGTCGAGCGCGGTCAGCCCGTCGCCCGCATATCGGGCAGCGCCCGCCCCGTGCTCGCCGCCGAGCGCACCGCGCTCAACCTGTTGTGCCGGCTTTCCGGCGTCGCCACCGCGACCCGCTCGCTCGCCGACGCCATCGAGGGCCACAAGGCCAAGATCGTCTGCACGCGAAAAACCACCCCCGGCCTGCGCATCCTCGAAAAGGAAGCGGTGCGCTTGGGCGGCGGGGCCAACCATCGCTTCGGCCTCGACGACGCGATGCTGATCAAGGACAACCACGTAGCGCTCGCTGGCGGCGTCGTCCCGGCCTTGCGGCGCGCCAAGGCGGGGGCCGGCCACCTGGTCAAGATCGAGCTCGAGGTCGATACGCTCGATCAGCTCGCCGAAGCGCTGGAGGAGGGGTTCGACGCCGTGCTGCTCGACAACATGGACCCGGACACGCTGCGCCGCGCCGTCGCGATGGTCGCCGGAAGGGCGATCACCGAGGCCTCGGGCCGCATCACCCGCGAGACCGCGCCGGCGATCGCCGCCGCCGGGGTCGACCTCATCTCATCCGGCTGGATCACCCACAGCGCGCCGATCCTCGACCTCGGCCTCGATATCGCGGATTAGCGACAGCACTCCGCGTCATCGGCTGCCTCGTAGCGGTCGTGGAGGTGCACCCAATCGGTGAGGTTGCTCTTCTCGTTCCGCCCTTTCGGCGTCATGTCGAGCAGGGCGTAGGTGCTGAGCATCACCTCGCCGCCGCGCGCGAACGACGAATAGGTGTGGAAGATCGCGCCCGTCTCGTCCTTGTAGAAGATGCTGCGTCCCGACATTTCCTCCATCGGCTTCGCGCCCGCCCGGAAATTGTAGGTGGCCTTGCCGGCGGCGATCTGCTCGGGCGTGAACGACACGTTGAAGTCGTAGTTGAAATCGCTGTCGAACGACGACAGCCACTTGAACCGCCATCCCATGCGCTTCTGCACCGCGGCGATCTCAGGGTAAGGAGCGCGCGACACCGCGACATAGGAAACGTCGTGGTGTTCGAGGTGCACGACCACTCCGTCGATATGGTCCGACTCGAACGAGCAGCCGACGCACGGGTCCGTCCATCCCGGCCCCAGCATGAAATGCTTGATCACTAGCTGGCTGCGCCCGGCAAAGAGATCGGCGAGCGTCGCTTTCCCGTTCGGCCCGTCGAACACGTAGCCCTTGTCGATCCGGACCCAGGGCAGTTCACGCCGCTCGGCGGTCAGCCGGTCGCGCAGCCGGGTCCATTCCTTCTCCTTGGCGAGCAGCGCTTTGCGCGCCTCGACCCACTCCTCGCGCGACACGACCCGGTGCTCCATCGTCCGTCTCCTCGTTCGGCCTCGTTAACACTGCCACCGCCCGCAGGCGATGGCAAAATCCCTGCGCTCGCTTTATATTCGGCGGCGAGGAAGCGGTGACATTGAAGGAGCATGACGATGGCCGACGGCACCGCCCCGATCGTCCCCGCTCCGCCCGCCGAGGCGGTGACCCCGGGCGGCATCAACCACCTCGTCATCAATGTCCGCGACATCGAGGAATCGCACAAATTCTGGACCGAGATGCTCGGTTTCAAGCAGGTCGGCTACTCGAAGCGCCGCAACGGCAAGATGCGCTTCTATTCGGGCGACCACGACGGCCGCATGAACCATCACGACATCGCGCTGTGCGAGAACCCCAACCTGCCGAAGCCGCCGGTGGAATGGGCGATGTTCGACATGCCGGTGGCGATCAACCACATCGCCATCACCCTGCCGAACCGCGAGGCCTGGCTGAGGCAGCTGGCCTGGCTGCGCGCGAAGGGGGTCAAGTTCCAGCGCCGCATCAATCACGGCATGACCCATAGCCTCTATATCGTCGACCCCAACGGCTACGGCGTCGAGGTGCTCTACGAACTGCCGCGCGAGGTGTGGGGCGACGACATCCAGGGCGCGATCGACTATGCCGAGCCGGTGCCGACCGAGGGCGACGAAGCCTTTATCGACGATACCGACTACCCGCGTTTCGGCGCGGAAAAAATCTAGCGGGCGCTCCGCGCGATCCGAGCGGACGAGCGCCCGGCCGGCGCGAATTGCCGCTCGGCCATGGCGCCGAAGGCGAGGCCGAGCGCGGTCCACAGAACGGCCTCGATGCCGAGCGACGCGAGACGGAAATTCCACAGTGTGGTGGCCGAGAAGTCGGCCGGGACTTCGTTCACCGGCGGCAGGATTTCCATGCCGGCGGCAATAACGCCCAGATAGGCCGCGGTGGCTATGACGGCGCCATTCCAGATCCCGAGCCGGCGCGCCAGTTGCCGGGCGGTCGAGAGAGCCGCGACGGCGGCCATCACCGACAACGCGATCATCGTGAAATAAAGGGCTGTCCGCGCTCCGATCGTAGCCGGATCGCCGATCGAGGGAGGATTCGCCGGATACTTGATCTGCGGCACCAGGATCAGCGTGACAAAGCCGGCGGCGGCGAGGATCGCGGCCAAGCCGCGCGGGCTCAACCGCCCGATCCGGCCGTAGGCATAGGCAAAGACCAGCGCGAAGATGCCGCCGATGGCGCAACTGTAGACCGCGACGCCGGTCAGCAGTCCGATCGTGCTCTGCACCGGCCTGCCGACCAACTCCGGTTCCGCGGTTTCGCCGGCCATCTGGTGCATGTGCTCTTCGAAGCCGATCGCAAGATCGACCTGCGGTTCGCCGAATACCCAGGCGAAGCCGAACGCCAGCAGGCCGGCCAGCGCGCCGGCCAGCATTCCCCGGATCAGCAGCGCCCTCACCACGACCGGAACCTAGCCGTTAGTGGCAGGGGAAACCGAGAAGATGCCGTCCGTCATGGACGAATTCGTGGATGTACATGCCGGGAAAGATCGAGGTCGCGCCCTGCTCGGCGCCGACGAAATAAAGCGCGATAAGACAAAGCAGCCCGCCGAACACCGCCCACGGCAGGATTTCCCTCAGCGGAATGGCAACAGGACTTGCGGCTGGCACGAATGCGGCTGTGGTCATGGCCTCTCCCGGAACCGCGCGGATTTTCCGAACTCGACGGAGGATCGGTTCACCCGGCATCCATGTCAACGCCGGTGGATTTGCATGGTGCCGCGGCTTAGTTGACAGCGGCGTCGCTTTCCTAAAAGTTGCATAGAGACCGCCGAGACGGTCGCTTTGGGGGGAGAGACGCGGTGGCCCAATCGGCGCAGACGATCGAAGCCTATGTCGGCGAGCAGATGGACAATGCGTCGATGGGGCCGGTCCATTGGCGGGTTCTGGGCTTGGTCGCCGCCGGCTATTTCTGCGACGTCCTCGATTTCACGATCTTCGGTGCCCTGGTCCCCGATTTGATCAAGAGCGGTTTCGTCACCCAGCAGCAGGTGCCGTGGATTGGCAGCACGACGCTGGTCGGGCTCTTCGTCGGCACCCTCGGCCAAGGCGAGTTCACCGATCGCTTCGGCCGCAAGGCGGTCTATCAGTTCAACCTGCTGCTGTTCGGAGTGGCGACGATCGTCGCGGCGTTGCCGCCGATCCCGGCTATTGGTTTCGATCCGGGGCTGACTTGGCTGTTGATCTTCCGCTTTCTCGCCGGGGTTGGGCTCGGCGCCGAGCAGCCGCTGTGCTTCTCCTATACTGCCGAATACGCGCCGAAGCGCATTCGTGGCCGGACGATCGCCTTCATGCAGTTCCTCGGCGGCGCCTGGCCGTGGCCGGTCGGGGTGTTGTTGACGCTCGCCTTCCGCGACACGATCGGCTGGCGCGGGATCTGGATCATCGTCGGCATCGCGGCGCTGATCGTCTTCGTCCTCCGCTTCTCGCTGCCCGAATCGCCGCGCTGGCTGGCGACGCACGGTCACGGGCAACGCGCGCTCGACCTTTTGGAGCGCATGGGGTTGCGCACCGTGCCGCTCGAGACGCTGTCGAGCGATGCGGCGAGCGACACGCATAGCGACCCGCTCGGCGTGGTCTGGAGCCGGTATCCGGGGCGTGTCGTCGCCGGGATGATCTGCTTCTTCGCCTTCTTCAGCATCGCGCTGGGGCTTGGCGCTTGGCTGCCCAACATCCTCGCCGGGCGCGGCTTCACCATCGCTAAGTCGTTGAACTCGATCTTCTGGATGACGCTCGCCTTTCCGTGCGCCAGCGCCTTCATGATGTTCGCGCTTGAGTATTTCGGCCGCAAGCGGACTGCTGTCGTCGCCTTCATCCTGACCGGTGTGTTCGGTCTCATTTGGGCCAATGCCGACAGCGAGACGATGGTCCTGGCGGTCGGGTTCGGGATGATCTTCTTCACCCAGCTCGCCGGCAATTCCTCGCAGATCTTCATCTCCGAGGTATTCCCGACCAACGCCCGCGCGTCGGGTTTCGGCTGCGCACAAGCGGCCGGCCGGATCGGTGCGGCAGTAGCGATCCCGGCGATCTTGTGGATCTACACCGGCTGGGGGCTCAACACGGTCTTCGTCGCGCTGGCCGTGATGGTGGCGATTGCCGCGGTAGCGGTGACCCAGATCGGGCCGGAAGCGCGTGGTCTCTCCCTCGACGAGATCGCGCCGCCGACCGCCTAGGCTTGGCCTTGCCCGACATACCGGCGCTCGCCGGTGGCCGCCTGGTAGAACACGGCGACGGTTTCGCCGCTGTCGGGGTCGACAAAGCGCTCGCCGGTGGCGACCCAATCGGGGCCGGGATTGCCCGGCCGGCTCGGCTTGTAGCGGCCCCGCTCCAGGAGGATGCCGCCGATCAGCGCCAGGCCGAGCACGGTGAGCCACATGACCAGCGGAAACGATGCGCCGCGCAGCGCGATGACCAGCGCGCCTGCCAGCGCCAGGAGGCCGGCGCCGAGCAGCGCCTTGCGCAGCATCGGCCGGGTCTCAGCCCTTCGCCGGCTCGGTCACCGCGGCCGTGCCATAGGCGACGATCTCGCTCATCGTCTGGCCGATCTCGGATGAATCGAAGCGCATCATGACGACCGCGTTGCCGCCCATCATCGTCGCGTTCTGCACCAGGCGGTCGATCGCGCTCTTGCGCGCGTCCTCGAGGAGCTGGGTGTATTCATGGATTTCGCCGCCGGCGAGCGATCGCAACCCGGCCATGATATTGCCGCCGAGGCCGCGGCTGCGCACGACGACGCCGAAGCATTGCCCCTTGAGCTCGACGACCCGGTGCCCGGGCACGTTTTCGGTGGTCACGACTAGCATCGCTCGACGTCCTTACGGTTTCATGCAACCGGTGATGTGGGATCGGCCGGTTGAAAATCCAACTCGCCGGTGTTAGGGGCTCAGCATGGCAGCACAACCGCAACCCGGACAGGGGCGCGCGGACCGGACGGTCACCTATACCGGGCTGTTTCGGTTGCGCGACTGGATCTATCTCGCGCCGCTGGCTGTCATCGGCATCGCATTCGGCATTTGGGGATTTGCCGTATGCGGCGCCGAGTGCAAGGTCGAGGGGTTTGTTACCGAGCTCGTCAAATCGATCGGGCTGATCAAGCCGAACTTCAACTACGCGCACCCCTGGCAGCTGATCGTCGCTCAGATCATGATGCCGGCGCTGTTTCTCGTCGGCGGCGCCAAGTTGGTGCTGCTGAACATACGCCGCGACTTTCGCGTGGCGCTGGCGCGCCGCCAGCGCAATCACGCGATCGTTTGCGGCCTCGGCGAGACCGGCCGTCAAATCGTCGAAAACCTGCGTGCCGACCGTGCCCGCGTCGTCGCCATCACCCTCGACACCGACGAGCCGAATGCGGTGGCGTGCGAGCGGCTCGGGGTGGCGGTGCTCAAGGGCGATGCGACGCAGATTGGCATGCTGCGGCTCGCCGGATTGAAGCATGCCGACACGGTCATCATCACCTGCGGTTCGGACACGACCAATATCGACATCGCGCTGCGCATCGCGATGTCGATCGGTCATCCGGGTAGCCGCACGCAGACGCTGCGCGTCCTGCCGGAGATGCGCGGAGCCTGGCTCATCGAATTGCTGCGCTCCCATCCGATCGCCACGCTGAGCACCGGGCCGGTCGAGACACGGCCCTTCGACATCGCCGTCAATGCCGCGCGGCTGCTGCTGCAATTCCCGGCCTTCGGCCGCATGTGGCGGGTCGATTATTCCGTGCCGAACGCGCTGCAGCCGCATCTCCTCATTGCGGGGCTCGGCGAGCTCGGCATGCAGATCATCGCCCAGACGGTGCAGTCCTGTTTTGCGCTGCCCGGGTGCCGTCCTGCCTTCACGGTCCTCGACCAGCAGGGCGAAGACAGCGCCGCCGTGTTCGACGCGCGCTACCCCGGAATGCGCAACCTGATCGATCGGCGGTTTGTGCCGATGGCGTTCGACGCCGACAATCCGGCGGCCTGGCCGGCGGTATGGCAGGGGGTCGAGAAGGCGCTCGCCGAACGCGCCGCGAATTGGACGACGGTGGCCGTCATTGTCGCGCTCAAGGAGGACAAGGACGCGCTGCACACCGCGCTGCAGCTGCGCGAAAGACTCGACAGGATCGGTTGTGTCGGGACACCGGTATTCGTGCGGCTTCGCCAACAGCATGAGCTGGGGCGTTTCGTTTCGAACCTCGACGGCGCGAACGGCTTGCTGGAGCGGGTGACGCCGTTCGGCGATCTGGGTGTGCTGACCAGCCCCGATCTGCTGATCGACGAGGCCCAGGACCGGCTCGCCCATGCGGTGAACGACCCCTACGCCGCGGGCGGGGCGGGGCCTCCGCCGAGTCCCGAAGCCGACGTCACTTGGGCACGCTTGCCGGAATACCTCAAGCAGTCGAACCGCGCCTTTGCCGACCACATCGCGGTCAAGCTCGGCAGCGCCGGAATGCATATCGTGTCGGGCGGCGGCGGCCCGCAGATCGCGCTGACCCCCGATGAGCTCGAGACCATGAGCGAGGTCGAGCATGACCGCTGGATGCTCGAGCGGCTCGCGGCGGGCTGGACGCTGGGCAAGGTTCGCGACCCTATTGCCCGGCGGCACCCCGACCTGATCCCTTGGAATAAACTCGCCGATCCGATCAGGGAGAAGGACCGTGAACTCGTCCGCAAGATCCCGTCGATGGTCGCCAGATCCGGGCGGGCGATCCGGCGCGAGCGGATCATCCATGCGGTCGGCGGCTCGCTTGCTGGTGCCGGCGCCGCGCTCGATGCGGTTCCGCCCGGCGAGCAGGCGGTTGTCATTTTCGACATCCACGAGCCGGCTTCATGGGAGTTCGCTCAGCTGGCCGCGCAGAAGGGGGCCAAGCTGTGGCTCCGCTGGCGCGAGGGCCGCATCGTGCCATTGGCAGCGCCGTCGGAGGTGCCTGCCGCGCTGCGTGGCCTGGTGGAATTGGCGGTCTCCGAACGCGAGGCGGCGGCGCTGAAGGGCGCGCCGGCGGCAAAATCCCGGGCGCCGGTTCCAGCAGCGGCAAGAAAAGCGCGGGCGCCGAGGGGCTAGAGCATCGTCGTGTCAGGTTGAATCACCTCATTTATCGCCCTTGGCCGGGCTTGACCCGGCCATCCACGTCTTCTGGCGCGGTCGTTCGCCACTGAAGACGTGGGCCCCCGGGTCAAGCCCGGGGGAGAGGATTTCTGATGCTTCAGCTTAAACAGATCGTGCTCTAACCGACCGCCTGCTCGACCGGGCGCTCGCGGTGGGCGCGCAGCCAATACTCGTTTTCTTCAAGCGCGGCGCGGCCGAGCGCCCGCACCACGGTGCGACTTCGCGACGTTCTTTCGGCGCGCGGGTCGCCGCTGTGCGCGATGTGGTCGAGTTCGCCCGCCGCCCGCTCGAACAGCGCCAGCGCCGCTTCGTAGCGGTGCGCCTCGGCCTCCCACACCAGCTTCTCGGCAACGAAGCGGACCGCGACCGCGGCGGCCGAGAAAATCACCACGGCGACGGCGATCGCCAGCGGGCCCGCATCGGGAACCTGCGGCTTCAGCGTCGAACCGAGGAAGTGCAGGCCCGGGCCGATAAGCAGCGCCAAAAGAACGGCAAACGCCGCCGACCAGCGGCGCCGCGGCGCGGCGGTGCGCGTGCCCAGGTGACGCAGCACCCAGAAGGCGCCGGCCGCGGCGAGAAAGATGGCGGCTCGCGCCCATCCCGGACCCCAAATCACCTGCTCGATCGAGCGCGGCAGCAAATGCTCGGTCACGGTATCGACGAACAGCCAAGCCGCGAGAAACTGCGCCGCGAAGAACAATTCCCACGACAGCATCTGCGAGCGCGCGACGGAGCTTTTACGATCGCCGGCGCGTTGGCGGAAATAGGTGAACTGCTCCTGTACCCAGCTGTGCCGGTTGCCTCTGTCGTAAACCTCGCGCCAGTCCTCCTTGATGGTGATTGGCGCACCGCTGAGCCGCGCCCAGAAGACGATGTTGCGCACCGCCTGGCGCAGATAACCGAACGGTTGCTGGGTGCCTGCCAGATAGTAGCGATCGACCTGATCCAAAGGCCCGACGAGCCCGGCAAACCACCACGCGCGCTGCACGCGCAGCGCTTCGATGACGCTGCGATAATCTTCGGTGACACGCTGCCAGCGGCGGCGATCGATCGCTGCGTGCAAGACGACGGCGCAAGCCACCAGAGCCAGGTATATCGCCAGTCCCGTCGCGCTGAGGCCGGCATCGGTCGTGCGCGCGACCTCGATGAGGCCATAGGTGCCAACCGCGAGCCAGAACAGCAGCGCCAGGGCATAGCTCGACGACACCAGCCGGCGCTTATGGCGGCCCTGGATGCGGTCGATCTGGGCGTGGATTGCGGTGAGCCTGGCGGCCGGGTCGGCTCCCCGCTCGTGCTGCCAGGAAAGCGGGGTCGCGGTGTCGCCGAGGCGGGCGAGCCCGTCGAAACTGCGGGCGAGGATGAGGCTGCGCCGCAGACGTCGCTCGAAGACCCGGGGCGGGACCGGATCGCGGTCGCCGGCATCGCCCAGGCGGATCGTGAAGGGATGTTCAGGCACCGCGACCGTCTCGTTCGGCGCGTCGATCAGCCAGGCCGGTCCGAGCGCGACGATATCGAGCGAGAGCGGCGCGCTGACCGCTGCGCTCGCGCTCATCACCTGCAGCGCGACCGCGTCGGGCCGTCCGCTCAGCCGGTATTGGACGACCCGCGCGGTGCCGCCGGCCTGGTCGGGCTCCTCGCCTTCCGGCAAGACTGCGATCAGCAGCGTCGCCGCGCGTGCGAGCCACAGGCCGAGCTGTTCGTAGTGCAGCACGCGCAGCGGGTTGGTGGCGTTGGCGCTGTTGCGCAGCTCGTCATGCGTGCAGGGGTGGCCGGTATAGGGATTGCGCAGCGGCGGCAGCGCATAGGTCTTGACCTTGGGGTTGGCGAGCAAGGTCTCGAGCGCCTGATGCGCTTCCCCCTGAAAATCCTCGAGATAGGTTTCGCGGTCGAGCGGCAGAACGGCGGCGACGAGCCAATTCGGGCGGGCGATCGCCAGCTCGGCGGCAATCGTGTCGGCGCCGACCGCCATGCCGCTCAGCAATACTTTCGGCGTGATCGGCGAGGCCGCGTCGACTTGGTCGAAAGCCTCGCGCAGGCGCTGCCCGACGGTCTCGTCCTGGCCTTTCAGATCCCGCTTGCCGGTGATGCCGACGAGGATCGGCACGCGCTCCGCCACGCTTCATTCCCCCTGTCGAGGCCTTCACCCCCATCCTTATATCATCGCGCGAGCCGGCAATGGGGTTCGACACGAGACGGCGCCCGCGTGCCGTTACAGCACGCCGGCGTTGATCGAGATGCACTGCTTGGTGATCAGCCGGGCGTCGTCCGATGCAAGGAACAGCGCGAGATTGGCGATGTCCGCGGGCGCGATCAGGTCGGGCAGGCATTGCTGCGCGAGACCCGCATCGATCTGGCTCTCTTCCTGGAACCAGAGTTGGAGCTGGCGCTCGGTCAGCACCATGCCCGGCGCGATCGCGTTGACGCGGATGCGGTGCGGCCCGAGCGCGCGGGCAAGTGTGTTGGTGAAGCCGACGATCGCCGCCTTGGCCGAGGCGTAGGCCTCCAAAAACGGAATGCCGCGCATCCACGACACCGACGACATGTTGACGATCGAGCCGTGACCGAGTTCGCGCATCTGCGGCGCAATCGCCTGGGCGGCGAAGAAGACGTGGCGGAAATTGACCGCGATGGTGCGATCGAACTCCTCCGGGGTCATCGTCGTGAAATCGTAGCGCTAGTCGTTGGCGGCGTTATTGATAAGAACCGCGGCGGGGCCGAGCGCGTCGCGCACCCGGTCAAGGGCCGTGCGAAGGGCGGCGATATCCATGAGGTCGCACTTTACGAACGTCTGGCCGAGCTCGGCGGCGAGCGCGGTGCCGGCATCCTCCTGGAGATCGAGGAAGGCGCCCGAGGCCCCGTTCTCGGCGAAGGCACGGACAAAGGCGGCGCCGATACCGCTGGCGCCGCCGGTCACGATCGCCGTGCGACCTTTGAGGGACTCGTAGCGGGTAAAGCTCATCGGATTGGGCGCTCCATCGTCGGGTGCTACATCATAACGGTCGCCGCGGCCGGGCCGAGCGCTACCTCGCCGCCGGCTGGTCCGGTTGTCGTCGTCGGCCGCTTCCGCGGCAAGGAGTGCGCGATGAAGGGGAGCATCATCGGCTTCGACCCCGACACCGAGACCGGGGCGATCAGCGCAGACGACGGTCAGCGCTACGACTTTGCCGCCGCCGACCTTGTGACGCCGGTAACACCCAAGCCTCGCGATCTCGTCGAGTTCACGCCGGATGAAGGGAACGCGACGGCGATCCGCGTCGTCGAGCCGGCCTACGAGCCGCCGAGTTGGGGCAGTTTCTATTTTTCGGCGCGCGGCCGCATCTCGCGCTCACAATACTGGCTGAGGTTTGTCGTGCCGATCTTCACCGCCGTGGTCATTCTGCGATTGGCAGCTTTTGTGCACGGCGAGACACGAAGCGACAGCGGGGTGTTCCTGCTGCTGCTGAACCTGCTTTACCTCGCCTCGCTGTGGCCGGGCACCGCGACCCTCGTCAAGCGTATCCACGATCGCAACAAATCCGGCTGGCTGGTGCTGCTCTTACACATCCCGTTCGCCTTGGCGATCACCGTGGCGGTCGTCGCGCTTGCCGAGGTCGCCGCGCACAACATCCATGCCGGTAACCAATGGGCGGATTTGGGGGCCGTCTTGTTCGGCGCCGTCGGTATTGTCGGCATCTGGTTCTTCGTCGATTTCAGCTGCATGCGCGGCACGGTCGGCGCCAACCGGTACGGACCGGACCCTGTGCCGCGTCGCTGATGGCGTTTGCCGGCCGCGCTTGCCCCATCCGCCCGCGCCCGGCAGGATGGCGGCCGGAAATCGGCGGAGACGGTCCTCATGAACGGCGCGGAAAGCCTGGTGCGCACTTTGGTCGGCGGCGGGGTCAACGTCTGCTTCGCCAACCCCGGCACCTCGGAGATGCATTTTGTCGCGGCGCTCGACCGCGTCGACGGAATGCGCTGCGTGCTGGGGCTGTTCGAGGGGGTCGTCAGCGGCGCCGCCGACGGCTACTACCGGATGAGCGAAGCCCCGGCGGCGACGTTGTTGCATCTGGGCCCCGGTTACGCCAACGCCGCCGCCAATATCCACAACGCCAACAAGGCGGGGTCGGGGATGGTCAACATCGTCGGCGACCACGCGACCTATCACCGCCAATACGACGCGCCGCTGACCTCGGATATCGAGACGCTGGTGACGCCCAATTCGCATTGGGTGAAGACCTCGCCCGACGCGATGGCGATCGCGGCGGACGGCGCGGCGGCGATCCAGGCGGCGCGGACGCCGCCGGGGCAGATTGCGACGCTGATCCTGCCGGCCGACACGGCGTGGAACGACGGCTCGGGCCCGGTGGCGGTGCTGCCTGCGGCGAAACGCGCGCCCGCGCCCGCCGCCGGCATCGAGGAAGCGGCGAAGGTGCTGCGCTCTGGCGAGCCGACCCTGCTCCTGCTGACCGGCCGCGCGCTGCGCGAGGACGGTTTGGCGTTGGCCGGAAAGATCTGCGCCAAGACTGGGGCGCGACTGATCGCCCAGGGCTCGAACGCGCGCACGCAGCGCGGGCGGGGCCGGGTCGCGCTGGAGCGCGTTCCCTATGTCGTCGACCAGGCACTGAAGGTGCTCGAGGGGCTGAAGCACATCATCCTCGTCGGCGCGAAGATGCCGGTGGCGTTCTTCGCCTATCCCAACAAGCCGAGCCTGCTGTATCCCGCCGATTGCCAGGCGCATGTGCTGTGCAAAATCGACGAGGAGCCGATCGGCGCGCTCGAGGCGTTGGCTGAGGCGGTCGGGGCGAGCCGGACGCCGGTGCCGGCCGTCGACGAGCCCAGGCCCGAACTGGCCACCGGCAAGATCGAGCCGATGGCGCTCGGCCGTTCGTTGGGCGCGCTGCTGCCGGAAAACGCGATCGTCGTCGACGAGGCGGTGACGACCGGGCGCGGCTTCTTCGCGCCGACCACGGCGGCGGCGCCGCACGACTGGCTCTCCAACATGGGCGGGTCGATCGGCATGGGACTGCCGGTCGCGACCGGCGCTGCGGTAGCCTGCCCTGATCGCAAGGTCGTCTGCCTGGAAGGCGACGGCAGCGGCATGTACACGCTGCAGGCGCTGTGGACGCAGGCGCGCGAAGGGCTCGACGTGACGACCTTGGTGTTCTCGAACCGCAGCTACCAGATCCTGAAGGGCGAGCTCGCCAATGTCGGCGCCGGCAACCCCGGCCGCAAGGCGCTCGACATGCTCGATCTCGGCAACCCGGACCTCGATTGGGTCGGCCTGGCGAAGGCAATGGGCGTGCCGGGCGCCAAGGTGACCAACATGGAGGAGTTCAACCGCCGCTGCGCCGAGGGCATTGCCTCGCCGGGGCCCTATCTCGTCGAGGTTGAGCTGTAAGGACCCGCCGATTTAGGAAATTGATGCGCGGCGGTCGCGTTTCCCAGCGTTTGGGCGTTAGTAATCGTCGGCGGGGGATGATCGTCCCGATCGCCAAAGGAGATCGGGCCAAAGGAGACCGGCTTGACCGCATGGATGACGGCGCAAAATTGAGCGATGCGAAGCGCCGCTCGAATGCCGTGCGGCGCACACCCAGACCCGTGGCGAGCTTTCCGGGGCGCGCCGACCCGCAAGTCGATGCGGTCGTCGCCGCCCGGCATGGCGATCCGTTCGCCTTTCTCGGGATGCACGAGGAAGGCGGCGCGCTCGTCGTGCGGGCGATGCTGCCGGGCGCCGAATCGGTCTCGGTCATCGACGCTGCGGATGGCAGCGTCGTGGCCGTTGCCGGCAAGGTGCATCCCGACGGGTTATTCGTGGCCCAGTTGGAGGGGCGCAAAGATCGGTTCGCCTATCGCTTGCGGGCGTTCTGGGACGGTGTCGCGCATGAATTCGACGATGCCTACCGATTTACTCCGGTGCTTGGCGAACTCGATCTCTATTTGCTCGCCGAAGGGACTCATCTCGACAGCTACAAGAAGCTCGGCGCGCATCCCTTCACCCACGACGGGGTCGAGGGCGTCGCCTTTGCGGTGTGGGCGCCCAACGCGCAGCGCGTCAGCGCCGTCGGCGGGTTCAGCGCCTGGGATGGACGGCGCCTGCCGATGCGCAAGCGTCACGCCGGCGGATTCTGGGAGATTTTTGTTCCCGGTATCGGCGCGGGCGAGGTCTACAAGTACGAAATCCTGGGCGCCGACGGGTCGCTCGGGCTGAAGGCCGACCCGCATGCCGCCGAAACGGAACGGCCGCCGCGTACCGCCTCGGTCGTCGCCGCGCCGAGCCGGTTCGACTGGCAGGACGGCGGCTGGATGGCGGCACGGGGCGGGGTCAACGACCGTGCGGCGCCGATCTCCATCTACGAGGTGCATCTCGGCTCATGGCGGCGCGACCTCGCCGGGGGCGGCCGCTACCTCAACTATCGGGAGCTGGCCGAGCAGCTCGTGCCCTATGTCACCGATCTCGGCTTCACCCATATCGAGGTGATGCCGCTGACCGAGTATCCGTTCGACGGTTCGTGGGGCTACCAGCCGGTGTCGCTGTTCGCGCCGACGTCGCGCTACGGCAGCCCCGACGATTTCCGCGCCTTCGTCGATGCCTGTCACGGCGCCGGGATTGGCGTCTGGCTCGACTGGGTGCCGGGACATTTTCCCAACGACCCTCACGGGCTCGCGCATTTTGACGGCACCGCGCTTTACGAGCACGCCGACCCGCGCCAGGGGCTGCACCGCGACTGGAACACGCTGATCTACAATTACGGGCGGCGCGAGGTCGCCAATTTCCTGATGTCGAGCGCGCTCTGCTGGCTGCGCGAATTCCATATCGACGGACTCAGGGTCGATGCCGTCGCCTCGATGCTCTATCTCGACTACAGCCGCCAGCCCGGCGACTGGATTCCCAACCAGTTCGGCGGGCGCGAGAACCTCGACGCGATCGCCTTTCTGCGGCGGATGAACGAGGCGGTATTCGGCGAGGGCGCAGGCGCGACGACGGCGGCGGAGGAATCGACGGCTTGGCCGATGGTGTCGCGCCCGACCTATGTCGGCGGGCTCGGCTTCGGCTTCAAATGGAACATGGGCTGGATGCACGACACGCTCTCCTACATGTCGCGCGACCCGGTGCACCGCAAATATCACCACAACGATTTGACCTTCGGTCTGCTCTACGCGTTCCACGAGAATTTCATCCTGCCGCTGAGCCATGACGAGATCACCCACGGCAAGGGCTCGCTGATCGCCAAGATGCCGGGGGACAATTGGCAGCGTTTCGCCAATCTGCGCGCCTATTTCGCCTTCATGTGGACGCATCCCGGGAAAAAGCTGCTGTTCATGGGCGGCGAGTTCGCGCAGGAGCGCGAGTGGAACCACGATATAGGGCTCGACTGGCAGTTGATGGGCGATCCGCTCCATGCCGGGATGCACCGGCTGGTCAAGGACCTCAACGGGCTTTACCGCTCGACCCCGGCACTGCACCAGCGCGACTGCGAGCCGGACGGGTTCGGCTGGATCGACGCGGCCAACGGCAACGAGAGCGTGCTGTCGTACGTGCGCTGGAACGCGGACCGGCAGGATCTCGCGATTATCGTCTGCAACTTCACCCCGGTGCCGCGCCAGGATTACCGGATCGGGGTGCCGCGGCCCGGCTGCTACCGCGAGCGGGTCAACACCGACGCACGCGATTACGGCGGCAGCGGCATCGGTAATTTCGGCACGGTCGAGTCCGAGCCGGAGCCGATGCACGGCCAGCCCTGTTCGCTGCGCCTGTGGCTGCCGCCCTTGGCGACGCTGATATTTACCCTCGAGCGCTGAGAGCGGCCCGATGGCGTCGCCGCGAGTGTGGCCTGGCACCCCTTATCCGCTGGGCGCGACTTGGGACGGGCGCGGGGTGAATTTCGCGATTTTCTCGGCCCACGCCGAAAAGGTCGAATTGTGCCTGTTCGACCCGACCGGACATCACGAGCAGTCGCGCATCGTGTTGCCCGAATACACCGACGAGGTCTGGCACGGCTATCTGCCCGAGTTGCGCCCTGACCAGCTTTACGGCTACCGCATCTACGGTCCCTACGAGCCCGCGCGCGGCCACCGCTTCAATGCGAACAAGCTGCTGCTCGACCCTTACGCCAAAGCGCTGTCGGGCCAGGTGCAGTGGAACGATGCGCTCTACGGCTACCGCGTCGGCGGCCCGCGCGAGGATTTCGGCTTCGACCGCCGGGATTCGGCGCGGTACATGCCCAAGTGTCGGGTCGTCGAGTCGGCCTTCAGCTGGCACGACGACCGCAAGCCGCGCACGGCCTGGGAGGAGTCGATCGTCCTCGAGATGCATGTGCGCGGCTTCACGATGCTGCATCCCGAGGTCGACGAGGCGCAGCGAGGGACCTTCTCTGCCCTCGCCAACCCGGCGGTGATCGACTACCTGGTCGGGTTGGGGATTACCGCGGTCGAGCTGCTGCCGGTCCATGCCGCGGTGTCGGAACGGCAGCTGACGCAGCGCGGCCTGACGAATTACTGGGGCTACAATTCGATCGGATTCTTCGCGCCCGATCCGCGGTTCTTGCCGGCTGGCAACATCGCCGAGTTCAAGACGGTGGTCCAACGCTTGCACGATGCCGGCATCGAGGTGATTCTCGACGTGGTCTACAACCATACCAGCGAAGGCAACCATCTCGGCGCGACGCTGTCGTTCCGCGGGATCGACAATTTGTCGTACTACCGCTTGCAGGAAGACCGGCGCTTCTACCAGGACTTTACCGGCACCGGAAATACGCTCAATCTCGATCATCCGCGGGTGCTGCAACTGGTGACGGATTCGCTGCGCTACTGGGCGAGCGAGGCGCATGTCGACGGATTCCGCTTCGACCTGGCGCCGGCCCTGGCTCGGGGGAATGGCCAGTATTCGCAAGACAGCGCGTTTCTCGCCGCGCTGCGCCAGGACCCGGCGCTGGCGGGGGTGAAACTGATCGCCGAGCCGTGGGATATCGGTCCCGGCGGCTATCAACTCGGCAATTTTCCGCCCGGCTGGGCCGAATGGAACGGCCAATACCGCGACGTCGTGCGCCGGTTCTGGAAGGGCGATGGCGGGCAGGCCGCGGAGCTCGCTTCGCGCGTTTCGGGCTCGTCTGACATCTTCGGCTACCGCGGCCGGCGGCCCTGGGCGAGCATCAATTTCCTCACCGCGCATGACGGTTTCACGCTGCAGGACCTGGTCAGCTACAACGACAAGCACAACGAGGCCAACGGCGAAGACAATCGCGACGGTCACGACGCCAATTACGCCTGGAATTACGGTGCCGAGGGGCCGACCGATGATCCGAAGATCATGGCGGTGCGGGATCGGCAAAAGCGCAACCTCATGGCGACGCTGCTGTTGTCGCTGGGGGTGCCGATGCTGGTCGCCGGCGACGAGTTCGGCCGCACGCAACAAGGCAACAACAACGCCTATTGCCAGGATAACGCCATTTCGTGGCTCGACTGGCAGAACGTGCGTCCAGAGGACGAGGCGCTACGCCAGTTCGTTACCGCGCTCATCCATCTGCGCCGGCAGCACCGCGTGTTGTCCCGCCCGCGCTTCTTCCGCGGCGAGGTGTTATCGGAGGACGGGCTCAAGGACATCACTTGGCTGACGCCGGCCGGCGCGGAGATGACCGACGCGGATTGGCGCAATCCGGTCGCGCGCACGCTCGGCTATGTGCTCAACGGCGCGGCGGGCGAGTTTTATACCACCGGCGGCCAGCGCGACATCGACGCCAGTTTCTTGGTGATGATGAACGCCTATCACGAAGACCTCGACTTCCACTTTCCGCGGCTGCTGTCGTCGCTCGCCTGGCAGGCGCTGGTCGATACCGCTGAGCCGACCGGGCTGGTTTCCGATCCCAAGCTCTATGTCGCGGGCCACACCTACAAGCTGCGCGCGCGTAGCTTTGCGCTGTTCATCAACCGCGCTCCGGCGAACGGCAAGCTGGGAGAAGGCAATCCCCTTGGCGCGGAGGCGGGAACCCGCAACAAGCCATGAGCGGCGCCGAGGCGCTGCAGGCGATCGCTGCTCTCATCGGAATCGAGACCCGGCATGTCGATGCGCTCGGCGTATGGCACGAGCCCGACTCGGAGACGCTGGCGAAGTTCGTTGCCGCTTTCGACCTTCCGGCCGACCCAGCCCGCGCCGCCACGGCGCTCGACGAAGCACAACAGGCGCGGCCGTTCGGACTCGATCCGGTCGAGGTCGTTGCCGCCGACGCCCCTGGGCTTCGGCTGCCGTCGGATAGCGGCGCGGTCGAATGGCATTGCGCCTTCGAAACGGGTGGGCATGTCGAGGGGCGCAGCGCAGCCGGTGAGACGGAACTGAGACTGCCGGGGCCGCTGCCGCTCGGGTATCACCGGCTCGAATTGAAGGTCGGGGCGCGGGTGGCGACGATCGGCCTTGCCGCATCGCCCGGCGCTTGCTACCTGCCGCCGGCGCTGCAGGAGGGCACGCACTCCTGGGGGCTTACGGCCCAGCTCTATAGCCTCAACAGCGCGCGCAACTGGGGCATGGGCGATTTCACCGACCTGGCGGAATTATGCCGCGGCGCCGGCGGGCTCGGGGCGGCAACCGCCGGCATCAACCCGCTCCATGCGCTGTTCGCCAGCGAGCCGCGTCACGCGAGCCCGTATTCGCCATCGAGCCGGGTCATGCTCGACCCCCTTTATATCGATCCGGTGGCGGTTCCCGGCTACGCCGAGGATGCGGTAATCCGCGCGTTGGCGCCGGAAGCGGCGCTGGCGGCGGCGCGCGGGTCGCAGCTTGTCGATCATCAGGCCGTGGCCGCATTGAAGCGGCCGGTGCTGGAAGCGCTATTCCGCCGATTTCGCGCCCTTAAGGGCACGAAATTCACCGCATTCCGGAAAGCCGGCGGGCGAACGCTCGAAGCCTTCGCGATATTCGAGGCGCTACACGAGCAGATGAATCGCGAGGGCGGGTCATTCTCCTGGCAGGCTTGGCCGGCCGAGCTGCGCGACCCGAATTCTCGGGCGGTCGCCAAATTAGCCAAGCGGCATGCCGATCGGATCGCTTTCTTCGAGTTCCTGCAATGGCAAGCAGATAGCCAATTGGGCGCGGCGGCCGAAGCGGGACGCGTGGCGGGACTGTCGCTCGGGCTTTACCGCGACCTTGCGGTCGGCGTGAACCCGCAGGGTGCCGAGGCCTGGGCCGATCAGGGCCTTGTCGTGCCCGGCATGGGGATCGGCGCGCCGCCCGACCCGCTGAGCCGCGGGGGCCAGGATTGGGGACTCGCGCCGGTCAACCCGCTGGCGCTGCGCCGGGCCGGGTACGCCCCGTTCATCGCCGCGCTCCGCGCCAACATGCGCCATGCCGGGGTCCTGCGGATCGACCATGTGATGTCGCTGCAGCGGCTCTATTGGGTGCCGAAGGGCCACTCGGCCGTGGCGGGCGCCTATGTAACCTACCCGTTCGCCGAACTGTTGCGCCTCGTCGCGCTCGAGAGCCATCGCCAGCAATGCGCGGTGGTGGGCGAGGACCTCGGCACCGTGCCGCCCGGTTTCCGCGAGACGATGCAGGCGGCGAATTTGCTGTCGTACCGCGTCGCGATGTTCGAGCGGCGCTGGGGTGGCGGCTTCGTTCCGCCGGCCGAGTACGCGGCGCTGGCGGCGGCCTCGGCGGCAACGCACGACCTGCCGACATTGAAAGGCTTTTGGCTCGGCCGCGACATCGAATGGCGCCAGAAGCTCAAGCTTTATCCCGACGTGGAGGCGGAAGCAGCAGAGATCAACGACCGCAAGCGCGACCGCTGGCAATTGCTGGAGGCGCTGGCCGGCGAGGGGCTGATCGCGCACGAGCGCTTCGGCGAGTTTTTGCCGAACGCGGATCGGCCGGTCTACGCGGCGGCGCTGGGCGAGGCGATCCTGGCCTTTCTCGCGCGTTCACGCGCACGGCTGATGCTGGTTCAGCTGGAAGACGTCGCCGGCGAGGTGGAGCAGGCCAATCTGCCCGGCACCAGCGACTCCCATCCCAACTGGCGGCGGCGGCTGTCGGCGCGGCTGGAGGATTTGCTCGCCGGGCCGGAACTGCGGCGGGTCGCCGCTCTGGTTACCGCGGAGCGCCGGCGCGCGGCATAGGGCGCTTGCCGCCGGCGCGTCGTTGCCACCAACATGCGGGCGCAACGAAGCGGGTGAGGACGGTGGACGAGATCGAAGCGGTGGTGGTCGGCGCCGGCATTATCGGCCTCGCCGCGGCGCGCGCGTTGGCGCTGGCGGGCAGGGAAGTCGTCGTCCTCGAAAAGGCCTACACGATCGGTTTCGAGACCTCCTCGCGCAACAGCGAGGTGATCCACGGCGGGCTCTACTATCCCAAGGGCAGCCTGAAGGCGACCGCCTGCGTCGAAGGACGCAAGCGGCTGTACGACTATTGCCGCGACCGCGGCGTGCCGCATGCGGCGCTCGGCAAGCTGATCGTCGCGACCAGCGAGGACGAGATCCCCGGGGTCGAGAAGATCGAGGCGGCGGCCAAGGCCAACGGCGTCGACAACCTCGAATGGCTGTCGGTCGCCGAGGCGACACGAATGGAACCGGAGCTCAATTGCGTCGCCGCGCTGCTGTCGCCGTCGACCGGGATCGTCGACAGCCATGCCTTGATGCTCGCCTACCAGGGCGAGGCCGAGGACCACGGCGCGATGGTGGCATTCAAGACGCCGCTCTTGGGCGGGAGGGCTCTGGCCGACGGGTTCGAACTCGATGTCGGCGGCGACGATCCGGCGACGATCCGCTGCCGCCATCTGGTCAATGCGGCGGGGCTGCACGCGCCGGCCCTGGCGCGCTCGATCGACGGCATCCCACTCGACACCATCCCGCTCGCCTATTTCTGCCGCGGCTGCTATTTCACCCTGGCCGGCAAGACGCCGTTCAAGCGCCTCATCTACCCGGTGCCGGTGCCGGGCGGGCTTGGCGTCCACATCACCCTCGACCTCGCCGGGCAGGCGCGCTTCGGCCCGGATGTCGAATGGATCGACCATGTCGATTACGCGGTCGACCCGCGCCGTTGCGATAGTTTCTATGCCGCGGTGCGGCGCTACTGGCCGGGGCTGAAGGACGGCGCGCTGCGGCCCGGCTATGCCGGGATCCGGCCGAAAATCAGCGGGCCCAACGATCCGGCGGCGGATTTCAGCATCCAGGGACCGGCCGAGCACGGTATCCCCGGCCTGATAAATTGCTACGGGATCGAGTCGCCCGGCCTTACCGCATCGTTGCCGCTGGCCGACGCGGTGGTCGAGAAGCTCGGTTAAAGGCGCCCGGAGAAACGTTCCCAGAGCGCCACCGGCCAAATCAGCACATCGACGAGATTGGCGCGGAACACGTGGATCTGCCGGCGCCAATGAAAATCGTCGGGCGTCGCCGGCATCGGCGGGCGGGTGAAGATCGCGGCGCCGATGGCGATATAGACGAGCGCGATGATGGCTGGTGTTTCCATCGTCTCCAGGTTCCGACGGAGGTTTGTAAACGGGAGGTAACTGAAGCGGCGAGGTTGCGCAATCGCCGGCAAGTTCCGCGACGACTCGCCGCACCCGAAAACGGGAACTTTCGCAACCTGTGGCGCGAAGCGCGCGCGACAGCGCCATATCATCGACGACGAGAGGGTACGGAGCTCGCGGATGCTGATCGGCGTTCCGAAAGAAGTGAAGACGCACGAGTACCGGGTCGGGCTGGTGCCCGGCAGCGTGCGCGAGTTGGTGCATCACGGCCACAAGGTCGTGGTCGAGAGCGGTGCCGGCGCGGCGATCGGCTTCGGCGACGAGGCCTATGAGGCGGCGGGCGCCGGGATACTCGCGCGCGCCGCCGACGTGTTCGCGGTCGCCGAGCTCGTCGTCAAGGTCAAGGAGCCGCAGCCCGAAGAGGTCCGCCTCTTGCGCGAGGACCAGCTTCTCTTCACCTATCTCCATCTCGCCGCCGATCCGGGGCAGACCGAGGGGCTGTTGAAGTCCGGTGCGGTGGCGATCGCCTACGAAACGGTGACCGATGCGCGCGGCGGGCTGCCGCTCCTGGCGCCGATGAGCGAGGTCGCCGGACGAATGGCGATCCAGGTCGGCGCGCATTGCCTCGAAAAAGAGCAGGGCGGCACCGGCATCCTCTTGGGCGGTGTGCCCGGTGTCCCGGCGGCCAAGGTGGTAATCCTCGGCGGCGGGGTCAGCGGCACCAATGCGGCGCGCATGGCGATGGGGGTCGAGGCCTATGTCACCGTCATCGACAAGTCGCTGCCGCGGCTCTACGAGCTCGACATGCAGTTCGGAGCGCAACTGCACACGCTGTTCTCGACCGTCGAGAACATCGAGAAAGAGGTCATCGCCGCCGATCTGGTGATCGGCGCGGTCCTGGTGCCGGGAAGCGCGGCGCCGAAGCTGGTGAGCCGCGAGCTGGTGCGGCGGATGCGGCCCGGCTCGGTCATCGTCGACATCGCCATCGATCAGGGCGGCTGCTGCGAGACCAGCCGGCCGACGACCCATGCCGCGCCGACTTATGTCGAGGAAGGCGTTGTCCACTACTGCGTCACCAACATGCCGGGCGCGGTGGCGCGCACCTCGGCGGTGGCGCTCAACAATGCAACCTTGCCGTTTGTCGAGGCGATCGCCGACAAAGGCTGGCGGCGCGCGCTCGGCGACGATCCGCATCTGCGCAACGGGCTCAACATCTGCAGCGGCCGGGTGACGCATGCGGCGGTGGCACGCGATCTGGGCCTGGCGCTGACCCCGGCCGGGCGGGCGATCGCAGAATGATTCCGCTAGGCCTTGAGCCGAACTCCGATTGTCCCTATCTCACCAAAGGATAGACCGAGAAGGTTCATGGCGCCGCTGCCCACCCCCGCCATCGTAGCGCTCGACCAGAAGCTGTACCCGGCCTTGGGCCGGGAGGGCGGGCTTGCCAGGGTCGATCCCGCGACCTTGGCGGCGATCACCGATCTCTACCGTGAGGTGATGCCGGCGGGCGGCGCGATCCTCGATGTGATGTCGAGCTGGGTGTCGCACTTGCCGCCGGAAGTGCATTTTCGGCGGATTGTCGGCCTCGGCATCGATGCCGCTGCGCTGGCGGAGAACGCCTTTCTCGACGAATGGCGCGTGCAGGACCTCAACCACGACCCTGCTCTGCCGTTTGCCGGCGGCGAGTTCGAGGGCGCTGCCATCTGCGGCTCGGTGCAATACCTCGCCCGGCCGGGCGAGGTGATCCGCGAGATCGGCCGCGTGCTCAAGCCGGGCTCGCCGCTGGTGGTGACGTTCTCCAACCGATGTCTGTGTACGACCGCGATCGGCTGCTGGCGGCTGTTCGACGATACCGGGCGCCTGTCACTGGTTGCCCGCTACGTTGCCGAGGCCGGCAACTGGACGGACATACGCTGCCTCGACCGCACCCCGTCCGGGGTCGCCGACCCGCTCTACGCGGTCATCGCGCGGAGCATGGGGCCGGGAGCGGCCTGCGACTGATCGAGAACGGGCTCAGGAATCGTAGGCGATCATCGAGGTCACCGGCACCGGGATCCGGCTGCGCCCGTTCAGAAAATTCAGTTCGATGATACAGGCGGCGCCGACCACGGTGCCGCCTTGGCGGGTGACAAGGTTGATCGCCGCCTCGGTCGTGCCGCCGGTGGCGATCAGGTCGTCGACGACGACGACGCGCTGCCCCGGTTTTACCGCGTCCTCCTGGATCTCGATCGTGTCGGTGCCGTATTCGAGGTCGTAGGTAAAGGACACGGTCTTGCCCGGAAGCTTGCCGCGCTTCCTCACCATCGCGAAGCCGCTGCCGAGCGCATAGGCGAGCGGCGCGGCGACCAAAAAGCCACGGGATTCAATGCCTATCAGCAGATCGGGCCGTTGCGGACGGACGGCTTCGGCGAGACGCTCGATCGTCGTCTTCCAGGCATGCGGGTGCGCCAGCAAGGTCGAAATGTCGTAGAATAAAATCCCCGGCTTGGGAAAATCTGGAATCGAGCGGATGTGATCTTTCAGGTCCATTCGCGTCCCTCCACAGCCGGGCCGACGGCTGGACGTTGCGGCATAACGGTTTTTCGCGTAGTTGAAAAGGTTAGGCGATCATCCGCGTTAAGAGAGAATGGCAGCACCTGCAACGATCCTCGCATCGGATGATGGTGGCGCGCTTGTGTTGCGCGCCGAGGGCGAATGGCTCGTCTCGAGCGCGGCTGAGCTCGACCGACGTCTGAACCAGATGGAATTGCCGCAAGGACGGCAGGTCACCGTCGATCTCTCCGGTGTCGACCGGCTCGACAGCACCGGCGCCTTGCTGCTGTTGCGCACCGAGCACGCGCTCGCCGAGCGCGGCAATCACGTCGCGCTGGAGAATTTGCGGCCGCGCTTCGCGCCGCTGCTCGATCAGGTGCGCTCGCGCGGTCTGGCCGAGCCGGTGCCGCATCCGTTCCCGGCGCACCATACGCTTGTCGGCTTTGTCGCGCGCATCGGCCAGGTCACGCTGGTGCTGCTGAGCCGGCTCTACGACATCCTCGGTTTCACCGGTCTGGTGACCGCGACGATACTGAAGCTGATCCGTCACCCCCGCCGGCTGCGACTGACGGCGACGCTGGTGCAAATGGAGTTGGTCGGCGTCAACGCGCTGCCGATCGTGGGGCTGCTGTCGTTCCTGATCGGCGTCGTCATGGCCTACCAAGGGGCCGACCAGCTGCGCCGCTTCGGCGCCGAGATCTACACGGTCAATCTGCTCGGCGTCTCGATCCTGCGCGAGCTGGGCGTGCTGCTCTCGGCGATCATCATCGCCGGCCGGTCGGGCAGCGCCTTTACCGCGCAGATCGGCACGATGCAGGTCAACGAGGAGATCGACGCGATGCGGACGCTGGGCCTCGATCCTATCGAGGTGCTAGTGCTGCCGCGGTTGTTCGGGCTGGCGCTGACCTTGCCGCTGATCGTCTTCTACGCCGACTTCATGGGCCTGCTCGGCGGCGCGCTGATGTCGTGGGTGGTGCTCGAAATCTCGCCGCCGTCCTTCCTTGAGCAGCTCCGGGGCGCGATCACCGAGGGAACGCTCTGGGTCGGCGTGGTCAAGGCGCCGTTCTTCGCGGCGATCATCGCTCAGATCGGCTGTTACGAGGGCCTCAACGTGACGCGCAGCGCCGAAAGCGTCGGCAAGCTGACGACGCAGTCGGTCGTCGAGTCGATTTTTTTTGTGATTGTCACCGACGCAGCGTTTTCGATCGTGTTTTCCGTGCTTAAGGTCTGAGCATGAGCGAAACCCGCGAAGACTGCGTCATCCGCGTGCGCAACCTGGTCAATGCGTTCGGTACCCAGGTTATCCACGACGGCGTCGACCTCGACGTGAGGCGCGGCGAGGTGATCGGCATCGTCGGTGGATCGGGGACCGGCAAGTCGGTCATGCTGCGCACCGTCGTCGGGCTCAACCGCCCGGTCTCCGGAAGCATCGAGGTGCTGGGGCACGACGTCCTGCGCATGACCGACGAGGAGCGGCATGATCTCGAGACCCACTGGGGAGTGCTTTTCCAGGACGGCGCACTGTTCAGCTCGCTGACCGTGGCGCAGAACATCGAGGTGCCGCTGAAGGAGGATCTCGGCCTGCCGGAGCGGCTAATGGCTGAGATCGCGGCCTGCAAGATCGGCATGGTCGGACTGCCGGGCGACGCGGCCGACAAGTTCCCGGCGCAGCTTTCCGGCGGCATGCGCAAGCGCGCCGGGCTGGCCCGCGCGCTGGCGCTCGATCCGGATATTCTCTTCCTCGACGAGCCGACCGCGGGCCTCGACCCGATCGCGGCCGCGGCGTTCGATCAGCTCATCAAGGATTTGCGCCAGAGCCTCGGCCTCACCGTCTTCCTGGTGACGCATGACCTCGACAGCCTGTTCGCGATCTGCGACCGCGTCGCGGTGCTGGTCGACAAGAAGATCCGGGTGGGGACGCTCGAAGAGCATCTCCAGGACGATCACCCCTGGATTCATTCGTACTTTCACGGCCCGCGGGGCCGCGCAGCCGTGGCGGCCGAGACCGCCGCCCGGCCGGCGGGCTAGGGGCAAGAGGGAAAGATGGAAACGCGGGCCCATTATGTCGCCGTCGGCGCGTTCGTGCTGGCGATGGTCTTTCTCGCCTTCACCGCGGTGCTGTGGCTGGCGGGGACGCAGTTCGCCATCGCCTACAACCACTACGACATCTACTACCGAGGCGCGGTGTCGGGCCTGAGCAAGGGCGCGCGGGTCGAATACAACGGCATCCCCGTGGGGCAGGTCTCCGACATCGAGCTCGACCCGAAGGATGTCGAGAGGATCCGCGTCACCGTCGAGATCAAGGCCGGCATCCCGATCAAGGAGGATGCCAAGGCCGAAATCCAGACCAACATCCTCTCCGGCGTCTCGACCATCCTGATCACCCGCGGGACCGAGGCGGCGCCGCTGCTGACGAAAAAAGCTGATGAGGAGCGCCCGGTCATCCAGGCGCGTCGCTCAACCTTCGCCAGCCTGGCGGCGAAGGGTCCCGAACTGATGGAAAAGCTCGACACGATCCTCGACCACGTCAACGACCTGCTCAACGACGACAACCGCAAGGCCTTCAGCGCCGCGCTCGACCATGTCGAGAAGTTCACCGGGACGCTGGCCGATCACCGCGACGATGTCGGCAAGTTGGTCAGCGACGCCGACGACGCGGTCAAAAAATTCGGAGCGCTGGCGAATGACGTCAATGCGCCCAACGGGCTGAGGGATCAGCTCAGCGAACTCGTCAAGGGCCTCGGCGAAACCAACCATCACCTCGACCAGGTGCTGCTCGAGGCGCGCCCGGGCATTCGCACGCTCAGCCAGCAGACGGTCGGCGACCTCAACGGGTTGATCAACGAGGCCCGCCAATTCGTTTCCGGCCTGTCGCGGCTCGCCGCTCAGTTCGAACACGACCCGACGCGCCTACTGTTCGGTGACCGCCGTCAAGGATACCAGCCGAAATGATCAAGAACCTCCGCCCGCTGCGGCACCTCGCGGTCGCCTTGGCGCTGCTCGGCCTTGCCGGTTGCTCCAGCCTGTTAACCTCGGCGCCGCGGCCGCTTTATCGACTGACGGCGCCGAGCGACTTTCCGCCGAGCCCGCGGCACATTTCGGCGCAGCTGACGATCGCCGTGCCCTATGCGCCGGCGGCGATCGACACCACGCGGATCGCGCTAAGCCGGAACGCGGTGTCGCTCGACTACCTCGCCGACGGCGAGTGGACCGACCGCGCGTCGGCGCTGGTGCAGACGGTGCTGATCGAGGCCTTCGAGAACAGCCGGGTGTTCAACGCGGTCGGGCCCGATTCGCTCGACCTGCGCGCCGATTTTGTGATCCAAGGCGATCTGCGCCACTTCGAGGCGGTCTACGATTCGCCGGCGGGGACGCCGACGGTGTGGGTGGCGATCGCCATCAAGCTGGTCAAGGTGCCCGAGCACAAGATTCTCGCCGAGACCATGATCACCGCGCGCCAGCCCGCGGCAGCCAACGCGACTCCTGACATCGTCGTCGCCTTCAACGCGGCGATGGCGAATGCCGCGAAGCAGGTGGTCGACTGGACCCTTGCCAACCCGAACTTGTCGGCGCCGCGCAGATAGGTATCCTGGACACCTTCCGTTCACCCAAACGTCAAGGTGGCCTGTGAGTGGGATTGGGCGTGCCGCATCGGCCGCCGCGGTGATCCGGGAATGCCGACGCTTGCTCTCGGCAAGCGGCGGCACGATCGCGCGGGAGGCGGTCGGCAAGGCCGGCCGGATCGGCGACTGGCGGCATTATCCTGACGGCGACGCTTACGACGCGGCGAGCCACGCGCAATATTTCTACCATCGCCATCCAGCGGGCGAGCGGGGCGCCGAGGAAGGGCCCGCGGAGCACGGGCATTTCCACCTGTTCCTGCGCGCCGAGGGCATGCCGCGCGGGGCGGCGCCGCTGCTCTTGCCGGAAGCCGCGATCGCCTTCGCGCAAACCCCGCCGCAAGCGGCGCCGACGAAGCGCGGCGCCCGCGACGAAGTGAGCCATCTGGTCGCCATCGCGCTCGACAAGAACGGCGAGGCGGTACGGCTTTTCACCACCAACCGCTGGGTCACCGGTGAGACCTGGTACCGCGCCGAGGACGTCGTCCGCATGCTCGACCGGTTCTCCTTGGATGCGGCGGAGCCGGCGAGCGTCATCAATCGCTGGATCGCGGCGATCGTGCGGCTTTATCAGCCGGAAATCGCGATGCTGCTGCGGGAGCGCGACAAGCTGGTGATGGACCCGCGCCGGCGCCGGCGCAAAGTCGACGTCTTCGAGGATCCCAAGCTCGAAATCACCTCGAGCCTGGCGATCGACGTCGAAGCACGGCTCGCCGCGGTCGACCGTCTCGTCAGCGAGCCGCCGGCCACCCCTCAACCGCCGGCGGCGCCGCGCTTGCCGCCGATGGCCGAGGGCTGGGGCAGCTGAGGCACTTCGAGTACGTCGCTGGGTGGAAAATCCCGAACCGGCGGCGGTGAAGCGCCGGGCGTTCAGCTTGCCTTCGCCGTTGGCGGGAAGGCCTGGCGCGGCTCCTCGACCCCGGCCGGATCCTGGTGGATGATGATCTCGGCTTGCGGGTAGGCGTCGCGCAGCTTCGCCTCGACCTCATCCGAGATTTCGTGAGCGCGGAGCAGGTTCATCGCCCCGTCCATCTCGAGATGAAGCTGGATGAAGGCCGTCGGCCCGGCGACGCGCGTTTTCAGGTCGTGGACCGCGGCGACCTCGGGCGCGGTCTCGACGATCGTGCGGATGCGCGCGCGATCCTGGTCCGGCATCTCATGATCCATCAGCTGGATCAGCGAGTCGCGCAGCAGCCGGGTGGCGCTATAGATGATCCACAGCCCGATCGCGCCGCCGAACAGTGCGTCCAGAACCGGCGCGTCGACGAGCTGGTCGATGACGAGGGCGGCCAGAACTCCGGCATTGACGACGAGATCGCTGCGGAAATGCAGCTCGTCGGCGCCGATCGCCAGCGACTGGGTTCGGGCGACGACGTAACGCTGGTAGAGGATCAGCGCGCCGTCGAACAGGATTGAGACGAGCATCACGACGATGCCGAGATTGGCGCGCACGACTGGTGCCGGGTTGACGACCCGGCTGACAGCCTCGAATACCAGCAGCAGCGCCCCGCCCGAAAGGAACGCCGCCTGGCCCAGCGCAGCCAAGGGCTCGGCCTTGCCATGGCCGAAGCGGTGCTCGCGGTCGGGCGGTTCGAGCGCCTGGCGTACCGCGAACAGGTTGACGGTCGAGGCGACGACGTCGAGCGAGGAGTCGACGAGGCTCGACAGCATCGCGACTGAGCCGGTGGCAAGCCAGGCCGCGAACTTGATCAGGACCAGGACCGTCGACACCGCGACCGAGGCGTGGGTCGCGCGGGTCCTCAGGCGGATGTGTTCGGCGTCGATGCTCATGGAAACAGACGCTCGCGACGCCAGATGTCGCCGTCGCGCACGAATACCAGCCGGTCGTGCAGCCGCGACGGGCGGTCCTGCCAGAATTCGACCCGCTCCGGCCGCACCCGGAACCCCGACCAGAAATTCGGCCGCAAAATTGCGCTCCGATCGGCGAAACGGCGGGTGAACATGTCGACCCGCTTCTCGAGCTGTTCGCGGTTGTCGAGCGGGCGCGACTGGTCCGAGGCCCAGGCGGCGATCTGGCTGCCGCGCGGGCGGCTGGCGAAATAGGCGTCCGCCTCGTCCTCGGAGATCTGCTCGGCCACCCCGTCGATACGCACCTGGCGCTTCAGCGATTTCCAGTGGAAGCACAGCGCGGCGCGCGGGTTGACGAAAAGCTCGCCCGCCTTGCGGCTTTCGAGGTTGGTGTAGAAGACAAATCCGTGCTGATCGACCGCCTTCAGCAGCACTGCGCGCAGAGACGGGGCGCCGGTGGCCGATACCGTGGCAAGGGTCATGGTCTCGGCCAGTTCTTCGCTTTTCTCGGCGAGCGCGAGCCAGCGCGCGAACGGCGCGTACGGCTCGTTTTCGGCGATGTCGTCGATCATGGCCTCACTCACCCGGGCGATCTCGATCGTTGATGGCCTGTGCCGGCACCACCCCGTCCTCACCGGGGGGAGGCGATACCAGCGTCGGCTGACCGTGCCGCCGCTGCGATGTCGCATTGATCAGATCGGCGAGGCTCGCCTGCATCGCCGCATTCTCGGCGGCGACGATCCGGTCCATCGCCGGCGCGACCAGCGCCTGCCACGGCGCGTGCTGACGCACCGCCCAGCCGCGCGCCAATGGCAAGTCGAGCGCTTGATAGAGATCGAAGAGCGTCGCGCTCTCCGGGTTCCAGGCCAGCGTCCAGCCGCCGGCCTGGGTAGGCGCGACAAAACCTGCCTGAGCCAGCCGGTTGAGATATTCGGCCAAGACCGTGGTCGGCACGCCGAGCTGGCGCGCCAGGCTCGCGCTGCGCGACGTTGCGCCGGTCTGCTGCGCCTGCGCCAGCGCCGCGATCAAGGCCAACGCCAGGCCAAGCTGGACCCCGCCGGCGCCGAGATGGCCGAGCCGCTCGTCGATCTGCCAGGTGGGCAGGTTCGCCGCGATCACCGCGCCCAGCAACACCGCCATCCACGTCACGTACATCCACAACAGAAAGATCGGCACCACGGCCAGCGCGCCATAGACCGTCTGGTACGACGAAACGGTCAGGATGTAGGTCGAGAAGCCGATCTTGAGAAGCTGGATCGCAAGCGTCGCGACGAGCGCGCCAAAGGCACCGTCGCGCCAGCGCACGGTGCAGTTGGGGATGACGCAATAGAGCAGGGTGCAGGCGCTCAATTCGAGCACGAACGGCAGGAACCGCCCGATCTCCGCTTCCCAGCTGCTGGTGAGGGTGGCGATCTGCGCCGGATCGAGCCCGGCATGTTGCGCCACCAGGTCGAAATAGGTCGAAAGCGTGAGGCTCGTGCCGACCAGGATCGGCCCCAGCGTCAACAGCGTCCAATAGGCAAGGAGGCGCTGTACCCAAGGCCGCGGCACGCTGACCCGCCAAATCAGGTTGAGCTGATCCTCGATGGTCACCAGCAGCAGGATCCCGGTTGCCGCGATGCCGACAAGCCCGATCGCGGTCGTCTGCCCCGCCGTATTGGCGAAACTGCCGAACCAATAGGCCGCCTGCTCGCCGATCGTCGGGACGAAGGTGCTGAAGACCTTCGATACCAATCCCTCGCGCACCGCGCCGAAGGTCGGAAAGATCGAGAGGATGCCGAGGGCGATGACGCCGAGCGGCACCAGCGAGACCAGCGTCGTATAGCTGAGCGCGCCGGCCCCGGCGAAGCAGCGGTCGGCGTTGAAGCGCGCGAGCGCATAGCGGGCGAAGGACGCCGCCGTTTCGACCCGGCGCCCGATTGCCTCGACCAGTCGACTTGGGCGGGCGTGTATGCCGGCGCCTTTCATGGGCCGGAGTCTACAGGCCGGCCGCGCTGTCGCCAACCGGCGCTTGCCGAGCGCGTCACCGCTCTCACGCCACGCTCGGGCCTCGATTGGCCGGGGCGGACGGCTCGTGTAGGATGGAGAGAGCGGAGAAAGGCCCAACCCCCGCACTGCGGAGCCGCGCCCAATGAGCAAAACAAACGCGCTGATGGCCGGAAAGCGGGGGCTCGTCATGGGCGTCGCCAACGATCGCTCGTTGGCCTGGGGCATTGCCAAGGCGGTGCACGAAGCGGGCGCGGAGCTGGCCTTCACCTACCAGGGCGAGGCGCTTGGCAGGCGGGTGCGGCCCTTGGCCGAGAGCGTCGGCAGCGACTTCGTGGTCGAGGCCGACGTCACCGCGGTGGCAAGCCTCGACGCGGTCTTCGCGGCGATCGAAAAGCGCTGGGGAGGCCTCGATTTCCTGGTCCACGCCATCGCGTTCTCCGACAAGTCGGAGCTGACCGGAAAATATCTCCACACGACGCGCGAGAATTTCCTGCGCACGCTCGACATCTCATGCTTCTCGTTCACCGATCTGTGCCGGCGCGCGGTGGCGCTGATGGGAGGGGGCGGCAGCCTCCTGACCCTGACCTATGCGGGCGCCGAGCGGGTAATGCCGCATTACAACGTGATGGGGGTCGCCAAGGCGGCGCTCGAGGCGAGCGTCAAATATCTCGCGGTCGATCTCGGCGGCGGCAACATCCGGGTCAACGCGATCTCGGCCGGCCCGGTCAAGACGCTGGCCTCGTCGGCGATCGGCGATTTCCGCTACATCCTCAAATGGAACGAGCTGAATTCGCCCCTGCAGCGCAACACCACGATCGAGGATGTCGGCGGCGCGGGCCTTTATCTGCTGAGCGATCTGTCGGCCGGGGTTACCGGCGAGGTGCATCACGTCGACAGCGGCTACAATGTCGTCGGCATGAAGCGGGTCGACGCGCCCGATATCTCGACGGTGTGATCTTCGACCATGGCTGGCAGCTCCTTCGGCACGCTCTTTCGCTTCACCACCTGGGGTGAGAGCCACGGGCCGTCGATCGGCGTCGTCGTCGACGGCATGCCGCCGCGTATCGCGCTCGCCGAAGCCGACATCCAGCAATTCCTCGACAAGCGCCGGCCGGGCCAGTCGCGTTACACGACGCAGCGCCAGGAGCCGGACCAGGTCAAGATCCTGTCGGGGGTCTTCGAGGGGCAGACCACCGGCACGCCGATCAGTCTTGTGATCGACAATGTCGATCAGCGTTCGCGCGACTACAGCAACGTCGCCGACCGGTTCCGGCCCGGCCATGCCGACTACGCCTACTGGAAGAAATACGGCATCCGCGACTATCGCGGCGGCGGACGGGCCTCGGCGCGCGAGACCGCCTCGCGCGTCGCCGCCGGCGCGGTGGCGCGCAAGGTACTGGGGTCCGACGTGACGATCCGCGGCGCGTTGGTGCAGGTGGGGCCGCAAGCGATCGACCGCGCCGCCTGGGATTGGGCGCAGGTCGAGCAAAACCCGTTCTGGTGTCCCGACGCCGGGGTGGCGGCGCGCTGGGCCGATTACATCGACGAAAAGCGCAAGGCCGGGTCGTCGGCGGGCGCGATCATCGAAATCGTCGCGAGCGGCGTCCCCGTCGGTCTCGGTGAGCCGGTCTACGACAAGCTCGACGGCGATTTGGCGCGGGCGATGATGACGATCAACGCGGTGAAGGCGGTCGAGATCGGCGCCGGGTTCGCCGCCGCGTCGCTATCGGGCGAAGAGAATTCCGACGAGATGCGGATGCAGGACGGCAAGGTCGTATTCCTGTCGAACAATGCCGGCGGCATTCTCGGCGGCATCTCGACCGGTCAGGACATCGTCGTGCGCTTCGCGGTCAAGCCGACGAGCTCGATCCTCAAGCCGATGCGCACCGTCGACGCCGAGGGCAACGACACTGAGATCGAGATGCACGGGCGACATGATCCGTGCGTCGGCATCCGCGCCGTGCCGGTCGGCGAGGCGATGATGGCCTGCGTGCTGGCGGACCACCTGCTGCGCTACCGGGCGGTCGGCGGCGAAGTATAGCGCCGCGGCAGCTAGTCTTACTGAGTCACAAAGTCGCAGTATGTGGTGGTATTGTCGCTTGAGGCGTCAGGATATGGTGTCTGCGGGGGCATTGTCTGGGTTGGGGGCCTGCGATGGAGATCATTCCCAGCGATCGAAGTGAATCGCGCTTTTCGGTCTATGTCGAGGGGATTGTCGAAGCGATCGGCCATGCGGACAGGGCAACGCCCTTGCGAGATTACTGTCTCGGGCTGCTGATGCCGGGCGAGCGCAAGAGCGTCTCCTTGAGGCGCTCGTCCCGGTGCGCCGCGCGCACGCGCACTCTGGCATAACGAAAGCGGGGGTCCACGGCGGGCGACGGAACGGTAGCCCTGGATTCCCGCCTTCGCGGGAATGACGAAAGCGATTGGACCCGATCGAACGGCGCTCTAATAGAAAGGGCCGCACCGAGGTGCGGCCCTCCAATGCTTCGTTAGAGACTAACTAGCGGAGCGGCGAGAACGAGGCCGGGACGACCAGCATGTTCTCCTGGACCAGGGTCTGCCCGGGCTGTCCGCCGCGTGGCGGCCAGATGCCTTCCTTGCGGGCGTGCTCGCGCACCGCGAAGCGCTCGGCGGAATCCTTGTACGCCCAGATATGGCGCCAGCGGTTCAGGCCGCCCAGTTCGGAGTGGCCGGCAAAGGCCAGCGGCGACAGTTTGGTGCGCTCGGCGATCTGGGTGCTCCACCGGTCGATCTGGGCCGGCATCGCGCCCGGCGCCAGCGTGTAGGTGCGGATTTCGTAGATCCCACCCAGCTGGCGCGGCTCGAGCTTCGGCGAGAACGGCGCGGGGATGAAGACTTCGCTCTCCTGCTCCTCGACAAACTCGCGGATATTGGGCGGCCAGCCTTCGAGCTTGGTGGACTCGGCGCGAATGCGGGTGCGCTCTTCGAAGCTGGCGTAGGGCCAGACATGGATGATCCGGTTCAACGGCCCAACCTCGGTGTGCCAGAAGGCGGCGAGGGGAGAGAGCTTGGTGCGCGCCGGCAGGGCCTGCCCGAAGCGCTCCTCGGCCTGCGCGACCGAGCCGGGCTTCAGGCGGTATGTGCGAAATTCGACGATCATGGGGGGTTCCTCCAGGGGGATGGCGGAGAGACGCTAGACCCGTGCGTGGCCAAGTCAAGCACGGCGTAAGCCCGCTTGCGCCGCATGGGCCATTCGCCGCAATCTCTAGCGTACCTTGCGCAATCTCAAGCGTACCTTGAACGATGAACAGGGGAGAAAGCCATGTCCCACTACCTGATACGCTGGCAGTTCAAGGATGCCACGGCGAAGGCTCTGGTCGACAAGCCGCAGAACAGGACTGCGCCCGCCAAGGCTCTGATCGAGGGGTTCGGCGGCAAGCTGCTCAGCTACTATTTCTCGTTCGGCGAATATGACGGGGTCGGAATCTGCGAATTTCCCGACGCGATTTCCGTCGCCGCCTGCTCGATGAAAGCAGCGTCCAGCGGCGCCTTCGCGCGTTTCGAAACGACGGTGCTGATGACGGCGGCGGAAGCCGAGACGGCGATGAAGAAGGCCAAGGACGCGAAGGTCAATTACAAGGCGCCAGGCACCTAACGCTCAGTCGCCGTTGGCGGCCTGGGCCAATTCGAGCGGCTCTTCATAGAACATGCCGAGCCGGTTGATCCCGTTGAAGGCGGCGACCTTGTAGCATTCGGCGAGGGTCGGGTAGTTGAAGACGTGTTGACGAAATAGTCGACGGTGCCGCCGAACGAGAGCACCGCCTGGCCGATATGGATCAATTCGCTGGCGCCCTCGCCGATGATGTGGACGCCAAGAGCTTGTGCGTCAGGCTGTGGAAGATCAGCTTCAACAGCCCGGTCACGTCGCCAACGATCTGGCCGCGCGCGATCTCCTTGTAGCGCGCCTTGCCGATCTCGTAGGCGATGCCGGCCTGGGTCAATTCCTCCTCGGTCTTGCCGACCATCGAGATCTCGGGCACCGAGTAGATGCCGTAAGGAAACAGCTCCGGTACGCTCTTGGCGCGGATGCCGAAGGCATGGCAGACCGCGAGCCGGCCTTGCTCCATCGAGGTCGAGGCCAGCGCCGGGAAACCGATCACGTCGCCGGCCGCGTAGATATGCGGCACGCCGGTGCGGAAATTCGCATCGACCTTGAGCCGGCCGCGCTTGTCGGGCTCTAGGCCGGCGGCTTCGAGGTTGAGCTTGCTGGTGGCTCCAGTGCGGCCGACCGAGTAGAGCGCCTTCTCCGTGAGGATCGTCTTGCCGCTATCGAGATAGAGCTTGACGCGCTCGCCGGTCTCGATGGGTACGATCTCCAGGCGGCTGACGCTCTCGCCGAGCCGCAGGGTGACGTGCCTCTCACGCAGATGGTGGCAAAGCTCGGCTGCGACTTCCTGGTCGACGAACGGCAGCAGCTGCTGACGTTGATCGACCAGGGTCACCCGCACGCCGAGCGCGGCGAGGATGCTGGCGTATCTCGCAGCCGACGACGCCGGCGCCAACGACCGCCAGGCTGCGCGGCAATTCGTCGAGATGCAGGATGTCGTCGCTGGTGAAGATGCCCTTGCCGTCGAATTCGACGTGGCCATCGCGCGTCGTCTCGGTACCCGTGGCGATGACGATCTTGTCGGCGGTAATCGTGCGCGAGGTGCTGCCGTCGATGAGGTAGAGGCGCAGCGTGTGGGGGTCGGTAAATGAAGCACCGGCCGAGATCAGCTCGACATGGTTGCGCATCAACTGGTGGCGTGCAATGTCGATCCCGTGCTCAATGACCTGGTTGGTGCGCACCAGCAGGTCCTGAATTGTGATGTTCTCCTTGACCCGATACGACGCGCCGTAGAACGCGCGCGAGCGGAACCCGGAAAGCTCGAGCACGGCCTCGCGCAGGGTCTTCGACGGGATGGTGCCGAGGTTGACGCTGACCCCGCCGACGACGGTGGTCTTCTCGATGACCGCCACCCGCTTGTCGAGCTTGGCGCCCTGGATCGCGGCGCGCTGCCCGGCCGGACCGGACCCGATCACCACAAGATCGTAATCGTGGCCGTGATTTGACATTGCTCGGGCCATGCGTGGCGACACGCAATTCGCGCGCCACGACACACTAGCGGGTGAAAATGACGGTTGCGTTTAACCTTGTCGTGCTGGCGCGCGCTAAGCATCTGGCCTCGCCGCCGCCAGCCCGATAGTCTCCGCGCGAGGTTGGCGGAGACGAGATTTTGGAACAGCGCAATCTGGGTCGGTCGGGGCTGCAGGTCTCGCTCATCGGGCTCGGCTGCAACAACTTCGCCGGACGGATCGATTACGTCGCGACGCAGAAGGTCGTGCACAAGGCGCTCGACCTCGGCATCACGCTCTTCGACAACGCCGATACCTACGGCGACCCGCGCGGCGGCGCCGAGGAGTATCTCGGGAAGATCCTCGGAGACCGGCGCAAGGACATCGTGCTGGCGACCAAGTTCGGCCGGCCGATGGATGCGGCGGGAAAGCTGCAAGGCGCGTCGCGCAGCTACATCATCGAGGCGTGCGAGGCGAGCCTCCGCCGCTTGCAGACCGATTACATTGACCTTTACTGGCAGCACATCGAGGACCCGCGCACTCCGATCGAGGAGACGATGCGGGCGATGGACGACCTCCTGCGCCACGGCAAGGTGCGTTACATCGCCTGCTCGACCTTGGCTGCGTGGCAGGTGGTCGAGGCGAACTGGACGGCAAGGACCCAGGGACTGGAGCAGTACATCGCCTGCCAGGAGCGCTACAGCCTGTTGGAGCGCGAGTACGAAGCGAACATGAGCCGGATGGTCGAGGCCTACGGGCTGGGCCTCATCCCGTTTTCACCGCTCGCCAACGGACTCCTGACCGGCAAGTACCGGCGCAACCGGCCAATGCCGGAAGGGGCACGGCTTACCGTGACGCAGCGCATGGCCGACCGCTATCTGACCGAGCGAAACTGGGCGATCGTCGAGCGCCTCGCCGATTTCTGCGCGGCGCGCGGTAAGACCGTGCTGGAATTGGCGTTGAGCTGGCTGGCCTCGCGGCCGGCCGTGGCCAGCATCATCGCCGGCGCGACCGAGCCCGAGCAGCTCGAGGACAATGTCCAGGCCGCCGGGTGGACGCTGACCGGCGAGGATTTGCAGGAGATCGACCGGCTGACGGCCGGCTAAATTTCATTCATCTCAACAGGAGAACCACGATGGATATTCGACTGGACGGCAAGAGCGCGATCGTCACCGGCGGCAGCAAGGGGCTCGGGCTCGCCATCGCCAAGGAATTTGCGGCCTCGGGTGCCGATGTCGCGATCCTCGCGCGCGATCAGGCGACGCTCGCCGACGCCAAGGGCGAGATCCAGAAGCTGGGCGGCAAGGGCAAGGTCCTGGCGATCAGCTGCGACGTGTCGAAGGCCGCGGCGATCAAGGCGGCCTGCGACCAGGCCAACCGCGAGTTCGGCAAGGTCGACATCTTCGTCAACAATGCGGGGCAATCGATCCGCGGCCCGTCGGAGACGCTTACCGACGAGCAATGGCAGGCCGACCTCGACCTCAAGCTGTTCGCGCAGATCCGCTTCTGCCGCATCCTGCTGCCGCAGATGAAGCAGCGCAAATGGGGGCGCATCATCAGCGTGCTCAACATCGGCGCCAAGGCGCCGGGCGCCGACAGCGCCCCGACCTCGGTCAGCCGCGCCGCACAGATGGCCTTCACCAAGGCGCTGTCGATGGAGGGCGCCCCGCACAACGTGCTGGTCAACTCGCTGCATGTCGGCGTCATCGTCAGCGACCAGATCGTGCGCCGCCATCAGCGCGAAGGCGCCAATGTCAGCCTCGAGGATTTCATCGCCCAGGCCGGCAAGGCCGTGCCGATGGGCCGCATGGGCAAGGCCGAGGAATTTGCTAACGTCGCGACCTTCCTCGCCTCGGATGCTGCCGGTTACGTCACCGGCTGCGCCATCAACGTCGACGGCGGCCGTTCGCCGGTCGTGTGAGGCACTAGTCGGCACGCAGGTACTTCTCCTCCAACTCCCGCCACGCGGCGGTGCCGACCGCGAGCTCACGCTCCTGGAAGGTCGCGAGCTCGCTTTCGATGCGGGTGGTGTGGCCGTCTTCCTTTAGCACGGCCAGCACCCGCTGGGCGGCGCGGATCGCGGCGCGGTGGGTCTGCGACGGGTAGATGCCGAGGCGGAACCCCATCGCTTCCAACTCCGACGCGGCGAGCATCGGCGTCTTGCCGCCCTCGAACACATTGACCAGGTTCGGCCCGTTGACGCTCCTGCTGACGATGCGCAACTCCTCGACCGATTGCGGCGCCTCGACAAAGCCGACATCGGCGCCGGCTTCGAGGTAGGCGTTGACCCGGTCGATCGCCGCGTTGAGGCCCTCCACCGCGCGCGCGTCGGAACGGGCGATGATCACCATGTCCGGGTCGCGGCGGGTATCGACCGCTGCCTTGATCTTGCCGACCATCTCGGATTTGGGGATGACTTCCTTGCCCTCGTAGTGGCCGCATTTCTTCGGGCCGACCTGGTCTTCGATGTGGAACCCCGCGACGCCGGATTTCTCGTATTCGCGTACCGTGCGGATCACGTTGATCGCGTTGCCGTAGCCGGTATCCGCGTCGGCGATGACCGGGATGCCGACCGCCTCGACCGTGAGGCCGATGAAGTGCACGTTCTCGACTACGGTCAGAAGGCCGAGATCGGGATAACCGCTCGCCCGCGAATAGCCGCCGCCGGTGAGGTAGACGGCGTCGAACCCGGCCGCCTCGACGAGCCGCGCGGTCAAGGTGTCGTAGGCACCGGGCACCATCGTGTAGCCGTCCTTCGTCAACAATTGCCGGAGCTTTTGGCGTGGGGTCATCGGGCTCTTCCTCCATCCAATTGCGCAAAAGGGGAGCGCGTCATGCGCGGCGCTGTCAACCGAGCGTTAAGCAAATCTGGCATAGGGTTCCGTGTCTAATTTTTGCTCGGGCTTCGCCGATGAAATCGCTCCTCCCCGCCTTGCTCAGTGCCCTGGCCCTGTTCCCCGCCTCGGCATTGGCCGACGACCCGCCGCCGGGCGGCCAAGGTTGCGGCCTCGTTTCCGGTGCGCTGATCTCCCAGGATCAGGGCCAGGTGATGATCAACTGCGTCGGGGTCAGCCAGGAGTTCGGCGGTCAACTCGCCGGCGTGCTGACCTTTGTGCTGCAGCACCGGCTCGACCCCGAGATCGTCATCGCCAAGCTGAACGAGATCGAAGGGGCGCCGCTCGGCGACCAGCCGCGCACGCTCAGCGCCGACCAGGGCCAGACGATCGTGCAAAGCCTACTCGGCAAGCCCAGCGCGCAAATCGCCGTTGTCGCCAACCCCGCGGGCACGGACGCGGCCGACTACGCGCTGCAGATCGCGACCAAGCTGCAGATGGCCGGCTGGCAGATCGAGGGCAGCCAAATCCGCCGGGTAACGCCGCCCAATCTCGCCGATATCAACGGGCTGGTGCTGGTCGTGCACGACGAAAAGTCGCCGCCGGACTCGGCGCTGCGATTGAAGCAGGCGATGGCGACGGCGAAGATCTTCTTGCCGATCATCTCCGACCCGAGCCTCGGCAAGGACGCCGAGCTGTTGTGGGTCGGCAAGCGGCCGGTGCTTAACCCGACGAATTAGGAAGATCTGACATGAACGCGGTCGTCGGCTTCCTCAATCAATATGGGCTGCTTATCGTCCTGATAATCATGGCATTGATGATGCTGAAGGTGCGCCAAGTGTGGAACCGGGTTTTCAAGTATTACGCCGATGCGACGGCTGCGATGAACCGTCAGTCGGAATTGCTGGAAAAGATTGCGGCCGCCCTCGAGTAAAGAGGCGGCACGGCCGATTAGCTGGCTTCGGAAAGATTTGCACTGGCCGCAGCCTCGTCGGTAAGCGCCCGCCGGTCGATCTTGTTGGTACCGCTGAGCGGCAATTCGGCCTTGAAGAAGACGCGGCGCGGGTGCTGCACCGGCACCGCGTTGGCGAGCGCGAACTGCTTGAGCTCGGCTTCGTCGGCTGTGGCGCTCGGCTTCAGCACGACAAAGGCAATGGGGATTTGGCCGCGCTCGTCGTCGGGGAGCGGAACCACACTCGCCTGGTGCACCGCCGGGTGACGTTCCAGGAGCGTCTCGACCTCACCGGGATAGATGTTCACCCCCGAGCACACGAACATGTCGTCGGCGCGGCCGACGAAGAAATAGAAGCCGTTTTCGTCGCGGCGCATCACGTCGCCGGTCCAGAACCAGCCGTCGCGCAGCACCTTGGCGGTGATTTTGGGGAGGTTGGCGTAGCCCTCCATCACCGCCGGGCAGCGGATTTGCAGGACGCCCTCGTCCGGGCTCGAACCCTCGGCGAGACGCAGCTCGTTGCCGGGCTGCGGATAGCCGAGCGACAGTTCGGGGGTCGGCAGCCCCGCCGGATGCGGTCCGAAGGCCGACGGTCCGTGCTCGGTGGTGCCATAGCTCGACACCAGACGCGCGCCGGGGAAGGCGGCGCGCGCCTTGTCCCATAGCGCCCGGCTGGTCGGCGCCGAGCCCATCGTCACGCGCTTGACCGCGCTGAGGTCGGCAGCGGCAAGCACGGCCTCTTCCTTGACCACGCGCGCGATCATCGTCGGCACCGAGGACAGCGCGGTGCAGCGGAAGCGGGCAGCAGCGTCGATATAGCTCTCCGGCGTGAAGCCGCTCATCAGCACGAGGCTTGCGCCCGCCATCAACGAGGCCTTCGAGGTGAAGAGCGCGTTCATGTGATAGAGCGGCGAGGCGACCAGCAGGCGGTTCAAGGCGGGGTCGGTGAAGGTGGCGATGCGGATGCCCAAGGCCCAGAGCTGCCCCGTATGCGACAGCAGCACTCCCTTGGGTCGGCCGGTCGAGCCCGAGGTGTAGAGGATCATCGCCACTTCGTGCGGCGCTGCCGCGACCGCCGCGAATTCGGTTGGCGGCGCGTTCGCGATCGGGATCTCGCCAAGCGGCTCGGCGGGCAGGCCGGCCGCGCGGTCCGGGTCGGCGAAGAGCAGCGCGGCTTCTGAATCCGCGAGGATGAAGTCGATCGTAGCGCGCGGCAGGCGCACGTTGATCGGCACCGCGACGAAGCCGGCCCGCATGATGCCGAGATAGGCGACGAGGTATTCGGCCGAATTGATCCCGAGCAGCCCCACCCGCGCACCGCGTTGGAGCCCGCGCCGGGTGAGGCCGGCGGCAAAGGCCGAGGCGGCATTATCGACCTGGCGATAGGAAAACTCGCGGTGTGAGCCGTCCGGGCCGACGGCGATCAGCGCGGTCTTGTCCGGCTGCGTCGCCGGATCGAACAGCTTGCCGAGATTGACCGAAGCGAAACTCATGGCACGACCACGATCTTGCCGAAGACGGCGCGGTCTTCAAGCAGGCTGATTGCATCGCTGCCTTCGCTCAAGGGCAGCACGCGATCGATTGCCGGCACGAGCTTCTTCGACGCGGCGAGGTCGAGCAGCGCCTCGAGATCGCCGCGCTCGAAGCTGTTGGAGCCGACGATGCGCAATTCGAACGTCCAGATGTAGCGGAGGTCCTCGGCCGGAGCGAAGCCGGCGGTGGCGCCGCAGACGAGGATGCGGCCGCCGCGCTTCACCACCTTGAGCGCCGGGACCCAGGTGTCGCCGCCGGTGTAGTTCACCACCACGTCGACTCCGCCGTCATAGCTGCGGCGCTGCGGGCGGCCGTAGCGGTCATGGATTTCGCGGACGAAATCGGTCTTGCTGTAGTCGATCAGGTGATCGGCGCCGAGCGCCTTGAGCCGCGTCAGTTTTTCGGCGCTGCTCGCGGCGGCGATGACCTCGGCGCCAGCCAGCTTCGCCAGCATGACCGCCGCGGTGCCGACCCCGCCGCTGGCGCCGAGCACCAGCACCTTCTGCCCTGGCCCGATCGGCCCGTTCTTGGTCATCATGCGGTGCGCGGTGCCGTAGGCCACCGGGATCGACGCCGCGACCTCGAAGCTCACCTCCTCCGGGATTGGGATGAGCTGCTGCTCCGAGGCGGTGCAGTATTCGGCGAGGCCGCCGTCGCGCATCTCGCCCATCAGCCCGATGCCGGGATAGATCGGGTTGACCAGCACTCGCGCGCCGATCTGCCAGCCGGTGACCCCGGGTCCGAGCGCGGCGACTTCGCCGGCGATGTCGAGCCCGGGCACCACCGGCAGCGGCACCTTGATCCCCGGCATGCCGCGGCGGGTGAAGACGTCGTGATAGTTGAGCGAGCAGGCGCGGATTCGGATCAGCGCTTCGCCCTCGCCGGGCTCGGGATCGGGATAATCGGTTTCGAGACGGATCGTCTCGGGCCCGCCATGGGCATGGAGGACGAGGGCGCGCATCGGAGGATTCTCGCTCGCTCGACAGTCGTTAAGACACGATACAGGATTGCGGCCAGGTTTTGCACGGAGGCAAAGCGTGAGCGTCCGATCACTGCCGCAAGGCCAGCCGGCGCCGCGCGCAGCGCCAAGGGAGGAAAGCATGACATTTCAGGTGAGGCGGGTCGTCACCGGTCACGACCCGAGCGGTAAGGCCATCGTCACGATCGACGACAGCATGCCCAGCGCCTCGATGCGTTACGGCGTGTCGGCATGCGTCGCTTGGACCAGCGAGGGCTTTCCGGTCGACAACAATGGCGACGCCGACGAAGCGAAGCGGAAGACCGGTACCACGCACACGAACGGGACCGTCTTCCGCATCATCGAATTCGCGCCCGACAATGCCGGCCGCAACCACCGCACCGACTCGATCGACTATGCGTGTGTCTTGTCGGGCGAGATCGATATGGATATCGATGGCGCGGAAGTGCATCTGAAGGCCGGCGACGTAATCGTGCAGCGCGGCACGATCCACAACTGGATCAACCGGGGCGCCGAGCCCTGCGTCATCGCATTCGTCCTGATCGCGGCGCATTCGGCGGTCGCCGGCGGCAAGACGCTGCCGGCAGTCGGTTGATGATGAGGCTGGCGAGATCGGCGAGCTAATAGGAACCGGTCGGCAGCGGGCCTTTGCGCGGTTTGGCGGGAGACGTCGATGTCGTGGACACTGGGGTCCCGACCGGCGGCGTTGAGCCCAGGGGGATCGGCGCGGGCGCCGCAGCGGCAGGAGCTGGAGCCGGCGTGGGCGCGGGTGAGGCGGTGGCCGGACTCGGGGCCGGAGCGCCAGCCGTCGGCGGTGTCTTCTTGGCGTTTTCGGCAAGCGCGGCACGGGTCGAGTCGACCGCGAGCAGCTCCTCCTTGATCAACCTCGCCGGAACTTCGGTGGTCAGCGTCTTGCCGGTTTCGGCGGTGAAGATCACCGTCAGCCCGTCGTCGCGATGCGCGCGCAGCAGCGCCTCGGGCAGGGCCGCGGCGAACTCGTCGGCATAGGAGCAGCCCTGGTCGCAGGTGATCTCGTTGCGGCTGATCGCGACGAACTCCAGCTTCTTGCTGTCCTTGTCGTGCGCCCCGTTCCACAGCAAGGGGGTGCCGAAATAGCTGTCCTCGACATAGAGCTGATGTGCGGTCTCGCCGGTGCGGGTATCGAGCCAGCTCCTGAGGCAATAATAGTTGGTGTCGTCGACGCCGAGGAACTTGTCGGCGTGCTGCAGCTTGGGGCCGACGAAGGCAAGGAATTTGCCGCCCTGCTCCTTGGTCAGCTCGACCTGGTCGGCGCCGGGCTGAGTGGGGAGCTTTTCCTCGGGCTGGAGCATCGCGCAGCCGCCGAGCGCGACGGCGACGAGGGCGGCGGCAACAACGTTCTTTGTCATCATGTCCTTATCCGAGGATGGCGGAATTGTCTTCGCCGAGCGCCGGCGCGCGTTTCGAGAAGGCTGGGCGCTCGCCGTCGAACGACAGCGGCAGCCCGACCAAGGCAAGATCGCCGTGTTGCTGAATCTGGCCGAGCGCCCGAGTTTGCGGGTCGGCGACGACCTGATCCATCGAATTGATCGGGCCGTTGGGGATGCCCTGAGCGTCGAGCAGCCGGGCCCAGTGCGCTCGTGTCTCGGTCTTGAAGATGTCGGCGAGGATTGCGATCAGGGGGTTGCGGTTGACCACGCGCTCGCCGTTGTTCGCGAAGCGCGGGTCCTCGGCGAGGCTCGGCCGGCCAAGCGCGGCGGCGAGGCGGCGGAACAGATTGTCGTTGCCGGCCGCCACCATCATGTAGCCGTCGGCGGCCTCGAACGCCTGATAGGGCACGATCATCTCGACCCCCGAGCCGTGCCGCACCGGCAATTCGCCGGTGGCGAGGTGGCCGGCGAGCATGATGCTCATCAGCGCGAGCGAGGTCTCGTAGAGCGAGGTGTCGACGACCCCGCCCTTGCCGGTGCGGTCGCGCTCGCGCAGCGCGGCGAGGATGCCGATCACCGCCCAGGCGGCGCTGCCCATGTCGATGATCGAAGCGGTGACCCGGACCGGCGGCCGTCCGTCCTCTCCGAGAAGGCTCATCAGCCCGCTATAGGCCTGCATCATCGGGTCGTAGCCCGGCCGCTCGCGCAGCGGCCCGGCCGCGCCGAACGCGTTGAGGCCGCAGCACACCAGGCGCGGCTTCTCGGCGACGAGCGCCGACGGGCCCAGCCCGTATTTGTCGAGCGCGCCGAATTTGAGGTTGTGGATGACAACGTCGGCGCGTTCCAGGATCAGCGATTTGAGGCGCCCGGCGTCCTTCGGGTCGGCGAGGTCGATGGCGATGCCCTGCTTGGCGCGGTTGACCGCGTGGAAGCAGGTCGCCGCGCCCTCGGCGAACGGCGGCCCCCAGCCGCGGCAGGCGTCGCCGCCTTTCGGATTCTCGACCTTGATCACCTCGGCGCCCAGTTCGCCGAAGATCATCCCGGCGTAGGGAGCGGCGATGCTGTGGCCGATCTCGACGACGACGAGGCCGGAAAGCGGGCGGGGGGAGGACATGGTTTCACCGAGCGCGGAACACACGACAGGCGGAATTCTTATAGTTCGTCCGCCCCGCCGTGTCTGCTTGGTGAATTTGCGGGTCGCCTGCTCTAAGGTACGACGAACGACAAGCTGCCGGGGAGGAGGCGATGAAGCGGGGCGCGGGGGAGATCGAAGAGAAAATGGCGCAGCGTCTGCCGCGGCGCGCGTTGATGCGCGGCGTCACGGTCGGCTCGGCGGCGGCTCTGCTGGCGGCAACGGCGGGCACGCGCGCACGGGCCGAGGATGCCGGCCCGTTCCCGGCGCACCCGCGATGGAAGTTCGTCTTCATCAACCACGTGACCACCAACCCGTTCTTCGTGCCGTGCCAGTATGGCATCCAGGACGCCTGCGCGCTGCTAGGGGTCGATTACCAGTGGACGGGCTCGGAGACGTCGGACGTGGCCCAGATGGTCAACGCGATGAACGCGGCGATTGCCGGCAAGGCCGACGCGGTCGCGGTGTGCCTGGTCGACCCGAAGGGCTTCGACCGCCCGGTCGAGAACGCGCTCGAAGCGGGTATCCCGGTGTTCAGCTACAACGCCGATTCCCACACCAACAAGCGGCTCGCCTATATCGGCCAGGATTTGTTCCTGTCGGGCCAGATGATGGGTGAGCGCATCGTCAAGCTGGTCGGCTCGGGCAAGGTGGCGATCTTCATCGCCACTCCGGGACAGCTCAACCTGCAGCCGCGCTATGACGGCGCGGCCGACGCGATCAAGAAATCGGGAGCCCCGATCGACGTCTCGATGATCGCCACCGACCCGGCCGCCAACGCCTCGCTGTCGAAGATCGACGCCTATTACCTCGGCAACCAGGATGTGAAGGGCATGTTCGGCACCGGCGGCGGCGACACGCAGAATTGCGGCCTCATCAGCCGCAAATACGATTTGGCGTCGAAGGGCGTTCATGCCGGCGGTTACGACATGCTGCCGCGTTCGCTCGAAGCGGTGCGCGACGGGTTCCTCGATTTCGTCATCGACCAGCAGCCCTATCTGCAAGGCTTCTACACGGTGATGGAGATGTTTGCGTTCAAGGCATCGGGCGGGCTCGTCGGTCCGGCCGACATCAACACCGGGCTCAAATTCGTCACCAAGGATGCGGTGGGCCAGTACATGAGCACCAAGACCCGCTACGAGGGCAGCGCGAAGGAGGCGCAGATCGTCCCGCGCAGCGGCGCGATCGGCGGCTGAGCATCGTCGTGGCGGAGACCGCGGCGGGGAAGGGCGTAGCCGGGCGGGCCTACGAATTCCTGCTGCGCCCGGAGGCGAGCGTCATCGTCGTGTCGCTGGCGCTCGTCGTCTATTTCGAGATCGCCAACCGCAATTTCATCAGCAACGCCAATCTGCAGACGATCTCGCAGTTCGTCGCCGCACCGGTGATCATCGCCTGCGGCGAGATCATGCTGCTGATCTGCCGAGAGATCGATCTGTCGGTCGGGCAGGTATTCGCACTGGCGCCGTTCATCATGGAAAACGTCGGCGATGTCGGCGTGCCGGTGCCGTTGGCGATTCTCGCGGCGCTTGCGGTGTGCGCCCTCATCGGCCTCGCCATCGGCCTTATCACCATCAAGCTCGGCATTCCGTCCTTTATCACCACGCTCGGGATGCTGTTCCTGATCACGGGCCTCACGCTGACGATCTCGCGCGGCTATCCGGCGAACGCGCCCGGCGGTCCGGTGCTGACCGGGTTCATGGGCGCGTGGGGGTATTCGGAGATCGTCTGGGCGCTCGTTATCGTCGCGGTCATGCATATCGTGCTGCGGCATACGCGCTGGGGTCTGCACACCATCGCGATCGGCGGCAACATCGTCGCCGCGGCCGAGGCCGGCATCGCGATCAACCGGATCAAGATCGGCAATTTCGTGCTGACCAGCACGCTCGGCGGGTTTTGCGGCCTTCTGGAGGCGTTCCGCGTCGGCTCGATCGACCCGCTGGCCGGCGGCAGCAACATCATGTTTTTGGGGGTCGCGTCGGGGGTCATCGGCGGGACCGCGATCGCCGGCGGCGCCGGGACCATCGTCGGCGGGCTGGTCGGCGGGATCATGCTCGGCGTGATGCAGGACGGCTTCACCCTGCAGGGGATCAACGCCTTCACCTTCGACATCATCATCGGCGCCGCGATCCTCATCGCGATGATCGCCAACACCCATCTTGCGCGGCTGCGCGGCGGCCTGCAGAGATGACCGAAGCGATCCGCGCCGAGAACATCGTCAAGACCTTCGGCAGCGTCATCGCGCTCAACGGGGTGTCGATGTCGGTGTCGCGCGGCGAGACGCTCGGCATCCTCGGCGACAACGGCGCCGGCAAGTCGACCCTGATCAAGATATTGACCGGCTATCACCAGCCCGATTCCGGCGAGGTCAATGTCGACGGCAATCCGGTGCGGCTGGGTTCGGTCGATGAGGCGCGCGCGCTCGGCATCGAGTGCGTCTACCAGGATCTGGCGCTGGTCAACGGCCTCAGCATCTACCACAACATGTTCTTGAAGCGCGAATTGCTGTGGGGCGGGCCGTTCGGCTTCCTCAACCACCGCGAGATGCGCCGCCGCGCGGCGGAGGCGCTCGCCGAGATCGGCGTCGCGGTGCCGTCGGTCGAGCTCGAGGTCGGGTTGCTGTCGGGCGGGCAGCGCCAGGCGATCGCCGTGGCGCGGGCGGTCTCCTCGAACGCGCGCATCCTGCTCTTGGACGAGCCGCTGGCGGCGATGGGCGCACGCGAGGCGCGGCTGATCATCGACCTGATCGACCGGCTGAAGGCGCGCGGCGAACTCGCCATCGTGATGATCGCGCACAATTACGCGCAGACGCTCGAAATCTGCGACCGGGTGATGCTGATCCAGCACGGCGAAGTGACCTTCGAAAGCCAGACGGCGACAACCTCGGCCGAGGAATTGCTCGACATCGTCCGCCGCGAATACCGCGCCGCACGAGCTGGATGATCGTCACCGCCGCTGCACCAAAAGGAACATCTCGCCGCATTGGGCGCAGCGGTGTCCTTCGGCGCGAAGCGCCAAAAATCTACAATGAGACGGTGACGTTGCCGTCGCTCCCCATCTCGCTGCCTCGCTGCCTCATTGTGGATTCAAGGGTCGCTCCTTTGCGTTTCCTCTGCGTCCTTCGCGCTGAAGCGTTCCTTTTTCTCCGTGCCCTCTGTGTCACCGTGGTTTACCAGGTCGCACCCCGTTGAATTTTCTCCGCCGCCACATCGCATTCGTTCTGCTGAGCCTCGCCGCCGCCGGCGTTGCCCAAGCCGCGCCATCGTGGGACGGCACCTGGGCCGGTGGCTGGGAAAACGGCGACGGGGTGCAGATCATCATCGCCGGCGACAAGGTGATCGGCGTGTTCCGCGGCGGCGATTACCCCGACATAACGCAATCGCAGCTCGCCGCCGACGGGCGCACCCTGACCTTCGCCTGGGCCGGCGGCGACGGCGTGCTGCAGCGCACAGGCGACCGCGAAGCCGCCTTCACCCTGCACGAGCGCGGCAAGGCCGAGCGCAAGTTCCCGGTCAAGCGCGAGTGAGGCGGGGCGCGGCCGGGGTAGGACGCGCGAGAAATTGGCAAAGGACGCGGAGGCGCTTCTGGCATAAAGCGCGCTTCGAGACGCCGGCGGTCCGTTGTGCGCCGATACTGTTCTCTAATGGGTCAAGGGGCAGCGGCTCGTTCTCTAATGGGTCAAGGGGCAGCGGCTCGTTTGTGAGCGATATCGACGCCTGTCGGGTGTCTGCGTTCTCTATGTGCTCATGTGGCACTTGATGGGGTCAGCTGGGTGCAGAGCGGCTCGG